>ERZ1643250.1313-NODE-1313-length-21767-cov-28.114867_pt1 | contig 21767 bp, 26 predicted proteins | sample MGYA00579262_ERZ1643250 | MGnify/ENA primary metagenome ERZ1643250 (study PRJEB29033, sample SAMEA4952265) | chicken gut metagenome | biome: Broiler Chicken; feature: Gastrointestinal Tract; material: Caecum | place: Ireland | collected 2018 | study: Broiler... | reverse complement strand
GAAATTAAGGTTAGACTAATGGTTCACAACCTACCGCAAAAATATTGACACTTACAAGAATCTCAACAGCTTTATTAGATAGCTAATTCATGCTATAATTACTTCTGACAAGGAAGTATTTACTTCGATAGTCAGGTTGGTAAATTAGCCTAGTGCTACTATCCCAACGCAGGCCAATGCGTTGCCAACCAGCACCTAAACAAAAAGGCTTCTATATTGAAAACCACCTTTGTTTTGAATTAGGTCAAGCAAAATTTCAGACCTGCACTATTGACATTATAACATATAAGAAAGCGTCAAAGTCGTTGTTTTATCAAGGCTTTGGCGCTTTTTTGCGTTTAACTTATAGCAACAAATTTAACGATTTGTTGCTATTTTTTTGCAAAAAAAAGCACATACCGCTTTCCGTATGTGCCGCTCTTTAATGAGCCTTTGCATAGGGTGTACGCCTTTTTTGACTAGCATAATGTCAAGGCAGTGGGCTACCCGATCAAGTATTGACCCTTAATTTCTACTGCTATTCTTTGACCCTATTTTATCATAATTATCATTACAGTAATCACCAGAAAGAAGGTGATAATTTCAAAAACTAACTAATTTGACCGTAATCATGACACTTCACTATGAAGCGTCTTTTTGTTTGCTTAGAAAGGAAAAAAACATGTCTACACGATCAAATGTATCAATTTTAAGTCTGGATGGTTCAGTTACTACTCAGTACTTTCACATGGATGGCGCGCTTACTTTTACAGGACAAAATTTACTCAACTATCGTACCTTAGACGATGCAAAAAAGCTAATTGAAGCGGGAAATTATACTGACCTCCATATTCCTGAAACTCCAGCAGCAGCTACTAAACTTATTGATGAATATAATTCCAACGGGCAGAGAATTGATGATCCCGCTAGAAAAAAGTACACTGACTTATCTGCAATGATTGATGATATATCAAAGAATGACGGTAAATATCTTAACTCAGATGTAGAGTATCATTATCTTTTTTCACCAAATGCTGAAGGAACATATCAATGGCACACGATCAATCGAAATGGAATTAAGCTACTAACTCAAAAAGTTATTGATAGCGAAAAAGAAAGTGGAGTTTTAGCCGATGTGAATTGGAATAAGTCCAGTGCTACTTCTGAATGGGCAGCTCCATTAACAAATGAAGAGAAAAAAGGACTTAATGAAGGACTGGATAAACAAAATAAAGCTTTAGAATCTTATCAAAAATACTTTGGTAAAGTTTTCGAAATGAATACTCAAGATAAAGAAGAAAAGCAAGAAGTAATTAATGAAGCTGCCAAAGCTTTTACATCTGACTCATTATCTGCAAAATGGTATTTGCAAAATGATAAAGCAGTAAATGAAGCTCTCGATAATGCTTATTCAGATAATTACAGTAAAGATCACAAAGAAAGTGAGAATCTAAAAAAACTTGAGAATCAATTAACAGACAAGCAAGTTAAATATTTTAATGAACTTTACGATGCGACTAGAGATAATAGTCTTGCTGCGTCAAATGTAAGTCTTTTGCCAAAAGACGTTGAAAACCAAATTTCTGAAAAAGCTAGTCAGCTACCATCAAAATCAAAAGAAAATAGTAAAACAAAAAGTAAGGGGAAGTTTGATAAAGCAACTTGGAAAAAACAACATGATCAAACAGTTAAAGAATTAAAGGAGGGGCTACTTAAAGAAGTAGAAACATACACTCAAACTCCTGAACAAGTACTAGAATTTCTTGATTTTACTGATAAGTTTCATCAGTATTCAACAAGAAACTCTATGCTAATTCATATGCAGCGACCTTCAGCAGTCGCTGTTGGATCCTTCAAAAAATTTAAAGACATGGGTTACAGTGTTAAAAAGGGTGAAAAAGGAATTAAGCTCTTTGTCCCTACTCAAGCAACGGTTTTTTATCGACAAGATAAGGATGGAAATAAGACAGCTACCCAACTAAAAAATGCTACTCAAGAGGAAAAGCAAAAAATCAAAGATGGTAGTATCAAAACCCAATCAAAAACATTCTACAAAATTGGAACAGTATTTGATGCCACCCAGACAAACATGCCTAAAGAAAAATATCCTGAACTTTACCCTAATCGTCACCAAGACTTTGATATGAAAAATCCAGGACAGCTTGATCTATTAGAAAAAGGGCTAAGAAGCGTAGCTAATGATATGAAAATGCCAGTTGTTACTTACAACTCATTTGATACAGAAATTCGTGATAAATATAAAGATCCGCAAAATGCAAAAGGCTACTTTAATAGAGCTACTAATGAAATAGTTCTGAATGGAAATAATACTCCAACAGAAAATGTCTCAGTTTTAGCTCACGAGTTAGGACATGCACAATTACATAATAGCCAAAAGCAAGAGAAAGAGCTTCCTAGACCTCTAAAAGAAATGCAGGCAGAAATGACCAGTTACTTATACTGCAAACGCTATGGTATTGATACAAAAAAAGAAACTATAAGTTATATTGCCGATTGGACAGACAATGGTAAAGACTTCAATAAATTACCTAGTGGTGTTAAAGGACAGATTCTAACTCATGTAAGTGCAGCTACTGATAAACTGACTACAAGTACTGATAAAGTAATTAATCAAGAGCATGAAAGAATTGACCAGATTGCCAAAGAGAACTTTCTTGATACTCCAAAACATGCACAATGGTATACCCAACGTCAGAAAATGGAGGAGCAAATTTCAAATAATGAAACGAACGGTTGGCACTTCGATTCTGAAATTCAAAAAACTCATAATCTTGAAGACAAAATGTCTAAATCTGAAGTTGCAAAATTAGAAAGTGCTTTTGCAGCTACCCAAGAGTGGACTGAAAATAGTAATTACAGTCTGGTTTCACCTAAACTGGAAAAAGAAATACAAGAAAAAGCAGCTGAAGACAAAACGGAACTTAATAATAAACAATATTCACAAGAAAACTATCAAACCTATCTTTTGCAACAAGGCTTAGAAAGATAGGTATTAATCAACATGATTAGGGTCCGTTCCCCTCCTTTTTACATTTTATGTAAGTAATATATAAATAATATATATATTTAATATATATAAATAATAAATATAATTATTATATACAAATAATATGTATATGTGATATACTTATATAAACGAAAGATTAGGGGAGTCAGAATTATGTCAAAGTTAATCCGAAAAATTTGTTCAAATAAAATTACTAGAACTATTTATGATACTATCCTTATTATTGCCTTTTTGTTTTTAGCATACATTGTAATCAAGTTCTTGTTGGTTACATTCTTATTTAACCCTCTTGGTGCATGGTGGGGCACTTTAGGACCTGGTGGTAAGATTATCGCTGTATGGCTCATTGGCAGTATCGTAGCAGGATTAATTTATTCATTTTTGTTTTAGTAATCTAGGTAATGGACAAATAGTTCATTACCTTATTTTTTTAGAAAGGCACAGTATGACTATTTTCAAATTAAATTGGCGATTTTACTTATTAGCCAGTATTATCACAGTTTTTACTGTAACAATGATGATTATGTTTTACGACCTTCTCTTAGGACTATTGCCTGTAACTACTATTTTGTTGTTCCTAATAAATATGGTAATTAAGCTTAACAAATTACTCCTAACACCTAAAAATATGGTAACAGCAAAGTATTCTGATGCTTTCATATATTCTGAGGATCGTCCCCATAAACAAGCAAAAAACGTAAAAGTAAAAGACATCGGTTAAAATATTTATCACTCATAGCAGTAAGCAATTAGCTTGCTGCTTTTTTCTTTCTAAGAGGAAAATTTGCAATGAAATATCCTAAACGAGAAGACAGAAGAAAAGCCGACTTAGCAAATATAGTAGAATTTGCCAAAAAGGTAGGAATTGAACTCCATCAGACAGGATCAGATTCTTACAAGGGCGTAACACACGACAGCCTTGTCATTACCCCCTCAACTAATGCTTGGTTTTGGAATTCAAAACAAATAGGCGGCTATGGGGCTCGCAGTTTTGCAGAAAAATATATACTAGGTGAATCTAACCTAAGTAATGTTGAACGTGCAAATAAAGCTGTAGAAATGGTTAATAATGCAAACGTCAGTAAAACACCTACTAAAGTTAAGCGTGAGCCATTTATATATAATCCTAATAAAATAAGCCATAAATTTGATGTCGCTAAGAATTACTTATCACAACAAAGAGGGATCTCTGAAGATACATTAATCAAATTAAATAAAGCCAAATTACTCAAGCAAGATACGAATGGTAATGCATTATTTATTTGGCGAGATCCGCAATTAAAGCACAAAGTTACGGGTGTCTCTGTACAAGGCACACATATTAACCATGAAAAATATGGTAAAAGAGGGACTTTAAAACACATAGAAAAAAACTCCACTCCTAATTTTGGGTGGAGTTTTGACATTAACACAAAAGGAAAAGCTCCTCAAAATTTAGTCTTTTGTGAAAGTGCAATTGATGCAATTAGCTACTATGAATCAGCAAAAAATACTGGTCATAAGCTTCTCAATACTCGCATAGTGTCCATGGAGGGACTTAAAAAAGGAGTTGTGGCTAATTACATTGATTTAACACAAAAACAGCTTAAATGTGAAAATAAAGAGCTTAATTCCGTAGTTTTTGGTGTAGACAATGACGAAGCTGGAGATAGATTCATTCAAAAAATGGTAAATCTTCAAAAAAAGGCACGTCAAGAAGAGAAGCAATATATCCAGTCACATCAGTCAGTTGCAGATAAAGATGGCTTTGCTCAAGACATGCTGGACTTTAAGCATGCTGATGAAAGAAGAGAGCCAATCGCTTTGGCTACTGCTCCTACTTTTCGTTCTTCCAGACCACCCAAAGTTAGCAATGCTAAAGATTGGAATGACTTTTTAAAGAGTCTTAATTCTGGCAAGTTAGCCTTAATTTATCAGTACCCGAAGAAGTCAATGAAGATCTCAGGGGGAAAATCTTTAAAAATTGAAAATAACCCAAAAGTAAATTTTAATAGCAAACAAACTAGAAAATATCTAGCTACGCAGCAAAGCTTAGATAGATGATATCAAACACGGAGGTCATAAATTGCCAAATTTTTCAAATTTGTTTCAAAAGCTATTATATTCTGCTGGAGCTATCCTATGTTTTGGTGCTTACTTGATCACACAGGTAGCCTTTACATTTCCAAAAAGTCAACTTACTACAGGAAGAATAATCATCTCAATACTTATAGCCTGTCTGTGCTTACTGGCGATTTGGAAAAGCTATAGCTACATGCTATCTAAGCAAAATAAATGGGACTTCAGCCCCATTTTTAAAACCGATGGAAAAAGCCTTTTATACGCTTTAGGAGGTTTCATTTTAATAATTATTGTGCAGCTTCTAGTGATCTCTATTGGTGGAACAAATACCAGTACTAATCAAGAAACCTTATCAAAATTAATGGGAAAAACATCGCCCATGTTTTATGTAATGTTAAGTTTCATTGCTCCTATTTGTGAAGAAATCATTTTTCGAGGTATTTTCTTTGAAATATTTTTTACCACTCCTTCTAAGCGAAACTTAATTTTAGGAGCACTTGTTAACGGCTTACTTTTTGGAGCAGCACATGACTTACATTTCGATATTTTTTTCATCGATTACTGCTTTACGGGAATGGTATTCAGCTTCTTATACTTAAGAACCAAAAACATTAGCACCTCCGTTTTTGCGCATATGGCTAATAATCTTTTAGCCTTACTAATTTAGAAAGGAATTTAACGGTATGACCATAAATATTTACGATACATGTGTGATTAGCTACAACGGAAATGAATACTGGGTTCTTGCACCTATGAACGACATTATGCTTCTTTCAAAAAACTGGAGCTTTTTAAAGCTTCCAACTTTATCTATTATTCAACTCAGTGATGTTGGCAAAATTGAAAAAGAAGAGCTTTGGTTCAATTCTAATGAAATTAAAGCCATAACTACCTTTCCAGCTACAGAGCTGGATTCTCAAGAGCTTTCAAATTTGCTAAACTACGACCTCTACATTAATGAACTAGACAGCCATAATAACGGAGAAAAAACATGGTAGAAAATACGTTACAAAGAAATTTATTAGGTCTTTATAAGAAGATCTATCATGATCGAGTTGATCCAATTACTATTAACGCATTTTTACTTGTATTAAAACGACAATATGGTTATGGCTGGAGTGAACTCTCACGTGCATTTGGCGTAAATAATAAAGAAGAATTGTTGGATTATTTAATTAGCAATATTAGATAAATATAATATTTATATGTATTAAATATATATCATCTATATAAATATTATATATAAGTAACATATATTTAAAAGGAGAGGTAATAGTATTGACTAATTTGTTAATTATTAACGAGAAGCCCTCACAATTTCAAACGTTTAAGAAAGCTCTAGGAGGAGAAAAAGGTACTTATAAAGGCTTTAAATATACTTTGTGTCACTCTTATGGTCATCTTTTTGAACTTAAAGAACCTGCAGAATTAGTATCTGCGGAAAAGAAAGCACGATATAGTAACTGGGACGATTTATCTTGCTACCCATGGGACTATCAGGATTTCAAATGGGAAAAGATACTAAAAATGGGTGAGAATGCAGCAGATGCAGCCTTCTATCAAAAAGCTTTTTCTGCAATTAAGCAGAAATTGCCAGGACATGATGCTGTTGTGATTGCTACTGATACTGACCCTTCGGATGAAGGTGACCTACTTGCATGGGAAATCATCGAAGCTATGGGGTGGCAAGGGAAAGTATTTAGACTCAATTTTGATGATTCAATACCTAGCATACAAAGATCCTTTGATGCTATGACAAATGTATCAAATAAAATGCAGAATGGTGCTTATCTTGAAAGCACGGGGCGTGAGCAATTTGAACTGCTTACCATGCAGCTAAGTAGAATTGCAAAAATTATAGCCTATCAGTCAGACTATAAGCCTAATACTCAACGAATTGGACGTTTAAAAAGCGTTATAGTTGATTTGATTTATCAAAGAACTAAGGCACGAGACGAATACGTTAAGAAGCCTTATTATGAATTAAAATACAAAGATCATTCAGGTAATATTTTCAGTCGCAAATTTACCGATGGCGTTACTTTCAGGCACAGTAATAAAACAGCTGCTGAACAAGAATTAAATGCTTATTCTACTAGCCCCATTGTTATCGATAAGAAGGAAATAAAAAAACAAGAGCCCTCAAGCTTACCAGATTTAGGTCAAGTAGGTATTTTAGTCGGAAAGCATGGTTTTAAAGATAAGGAAATTCTTGCTACATATCAGGCTATGTATGATAAGCGTATAGTCTCATATCCTAGAACTGAAACTAATAAAATTGACGATGATCAATTTGCTGAACTACTACCTTTGATTGACAAAATTGCAAAAGTTGTTGGCGTTGATCCTAGCTTACTGACACACAGAAACTTACGGAAAAAACATAAAACAGCTCATGCAGAACACGGAGCTAATAGACCCTGGTATAACGTTCCCGAGTCTCTAAACCAAATTAGAAAACAGTTTGGGGAATGCGGTGTAGCTATCTACTCTGAAGTTGCTAAAGCTTTTCTTGCAATTCTATGTGAAGACTATGTTTACGAAAAACAGACTGCTCATTTGCAAGATTATCCAGAATTCAAGAGTTCTATCAATATTCCTAAAGAATTGAACTATAAATTAGTTTTTAACGAAGATCAATTAGAGGAAAAAACAGAAACTGATGAAGAACCAACAAGTTTTAGTGCTTCAGCCAGTCCATACATATTTGATGGGGCTAATACCAAACCATCTAAGCCTAATAAAGCATTTATCTTAAATTTCTTAAAACGTAAAGATATTGGAACTGGTGCTACACGCTTACAGACACTAGCAGATGTCTCACAAGGTACTGATGCTTTAGTTAAAGTAATCAAGGGAACTTATACACTTACCTATAATGGTCAAGTGCAAGCGATTCTATGTAAAGGTACGATGATTGCCTCACCTACAATAACGCAAAAGCTTCAAGATGGTATGAAAGCTGTAAAAAATTTAAAAATGGACTACAGAAAATTACCTACGTCTGTTGAGAAAATTGTGGCACATGATTTACCTATAATTAAACAAAACGCTGCTAACCTTAGGCTTGATAAACGGCTAGCAAAAATGAAAGCACCAAAGCCAAAGTTTAAAGATAAAGTAAGAAGTAACTATTTAGGAAAAGAAATTAGTTTTAATAAAACATGGGGAAATCATACGTTTACAGATTTAGAAATTCAAGATTTACTAGCTAATAAAGAAATTACATTTCAAGCTGCTGGTAAAGATGGCAATCGGTATCCAGTTAGTGGAAAATTAGCCCAGCAAACTTTTAAAGGAAAACAATATTATGGTTTTCAATTAAACAAAGAAAAATTACAACAATATTTGGAGGAAAAAAAGGCTAAAGATCCTAACAGAGTTTTTTGCACCTTTGAGGGGCAAAACATTAGCTTCAAGAGAATTTGGGGTGGTCATAGATTTACTGATGAAGAAATACAAAAGTTGATACAAGGTGAAAAGATTAGCTTTTCAATGACAAGTAAGCGAGGCAGTACATATACGGTAACTGGAAAACTTGCTAAGCAAACTTACAAAAGAAAGCACTTTTACGGTTTTAAAAAGGTTAATAAATAATAAAGGTAATTATATATTATTTATATATATTGAATATATTTATTATATATAAATAATATTTAGATAGGAGAATCAACATGCAGAAAAAAGAATTTATTAAGTTAAAGTTTAATGGTCAAGAAATCACTATCAATCGAGTATGGGGAGGACACCGTTTTACGGATTCTGAGCTTAAAAAACTAGCTTCAGGTGATTCTATCCATATTAAAGCTAAAAAGACCTCAGGAGAGGAATTTGAGTGTACTGGAGATATTCAAAAGCAAGAATACAATGGATATACTTTCTGGGGCTTTAAGTCATTACCACCTAAACGAAAAGAAAAAGCTACAGGAACTTTTGAAGGTAGAGAGATTAGTTTTACCCGAGTATGGGGAGGGCATAGATTTACTGATGAAGAAGTTCAGAAACTTTTAGCCAATGAAGAAATTAGTTTTTCTAAAACGAGTCAGCGTGGAACTGAGTACACCGTTAAAGGTAAATTAATGGAACAAGAGTATGAGGGTAAAACATTCTTTGGATTCAAGAGAACCAATAATCAATCAGATGAAACAGCTCAAAATAATACTGAAGTTGATAACGACGATGTAGACGAGCTTTTCTAGAAACCGTAAATATCTCCAAAAACACTAAAAGAGTAAAGAGACTCCTGTAATGGGGTCTCTTTACTCTTTTTTATTTTTAGCTATTCAAAACTTTTTTTGCATTTTTTTGAGCACGAATATGTTGGAGCAATCGCTGGATTTTCACATAATCATCAACTAACTTTACATCGCCTTTGTTTTCTCTAACTTTTTTGACGATTTCATTGCTAATTCTTTCAATTTCTTTAGCATCAGCCCTTAGTACTTTTTTCCCTAATTCTTTATCGTTAAATTCAGCAAGTGTTACTACTTTTTTCTCAATTGGCTCGAACAAGTCTAAATCAATTTTCTCATTATTACTCTTCTCTTCCTTTTTTTCTTCAGGATGAACTGTGTAATATTCTTTTTTGGCTGAGCCATTCTTTTGATGAAAGAATTTATCAATAGCCCTAAACTTTTCATCACGAGTAAGGCAAATAGTACTATCTATATTCATTAATCCAGTCATTTTAACTGATTCCAAATCATCATTAGCATGGTTTTCTGACTTTGTTTCTTTTTTAAAGCTAAAAATATAAGTGTCCACTACTCTATGACCATTTACAACACCCATCTTTTTAGTAAAATTCAATCCTTCAAAATATGGACAAATTTCAATAATTGCTTCTTTTAAGATTCTTTTTGTAAAGTGACTTTCTTTTGTCTTTTCTGGAACTTCAAGCTGCTCCCAAAGTCCGATTTGCGCTTCACCATTTTGAGGATATGTTGTATGTTTCTTAAAAATTGCTTTTCCCGTAGTCCTAAATCTCTTAATGAGTCTTAGAAGTGTCTGTGATCTCGTATTAGAGAGATTAATTATTTCACGAGCAGGATATCTAACAAAATTTCCATCAGGATTGATTAGAAGAATTTTGACCATAAAGTCATTAATAATAAAATCAAATGTCTTATTATTTGAATCATTAATGATACCTTTAAAAATTGGAAAACTTGCAGTCACTCCCTGGCTTTTAACTTCACGCCATCCTTCTAATTTAGGCTTTAATTCATCAACATATTTCGGCATAGAGGCATTACTCCTAAAGCCAATTGCTTTACGCAAATCATTATATGATATATGAGCAGATACCGTATCAGGTATTTCAATTGACTTAAGCTTTTCCTTTATATCAGCTTTAGTAACAGTTTTTCCCTTACTTTTTTGCTGACTTATGTAATTCTGTATTTCTTGATTCTGGTAAGCAGTCAGCTGATCTCCAATTTTACTAAAAATGACGGTTAGAATTTTAGTTTGAGCCGAATTTAACCCTTTCCAGACGACCTTATTAAGTTGAGATCGAAACCTCATTAGTAAGTTACTTTCAATTATTGGTTTAGACTTCACTACAGGCAAATTTTCGCTATTATCATAGTCAACACCCCATAGGTCTAAATCTTGTTGATCATAATTTTCTTGTTCTGCCATAAACTCATCTCCTAATCTGAAGTAGATAATTGTCATAAGTTTTGAAAAAACAATATATTCAAACTATACAACATATTGATATAAAAAATAATAGAACCCACAATTTGACCCCTTTAGTAAAGCCAAATAAAGTATTAATTAGCTGCTATTACTTCCACAATTTGACCCCTTAAATGTATCATTTTTCAGTTTTTGCCCAATATATTGTATATAGCTAATTTAAAATACCTATATATTGATAAAATCAAGTTCACAACATGCTACCTTTGGCAAAAAAATAAAAATTTTACCACAAAACAACCCCTTGGACTTAAAATAAAAATGATTTTTCACCACAATTTGACCCCTTTAAGGTATTTTTCCACAGAAATCCGTCAAAATTACGTAATTTTCACTATAAAAGTCAAAAATTTATCTATCCTGTGGACCACAACATGCTACCTTTAGTTCCACAACATGCTACCTTTGATTCCATGACTTGCTACCTTTGATTCCACAACTTTCCCCCTTTGACTCCATGACTTGCTACCTTTGACTCTCGTAAGTCTTTAGTACAGTAAGCATACAGAAGAGCTATTAATTTTTCTATTAATTCTTTTATTAATTTTCTTATTAATTTATTTATTATGACTACGCAAAAAAATTCATAATAAATAAAAAAGCAGCAATATTATACTGCTACTTTCCATTAATCTTTATTTCCAAATTCTGAAAGATATGCACTATGAATGAGGTCTTCAATAAAAGCACTAAACTGTCGATCTCCATAGCCATGATTTCGCATAACAGCAATTGCTTCTTTTTTACGTACAGATGGTTTCATCGAAATCATGTACTTCTTTTTTAATTCAGTATCATTTCCCTTATATGTAGGAATTGCATCGTTCTTCTTAACTGCACTAGTTTTCCCTAATGCACGATCAATTCCATTTTTATCATCAAGATTAAATGCCATTTTCTACCTCCACATATAATATATAACATCTGTATATAAATATATCACATATAAATATTATATATAATTATTATATATAATTACTAAATATATTTACTACATGTAATTATTTTAAAGACTGCTCAATGGATCTGAAGGTTTGATTAATTTCAGTAAAGAAATTTTTATTCTGAGATAAAATCCGCTTGTTTTGTTCCATAGCACTTATTGGCTCAGAATCCAAAGTCGACTTATTAATTAATTCTTTTTCGGGGAAATTACCAATACAAATTAAATCTCCAGCTTTTTCTTCTTTAGAAATTGTTTCTAAAAATTCTTTTGAAGAATTAGTATTTCTAATCAAATTAGTCACAAAAAACAATTTCGCAGTAACTATACTTTCTAGAGTCTTGTAATCAACAAGTTCCTTTTTTAATGCTTCTAAGCGAGCAGTGATAGTCCACTGACTAGAAAAACTATATTTTCCTGGAGCCATCGGACTGATAATATAGTCACTTACTACAACTGCATTTTTGGTAGCAAGACCAAAATCAGGATGACAATCGATAAGAATGTAATCATAGTTTTTTTCTTTTAGAAAATCACGATTTTGTGTCAGCCAAAGAAGTAATCTTTCTTCTTTTCGTGATTTTGTTTCCAAAGCGCTTTGGATATCATCAAGTTCCATACTTCCAGCTAGTAAGTCAATATTTTTATCGACCTGATGAACTTTAACCTTTCCAGTCTCGGTAAAGATGGCACCTACAGTTCCTTTTGGATCTGTTACATTATAGGTCTGACTTAAGTTGCATTGATGATCAAAGTCAACTAATAAAACTTTCTTATTCTCTTTAAGTGCTAAAAATTCCCCAAAATTGTAAGTCAAAGTAGTCTTGCCAACGCCACCTTTAATGGCAGCAAAAGTAACGATTCTCATGTTTTAATTCCTCCAGTATATATAATAAATATATATACTATGTATATTTATTATGTATAAATAAAATCAGTAAGTTTAAATGCGAACTTTATTATTCAAAAAAGCGGTTAATAAACTTAGGATGCTTCTTGTAAAACTTATAACTCAAGTAAACTACACAAATTTCTGCAAAGAAAGGATTAGTGATTAAATCCTTAAAGTAATCAAAAAAAGTCATATTAATACCTCTTCTATTAATGTTGAGGTAAATATAGTTTCTTGATATAATCAAGGTGTGTAAACTTATATTTACCATGTTATCTCATGGAATAAGTAGAACCGCGGATTAGGTGTAATAATCTGCGGTTTTTTTATTCCATGAATAATTATAATATATATTATTTGTATTTACAACATATATTTATTATTTATATATAATAAATATATGTAATAAATATATATAATTTTGAACGATCAAAGAACTATAGAGTGTATACTAATTATGAATTACACTGAGATTGAAATCTCATGTTTTCTGCGACACGCTATCAATAAAAAATAACCTTACGCTTAGAGCAGTAAGGACTTGTATAATATAAAGATCGATTTTTTGTAAAAAAAACGTGATTCTATCGCATACAAAATTTTAATTTAACTAAAAAGTCCGCTTTAGCCTTAGAGCTACGCGGACTTTTATAATTTGGTGTAGAGTAATAAATATAATTAATTATTTATTGATGATGAAGATAAAAATACAAAACAAAAAGGGAAATAAATGTTTTGCTTATTTTTTTACTGGCAAAACTTAAGAGTTATTGCGAGTTTTTAAGCAAAAATCAGATTTTTTACCTACAAAGATCATATCCTGATCGATTTGGTATAGGTTGGTTATTTGGTCAAAAAGTTTCTTGCTAATATTAGTGCTGTCTCGTTCATAATATTGTAACGTGGAAACACTAATTTTTAACTTTTCAGCGACTTCACGCTGTGTCATTCCTGCATTAACGCGTGCAGCGGCTAAGCTTAGTAACATCCTGTTCTCCCTTTTTGCACTATATAAAATACAATTAATATATTTTTATATGCGTTTTATTGTTAATTTTAACACTGTATATGTATTACATAACAATATTTATTTATTAATATAATACAGAGTTATTTAAATAAATGCAATAATTTTTAAAAGTAAAGAGTATTAGTTAGAAAAAGCCACAATATTTTCCAATATGCTGGGCAAGTTAAAAAGCTAGTCAATAACGGCTAGCTTTTTTGATTATTTAATTCAGCAAATCTTCTCTGTAATGTTCTAGTGCTGATACCCGTTCTGAATGATACTTGCTTATACGTTAATCCTGTTTGCTTTAGAGCATAAGCTGTTCGAATATCCTTTTCTGTGTAGGTAATCGGGCGTCCCTCTTTGAATTCTGGGTTATGTTTTTTTGCATATCGTTTACCCTCTTGAGTTCGAGATACAATCATATCTCTTTCGAATTGCGCAAAAGCCGAAAAGATTGTAAAGGTGAGAATTCCAACTGGCGAACTATTAATTGTTCCCAAGTTTAGAATATTAACTGTGATATTTCGGTCAAATAGTTCTTTGACAATTTTGAGTGCCTCTTGTGTATTTCTAGCTAATCTATCCAATTTAGTAACAATGAGTTGATCATTACTATGCATCACAGAGAGAACCTTTGTTAATTCAGGTCGATCAGTTGTAGTTCCTGTAAATTTTTCTTTATAGATTTTATCAACGCCCTCATTTTTTAGAAGTTCAATTTGCGTTTCTAGTTTTTGTCCATAAGTGCTTACTCTTGCATATCCATATTTCATATTTTACTCTCCAATTATTTTCGTAATTTATTTTTTACTTTTGTTATTGTTTAAGTGTATCACTTTACGACACAACCCTTAAGTTATGTCACTTTAAAAAAAAGGAGAAAAATCGTTGAGAATTGAAGATTTAGTTTCTGAAATTGAAGCGGATAAGAATAGTGGCAATTTGAAAGCCGCTATCACATTTGTAACTGATGTGCCTTTTTCTGAGTTGAAAGAGACGGCATCAGAAAGAACCATAGCTTACATGGCTCAAACGCTAAGATCGTTAAAAACATTAAGGGCATTGTATGACTGGAATGATCAATTAGAAGAGGAGTTACACCATGATCACTAAGTTACGCCACATCATGATAACGTTACTGCTGTCAGTGTTATTTGATTCCATGGTATGTTTGCTGGCATATAAGTTTGGAGTGCTGAAGGAATTATTAATCATATGGGCACTCTGCCTTTTAAGCGGTGCCATTTGTTTTTCAGTGATGACTAGGAGTAAAAAATGTTCGGAATAAGTGGAACATATTTTCATATGCTATTGCAGGGACTAAGATATACGAGTTTTGCTTTAATTGGTGCTGCAATAGTATATCTTGCATTGTTTTATTTTGGAGTTTTTCAAAATAAGAGTATTTCTGAAATTCATCAGAGAGTATCGACTGGCTATAGTTTAATGGCAATTGGATTTTTAGGTATAGCTTTAGATTTCAAAGTTGAAGAACTTAAAGTTAAATGGGTAAAAGATCTTTTAGAATTTTTCGGCAAAAATCAGTACATAGGGTATTGCATAGCCGCTGGAATTTTACTTCTTATGGCACTTATTCAATATCGAAAATCTTTAAAAGCTGAGTAATAAAGTTGAGTTGGGAGTGAGATGCTACTATGAGAGAACAGCTTAGTAGAGAGGAACGGCGATTAGAATTATTTAGATTAGTTCATGAAATTGAAAATGAAAATAAAAGCTTAGTTAACCTTCCAAGCAATTCACCAAAATATAGTGAATTAAGGAATTTGAACACATTAAAAAAAACACGTAAGCCAATGGGTAAAAACAAGTATGACGAATTACAGATTCTAATGATAGAGGATAAAATCTCAGGTCAAATTCAGTCAGGATATAGTATTGCTGAAGTTGCTGAAAATCTATCTATTTCAGAATCTTGGGTTCGTCAGACAGTAGTTGAAAGAGAATTAGAAGTTGTTAAATCTTTTAAGTATCTAATAACTGATAACGACACCTTTAATCTCTATAGTACCAGCAAAGAGGGAATTCTTAGATATTTCGCTAGGCTCACACACAGAAGTAATCTGACCAATTACATTCAGGCTTATGACTTAAAAGTTGGGAAGTTTAGATGGTCACAATTGCCAATTAAAGCCCAGTACATTGTAAGTCATAATGACGTATACATTTTAAAAGTAAAATAGTTATAGGTGGAGTATGAAAGTAAGAAATTTGAATCCAAAGACTGAAAAGTGGAAATACTACCAAAATTTCACAACAGATCAAGTTTTCGAAAAAGTCTACTGCTGCATTATAGGAACAACCATTTGGTATAACGGGCGAGATGGATTTTTTTATACGCATATAAAAAATCAAAAAGTAGACGATGACAACACAATTGTGAGAACAGGCGTAGCTACTCAAGCTAGAACATTGGAGTTTGTTACTGATAATATGAGAACCGGTTTTAATATGAAAGGTATACCTGTGTGCCATCGTAAAAATTACTTTAGTCAGTATAGGTATCCACTAAAAGCTGCAGCAATTGTCCCTAAATAGGATCAGTATTTATGAGTTTATTTATTAAACTGTTAGATTATGCACTGATGCATATTAAATTTACTATGCTTGTGGGCGGTGCCTTAATCTTGTTAATAGCAATGATCTACATAGTTAGTGAACACGTTCCCGTTTACAGTATTTGGCGGAAAATTGCAGTGTTTCTTGATGAGCTCGCTAACTTTTTATTAATTACATTAGGTGTGATAGCGTTTTTAGAATTTTTATTTGTTCTTTATCAAGTAACACAGCTAATGAACTATGGAGGTATTTAATGCCAAACATAATATACGTGCTTCTTTTAGCTTCTATTGGCGCATTTTTGTTGATGAAAAGTAGAGATTGGATTAATGCAACTAAAAATTTAAAAGAAGTTTTCAGATCAGATAAAGCAAATGAAATTGCTTCTACATATGATAAATTGCTTGATAACTTAAGCGTTAATATACAAAATCTTCAAGAAGAAATTGATGCAACGACTAATATTAGCGATAAAAAGGCAAATAAAATCAAGAAAAAATTAACTGCTAGCTTGAATAGATTAAAAATTCAACAAGCGAATGTTGAACTAGCATATACGGATTTCATAACATTAAAAGATTTTTATAAAAAACGACAGAAGCCAAATGCTGAAATTATGAAATGTCTACAGCGTTACCTAAAGAATAAATACAGAGTATAAGTTTACACATTTTGGGGGAATAAAAATGAATACTAATTTGAATTTTTATCAAGTAACGAATGAATATCAGGAAACATACTATCAGTTTCCTAAATGGCTTTTTGATGATGCTTATAAAGACTTAAGTATATATGCTAAAACTGCATATATGTTACTTAAAAATCAAAATCAGTTAGCGATTAAGAATCATTGGTTTGATGCCGATGGGAGAATCTTTTTTACTTTTACTAATAAGCATTTGATGGAAAAGTTAAATGTTTGCGAGAGTACAGTAAGCAAAATAAAAAAAGAATTAGTAAAATATAAACTCCTTTTTGTTAAAAAAATGGGTTTTGATCGTAACTCTGGTAGGAACTTACCAAGTAGGCTCTATTTGTTAAAGCCAACGCTTGATGTTGAATACGTGTATAGAGCCACTAAGACTAAAGAAAAACTTAAGACAGATAAGAAAGATGCTGAAGGTAATGTTACTAATTGCAAAGTAGGTAATCAAAAGACAACCAAACCTGAAAAAAAGAAAATAAAGAATTATGTAACTGATAGCTATATATTGGCAATTATTAATCAATTTGATACAGCTAATAAGCCAATGATTTATATTAGTAAACAAGCTAAAAAGCAGGCAAAAAAGCTAAGTGAATTAGCTACAAAGGTTGAACATTCTAAAATTGATAAAATTGTTCAAAAAATAATTGATAACGAAACAATTTCTGATGCACCAGCTTATCTGATAAAAGCTTTAGAACAATCAATTAAGGCTACGGCTAACACAAAAAAACAAAATCATCGCGAGAAAAGTAAACCAACATATGGTTACAAGCGTGTAGAAAAGGGAACAGACTGGTCAAAGAAAAAAGCGAAAACTTACTCTGATGAAGAACTAGATGTAAAAACTAGGAATCTTCTAAATATAAGCGAAACTGAGAAATTTCCTGACTCTTTAGCTAAGTTAACACCAGGAGAAAGGTTTATGACAGTATTAAAGAACTGTTTTAGTCCCTTAACTAATAAAGGTGAAGGCAATGTTTCAACTATTTAGCTATCAAGAAAAAATACTTGATGATGTAAAAGCAAAATTTCGACAAGGTAAACGTGCTGTATTAGTCCAGAGTCCAGCAGGATCAGGAAAGTCAATTATGATGGCAGAACTTGCTAGGCAATTGACCTCACAAAAGAAAAATGTGCTATTCGTTGTCCATCGACAAGAAATTGTTCAACAGATTGAAAACGAGTTTAAGTACCAGAATGTAGACATGAATTATTGTATATGTACTACCATTATCAAAGCGCGTAATAAACTTGTTAATTCAGAAAATAAATGGACTCCATTTTTAATCATGACGGATGAAAGTCATCATAGCAAGGCTAAAACATATAAAAAATTATATAAACACTTTAATAATTCTTTGTGTGTTGGTTTTACTGCAACACCTTGGAGATTGTCGGGAAAAGGCTTTAAAGATGTTTACGATTCTTTAATTGTTGGTCCATCTGTTAGTTCCTTAATTAGAGATAAGCATTTATCACCATTTAAGTATTATTCTGAAAAGCTAATTGATTCTAGTGCATTATCTAAGTCATCAACGGGAGATTTTACTAACGAATCAATTACGAGAGAGATAAATCGTCATCAAATTTTAGGAGATGTCGTTACCTCATACAAAAGATTTGCTAATGGACAAAAGACAATCGTTTATGCACATGACGTTGACTATAGTAAAAAGATAGTTAAACAATTTAAAGCTGCAGGTATTAACGCTGTTCATTGTGATAGTAAAACGCCAACTAAAGAACGCAATCGCATAATGAATCAATTTAAAAATGATGAAATTAGCATTTTGAGCAATGTTGATTTGATATCAGAGGGCTTTGACGTTCCTGATTGTACTTGTGTAATTTTACTTAGACCTACAGCTTCCTTAGTTATAGATGTTCAACAGTCTATGCGGTGTATGCGATACAAACCAGATAAAACTGCAACAATTATTGACTTGGTCGGAAACTATAAACTTTTTGGATTGCCAGATAGCCCAAGGAAATGGACTCTTGAAGATCGCAAAAAAGACAAAGGAAATGGTGCAGTTGCTAGTCCATATAAAGAATGTCAATTTTGTGGAGCAGTAATTGGTAAAAGATGCGTTATTTGTCCTGAATGTAATAAGCGAGTATTTGAAATTGAAATTGCTGATAAAGAAATGGAAGCATTAGGTGAGTTCTTCTTTATTACAGATTATTCAAAGGTAAAAATATGAGACATGCTAAAACAGAAGGAATATATGAGTGCTTTATTGCTGCTATTGATGTAGAAAAGTACAAACAAACTTCAAAATTAACCATTACTTTAGAAATAAGAAGTGACGTTCCTAAAAAAGGTCTTCTAAGAAATACAAATGGTAAGTGGGGCGGCGACTTTCTTACAATTCAATATTGGCAAAAGAAAGCAACTCGTAGATTCAATATTCAAAATTTGCAAATACTATGTTATGCATGTGGTATACCAGAACATCTAGAAATTAATGGTGTTAATGGGTTAAAAGATATATTGATCGGACGGCAAGTGCAAGTTTTGGTGAAGAATGAATATGACAGCTATTTGGGTAGTAAGGTAAGTCACATTGCACCGTGGAATATTAAGCCAACTGCAATTCCTAACTTAAAGTTGTTAAAAGATTATCGTCAAACAAATGGATATGATGAAACTTAAATGTCATGTAAATAATAAAGTCGGTGAAATTAGAAAAGCAAGAGATTTTTAGGAGAAGTAAGAATGAAAAATAATGATGCACATATAAAAATCATAATATTTATAGCAATAATTGCAACCATACTAGTTGGTAGTTTTGCCTATGATTGTAGTTAGACAATAGATTTTGGCAAAGTAACAGGACAAATTGAGTTTATGCAACTGATAATAATTCTAATAGGTTTTTTGGCTTGTTTGATTATGACTTTGTTGTATATATTCTACTTTGATTCGAGTCCTGACAATTTGCTTAGATTGGTAGTTACGGTATCAATGATTTGCTTGAATACATTTATCATGGTCAAATTTGTGGTTCCAACTATGTTGCCATTTTTCCAAGAAACAATTAGATGAGAACAAAGTTTATGATCGATAGAGAATACTTAACAATTGAACAGCGTAGTGCCTACTTTAAAGAATTAAGTTTAAAACAACAGAGAGTGCTAGAAGAATACAAGCGACTACAGTTTAATTCACGAGTGCTAACAGAAATTAATCAAACTGGTACTGAGTGGCAACTAATAGAAGAGCTGATTTATTTAGAATATGACATACATAATCAGCTGACTTCGCCATATATTTGTAATTGCGGTAAACACGTTAAATATTTATATGTTTGCAAATCGGCTTCTAGTGGTGAAATAAAAAATTTCGGGTCCAAACATTTAAAAGATGAAGCTAAAATCCCTCAAAATATTATTCATCAAGTAAATAAGTTGCATCATAAAATTGATCGAGGGTTAGATATAATCCTGTATTACTTTCATCAGGGAAAAAGATTTCCTAAGAAAAATTATGAGTTAGCTTTGAGGCATGCTTGGTTAAATGCAGATAATTTTAATCGTAATCAGTTGCGGTACATGATTGCATTTAAAAAAGTTAATTTACCACTTTATGCTATGGAGGAGCAAAAGCTTACCCAGCTAGCTGAAGAATATAATCTTACTAGTAAAACCTTAAAAAAGGCAGCGGAAGCGAAGCAAATTCATCGAAAGAAAAAGAAAGAATTCTGGAAACAAAAAAGACTAGAGAAGGAACGGATAGCAAAGCAAAGGATTCAAAAAGCAAAAGAACATAATCATATGCTTACCCCAATGTATGCAGAAGTTGTAGGATCAAAAGATTTTAGAAGACTAAAAGAAAAAATGCGTCTTTGTTTTGCAAAGGTGATTCGATTTCGTGTTAGAGAAGCTAATTTATATAAATTGGATGTTATGGATCTTACTCAACGTTTAGCAATATATTCCATATTTAATTTGGGTTGTTTTGATCGTGGAGATATTATTAACAATTATCAAGAGGCATATAAAGTAGCTTTAGAGCTACTAAATAAAAATGTAGAACTTTATAAACAGATTGAAAATTCTTCAGTCATTAAAGATGAAATTATGCGATGCTATAAGATTTTGTATGGAGGACTAAAAGTTATTGGAAAGAATGAAAACGGTCATCCAATAGCATTGAATCAGGTAGAACGCTAAAAGGAAGTAACCTAAAGGATTCTCGAGCATATCGAGATAATAAGCACTCTTTTGAGATAAGAAAAGTTAGCAAAAGAAATATTCGCTCTAATAATCAACATAATAGACGGTATAACGATCAGAATAATAAATATAGATTTGAAGAAACTACCAGATTGTATGAGCGGTATAATGCAATTCTTGGAAATTACAAGCGGTTAGAACAAAGATATGAGGCTTTGCAAGATAAATATAATCAAGCTTTAGATGAAAAAATGAGGCTGATTGAGGAACAAAGTAAAGATACAAATGCTTTAAAAAAATTATTAATTGAAGTTTTACAGAAGATATAGTGATTAAGGCTCTACTTAAGTAGAGCCTTTTGCACAAAAAAGCTCTGCAATACGCAGAGCCACACGTTAACGTTTTCGTTGAGGAGCGACCTCAACAAGCACACTAACAACTTCTTTATTTTTATCTAAACCTATTATAGCACATGATATAATAGGTTTGCACACTAATAGGGTCGCTCCCTAAATTTGTGCTAGGAAGGAGTAATCCGACCTACCTATGAATTTAACTTTCTTTATTTTTATCGTCGTCGTACCTCCGAAGTACGTGAAAAAGCTGCTTAAGTGGCTTTTGAAGCAACTTAAGAGTTTCAACAAGTTTAAAAATATATATGTAATTGTATTTCTTAAGTGTTAT
>ERZ1643250.1310-NODE-1310-length-21783-cov-5.944496_pt1 | contig 21783 bp, 14 predicted proteins | sample MGYA00579262_ERZ1643250 | MGnify/ENA primary metagenome ERZ1643250 (study PRJEB29033, sample SAMEA4952265) | chicken gut metagenome | biome: Broiler Chicken; feature: Gastrointestinal Tract; material: Caecum | place: Ireland | collected 2018 | study: Broiler... | reverse complement strand
AAAAAAGTGTGCCAACAAAGCACACTTTTCTTTGCGACCTAAAGGACGTCGCCTTCCGTATGGCTAGGGTAGCAGGATTTGAACCTGCGAAATGACGGAGTCAGAATCCGTTGCCTTACCGCTTGGCTATACCCCAATATTTTTACCGAACAACAGTATAAAACTTTTGCGTTGAAATGTCAAATGTAATTTGCAATTTGTGCAAAGAAAGTTTGAAAAAAAAGCAAAATTGCGTAAAAACGACGTCAAACTGACGGGTTTTTCGCAAAGGCTAACGAAAACACATTAAACCTTGCAAAAATGCGTTGAAGCGTGGCGTTTACCGCATGGCTTTGCCGTTTTCAGCACGTCGAATACGTATGCGCAGGTTTTGTTTCAACAGTGTAGCGGTTTGCAATGTTCTGTTGGCTTGTGCAAGTTTAATCGACAAATTTTGCCTTTATTTGCTTTGACGCAGGTGTTATTGTCATTGACAAAGGAAATAATTTATAATATAATGCAGGAGTAAAACTTTTCTTTATTTTGTTTCAATTTACACACTGCAAAAGTTTTGAAGGTTTTTCCTGATCGAATTTGTAATTTGCATCATTTTGGCGGTTCGCCCGTTATTTTTTGTATTGTCGGAGGTTTTCGGATGTCTGAATATTACGCTTCTTTGGAACAATTGTTGGAAGAAATCAACAAATTGACTGTGCCTGCTTTGCGTGAGGTGGCACGAGATTTCGGTATTGTACCACGCAATCGCAAAAGGGAGGAACTCATCACGTTGATTGTGGCTTCCTACAACGGGCAGTTGCAACCGGAAGAACGTATTAAGACGGGACGTCCCACCAAAAGGCAGGGCGGAAAGGTCAGTCAGGCAGAACCTACAATGGTGGACGACACTCCCTCCAACGACAACGTGGACAAATCCTTTCCACGGTGCGGAATTTTGGAAATAATGCCCGACGGCTACGGTTTTGTGCGTACCCACAACTACTCGTCCACGCCGGGCAAAGACTACTACCTTTCGGCAAACGTCATCACCCGAATGAACCTCAAATCGGGCGACAAACTGAAAGTTTTGCTTCATCAGTATCCCGACAAGGCTGCCCCCACGGCAATTTTCATACAGGAAATAAACGACGAGCCTTGCAATTCCATCAAGCGTGTGCCTTTCGATTCGTTGGAGGCGTGTTTCCCCAACGAGCGCATTGTGTTGGAAAGCGACAGGAAAGATTACTCGTTGAGGGCGTTGGACCTTGTCGCTCCCATCGGAAAAGGACAGCGTGGTTTGATAGTTGCACCCCCAAAAACGGGTAAAACGGTGTTGCTCAAAAAAATCGCCATGGCAGTGCGTAAAAACAATCCAGAAATTCATCTCACGGTGTTATTGATAGACGAGCGTCCGGAAGAAGTTACCGATTTCAAGGAAAGCGTGGATTGCGAAGTGGTGTATTCCACCTTCGACCAACCACCTCAAAATCACACCCGTGTGGCGGAATTGGTGTTTTCCAACGCACGCAGACGTGTGGAACAGGGGCAGGACGTGATGATTCTTATGGACAGCATCACCCGTCTCGCAAGAGCGTACAACCAAACTGCGGAGCAATCGGGCAGAACGCTCACCGGCGGTTTGGACATTTCCGCCTTGCAGGAACCCAAAAAGATGTTCGGCGCAGGCAGAAACATACGCAACGGAGGCAGTCTTACCATTTTGGCTACCGCCCTCATCGACACGGGCAGCCGCTTGGACGACATAGTGTACGAGGAATTCAAAGGTACGGGCAACATGGAAATTCAACTTGACCGCAAGATGTCGGAAAGACGCATTTTCCCTGCAATCGACCTCAACCGAAGCAGCACCCGCCGAGAAGACATGCTTCTCACGCAGGAACAGTTGGAAGGCACCTATCTTATACGCAGGATGCTTTCACGGGAAGACCCCGTTCAGGCTACGGAAGAACTGTTGGAGTTGGTGATGACCACCGATAACAACGCAGAAACGATAGAAACTTTGAAACGCATTGTGCGTTCGTCAGAGGCAAGAAGAAAAAAGTGAAATGAAAACTGTGGTTTTGGGAATGAGCGGCGGTGTTGACAGCGCCGTGTCCGCTTGGCTTTTGAAACAGCAAGGCTACAACGTGGTGGCTTTGTTCATGCACAATTGGGAAGAAACGGAGGACGGTTGCTGCACTGCGGAACAGGACTTTGAAGACGTCAAACGTGTTTCCGACAAAATAGGCATACCGTACTATTCCGTAAATTTTGCCAAGCAGTACAAGGAAAGGGTGTTTTCCTACTTTTTGGAAGAATACAGCAAGGGGCGCACTCCCAATCCCGACGTGTTGTGCAACAGGGAAATTAAATTCGGTCCGTTTTTGCAGTACGCAAAGGCGATGGGCGCCGACTACATAGCAACGGGGCATTATTGCGGAATTTCCCACGAAAACGGTGTTCATTACCTGCTTAAAGCCGCCGACCGCACCAAAGACCAGACTTATTTTCTCAATCAACTTTCGCAACGGCAACTTGCCGACGTACTTTTTCCTTTGGGCAACGTAACCAAAAAGGAAGTGAGGGAAATTGCCGAAAAACTGCAACTTTCCAACGCCAAAAAGAAGGACAGCACAGGCATCTGTTTCATAGGAGAACGCAACTTCCGCAATTTTTTGCAAACCTATCTGCCCAATCAGCCGGGGAAAATCGTGGACACCAAAGGCAATGTTGTGGGGCAACACATAGGGCTTATGTACTACACGTTGGGTCAACGCCGTGGTCTGGGCTTGGGTGGCACAAGCGAAGGGTGCGGACGTTGGTTTGTTGCGGAAAAGGACATGAAACGCAACCTTTTGGTGGTGTCGCACGGCGACGAAAGCGTGCTGATGTCCTCTTCTCTTGTGGCAAGCGGACTGAATTGGATTCCCTCTGCGCCGGGAAAAGAATTTTCCTGCAAGGCTAAGTTTCGTTACAGGCAGGAAGATCAGGATGTTGCCGTAAGCCTTCTGGAGGGCAACCGTGTCCGTGTGGAGTTTGCGGAAAAACAACGTGCGGTAACGCCGGGGCAGTTTGTGGTGTTCTACGATGAAACACGCTGTCTGGGCGGAGGTACGATAGACGAAGTGTACAAGTGAGGTGCAACGTGAGCAAAAACACATCAAAAGATGCAACGGAAATAACGTCGACGCAGCAAGACGTCCAATGCTCACGCACCGACATTGAAAAAACCGTGGATGAAATTGTGGCAACGCCTGCCCGAAAACGTGTGTGGGAAGTGGACTTTGTGAGAGGTCTGATGATACTTTTTGTGGTGTGGGACCACTTCATGTGGGACGTGTCCGACATGGGACCCTACAAAAGCGGACTTTTCACATGGCTGTACGAACTTTCCTCAAAGTATTACGGCGGCGTGCTGCGAGAAACAACGCACGACGTGTTTGTTACCATGTTTGTGTTCACCAGCGGCGTTTCTTGCAGTTTTTCACGAAGTAACGGTATGCGTGCGGTGAAAATGATTGCGTTTTCTTTGCTGTTCACCTCCGTTACCTACGCAATTTCCGCCGTGATAAGGCAAAATTTGACCATCTACTTCAACGTTATTCACGTCATTGCCCTTTCGGTGTTGCTGTGGTCGGCAATAGAGTGGGCGTGGAGCAAGTGCGACAAACCTTGGAATAAAAACGTTTTCGGTTGGACAATGGCAGCCGTTACCATTACGGTACTTGTTGTGGGGGGCTGTGCCGACAATTCCCCCTGGACCAACGACAATCCCATGTGGTATTTCCTTGCGGAACACAAGTACACCGAAGGGTTTGTCAAGTTTACAGGCGGCGATTATCTGGCGTTTTTCCCCGATTTCGGCTGGTTTTTGGTGGGCGCCTTCCTTGGACGTTTGCTGTACAAGGAAAGGAAAAGTTTGTTTCCCGCAGTCAACGAAAAGTGGGTTTCCCCCGTTACCTTTTGCGGAAGATATTCCATCTGGATCTACTTCGGCAGTCAGGTGGTTATGTACGGACTTATCTACCTTTTTTCGCAGGTATTCAAAATTCTTTGACGCAAATTTTTCACACGGTTGCGAAAATTCGGTACAAAACAAGTGCCTTACCGTAAAATTTCCAATTTTAAGTTGAACGTATCAAAACCGCAACGGCGTAAACCTTGCGGTTTTTTGTTTGCAAGTTTTTGAAATGTTTTGAAAGTCCCAGAGACGCATTAAAACGTCGGCGCAGGCGTTTGGCACGCTTCCGCCAACGTCTAAACAACGTCCGACACGGCTTTGAAAACCAATGGGTATTTGCGTAACGCAAAAGGCAACAGCGGTGTCAAAATGCAACAGCGGTACAAGAAGCATTACAATCCAATTTTAAGTTGAAAGTACCAAAACCGCAACGGCGTAAACCTTGCGGTTTTTTGTTTGCAAGTTTTTGAAATGTTTTGAAAGTCCCAGACGCATTAAACGTCGGCGCAGGCGTTTGGCACGCTTCCGCCAACGTCCAAACAACGTCCGACACGGCTTTGAAACCCAAGGGGTATTTTTGCCACGCAAAATGCAACAGCGGTGTTTATGCTTTCAACGTCATTTTTCCGCATTTTTGCGTATTTGTTTGACATTATTTTACTGGTGTGTTATGCTGAAACGGCTAGGGGTGCTGATAAATTCAGCTGAGAAATACCCTTCGAACTTGTCAAGTCAGTACTTGCGTAAGGAAGCACGAATAGCAAAATATTTATGCTCCATGCAAGTTTTCGGCTTAACGGTTGAAAACTTATTTTTTTGCAAGGAGGAAAAAATGAAAGACTATCTCACTTCGGCGCAACTGGAAGATTACCTCGACTTTTTCGGCGAGGCTACCGATGTCGTTGCGACCATTGCACTGTACGTTACCATTGCGTTTTTCCTGTTTATTGCCATCTATGCCGTGGTAATACGCAATCGTGACGAAATCTATCTCAAAGGCGCCCGCAAACTTATTGCAGGGTTGACAATAGGCTACTCGGTGGGAGTAATTGCCACGATTGGTTCGCTCAAAATTCTCAAAGACGTTTGGGGCGGCGAAATCAACACAAATTATTGGCTCATCGTGGCATTGCTGGTATTTGCCGTGTTGGCTTGCATAGGATGCCTTGTCATCAAAAAGTACTCTCAACGTGCCTTCAAAATTACCGCATGGGCGTGCCTCGCTGTTGGGGTGGCGTATTCCGTAGTGTTGCTGTTTGTAATCAAACCCGAGGAAGACTACGTGCCGCTGTCTTCATGGCAAATGTACCTGTTTTCGGCAATACTTGTAGGCGTAATAGTAACGCTTGCATTGCTTGGCGGAAAAAAAGACACGCAGTACAACGCAAAATCCCTCACCTATGCCGCAGTGTGCATTGCATTGTCTTTTGCACTTTCCTACATAAAGTTTTTCTCATTGCCGCAGGGCGGTTCGGTAACTTTTGCAAGTTTGTTGCCTTTGGCACTGTATTCCTACATGTTCGGCACACGCCGTGGACTTATCGCAGGCATAGTGTACGGATTTTTGCAGTTCATTCAGTCGCCGCAATTCTATGAACCTATGCAGGTTTTGTTGGATTACCCCATTGCCTTTGGCGCAATCGGCGTTGCAGGTATAGGCAGAAAATTCACATTCATGAAGAATGACGTTATTGCCCAATTTGCCACAGGTACAATAATAGCCGTGGTGTTGAGGTACTTTGCTCACGTAATCAGCGGTTACTACGTGTTCAGTTCCTGGGCAATGGAAGGCTACACGGCGCTGTCATGGGCGTTTGTGTACAACCTCTTCACAATAGTGGACTTGGTGATTGTGCTTGTCATGGGCGTTTTGGTACTGCTTTCCCGTCAGGTGCGTTGGATGGTGCTGACGGCGGATTCTGCGCCGGAATTGCAAACGGCAAACAACTAATCGTTACATTTAAGGTTGAGGCGTTTTTGTCGCAGCCTTTTTTTGTTGCAGTGATGTTTCTGTTTAAGTTGTTGAGGAAATTTTCGCCACAAAACCGCATTGAAAGGTTGTGAAAAACAAAAAGTTTTGCCGAGCGAACAAGCAGTTTCGCAATTTATTAAACAAAGCGAAACAATTGTATTTTTGCAAAAGAATTATACTCTACATTTAAGGTTGAGACGTTTTTGTCGCAACCTTTTTTGTTGCAGTGATTTGTCTGTTTAAGTCGTTGCGGAAATTTTTATTCAAAACCGCATTGAAAGGTTGTGAAAACAGTGCAGGAGGCAAGCAGGCGTCATCGTCGGCAAAAGTCATCTTTCGGTATTTCTGCAAACAGTCGACATTCTCTGACATTCAAGCAATGTGGCTTAGGTAGTGTCTTTTTGTGTATAAAGGTTTGCCAAAAAGGGAACAGTTTTCACTAATTACAGATTTTTTCGTAAAAATCTGTAAAGTAATAACACAAAACTGTTATTTGAGCCGTAAAACGGTGTTTAGTTTCAAATACACCTAAAATTTGTTAAAAAAATGACGAAAATTGAAACTTTTTTCAAAAAGTATCTATACAAAGAAAATTTGTTGTGTTATAATAACTGCGGAAGTTTTGGTAAAATTTCCTTTCGCTGAAAGGCATTTTACTTTGCATATTACATTTTCGCCGTTTGGGCAAAGGGAAACATTATGGAAAGAGTTGCGTTGATTGATTTGGGATCCAATACTGCAAGGCTTGTCATTTACGACGTTCTTGACGGGGGCTACTTTGTCGTTGCCGAAGAGCAACACGAAGCGGTGCGTCTTGGCGAAACGGAAGCGGACGGAAGTTTGAAGCAAACACGTATGATGCAGGCCATAAGCACGTTGAAGATGTTCAAAGAAATCTGTCTGATAAAGAAGGTGGACAAGGTGTTGGCTGTGGCTACGGCGGCAGTGCGCCGTGCAAGCAATCAAAAAACCTTTTTGTCTGACGTGTACAACGAAACGGGAATACGCATCACCGTGGTGTCGGAAGAGGAAGAGGCAAACTACGTCTATCAGGGAGTAATAAATTCCATGGACATTCCCCGTGGACTTATTATGGAAATAGGCGGAGGTTCCACAAAACTTGTGTATTACAACCGCAGAACAATTCTGCACACCAAAATTTTTGCTTTCGGTGCGGTTACTCTTACCAACATGTTTGTTTCGGCGGACAAAACTCCCGAGCAATGTTCCGATGACATTGTAAGTTACGTCAAGTCGCAACTCGACGAAGTGGAGTGGTTCAAAGAGATAGACCCCGACACACAACTTATCGGCGTCGGAGGAAGTTGCCGCAACCTTGCCCGCATAGTGTGCAAGGTCAAAAAGTATCCGCTGGACATGGTGCACAACCTCAACATGCAGGTGGAAGACTTCAATTACATCTACAACATGATTCGCACGCTGGATTTGGACAAAAAACGCCGCATAAAGGGGTTGAGTTCCGCACGTGCCGACGTGTTCCCCGCCGCCTTGGCTTTCATCAAAGCCTTTGTCGACCACATGGGATTCACCAAAATAATTTCTTCCGGAAGCGGTTTGCGTGAAGGAGTAATGTTCAACTACGCAGTACCTCAGACGTTGGAAAAACCCATCAGCGACGTGTTGGGACACAGTTTGCACGCCATGGCTTTGCACATGGGCGTGAACATCGCCCACGCCGAACAGACATTCAATTTGTGTGTACAACTGTTCAAACAGTTGCGTGTACTGCACAAATTCCCCCGTGCCTACGTCAAGGTGCTGAGAGTTGCCGCAATGTTGCACGATATCGGCAAAACTTTCAAGTTCTACAACAACGCCAAGCACACGGCATACATGATTCTCAACAGCAATCTTTACGGTATTTCTCACAAAGATCTGGTGCTTGCCTCCTACGTTTCCGACGTAAGCAACAAGGAAGAGGTAAACGTTACCGATTGGGCAAAATACAACGGAATTCTTTCCGTCGAAGACGTGGAAGCCGTCAAAAAACTTTCCGTCATTTTGCGTTTGGCTGTGGCTTTGGACGTCAGCATGCGCAACGTCGTTTCGGAAATCAGTTGCGATGTGCTTGGGGACAGCGTCATCATGAAGACGGAACTGGAAGGGGACGCAACATTGGAAATGAAAGCCGCCAGCATGGTAGCGTTCGAGTTCAAAAAGGTGTTCCGTAAAAATCTTGAAATGTTCTGATAAACTTGCAATTTGAAAAAGACTGCGAAAAAGCAGTCTTTTTTTGTGCCGTTTTTCCATTCGACAAAACAAAAAAAGGCTGTGTACGCAGCCTTTTTTTATCTACGAAAAACCTTCTGTTTAAGAGAGAAGTTGCAAGAATGTTTCAAAAAACACGATACGGTTGCAAGAAACATTGACAACCACACAAAAATTAAGTACAAATTTCGCCTGTTACCGCAAGGCAACGGAAGAGGGTGTGTGGTCGTTTTGATTCCAATAAAGGACGTTTTCAACAAAGTGCGTAGCGTCGCCGTACACAGGTTGCCTGTCGAGGTCTAAATTGAGGGACAACTGCATCATGTCTCTCAACAACGACATTTTTCCGTTGAGGTTGGTCAGTACAAACTGACTTTCAACGACCGTTTCGCCACTTTCCGTTGTAATCTCGTTGCTTGTTACGTCGTGCAAAATATTAAGGTTGAGCAGTCCCAAATTGGAATCGACGGGCGCAAGGTCCAAATCCAAAGTGAAAGTGTTGTTTTGGTAGGAGTAGTTTTTGAAAACATCCTCTATTGCCAAGTCGTTTCCGTCGCCACCGTCGTCCTTTGTGATAAGGTTGTTTATCCAACTGCTGAAATTCACCATTTGAAGGATGTATTCCGTCGGATTTTGTGCAAATTCTTCCACCGACATTTCGGCGTAGTAGTTGCGTTCTTCCATTTTTATGCCAAACCAACCGCTTTTTACGTAGGAATTGCGCAGGATTGTTATGCGTTGCGTTGCGCCGTTGAAGAACAGGTAACTGTCCCCTCCGTAATCGTTGAAAGCGGCGTTTACAAGGCTCACAAGGCTTTGTTTGGGGCGGGAAAGTTTCACCGTAAAGTACACGCAGTCGGTGCTTTCGGGGTCATTTGCGTCTTTGGGGTAGATGTCCACACGGGCATTCAAACCCATTTCCACGTTTTCTTTGATGATTCCTATCAGCGACAAATCGGCGGTAACGGTGCCGTCAATGGCGAAAGTAGTTTTGTCCGCCGTGTCCAACAGGGCTTTGAGCAGTTCTTTTATGCTGTCGAAGTTGATGTGACTGTCGGCACTGTTTGTTTCAAGATAGTTTTTGATGTGCGCAACTACTGCGTATTTGTCCCTGTCGTGTGCGCCTTCCTCCACCTGCTGTTGCAAATCCGATGCGCTAACGGCAACGCCGCACAGGGTGAGGTTGTAAGCAGAGGAGTAGGGGTTGTTTTCGCCGTAGGAAATTTGCAACCAATCCAGTACCAGGCTGGACTGCGTTTTACTGACGGTCATGGAAATGTCGCCAAGGTCGTTGAGCAAAACTCCTCCGTTCAATGTCAGGCTGAACTTGCCGTCTGCGTAGCAGATCTGTCTGATAACGGTGGAGTAATCTATTTTCTGTACGTTTGCCGTTGCGTCGTCCTTTGCCGAAAGCAACATATTTAGCAACGCATCTATTTGAGGTACAACTTCACGCAGTTGGTCAAACAAATCCACACACTCGGCAATTTTTGCCGTTTCGGCGGAAACTTTAAGGGTATTGTTGTAGGTGATGTAAATTCTGCCGTCGATGTACATTGCGTCCAACGTTGCAAAGTCTTCCGCAACACCGTTTACCACCTTTTTGACGTCCAGAAACGCCCTGAGCGCAAACATATCGGCGTAGTTGCGGTTGTAGTAAAATTCCACAAACGAGCCGGCATTTATGCGGTAGACGGAGGGTAACGTTCCGTCCTTGGGCGTTACCGAAAATTCGCTGTCTAGGGTGAAGTCGAAACGCCAACTGTTGGTGTGAATAAGAACGTCAATGGTGGGCAGGAAATCGCCCAACACTTTGTCGATTTGCACAAAGGATTCCTCGTTGAAGTCGTCGAAAATCACCTCTTCGAAGTTGGGTTTTGCGCTTATTTGTTTGTCCAAAGCGGCGATGTTTGCCGTTACCGATGTAATTTGCGGTTGTTCGCCCCCGCTGATGTTTACCGTAACGGGAATACCCGCCAACTGCAATTCTGCCGTCAGGGTGTTTTTCTGTGCGTCTGCAAAGAGGTTCAGGCTGTCCAACAGTTGTTTTACGTCCGGGGAAACGGAAGGCAACGTCGACGATTCGCCCTGCTGTGCGGAGGGGTTGGCAAATTGTTTCACTATGTCGTCGATGCGCTGTACAATCTCGGAAATTACCGAAATATCTCCCATCACACGTATATCCTGCCCCTTTTGCACCTTAAACACGTTGTCGCTGTACAGGATGTTGAGTTCGCCCAACTTGAAGCGGTACACGTTTTCCAGCAAATTCAGTTGTGCGTAAAGAATGTTGTTGTCGTCTATTTTCACAATGAGGTTGGTGGAAAAGTCCTTGTCGGGCAACGTTACGGCTTGCGGGTTGCAGTTTACTTCGACGGTAACGTTTGCGGAAACCTCTCCCACCGTCAGATTGTTTACTGAAAGGGCAAGTTTGTCGGTAGCGCAAAGTGTAGCGTCAAATTGCGACAATCCCAAAATGCTTGCGTCAAAAGTGAGTGCAAGTGCGCCGTTTTCAAAGGCGAAGCCCTTCACAAGCGTTGAAATGTCGGCGTCTTTAAGCGTTGCCACGTTGCTTATTGCGTCCAGCAACACGTCCAGATTTTTGTTGTAGCCGTACAGTTCGGAAAGTATATTTGAAGGGTTTGTTTCCGAAGAGGAAGACACGTCAAGCGCAATGTCCAAACCGTTAGCCGTTGCGTACAAAACGCCGTCCGACAGCCATATTTCCGCTTTCAAAGCGTTTACACCCTTGTAGTTGAGAGTTGCGTCTACAAACAGTTGCACTCCGCTTGTTGCCTTGGTGTTGAGGTACACTTTTGCGGTAACGGTGCAGCCGTTTGAAAGCAGTTGTCCGTCAATTTCAAAGAGGTAACTTTCGGCATTTACAAGTTGCTGTATTTGCGGAGCAAAAGTTTGCGCCACGTCCACAATGTCGGTAAAGTCGCCCGAGGTGTCCACGTCGGCAATTTCCACAGAGGTGGGTGTTGCAGTGATGTCAAGCGTGCCAAATACAACGTTGGCATGCGTCAGTTGCGCCCTTTCGTCGAAGCAAACCGTTACGTCTGCATCGGCAACGGTAACCTTCAGGTCAAATCCGTTGTCGGAAAGTTGCAGACGCAGGCTGTTTACAATGTCTTTTACGTTCAACGTTATGTCGGCAGTTGTTCCGATATCTGTAAAGCGGGCAATTTCCTGCAAAAGTTGATTCAACCTGTCGAGGGGCAGGCACAGTTTTGCCTGTCCGCACACAAGGTACACAACGCCGTTTTCAAGGGCAAACTGCGCTTGTGTGTTTCCTAAAGTAACTGTACCTTTTGCGGACATTGTTCTTATGTCTATTTCCGCAACAGCCGTGGCAAAGTTTCCGATATTCACCGCAAGTTTTGTAACGTAACTGCTTTGCGGTGCCACAACTTCATTTACATCGGCAGTTATCTGTGCGCTCAGGCTGTTTACGGTAACTTTACCCAATGCGAGGTTTGTTACTTCCAAAGACGGAGTACCGTCAAAGCAAAGGGCAAACTTGTTAAGCCCCAACGTTGTACCGTCAATTTCCGCTCTCCAAAAATTGCCGTCGTGGGAAAGAGACTGCACAATATCGGCTAATCTGGCGTTTTCGATGTTTTGTGTTATGCCTGAAAGCGTGTCCAGCACGCTGTCCAAAACGTCGTTGTAGCCTTTAAGACTTTCCAGCGTTTGCGCAAAACTTCCGACAGTGTCTGGCGTTGCAATGTCCACGGCAAAACGTATACCGTTAATTTCGGCGTACAGGGTGCCTTCCACAAAATAGATTTGTGCAACGACAACGGTGGTTGACTGCTGTCTGACGGTGGCGTCAATGTACAGTCCGTTGCGGTAACGCAATGCAACTTGTGCAAAGTACACCTTGCCGTCAACGGTAATTTCCGTCTGAACATTTACGCCGACGCCCTTTGCTTGGGAAAACTGTCTGACAAGCGCAACAATTTGTTCTACAAGCGGCGCACCGTCAATAAAGCCGTCGGTGTTCAAAGGTGGAACTCTTTCCGTCGAAGGCTGTGCCTGCAAAGTAAAGTTGCCGAGATTTGCCGTTATCTGTTGCAAAGTAACGGCGTTTTCATTTCTTTCAAATTGTGCCGTAACGGTTACTTCACCTACGGACAGCGACAAAGTGGGGGTACTGTCGGCGAGGTTTATTTGCAACGAGTTGAGAATTGTTGCAATGTCCGTCGTGGGCAAAGAGGAATCCAAGCCCAACTCCGAAAGCAGTTGTGCAATTTGTTCTTTGCCAAGGCTTATTGCCACATTGCCCGTTTTGATGTACGCCGTGCCGTCGGCGTAAAGCAACTTCACAACATCGTTGGCAATTTGTACGTCGGCGCAAATTTCTCCCTTCAACAGGTCGGCGGTGAGTTGGAATGTTATTCCGTTTGCGCTTCCGCTGAGATTCACTGCGTAGTCGTCGCCATTTGGCACGCTTACCTGTTGCGAGGTTGCCTCCACGCCCAGTGTGGCGTGCAAGGTTATGTCGGCAATGCGCAATTGTTCTATTTTTGCGGAAAGTTTTTCCTCCGCAGTCCACAGCGAAAGGTCCACGGTGCCTACTCCGATAAATGCGCCGTTTACCGTTGTTTGCAAAACTCCGTTGTTGTAAGTAAGATTGCCCAACAGCGTGGCAAAGTCCACTTGCGACAGTTGCAGATTCTGAATTTTGTTTACAATCCGAGTAATTTCCCCGATAATTGCGTCCAATGTGGCGTTGCCCGTTTGAAGAGGTATTGTTTCGCCCTGTTGCGGAAGTTCAAAGGCGGCTTTCACGCCGTTTATTTGCAGGAAAATTTTGCCGTCGGCAAACACTATGTCGGCGTTTGCCAGCGTTACGCCATTTTCAAAAATGTCGGCGACTGCGCTTACGTTGCCCGTTCCGTCAATGAGAATGTTGCCTGCTATGCGAAAATCTTTCCCGTCGACGTTTGCCACGGCGTCAATTTCCGCACTGTATCCCTGCGCCTGCAACAAAGAAACTATCGACGGGGCAAATTGTTTTGCCATTTGCGTTACGTCGGTGTATTCGTCGGCGTTTCCTATTTGCGGAAGTTGGTTTTGGCTTGGTTGCAGCGTTGCGGTAATGTCCGACAACTGCACCGTTACGCTGTGAAGCATCCAACCTTCGGCATCCGAAACAAGCAAAGCCTCAATGTAAATGTCCTCAAACGTTGCGGAAAATTTCACGCCGTCCTTTGTTTTTTGTGCGGTAACGGAAGAAAGAGCGGCAAGCACATCCTGCAACGACAACTGCGGCATTTGGATGTTTTCACCCAAAAGAGGTTGGAAAAGTTGCAGCAGTTGCGGAATACTGTCCACGTCCAATCTGACTTTCGCCTGACCTAGTTGCGCAAACAGCACGTTGTCTTTCAGCGTTGCCGTAAGTTGTCCCATTTTCACGTGCAAAGCGCAAGAGGCAATGTCAAACATCACGTCGGCGGATATATCGCCTACCGTTGCCGTTGCCGAGATTGCGCCGTTTTGTATAAGTTGCGTCAATCCCAAAATTTCCGGATATTCGCCCGTTTGTTGGGGCATTGTCCACTGTGAACAGGGCACAATGCTCAAACTAACATCGCCAAGCGTTGCAGTGGCATGCGTAAAGGTGTACTTTTCTTCAACTTTTGTGGCAAAAAGTTTGATTTCCGCCGATATGTCGCCAAGTTGCAACGGAATGGTAACGCAGTTTTTGTCGCCCTCCGTTTGCAACGTCATTTGCGCAAGCAGTTGTTCGGCGTCGATTTGCGGCAAATCGTCTCCCGACAGGGTGCCGATAAATTGCAGAATGCCCTCAACGGTGGTGCTTGCCTTGAAATCCTGATAGGTTACAAACATCTTTCCCGAAGAATAAGAAAGGTACATGCTTTCGCCCAGTTTAACGTCGGCGGCAATGTTTTTTGTGTTCTGAATGTCCAGCGTCAATGCCAACTGCGCCGTGGCAACGGTGTCGTTAAGACGTGTTGCGGCAATCTCGGCGTACAGTTTTTCTCCTTGAAGATAACTGTCAAACATGGAAAGTACCACGTCCAATGCAGTCGGTTGTTTGCTTTGGTTCCCGCCTGCCTGCACGTCGAAAAAGCCTTCGAAAAATTCCTTTTCCGGCAAATCTCCGTCGTAGCCGAAGTTGTCAAATGTTTCCGTCAGACTTTCCTTGCAGGGAATACCTCCCAACATGGGGACGTTGTATTCGCAATCCGTGGTTACGGTGTGTACACGGAAGTTTTCGTCCATTGTTACCACAAGTTCCGCCTTGGAAAAGGTGGCAAATCCCGTAAGACCGGAGTTGTTGCGCATTTCGTACAAGACAAAGTAGGGCGCAATGGTGCAGTCCAACACATAGCGGAAGGTGTACATGTTCCCTTCCTTTTTTTCCAACGTCGCACCGATAACGGATTTGTCGTTGAGGATGTATCCCGTCAGTCCGTCGTTGCGGTAGCCGATTTTTTCCGCCCATGCCTCTTCCGTGTACTTGTAGGCAGTGTCTTCCCATTGCACTTCGTCAAGCGACGACACTTTCACTGCGCTTCTGGAAAGGTAGTTGTCTTCCCATATGTACAGTTGTTCGCCAAATTTTACAAGCGAACTGTAACTTGTGGCTTGTTTGAAAACGTTGTGTCCCACAACGGTGCGTTTGGATGCAACTCCCTGCGAAACGCCCATAGACGTGCTTGTTCCCACGGTGGTGCCGGTAAATCCGCCGCTACGTTGCAATTCTCCTGCCGCAACAAACAAACTTTCCTTTGCAGAAAGCGTTTCCGGCGTTGCTCCCTGCGGTTTTTCCAAAAGGGTGCTTACCGTATCTCCCTGAGGAAGCGTAGGCGGTTGTGCGCTTTGTTTGTCGTTCAAAGCAAACACAACTCCCGTGGAAATCATTATTAACGCCAATATTCCGCAAACGATTTTTATTTTCATCGCATTCTCCTGACTTTTTGAACCCTGTGGCAATGTAGTAACGGAACTTTTGCAAACCGCCAACTTGCAAGGTACAAAAAGGTAAAATATCAATTTTATAAAGATTATTATATCTATTAAAGTAAATTGAAAGTAAACTTTTGTTATATTCTGAAAAAAATGCGTCAAAAAATGCGCCCTGAACAGGGCATTTTCATTGAAACAAAGTGTTTTTTCGCTAGTTTGCCTGTCGGGCATGTTGACGTCGCAGGATATCTGAGCGGCAATTAGATGTAAAACGGTCGCAGCAAATGCAGTCAAAAATTTGCCGAAACCTTTGAAAAAAAGCGTATCTAAAAGTTTTCGTCAATTTGTGCTGTAAAAAGTTGTAAAACGGCATTGAAAGTTTTGTCGAAGGCGGACTGACCTTTTTGTGCAGTGGTAAAATATCTGCAAAACCGTTTCAAGGAGATTTTTATGGCAAGGCGAATAGTCATCACAAGCGGAAAGGGAGGCGCAGGAAAAACCACCGTGTGCGCCAATTTGGGCATTGCCTTGGCAAAACGCTCTTTAAGGGTGCTGTTGGTGGATTTGGATTTGGGATTAAACAATCTCGACGTGGTAATGCAGGTGGAAAACAAGGTGGTGTACGATTTTGTAGACGTGTGCGAGGGAAGATGCCGACCGTCGCAGGCTCTAATTCAGGACGAAAACGAGCCTACTTTGTACATAATGCCCAGTTGCCACTCGGCAAAGAGGCAAATTACCGTAGACATGGCAAACAAGGTAATAGACAAAATAGCCGACAACTTCGATTTTGTGCTGATAGATTGTCCAGCAGGTATCGATTCCGGTTTTCGCCGTGCCGTAAGTTGTGCCTGCGAGGCGGCTGTCGTAGTAACGCCGCACCTTTCAGGCGTAAGGGACGCAAACAAAACAATAAGTCAACTGCGGGACATGGCGGTTTACGTGGTGGTCAACCGTGTGCGTGGCGACCTTGTGGCGTCGGGGGAAATGCTTTCCGTTTTTGAAGTGCTGAGTATTTTGGGCAAGCCGCCTTTGGGGGTAATTCCGGAAAACGACGACATCAACTGCAATTTACAAAAAAGCACTCCCGCTTTTGACATTTTGGCAAAAAATCTGCAAACGGGAAGTACCGATATGTACGACTGTGTTTCCCACTACCGTGGTGTGTTTGGAAAAATACGCCGAAAACTCAAACGCAACGTGTAGAGATACGCCGTTATCAAGCGTTTTGAAACGTGCAAAAACAAAAAGGAGAAGTATGAAAAATCAAAGCATAAACTTTCAAAGGGCGCAAAACATGCTGTTGCAGGACAAGTTCAATTTTCATCGCCAGCAGTTTGCAAAAGACCTTGCCAACTTTTTGTCCGACTACTTTACTTTTGACGGGTTGGCATTGGACGTGGTGGAGGGCAAAACCTGCGATTTGGTAATTTGCGTAAATGTTTCCAACGTAAAAAAGACGAGAGTTGTGTAGCATATACCCGACTTATTTGGCATAATGTATTTTGAACAGACAGGAGGTGCAAACAAATGGATTACGAAGGTGTCAACAGCGTGGTGTGCGATGCGGAGGAAAGCGATTGGCTGGACGTTTCCTACACGGAGCGCAAGTATCTGAAAGATCAACCAAAGCAACAGCGTTTTCACAATGCCGTTGCAAAAATAAAAACAGGCAAAGCATGGAAATTTGCCATTGTCGCCGTGCTGTGCGTGGCTGTGCTTGCCACAATGCTTTTTGTGGACGGCGATTTCAAACAGGACGTGTTTGACGCAGTGAAAACTGCCGCCACATCGGTGTTTGGCGGAGGGGAAACAAGCAAAACAAATCAGATAAACATTCCCTGCAACGCAACGCTTGTGGACATTTCCGACGGTGTAATGACCTTCAACGGAGGGCGTGTGGCTCTTTCTCTCACCCAAGGCACGGTAAGCGAAACAACCGCCGATTCGGTAACTGTTTCCATGGATGACAAAACATCCGTCGTGTACACAAATCTGACAACCGTATTGGTAAATGTTGGCGATAAGGTGGATGCAAACAGCCTTTTGGGCAAGTACGACGAACAGTACCAAGCCAGCATTTTGCAGGAAGGCGAGGTAGTAAAACAGGTTGTGGGCAGTGAAACGCAACTGACATGGGAAATCTGAAATTCAAAATCAGCGCAGGTTTTTGGCTTTTCATCGTGGTGGCAGCGGTATTCCGTCAGGGATACCTTGCCGCCATGTATACTGTTGCGGTGGTGCTTCACGAAACGGCGCACTACATCGTGGCAAAAAAACTTTTCTACCGTTGCAACGAAATACGTGTAGGTATTTTCGGCGCCGTGCTTTACGGAGAGTTTCAGGACGTGCGTGGTGCCGACCGCATAAAGATTGCCCTTGCAGGCCCTTTGTGCAATTTTGCAATGTGTTTGCTGTGTTTGGCGTTGTGGTGGCTTTTCCCCGACGCCTACTATTTTACCGATGCATTTCTTACATCCAACCTGAGTATGGCGTGCGTCAATCTGCTTCCCTGCTACCCGTTGGACGGCGGACGTGTGCTGACGGGACTGCTGGAAAACAGGTATCACGGCAACGCCCTGAAATTGACGTCCCTTTTCACCTACGTTGTTTCCTTGGCGTTGTTTACCGTGTTTTTGCTTTCGCTGTACACAGGACACAACCTTTTCAACGTGGGGCTTTTCGCTTTGGGAATTTTTTCCGGCGTGTTCACCAAAAGCGGAGGCGAGTGCTACGTTCGCACAACGCTCACTCACAACCGAAGGAGGTTTGCCAAAAAAGGTATGGAAAAAAAGACGTTGGTGTTTGACGGAGACAGCCTTTTGCGTGACGTCGCCAAACGTATGCAGGGCAATTTCTTGTACTGCCTGGAAGTGGTGGACGGCGACATGAACGTAACGTCAAGGTACAACGTCGCTCAGTTGGAAACGCTTGTCGTGGACTGTCCTTTGGACACCCCGCTGAAACGCCTTCCAAAGTGCTGACGGCAGTTTCGCAATGTCAGCAGTGTTTTTTCTCAAAATTTCAAGCACAAATTTGTCCTCTACTTTGTAGCGATTTTTTACATACGGTAGCAGGTTTTTGTTACATTAAACATTATTTTTGCATTTGTAAAATGCTACTTGTATTGCCAAATGATGTCAAAATTTGTGTGCCGTGGCAGAAGTTTCAAACGGCAAAACGCACCGCAAAGTAAAGCGGTGCGTTTTGTTCAAAGGCGCTCGACTCGTTTTCTTACGGTAGCAGGTTGTTGATGCACGAATGTTTTTTGTGGCATTTGTAAAAGGCAAATTGCATTGCAAACAAACGTAAAAATTTGTGTGCCGTGGCAGAAGTTTCAAACGGCAAAACGCACCGCAAAGTAAAGCGGTGCGTTTTTTAGTTGTATTTTTTTGCAGAAACTTTTTGGTTTCGATGTACAGTTGCGTTTTTGCTGTTGCCTACGTCGTTGGTGCGGGAAACATTGAAACTTTGGATTTATTGTTTTCACGAAGTCCGTGCAGGTAAAGTCCGTGCAGGTAACGGGAAAAGGGTGTTTTCGTATTTTCAGATTTTCCGAATCACCGTTATTCCAACTTTATTTCCGTTGGCAGTTTGTTGTATCTTTTGTTCAGCAGGCTGTACATTGCCAGCGCAAACAGTGCCGTCGCCCACAGCAAAAGGTACAGTTTGAAAAAGGAAATTGCCGAAAGCAACAAGGTGAAAAGCGCACCGAAAAAGTACCACACGAAACGTTTTTTACTGAAAGCAATTTGAGGCAGATACATTACCGCAACGCCCTTGACGTGGGGCAAAGAGGGCAGTTTTTCCGCCTGCGCAAACAGCGTGAAGGTGCTGTTTATGTCAAAAAACTTCACGTCGATGAAATTTTCCGCCACAGTTTGCAAAGTTCTTTCCCACCTGTTGCAAAACAAGATGAGATATTTGCAGTTGTTTCGTTTGGCTTGCACAACGGCTTGTTGCAGTTGGTCGGCGGAAAGGTTTTCCCTTTGAAAACACAACGCTACAAAGTGTTTTTCCTTTCCTGTGGCAAACAGACTGTCGTAGTCTATCTTTTCCGTTGTCATTCCGTAAAAAGTAAGTAAAGAGGAAAAAAGCGTTGCGTTGTCGGCGTTAAACTGCAAAAAAGCAAACAAATCGGCAAGTTGCCTTTTTTTGTTTTTCTTTTTGTCCTTGTGTTTGTCCCATTTGCACAACACGTTGTACACCAGCAAGCACACGCACACGGCAACAGTTACGGCTGCCACCGTTGCATACAAACTGTCTTTAAGAACGTAAACCGCCCACGCAAATGTCAGGAAAAATGCCATTGCCGTACATAAAATTGTGTTCAATATTCTTGCCATGGTGTAATTGTCGTCAGTATTTTGAAATTTTAATTGTAAAATTTTGCAAGATAATGTAAAATAACGGTATGAAAGTGGGAATTTTCGGAGGGACATTCAATCCTCCTCACAAAACGCACATAGCAATTGCCAAACTTGCCCAAAAGAAGTTGGAACTTGACAAACTCATTGTTGTGCCCTGCGGCATACCGCCTCACAAACCGTGCGACGTGGACGCCGACACACGCCTCACCCTCACCAAGTTGGCTTTCGGCGATTTTGCCGAGGTGTCCACCTGTGAGATGGAAAAGCAGGGGAAGAGTTACACTGTGGAAACGTTGCGCCTTTTTGCGCAGATGTATCCGCAGGCGCAGTTGTATCTGATAATAGGCGGCGACAGTTTCCGAGATTTTGACACATGGTATTGTCCACGGGAAATTGCCTCTCTTGCCACCCTTGCCGTGGCAGACAGAAACCACAAGACCTTTGTTACAACGGCAAGGAAAAACGCCCGTTTGTTCGGTGCACGCACGGAGTTTCTGGACATTGCCCCCGACGACGTCAGTTCCACGGAAATTCGTTTGCGCTACCAATTCGGGTTGGACAACGGCGAATTTGTAAGCAAAGCGGTGGACGACTACATTTTGCAACACGGCTTGTACGGCGAGTACCGAGAAATGGCGCAAAAGGTGCGCAGTTACCTCACTCCCCAACGCTTTTCTCACACCTTTTACGTTGTGAAACGTGGTCTGGAACTTGCCACGGAAGAGGAAAAGCACAAGGTTTTCGTTGCCTGTCTGCTGCACGATTGTGCCAAGTACATTGCCCCGCAACGGTATGCCTACTACGGCTTTGACGCACCTTCCGACATGCCTCAACCGGTAATTCATTCCTTTTTGGGAGCATTGGTGGCGAAAAAGGATTTCGGAGTGGAGGACAAGGATATTCTGGATGCAATTGCCTACCACACAACGGGCAAGCCAAACATGACGAGGTTACAAAAAATTGTATACGTAGCGGACAAAACGGAACAATCCCGCAAATATCCCCTTTCGCACCTCACGCAGGGAAGCCTCGACAGACAGTTTGAAAACTGTCTTTTGGAGGCAAACGAAGTTGCCGCAAAGCGACACGGCGAAAAAATTTATCCTCTTTCGCTACAAACTTTGGATTTTTACTTTCCAAAAAAGCGAAAAGAGGGTACAATAGAGCAAAAATCTACAAATACGGAGATTACAATGAACGAAACAGTACAAACAATTTGCAAAGCATTGTCGGAAAAATCTGCAACTGACATCAAAATCATCGAAGTAAAGGGTGTAAGCGACATTGCCGACTACTTTGTGGTGTGTTCCGGTCGCAGTGCACCGCAGGTTAAAGCCATTGCCGAGCATCTGGAAGAAACAATGGAAAAACAGGACAAATTTGCCCTTCACAAGGAAGGAATGAGAGAGGGCAGATGGATTGCGTTGGACTACGGCGACGTAATCGTGCACATTTTTCACAAGGACACAAGGGACGTGTACGCTTTGGACACGCTGTGGAATCACGGCGGAAACGTTTCCGACTACAAAGACTGATTATCAACAGAGGGCGCAAGGCTCAACGCCTGCGCAAAGGAGCAAGAAATGAAATATGTTACAAAGGGAGTTTGTTCCCGAGAGATAAATTTTGACGTGGTGGACGGCAAGGTTCACAACGTGAAATACCTTGGCGGTTGCAGCGGAAACACGCAGGGCGTCGGCGCCTTGGTGGAAGGAATGGACATTGACGAAGCCATTGCAAGGTTGCGTGGAATACGTTGCGGTTCCAAGCCTACTTCCTGCCCCGACCAACTTGCCATAGCGTTGGAGCAGTACAAACAGTCCAACTGAAAATTTACAGCAAAACGCAGGTTTGTGCCTGCGTTTTTTTTGTTTACTGTTGCGTAAGTTTCGGAAAACAAAAACGACTTTTGCCCACACTTAATTTGAGAAACTTTTTTTGTTTGCTTTAAGTTTTACTTTCATACATTTGAAAGGTGAATTTGCCGTGTTACACTTTATTTGAGAGGTATTTTTGCATTGTGTTTTTTTTCGTATTTGCCTTGCAACAGTGTTCAGCCGTGCAACATACATTTTGAAAGCAATTTTTTACATTTGAGTTTTTGTTTCCCGTTTTAGCCGTGAAATGGTGAATTTGCCGTGTTACACTTTATTTGAGAGGTATTTTTGCATTGTGTTTTTTTTCGTATTTGCCTTGCAACAGTGTTCAGCCGTGCAACATACATTTTGAAAGCAATTTTTTACATTTGAGTTTTTGTTTCCCGTTTTAGCCGTGAAATGGTGAATTTGCCGTGTTACACTTTATTTGAGAGGTATTTTTGCATTGTGTTTTTT
>ERZ1643250.1298-NODE-1298-length-21897-cov-9.904404_pt1 | contig 21897 bp, 19 predicted proteins | sample MGYA00579262_ERZ1643250 | MGnify/ENA primary metagenome ERZ1643250 (study PRJEB29033, sample SAMEA4952265) | chicken gut metagenome | biome: Broiler Chicken; feature: Gastrointestinal Tract; material: Caecum | place: Ireland | collected 2018 | study: Broiler... | reverse complement strand
GTGAGGAGTGTGAGGAGCATGGGGTCTTGCTGGTGGTGGTTAATGCTCATGACTCCTCGAAGCAGCACCCTGTGACGGGTGAGGTTGGTAGGATCGTGGGTCGTGTGGTGCGGTTCGAGGATGGGTTACGGGTGGATCGTGATGTCCTCGCGGCGTTGAACTTGGCGGGTCGGTCGGGAACTCGGTCGAAGCGGAATAAGCGGGTTCGGGGTAAGACTGTGAAGCCGGTTCGGGTGGCTCGTGTTCGTGCGAAGCACTCTGTGACGCCGCGGAGGTTGAGGCGGCCTCGCCGGGGTCGCTTCCCGTTAGTGCGTCGGGTTGGTTGTTCGTCTTTTAATGTTGATAATTCGGGGCGTGGGGTTATTGTCGCGTCCTTGTCGGTCTCGTCGAAGTCGTGTTACCCACGGGTGAGGGACGGTTGGGTCAGGGGATCCAGTGAGGTTGTGATCATGTCACATCTTGTCACGTTAAGTAACAAGAGTGACACGTCAAACTAACAATCTCTTTTTCTAACCAGTTAGTGAAAATGGCTTCCGCACGACACGCCTAAAAATAAATAACTTGAAGATCGCCTATTTTTGTATTACAATAATTCATAACCGCAACGATTGGATTAAGATTCGATGGGAGACCATTGGCCCATTGGGTCGTTTCACTGGAAGAGGCGTCATGGTAAGCAAGACAACGGGAACGGTTGAATCAACAACCACAGGAGTCATAGGCCAGAAGCGGAAACGTGGACGGCCACGTAAGATTGACGGCGAGTCTAAGACCCTCACGGTGCGCTTGTCACTGGAGGAACTCAATAAACTCGACGCCGACGCCAAGTCTCGGGGACTGAAACGGTCTGAGTGGCTTCGGGCATTGATAAATGGGTTAGACAGGACTCCAGAGTCTACCGGCCTTTAGATCATCGATAATCCTCGTCATCTCCCTATCAACCTCCTAGATCTTCTGGTAGAATCGTTTGCAGCAAATATCATTAAATAGCAATAGACCACTTCAATGGCGGTGGTTTAAACAAAAACGGAGAACGTGATTCAAAATGGCACTTAACTACGCGGGTCCAGTGGAGTTCGATGACCCATCTAACGCTGACGTCACCCCGGGTGGTGTCATGTCTCAGCCCCAAGAGCAATCTCAGGCGGCCTATGAAGCGGCAAGAGCAGAGCATGAACGTCGCCTGAGGGCCCAGCAGAACGTTCCAATCAACCCCTACACAGGACAACCAGACGCCAATTATGGTTATGGAAACTCCACAGCGAACACGGAATTCAGACCCCAAGCGGCAAGCATGGGGTCCGGCTTTGCGAATCCAGCCGGGATGGAGTCTGATTACCAGAAGATGCAGCGTCAGCGTGCGGAATTGATGAATGCCGCACAGTCTAAACCCCGTAAAAGTAAGATGCTCGCCGGTATGCTTGGAATCCTCTTAGGGTCACTGGGCGCCGAGAACTGGTATCTCGGCTACTATGGTAGAGCGGCTGTCCAGTTGGGCCTCACAATCATCTCTGGTGGTTTGCTGTCTCCAATCTCCACCCTCTGGGGTGTGATCGACGGCATCAAGATCATGGCGTCTGGGCCGGACTCTAGAAGCGCCTACGACGCCAATGGGAACCTGCTTGTGTGATAAACCCCAGATTTGACCAGCAATCCATAACCTGACAAGTTGCTGTTCTAAAGTCAAACAAAGACCCCTGCCAAGCTGAGTCAACCGTTAACTTATGGTTGACCCAGCTTTCTTTTTTTGCAAATTGAATGGCTTAAAGACCGAAAGTCAATCGTGAGATCATTGCCAACGAATCGAAGTGAGGAAACGAAATTCAGAGAAGAAGTAAATAAGGAAATCATAAAAACGAATCGATTCGACCACTGTTCAGATTGTCTACCTCTCCAATAAACCTTTTTATTGGTCTGAAATGATTCCAATTTAGATCTTATTCATCGGAAATAATGAGATTTTCATCGGGATCGGCGTGTCTCTCTCGAAAATAGGTTATGCTTGATACAAGCAATTGATTTTATGATCCCCTATCATGTGGGGTTTCATAGTCTAGGAAGGTACGGCAAGGAAAGTAATGAGCAGCAGCAACGAAGACCACACCAAGAAGAACATCAATAATAAAATTCACCATCGTCCGATTAATGCCGATGGCCTCATCGATAACTGGCGTCACATAGATCTCAAGGCCCTCAATGGAATGGGCGGTTGTCTAGTGTTCAATGACGGTAAGACTTACATTGGAGAATTCCGTTATGGCGTCTATAAGAACGATGATGGAGTCATCAATCGAGATCTGCGGTTTGTACCAGAGTCTTATAATGTCTCCAGGTTTGGATCATCGTCTATGTTGCTCATTCGCAATCGCCAGATCTCAAACACCGCACATGACATGGTGACCAGAGCAATCGCCGTGGTCCCCTCACATAAGCATAAGCGCACCCGCACCTTCGTCCTCTGGGACTCCTTCCAGTACAGCCCCGAGCGGTTGAAGAAAGACGGACGTCTGCTGATGGGGCATGATACGAAGAATCTGGTTATGAACACCCCAGAATTGAGGGACGATTACCGTGAAAACAAAATGCTCCGCAAGCGGCGTTACGAGGCAGAACAACAGGGTCTTCTAGATCAGCCATGCATTGATCCCGATGTCTCGGTCGAGGAGTTGGCTAGACTGCATGATTACGATGAAGTTGTGGTGTTGACGGACAAATCAAAGTGAGGCGCGCCCACCCATTTCCCTTATCAACGAATAGTTGAGGACAACAAACCCGTTAGATCTGAGAAAGTGAATGGCGATGACGTCTCATTAATGGAGTCTGCTCGCCATGATCCCTGAATCAACATCAATGTCGAATCTAATCCCCGAATGACCGAGATTCGGCAATCTCAGCTAGATTCTCACCGAAGATGATGGGAAACTCGTCTCAACAGATTTTAAGCCTCTATCAATTTAATTAGGCTCAGGGTCGGTGTCATACCATTAACCCTGAGCCTAATTGAATCTAAGGCAATGTTGAGCGAGGATTCCGTTGGTATGATCTGCTTGCTCAATGATCAAATGAATCAAGTGAAGCCTTGAAGAGGCGCACTGAGATTGCCCGGTATCTCCTCCGGATAGATCCATCCTGACAAGAGTCATACCATTCAAGTTGAAATAGATAAGGCCCTATAGATTTCATCATCTACTCCCCCTATCATTGTTTGTTATATTTAAGATCACAATCATGACAATCAAGAAGACTACGGTCGTCCATTCGAACGAAGTGATGTGATTCCGCTTCTATCGGCGTGTCGCGTTTGTTATGGTTGTATAATTTAATTACAACTTAAAAGTGGAGGTCCAAAAACTGAACAAGGAGGATTGCTCGTGATTGGACAACATCAGAACCACGGTATAACTAGACCCGCGTAGCTGTTCCACTCCCTCATCAAACACGAGGGACAAGGACTACGCGGGTCGATCCAATTCTAAGCAATGACACCCCGTCTCACCGATCTATGGTTCACCCAATACAAAACCACCATCAATCCATCAATAAGTAGATCTACCTGACTCACCCAGCGCCCAGTCTGGCGTCTCCCGGGATCGCTTCGATCGCCGTTGAAAAGATCTACTCCTCTGCGGTCACACTTCTATAGCCATGTCTTCCAGGAATCTTGACTGTAATCTCAAGAATTTCCAGAATCTCGGTGTGTCGCAAAATTATCCACTTATAATGGATTACGCAACTTAACAACTTAATAAGTCAAACAAGTCTAAATACACAACCCTGAAGATAGGAGTCAAGGTTTATGACAAATCAGGAAACTCACGCAGAAGCGTCTTTCGTCCGTAAGCATCGCAAGGCAATCTCAATCATCGGAGCGTCATTGGCTGGAATCGCCATTCTCGGAACCGGCACCACCGTCTACGCGAATGAGTGGAAATCAAATGAACACCAATTTGAAACCTCACAATACCAGATGGTCCAAGCCCAGCACAAACTAGACAAGGTGGTCAAGACCTACGAGGACAATTACAAGGCCCTGAAAGAAAAAGGCGTCACCCCACAAGGGAGTCTTGCGGTGGTCACCCCCTCCTCCGCCAAACTAGACAACAAATCCCGTAGCAATCTGATCTCGTCCATCTCCAATGACAAACCGACCATGACGTCTACATCGCTATGGACCCTGAAGGACAACATCAATAAGATCAATCAGATCACCAAGGAGATCGACAAGGAGACCTCCGACACGAATGCCCGTATCAACATGATCAAAACCGAATTGAAAAAACAGGAGATCAAGGACGCCCGAAAGAAACTCACTGATAAAATCGACAAAGCAACCCGACTTTACAAGGAATCTGAAGGCAAGATCGAAGACGACAAAACCCGTGAAGACCTCAAGAAATGGATCGACGATAGCAATACGCTTCTGAGCAAGAAGGAGGCCGATGTAGATCTTGCCGTCTATTCCTCGAATCTCGGCAAAGCCGACGATCTCATGAATAAAGTCAATCATGAATAAAGTCAAGTCTAGCAGGGCCGCTTATGATCAGCTTGCCGCCTCCATGGGGAACGAGACCACAGTTTCTGGTGATGATGGCGGACAGAGCGTCACTTATGACAATCAGTATGGATGGACCCAGCCTGCTTATGGAAATCAGACGGTCAATCAGCCTCAGATGGGGGTACCGACCCAGGGCAATGGCAATGATTATGCTGTGGCTGAGTCTTGCAACGCGACGAACGTGGGAGATCAAGCGAACACCTGCCAGGGCGCCATCGATAGGGGTGGCATGGTAGACGTCCAGTACTACAATGGGTCAACCCACATTTACAGCCAGCATAACGGGACTGGTGGAGCATGGATGAATAATCTCAAGCCGGGTGACACGGTATCGTTCGGCGGTAAGCAGTACACGGTCAACAATTACTCGCAGCAAGGAGCCACGACAGCCCCGTCAAACGGGTATTATGCACAGACATGCAATGAGAACGGCAATCACCTCATTGGGCTTACGCCTAAGAATTGATTTGATTAATCAATTAAGTTAGATTGAACAATGAAACCGTAGACTTCATAAGATGGCAGTCTACGGTTTCTGTTTTCATCAATCAACTCTATAGGAGGGAATTGAACTCATGGCTAGGTATCACGTTAAGGCGGATGGCTCGATGGGGGTCTGCACCGCGAGAGAGGGTAACTGTCCCTTTGGTGGAGAGACGGGGACCAAACACTTTACCAATGAGTCTGAAGCCCGGTCATACTCCGAGAAGATCGTCGCGGAGCAGTCTCGGTCATCTAATGGTCTGAAGAAATCAACGGGAGATGGTGGATCTAAGGTCCCACCGACTGGAGGCAACGGTGGTGTGACGTCAGGATCCGTCGGTGGTGATCCACATAGGACTGCGGAGGTCACTGCGGGCGCTTACCCGGGTCTTGATCCATCATACGATCCAGAGGAGTACGACGCTGCGGACGCGAATCGTTTGTACAATGACGACATGAGCTTGATGCGTCAGGCCAATAACAATGCACGCAAACTCCTTGAGCAGCAACACAAGCATGGGAAGAATGCTGATTTCTCAAACTTCAGTAACTCAGGCATCCCGCTGTACGCCGAGGACAGTCAGGGCAAAGGTCAGGTCATCGTCATGCCAGACGAGGCCAAGAAGAGTCTTGGTGGTGTCATCAGTTACGTGAATCAGGGCTTGTCTGCTGTTGAGTCTGGAAACATCAGCGACGAGTATGATGAGGAGTTCAGCACTTACTTCGCCAAGCCAGACTCGTATGTCATGGCGACGCAGAACAGGATTTAACAGTTAAATAATTATTATAAAATATTGAAATCTTGATGAAATAATTAGCGCATCATTAATACTGATTCATAATAATGAAACCTTCATGTTAGGTTAGTAGGATTTGATGCGACACGGCGTGATTTGACAAGATTCTACTAACTTGTTATACTTAAACTTATTAGTTCATCATGAGTTTAACCGAGCCTAACTCTGCCAGTCAGGGTCAAGGGGAGGTGGCTTTACCCGGGGTTGCCCGGGAGGTGAGCGTTACTAACGCGAATAAACCAAGACGGTTGTGGGAAAACCGTGAGATCTTCACAGGCTCAGCCTATGGAGTGATCGTGGTTACTGGCCCAACCAAGACTCTAGTACCGGCGGCCGTCGCGGGGTTGGTTCCCCGTGACTGTGGTGCAGAGAGCGAATCATCCCAATTGTACAAGCTTAACAAGTTTTTACAATCTTAGGGAACCAGTTATGATGATTATGCTTCCGCAGACATGAGCGGGTTGGTCAGGAAAGTTGATCCCGACAGCGAGGAAGCCGATAGGATCCTCAGGTCTGGTGATTACCTTGATGTCGCAGACGCCTTCTCAGAGTTCGAGCAAACGGTGCATGACGAGGGTACGACCTTCACTGAGAACGACGAGGACCACCTGTATGATGAAATAGACAACAATGGCAAGTTCGTCGTGAATAGGGTTCAGACGTCTGCACTCGCATGGGCGTTGAAGAAATACCCGAAAAGCTCTGGCGCGCTGGTCCGCCACGAGGACGAGATCTACGTGCTCCGTTGATCGAGGTTCGATTCCTAGAATAACCTAAATCATTCATAGACAAGGACTCCATTCATGGGGTCCTTGTTCTTTTCCAACTGACGACCACCACCAGATCTCGTTACCGGACTCCGAAGTCTAACGCCAAGACCCAATGAGGTCAATGCGACACAGGCGCATTATGGAGAACCCAAGTTCATGTGGATCACTGGATTAAACCAACTGTTACTGCTTGCCGCTGACCGTCCACCAAACCGCGCCCCAAGTTCATGTGAATTATTGAATCAGATGAACAATGTCACCTATTCTCAGTACTGGACCCAACAAGACGTTCTGCTTAATCTCGGTCTGCGAGGTTCTAGCGCCTTCCCATCAAAGCGATGAGACAAGGAAGGGCTGCCTTTACATGGCTTCGGTTAGATTCATACAGATTGGTTGTTGTAATGAACGGAAACAATCATAACAATTATTAATGGAGAGTGATAAGATCATGGCTAGGTATCATGTCAGGGCGGATGGCTCTATGGGCGTCTGCACCGCCAAGGAGGGTAACTGCCCCTTCAGTGGAGAGACGGGGACCCGTCACTTCACGAACAAATCAGAAGCCCAAGCCTACTCGGAGGAGAGGATTAAAGCCGTGGAGGCGGGCAAGTCTCTCGGAGGGGGTTTCAGGAAGAATCTCAAGGACTCGAAGACTCAGTCAGGACGGGTTCCGTCCACCGGCAAGCGGTATAATCCGTCTGGAGGCGAAGATTTCAGGACGGCGAAAGTGAACGCCCCAGCTGTTGAAGGCCTCAACCCCACATACGATCCTGGGGAGTATGATGCCGAAGATGCGGAGAGACTGTATGAGGCAGATTTGACTATCATGGAACAGGCAGAAGGTAATGTGAGAGCCTACAGGAATTCCATTGGAGTCAGTGATGGTGACGTGATGAATTATGACAACATGGGGGTCGACGATTACGCGCCTTTGTATGCCCAGGACAGTCGGGGTCAGGGGATGGTCCTTCCCCTGCCGAAGCAAGTCAGGGAAGACTTCAAGACCGCAATCGGTTATGTGAATCAGGGCGTGGAGACCATGGACAAGGACCTGAGCGGCAAACATGAGTCTGACGAGGAGTTCAGCACCTACTTCGCGGAACCGGAGTCTTATGTCATGGTGAGTGACACCACAGGTAAGGTAGATCTTAGTGGAATTACTAGGAAGCTTAATCCTGACAGCGCAGAGGCAGATGAGATCTTAAGTTCTGGCAGTTATATTGATGTGGCAGACGCCTTTACAGAGTACAAGCAGGGTATGCGGTTCACCGAAAGCGAGGACGATGAGCTTTTCGAGGACTTTGGTCGTGGTGATGGGTTGTCTATGAATAAGAGGCAATTGAATGCCATTTACTGGGCCATGAAGAGGTATCCGAATAGTTCTAAGGCGATCGTACGTCACGAGGAGGACATTTTCGTGCTCCGTTGATCGTGAATCGTTATGATTCATAACAAGAGTCCATTTTTCATAACAAGAGCCCATTGTTGGGCTCTTCTTTTTTGGTCAAGGGTCGATTTTGACAATTAAATCATGCGGTTACGGCATGTCCTATTAACGACTCATCAGATCGATAGACCAACATCTGTTAAGATTGGAAACGGGGCGACCCGTTAGACATCAGACCCCAGAGGAGTTTTTTAGAGCAGGAGAATCATTGAATCTTCCGAAGAAGAGCAAAGGAATGGGTTGGGTTGCAAGTGCTTATAACCAATCGTAATCCAGTTAGATCTTGAAGACGGTTAGATCCCACTTGATTGTAATGGAAGATAGAACAACATCATGAACTAAATTCAGAATGGAAATGGAGAGTGATAAGATCATGGCTAGGTATCATGTCAAGGCGGACGGTTCGATGGGCGTCTGCACTGCGAGGGAGGGTTCCTGCCCCTTCGGTGGGGACGCGGGGACCAAGCACTTCACCAATGAGTCTAAAGCCCGGTCATACTCTGAGAAAATCATTGCCGAATCTACAGAACCCCACGATGGACTGAGGAAGACCAGAAATCACAAGATCGCGTCAGACACGGTAGATGACAGCGATAACTCCACCTCAGATTCGGTTGATTTCCATAGAACGGAAAAGCTGTTCAACCACGTAGACCAGATGAACAAGATCATGCGATCTGACCCCCGTAGGACAGCGGAGGTGTCTGTGGATTTCAAGAACATGATCCATCTTAGCTCTGATGCTGATAGCTCTGAGAAAAACGGTACCGTGTCTAGGGAGGAGATGGACGAGTTCGTCAAAGTCTATACCAGCCCTGTTGGAACGGATTGGTCTAGGTATGTTGTTGATCATGGTCTGGACAAGGTAGACGTCATGATAGAGACTATCAATCATCCGATGGCGTTAGACCCGAGTTATGATCCCGATGAATACAGCGAGGGGGAGGCATACCTCCAGTACTGTGCGAACCTTAAGACCATGCATGTCATAGATGGGAATGGTTTCCTCAATCCTTCCGACAAACTATGGACGAAAGATCAGGACGGTAGGACGGTCATTCCCTTCCCGTATAAGATCAGGGGGGACCTTAACAGCATGATCAATTATGTGGATGAAGGATGGTCTAAAGGAAGCACGAATGATACCCGCGCCAGGATACCAAACGACAGTCACTTGTCATCTACCGGGTTCTCCACCTATTTCGCCAAACCAGGGTCTTACCTTGTGATAGATCAGGCCAAACCGGATGATTACCTAGACTTGAGGGAACTGGGAGCACGGTATGACAGTGGTAAGGCCGTCGAGGAAAGCAGGATAGATTTAAGCCCTATCCTGAAGAGGATAGACCCGGATAGCGATGAGGCAAGGGAAATTATAGACAACAACCAATGCGCGGACATAGACTATCTGTTCAGAGATGACATCCAGACGTATGAGGAAGTCTATGAGAAGAACCTGAAGGAGTGGGTTGATGGAGGCCAAGTCTACAAAGGATATGATCCGAAGGACAGCATGTTATGCCTCCGTGGTCTGATGCTGAAGAAGAAACTACTAGACGCGGAGTTTGATCATGGTGAGCATGGCGATAAAGTCAGTATGACACCACGTCAGCTGAATGTGATCTGCAGTGGATTACTCAGCAACGGAAGATTGATCTGTGGATCACTCAGCAGCGGAAGACTTGATGTGAAGGCGCTCCGTAGGGGTAATGACGTTTACGTACTACGTACTCCAAGTTGGACAGTGAGTCTGCTTCAGCTGATGAAACAGGAAAGATCAAGCGAGAGCCATGAAGAGGTATCCGAATAGTTCTAAGGTGATCGTACGTCACGAGGAGGACGTCTTCGTGTTCCGTTGATCGTGAATCGTCATAATTTACAACTATTAATAACAAGGAGCCCATTGATTTGAGCTCCTCTTTTTGTCAAGGGTTGTTTTTGACGATTAGATCATGCGGTTACGGTATGACCGGCACAAGACGTCGTGAGGCGGCTATTGTTCCGGGCGTGTAGAGTAGGCCGTCTGGTGGGCTCGGGATCGCCTTACAAGCGTACTCATTCGTGTAATTCTTTTGTGATTGGAGGTCTATGTTGAGGTCGTGGGTTTGCTGGATGTACTATGATTGGGCGTCACCTGACTTTTTTGATTTTGGGCAATCTAGAATGAATATCTAGGCCTGGCAACAAACAAACACAATAGACGTATCGGCATGCAAGCAGAAACATGATAGGGCTTATTTATGATACAGATGCAGACCCGCCAATCAGATGGAACGAATCAGTGGCGACACGCGGACTATTGTCTTATTGACGGGAATGATTTAAAATCAACATGTAAAAGCAAAGCCTATACCCCATCTTCCAAGGGAGACCGAATGACAGTTCAAAAAGAGGAAATCACACGTCACGTTCCATATAAATACGATTATCCCTACATCAATACGGAATACGATCCCAACAAGTACGATGAGGAGGAAGTCAAACGCCTCTGCAAGAGCAATGTAGGACTCATGGAAATTGCCAAGTCTAACCCTACGGCAGTGCAGTATGCTTATGATGCAGAGACGGGTGAGCAAGTCGTAGTCGTTCCAGATTCCGTTAGGGAGAGCTGGTATGAATTGATCACGTACCTGGCTCACGCGGTGGAAAGCATCGAGGAAGATCGCAAGGGTTCTACGAACGAGCATGAATCGGATAAGAACTTCAGCGCATACTTCGCCAAGCCAGGAACATATGTGACCATCGGATACGAGGATGATCTTCCGTTCTTCAACATGAATGACACAGTCCGTCAAGTCGATTACGACACAAGGGAATACCGGGAGATCTTCTCAGATGACAGTAACTACATCGAGGTGGCCGACGTCTTCGCAGACTATAGCGATAAGAACAATCTGAATGAGGACGATGACGCATGGCTTTACGATGCATTTGGATCTGGTTCCGGTGAATACGAGAAATTCAGATGGCTGAACTTCATGCAGGTGAAGGCTTTGCAAAAGGCGCTGGACAAGAGGCCGTGGACCATCGCGTTGGTCCGTCGTGAAGAGCTTGCCTATGTCCCAGCCAAGTAGACGCAGACCTGTAGAATAGGAAGACGCAGACTCCTGATTGGAGAACAGGTGACGCCCAATCTCGGTGAATAAGATCTCGAGATTGGGCGTCACCTGTTATTTTGATTTTCGGCAATCTAGAATGAATATCTAGGCCTGGCAACAGCAACACGATAGACTTATCGGACCAACTCTGGGAATGGACCTCCAGATGATCGCAGTGGTTCATAATGACGTCGTTTAGACGTCGTTTTGGTATCGAATCTACGAAATATCTCAGAATTAGTGAAGACATTAGCAAGGAGTCGTAGTGAACGTTGAAGGCACACAAGATCCACCAGTGATGATAGCCGCACGCGCAGCCCACGTCATGCTGGGGAACCGCGTCAAAGGCAAGGCGATTGCAATCGGCAATTCCGCGGAAGACGGGTCACTCCTCGTAATGGACCTGGGACCCAACAACGAAATGCTGGGGCCCACCGACACGACCCCATGGTCACTTGTCCTCTGCCAATGGGATGACTCACGGGCCATCTTCGCCCTAGACTCCGATGGACACATCTACGATGAGAACACTCCGTCAGACGGGGAATGGTCCTCATGGACGCGCGCCAAAGACAAGATCTTCTCGACCGCCACGATCCCACAGGCCAGCAAAATGAAGGACCTCGTCTACGCCAACTTCCAGAACCTGCAAACCACCATGGGTCTCAAAGAAGCCATGTTCTACCTCACCGCCGTCGCATACGACATAGACACATACGAAACGTCTAACGGTCAAATCAAAACCACCAAAGTCCTCGAATCTATGATGGAGAACTATCGACTCATAGATGACGAGAATCTAGACGCCATCGAGGCCGCGACGATCAAAGCATACGGCAGACCAAAGTTCTACGATCTGGATTTCTCAAGACTCGCGGGACGCTGGACCGACTGGGAGGGAGATCTCACCAAACTCAGTCTACCATCCACCATGTGGTTGATACTGCGTCGCGCAACGGGTCTACTTGGCAGGGTGGACAGGTCTATAGTGATCCCCGTGATCAAACTGTTCATCCCAGACACCACCGACCTCACCCAGACCATAATGACGAGGATTCCAGCGTCTCTGGTCCAGTCGTGGCTGAAAGTCCTAAGGTCATGGGTCAAACCAGACACCCCGGGGTTATGGGCGGACGCCTCACGGTTAGAGTGGGTGATCGAGTACATCAAACTCACCAACCTCTTAGTCTATGATCCCAACCCATGGACCCACGTCACACCCAGCGACGATTGGTCGGTGGAAGTCAAAGCGCAATTCGACAAGCTCAGCGGTATGACGCCGGAAGACCAGTTAGACATGTTGATCAACACTTGGCAGAGTGTATTAGACGAGGTGTTCTACCCATCTGTCCAAGAATCGAACAAGGCAGATTCAGACATCCTCGATGAAGCCGTGGTAGACACACTCCATAATAACCTAGAACTAGAGTCTAGTGTCTTAGCATTCGCGAGTCTGCTTACAGATCCCAATCCACCTGACGAGGACACAGACACCGATCGCACGTCAAATCATAAAAACGAGAGCAACACCGATAAGGACGGGGGCGCGACGTCTTCCAATGGATCAGTGCCCCAGCCGGTAGATGGGGAGACCGCCACGCATGGACTTGAGGACGACGCCATGATAACCAAGTCTAGCATCAAGGATCCCGGCAAGGACTCTCCCTCTAAGATCGGAGGCAATGGGAAACCCAAGTCTACCAAGAACGCCTCTGATGATGAGGAAAAGGAGATCACCAAGAACCATAAGCTGAACAAGCTCAGCAATCATATGAGGAAGAACATGTCAGATGATGGGTCTCAGTTGACTGGAACAGTAGATGGTGATGCTGGGGAAGCTCCTCGATCTGAACCATCTGATGATGATCCGAATGTGGCCAGCCACTCACGGTTAAGACGGGTGGATGAGATCCCCGAATCGGAGGACGGTGAGGTTAAGTCTAGTGGATCTAAGACCTTGAGGAAGAGCATTATCCCCGAGTCAACTGAGGATGACGATGATCCCGACATGATCGATTGGTCTGAAGTCATGATCTCCGATGACGAGGATTTATGATGTAAGGGCGATTGTAGTTGTCCATTGTTGTAGATAAATGGTCATACCTCTAGACATCTGCTTCTAGAACAGCACCACCCGCATGGATCTGTCGAACGGATCATAGTGGGTCGCAACTCTATGATTCGTTTGATCGGTTGGAGTGAAGCGCAACGGCAAGAGTCTTGGGGACTGTTGGGTTTGCAAGTCGGCGGTAGAATGAGGTCTAGGGTGACCGCAGTACTGAATACGCCGATGGGTCAAGTGGAAGCTCGAAAAAAGGAAACGGATAGGACAAATGAACGATGATAAGACAATGGCGGTGAGATCACAAGACCTCACCAAGGTCTATGGTGATGGGGAATCTGCTGTGATGGCGTTAGACAAAGTGAGTCTTGCTTTGGCCGGCGGTGAGATGACGGCGGTGATCGGCGCGTCTGGGTCTGGGAAGTCCACGTTGCTGCATGTGCTGTCTGGTTTAGACTCCCCCACATTGGGAGACTCGTGGGTGGACGATGTGCATGTGCAAGATCTCAAGGGGAAGAAGCGGGCCAAGTTCAGACGCGAGAAGATCGGGTTCGTGTTCCAGCAGCACGCCCTCATCCCCGTGCTTACGGTGAGGGAAAACATCTTACTGGAGAACTCCCTCAACAAGACCAAGCCAGACCCCAAGGAATTCAAGCGCATCGTCGGAGCGTTAGACCTTGCGGACCGGCTTGATCATCTTCCAGATCAATTGTCTGGAGGGCAACGTCAGAAAACGGCGATAGCCAGAGTGATGATGCAGAGGCCTTCCGTGGTTTTCGCTGATGAGCCCACTGGGAGCCTAGACGTCGAGTCTAGCAAGACGGTGATGGGGCTGCTTAGGAACCTAGTGGATGATCTTGGCATCACGGTGGTGATCGTCACCCATTCCGTCGAAGCGGCCATGACAGCTGACAGGGTGATTGCCCTGAGCGACGGAAGACTGATCCTAGACACCACACACCCCACCATCAATGATCTTGAAGCTGCCGTGTCATCTCATAAACCCGGCACCATCACTCTCGATCATCCAGAATCTGAGTCTCCCAGCCTACCAAACGGAGTCGTGCCAACATCGGAAACGAAAGACAATGCAATGACTTCTGATTCTGTAGACGCCATGAGATCTACTTGGGACGGTGATCATGATTCTGAATGACCATTACTCTGACATGCTGGGTGAGACCACCCGCCAAATGGTCCATCATGACGATACGAACCGCGATGATAGGGACTGGACGAAGCTTTCCACCCCGTTGACGCATCTCGCTTTGACACGTAAGATTATAACCCGTCAGATGTTGAAGAGCAAAGCCAGATTCATAAGCGTCTTCGGGTCTACGGTCTTCGCCACAGCCTGCGCCATGTTCTCCCTCAGTCTCACGGGCGCCAGCCCCAGGTTCGAGATCGCTCTGATCATAGCGGCTGTGTCCTGCCTTATAGTGGGGGTGGTGTCTATCAGCCAATCTCTGAAAGTGGCGGCAACCGAATCTCGTATGGACAACCAGATGCTGCTTGCGGCCGGCTACCCAGAGTCTCAAGTGAGATGGCTGACGTCTATAGAGGCGTCTATCGCAGCCTTCCCTGGTGCGGTCCTAGGAATCATCTCAGGGTGGTTGTTGACATTGGCGTTAGTCCCAGTGATACTGAATCAGGGGATCAAGGGGTTCATCACGTTAGAGGCGACATTCAGACCCTGGGCTGTGGCTCTTGTGTTGGTTGGTGGGGTCACCACCGCTTTGATCGCGTCGTATGGCCCTGCGAGGGAGGCCGTCCGAACAGATTGGTCTAGTTTAGACTCCTTATACGTCGATAATAGGGAGACCCGTAGGTCGCGTAAGGCGATGTGGGCGCTGGGCGTCATCTCATTCATCGCTGGAGTCATCCTTATGATCTGGTCTGGAATGGGTGGTGTGCAGCCTTCATGGACTGTGGTGCTGATCGAGTGCTTGCTGTTCGTGATAGGTCTCTATGTCTCATACCCATTGCTGTTCGGCATGATCACCAAGGGGATCGGATGGGTGATAGAGAACGTGTTCCGCTGCCGGAAGACCTCCATCCTCATAGCGTTGAGATCTCTCAACTTGAGGAGGACGTCCGCGAGCGCAGTCTCAGCGTCTGTGACGGTGGGGTTGATTTTCCTTGCCGTGGTCACCATGATCGGTTCATGGGAGTCTACCGAAGATCAATTCAAGATGGCAGAGGCGTATCATGGGACGTCTCAAGTGAGGTTGAGGAAGTCTACGGGGTTGCAGAACTTCCGGAAGTCAGATTTAGACGCTTGGTCTAGGATGGATGGTGTCGTTGATGTCCTGACGTTCTCCGCGCATGAAGCGAAGGTCCCGAATAAGAACGGCAATCCCATAACCGTCACGTATTACTCCGTTGATGGGAATCCGTATGAGCATCTTATCTCCGGTGAGGGGACGGAAGAAGCCCGAGAGGCATGGAATGATGGGGCCATCGTAGGGTGCAAGCTCGCGGACTCACTGGGGATGGAAGTGGGGAACACGTACGATATAGGACCCAAGGGTAAGACCCGTCCAGTGACGATCGCAGCGGAGTCCTGTGATGATTGGCTGGGTTATGACCTTGTCATCCCATCCCGGTTGCTGGCGCCCGGGACGCATGACATCACGTCGGCCTACATTGTCCATGATCCAGCTCAGCAGGTGAATTCCAGCGAGTTCAATACTGAGATGGGCAAGGATTACCCTAAGTATGTTTTCATAGACCGTGGTTCGTTGATCAAGAGGGCGGGGGCTTCCGCGTTGTGGGAACTGCTGGTGTATTACGGTGCTGGAGCCCTGGTGATCACTGTGGCCGTGGGTGGTCTCTTCACTATGATGGCGTTGGCCGTGATGCAGAGGAAGAGGGAGTTCGGGCTGCTGTCTGCGTATGGAATGGATCCTGGTGGTGTCCGTGTGTCCATCTGGTTCGAGGCTGGTGTGATCGGTTTGATCGCTGGAGTTCTTGGTGCTGGCATTGGTTCGGTGCTGGGTTTGGTGATCGGGTCGAAGATGGGAATGCTCGGTATTGACTCCTCTGTGTGGTTGCTGGAGGGCTGGTTGGTGGTCGCGACTGTGATCGTCAGTGTGTTCGCGGCGTTCATTCCATCATTCGTGGCGGTACGGGCTGGGGCCTCCACCATACGAGATGAATGACGATTCCCATTCCGACCCCGGGGGTTCTTGTCAGTGGGAGTCAAGTAGTGAGGATCTACTTTCACAGAATGAGCCAAAGGATGATGTAGCCAAGGGGTCAGGTGAATTGGATGTTGGATCTGGTCCACCTGACCCCTCTGCTTCATTCATGGGATAAGCGATGAATCTGGAATCTGCCGGTCTCAGCCTCGATCTCTTCAAGGATGATGAATTGCACGTCTTAGCAGATTTCCAGCCCTCATCGTTCTGATTAGGCTCAGGGTCGGTGTCATGCCATGCGTCTCAAGGCTAATTGAATCTAAGCAGGGTCACGGGAGAGTCAAGAACCATCATGCTCACTACTATCACAGTTATTTAATAATCAATCAATGGGAGATCGCTCCCTCAACACCACTATCTGACTGACCTCATATGAGATAGATTTCATTTCATCTGCATCGTATAGTAGAATCTCAATGAGAGGAAGAATCTAATTGGGAATCTAAAAGGAATCTAAAGACGAATGAAGATAGACTTGACTAAATACATGCCGGCGGCCATAGCCATAACCGTAACGTTGATCCTGGAATGCCTGTTCTTCATGGGATACAGCTCGACCGTGGATAAGGAGAAGCTGATCAACAACGCCGTTGAGGCCACCAATTACGCACAGTTAGATCAAGCCATCAAACGGGGTGATAACGCGGTTCTGGTCTACGGTGAAGTGAACGTGGACAAGATGAACAACGAGTCTTGCGTCAAACCGGAGGGTACCTCGAAGGACACGCCTTGCTACATCGCGATGAGCAGCACTGATGAGGTCTATCAGTCTCATGAAGAGTCTTATGATTGCAGCAGAAATGATGAGTCACGGACCTGCCATCGCACCGTCTGGTCGTGAGATGATGTTGATTACTCCTACAATAGACCCCGTACCGTGGAGATCAATGAGGTCTCGCTTCCATATAATCTGGTGATCGGGGCAGAGTCCTCGTTGAGCGTAAGGGAGATGAGGTTAGACCGATTAGACAACTGGGACTCAGGCCACTGGAACCGTGAGTCTAGCAATTGGTATGTCTATAAGGGCTCTAACTACCGTCGTAGTTACAGGGGATTGTATGACGGTACCTCTGGCGCCATGGTGCTTGATTTCTCGAAGAACAAGAACAATCCGAACGCGATTGTTAATTTCACCCAGGTCTCATCAATAGACGCCGCTCGGAAGATAGGGTCTCAGAAAGGATGGAAGGCGTTCTGGGTCGGATTGATGGTGATCGCTGGTATCATTGGCATCGCCGTGGCGATCTATTTCATTCTCCCAGTGGAGATCAGCCGGTAGGATTTGATCCAGCCAAAGTGAGCTATTAGTTCTCTGATTGTTTTGGTCTTTTTGTTCAATTCCGTTTGGGAATCACCACTTGTTTTGAGAAATAGGATAATGGAATAAGGCGTGCCCCCGACATCTTCAAGCAATCGGGGCCACGCCTTATCCTTAATCCCATGACGGCTATTCACAGAATCTAAAACTGATTCTGATGATCTTGAGATCCCATCCAGGAAGAATTAATCTCAGCTTCTATGAATGGGATTTTGCCGTGAGAGTGATCTCGGATTAGATTTCTTCATTCTACCATGAGTAATGGATCGAGTGGTTGCTGAAGACATGCCTCATCTTGATAAACCCACGGTTCACACTCCACTTGCCCTCATTCTCATCATAATCAAGAGCCGCGATGCTCAGCATGGCGTTCCTGCCTTTGATCTCCGGCCAACCATCCACAAGCACCACATGGGCGGAATGCTGCCGGACATGATCGTCCAACCAATCATCCACGGATTTCTCGACCTTGGTGTCTAGGGACTTCGGGGCGAGCACGGTGACGATGATGGGGCAAACGCATCTCTCTGCCACTTCAGACATAGCGCCCATCAACTCCGCCATCTCCTTTTGAGACATCTTAGACCCTGGGGCCTCTCCTATGTAGCACGGGGAATCCACCAACGCCAACTTCACCGCGCCAGATTCGATCAAAGCGGTCAAAGAGGACAGGAAATTAACCCTGCTCGCCATTGCCCTTGTCGCCTCGCTGGCTATCCTCACGACGTGGTCCGGGAACTTGACCGTCATCCATAGGGAGTCATTGATGTCATAGCTCACGTTCTTCTGATCGATGTCTAACGCGATGCAAAGTTTCGCGATCCTCGCTTTCAACTCACCGAATCCAAGTTTTGGGGAGTAGAATACGACATTCTTCCTAGACCGGACCGCGAGAGCCAGCAGAAGGATGGTCTTCCCAGTCCCCGATTTGCCCACCACGGTAGACAATCCATTCCTAGACACACCACCACCCAGCACGTCATCCAGGCCCTTCACTCCGGTTTTTATCGTCATTGTGTTCTTTGACATTGTGTTAGTAGCCTCCTCGCCTGATGCTTCGTTTCGTTTACATCCCAAAATTCGTTTTAGGTTATCGATCAGCCCGTGCAAACCCAATGGGGTCACGCGGGCTCGAATCGATCCAGTATGACTGCTGTCAGTTAGACGTGGATCAAACTGGCAATCGTGATTATGACGCTTATTGACCTCAATTTTTAATGTTATCATAAGACAGACATGATTTCAATTGGTGATCAGATAGATCTAAGTCAGTTGCAATGGAGTTGACGCACCATAGATCTTATTTGACCCACATTCTGATGCATCGAACCGTTTCTGTCCGTAATCCTGGTGCCCCAAGGAATGTAGATCTCATTGGTCAGACAGCAAACAAGGGGGTCTTAGCGATTAAGGCACGATAAGATCATAAGCCCGAATGGGTCTTATTAAGATTGCACGACGGGTCACATCTTTGTTACAATTACCGTCTAGAAAAGATGATCGGCTATGATCATGCCCCAAGATTGAATCCCGACCCTCCAATGGGGTCAGTTTCAGATCTTCTTCGTCAACATCGGCAATGGAGGAAGTCACATCATGTCTAAACCTTATAGATTCGGGACCGCACCACAGGAAGGATTCGACCTATCCAACAGGATCTCAAACCGTCTAGCCAGGATGCGGGATCTGGAGGAGGAAATCAACAAGACAATGAATGGTCCTACCCCCATGTGGACTTACAGCACCCGCATCAAGGGTGACTCTTCCAATAGCAATGCGAATCTTAATGTCACACAGGAGCCGGATCACAACAGCACGTCATTGTCTGCCACATCCCAGAGTCAGTCAATCGTTCATTATCAGGGGGCAGAATCTCCGAATCATCCCGTTGATGGCGATGATGTTGATTCATCAAACAAGATAGACGACAATGTGGTCTACACCAATAGGCGGGATCCGATGGACGATGATTTCAATGCCCCGAACGATAGACGTAGAGGCGATCCCTGGAGGGAGTGGACCATACTCCATGAGATGATAGATGGATTCAGGTCAGCTGATGTTCCATCATGGGTGGGGGAGTCCGGACCTGCCGTCAAGGTGACCGATAGGACGGAGTGGGTGGACGTAGATCTCAACCCGACTTCGATCGACCCCATCATCACACCAGACATGTCTAATTCCCATAGTGCGTCTGATGATGACAAGGGGAGATCGGGCGGGGTGTCTCGGAATGGATCAACTAGGTCTCCCAAGAGGAATGACGAACCATTAGAGCTGGAGTCTTCCAGGAGCAGATCAGACGATCTATCCATCACTTTGGTTTTCATGTTGGTCTCCGTCATGGTGATGGCGTCTAGCATCGTTGGAATGGTCGCTGGCATGATTTCAGGGTTCAACATCTTAGACCTGTTGACTTATGGGTTCACGGGCGTTGCATCAGCCATGCTGTTCGGGACGTCATTGGAAGATCTAGGTAAGATCTACAATGTGAGGAGGTCTCCAGGCGAGAAGTTCCTTGATTGGGTGAGACGACTTGGCAAGACGATGAGCATGGAGTCGGAAGGGCTCTGGAGTTCTTCTGGCCCATCGACTAGAACACGGCATAGGCATAAAGTCAAAATGGTGTCAGGGGTCATGGGAGATCCCTATGTGCTTGAAGATGACGATTCTGAGGAGCATGATGATGGCGTCATTGAGATTGAACAGTTGGAGGACAAGACTGCTCATGGTGTCACGGAGATCATTGACAGTTGGACTAACGCCTTGAGTCGTGTCGGTCTGGACAGTCGCACCGGCGACATGATGGACCGTGTGGCTGATTACTGGTACATGGCTGTTGATGCTATTGATTCCATGGATGATCTCAAGGTGATGGTGGCTGAGGTGGTAGAGCCGGTCTCCGCCTTGGGTGATGTGGTGTCTATGTGCGTCAAGATGAGGAAGTCGTCTAGACTGTACTCTGAGAAGGAATTGGATGACGCCAAGGTCATGCTGGTAGACGCGGAGAACTCTATGATAGAGGTGTTCCGCAAAGCAGCCCGTAGGTCTCTAGACGCCACGAGGTCTAAAGCTGAATCGTCACTTGGATACCTTAAGTCTAAGAGGGACGGTGACCTAGTCATCCAAGAGGTGAACGAGTCTATCGGTGGAGGTGCGTCTTCCAAGACTGGCGAAATCGTCGGAACATCAAAGGACGAGGATAGTGCAAGCGGGACATCAACATACGATGTCATTGGTGAGCCGACGTCTAGGGCTTCCAGTGAGGTTGAGTCTAAAGAAAACGGGGTGGGCGCTGGTGTCATTGCCTCACCGGGGTTATGATCTGCCTCATGGGTTCTTTCTGATGATCTCCATCTAGCCTGACATTGATGAATCACCAGGACGGGATCTTCCTCTAACAGAAGATAAAGAGCTGGTTTAATGAACCGGCTCTTTTTGTTTGACCTCCAGAGTGGAATTGGAATCTGTAGGAGGCGAACCCCTATTCCCCATAAGGTCATGTTCCGGTCGTGTGAAGTAAGATCTGCTCTGATGGCAGCGATCTGCGTGGAAGACCACCTCATTGAAGGACCGGAGCCCTACTGGGTGGAGGTCGATTGTTTGGCTTATAGGATGTTTGTTTGTCGCGAGACGGCATGTCACTTCAGGAGACATGTTACATTTATTGTTAGTTTGACGTGTCACTCTTGTTACTTAACGTGACAAGATGTGACATGATCACAACCTCACTGGATCCCCTGACCCAACCATCCCTCACCCGTGAGTAACACGACTTCGACGAGACCGGCAAGGACGCGACAATAACCCCACGCCCCGAATCACTAACATTAAAAGACGAACAACCAACCCGACGCACTAACGGGAACCGACCACGGCGAGGCCGCTTCAACCTCCGCGGCGTCACCGAGTGCTTCACCCGAACCCGAGCCACCCGAACCGGCTTCACAGCCCTACCCCGCACCTTCTTATTCCGTTTCGACCTAGTTCCAGACCGACCCGCCAAGTTCAACGCCGCGAGGACATCACGATCCACCCGTAACTCATCCTCAAACCGCACCACACGACCCACGATCCGACCAACCTCACCCGTTACAGGGTGTTGCTTCGAAGAGTCATGAGCATTAACCACCACCAGCAAGACCCCATGCTCCTCACACTCCTCAC
>ERZ1643250.1293-NODE-1293-length-21960-cov-5.289203_pt1 | contig 21960 bp, 25 predicted proteins | sample MGYA00579262_ERZ1643250 | MGnify/ENA primary metagenome ERZ1643250 (study PRJEB29033, sample SAMEA4952265) | chicken gut metagenome | biome: Broiler Chicken; feature: Gastrointestinal Tract; material: Caecum | place: Ireland | collected 2018 | study: Broiler... | reverse complement strand
CCAGCGGGTCCACCGCCGGATAAATGCCGAGCGATGCGATCTGCCGGGATAGCACCGTCCGCGCATCCAGATGCGCGAACGTCGTCGCGGGGGCAGGATCAGTCAGGTCATCTGCCGGCACATAGACTGCCTGCACCGATGTGATCGAACCCTTCTGTGTCGAGGTGATGCGCTCCTGCAGCGCCCCCATCTCGGTGGCCAGCGTGGGCTGATAGCCAACGGCCGACGGCATGCGCCCCAAAAGCGCGGATACCTCGGCCCCGGCCTGGGTGAAGCGGAAAATGTTGTCCACGAACAGCAGTACGTCCTGCCCCTCCACATCGCGGAAGTATTCAGCCATCGTCAGGCCGGACAGCGCCACGCGCATACGCGCGCCCGGCGGCTCGTTCATCTGGCCGTAGACCAGGACGGTCTTATCCAGGACGCCCGACTCCTGCATCTCATGGTATAGGTCGTTGCCTTCCCGCGTGCGCTCCCCCACGCCGGTAAAAACCGAGATACCGCCGTGCTGCCGGGCAATGTTGTGGATGAGCTCCATAATAATGACCGTCTTGCCCACACCGGCGCCGCCGAACAGACCGATCTTGCCGCCCTTGGCATAGGGTGCAACCAGATCGATGACCTTGATACCAGTCTCCAGAATCTCGGCCCGGGGCTGTTGTTCCTCGTAGGAGGGTGCCGGGCGGTGGATCGGCCAGCGGGCGGTATCCGGTACAGGCGGCTTATGGTCCACCGGCTCACCGAGCAAATTGAAGATACGGCCCAGATTGCCCCGGCCCACCGGGACAGTGATCGGCGCACCCGTGTCAGATGCAGGCAGGCCGCGCACCAGCCCGTCGGTCGACTGCATGGCGATACAGCGCACCGTGTCCTGCCCGATATGCTGGGCGGCCTCAGCGGTCACGACCCGGCCGTCTGGGGCCGTGACCGTGATGGCATTGAGCAGACGCGGCAAAGCGTCTGCGGGAAAGCGGATGTCCAGCACCGGCCCAATGATCTGGACCACAGTGCCCTGGTTCGGTTGGCTCATTGCAAAAACCCCCTTGATTTGGTACCGCCGACCGCGCCGGAGCCCGCAGAAATCTCGGTGATCTCCTGCGTGATGGCGCTCTGCCGGGCACGGTTATAGGACAGGCGGAGCGTCTCCAGCAGTTCGCCCGCATTGTCCGAGGCGGTCTCCATGGCCAGGCGGCGGGCCGACTGCTCGGCCGCATACGACTCGACGACCGCGCCATAGAGCATGCCTCCAAGATAGGTCTCCAAGACAGCCTCATAGACGTGCTCGGCCGAAGGGTCATACTGTACGTCTGCCGGCCGGGACGGCTGCGGGGTTGGCAGCAGGCGCAGGATGCGCGGCTGCTGCACCAAGGGGGACACGAGCGCCGTATAGCACACGGAAATTTCTCCGATCTCCCCTGCGCGATACCCGGCAAGCGCCGGCTGCGCCATGGCATACGCCTCCCCGACTGTCAAACGGTCGGCCACGCCGGGATAGGCCGCCGGGCTTTGTACGCCGTGTCTTGCAAAGTATTCCTGCGCCTTGCGCCCAATGGGCACCACCTCTGCCGGCCCGCCGTCATCGAGCTGCGCCTGTGCCAAGCGCAGCACACCAGCATTATAACCGCCGGCCAACCCACGGTCGCCTGCAATGACCCACAGCAGCCGTTTCCCGCCCGGCCGGTTGGCAGAGCCCAGCGCGGCCAGTAGATGCCCGGCTGACTGCTGCAAGGCATCCATGCACGGCCGGGCCTGCTCGGCGCGCGTGCGGGCGCGCCGCAGGCGGCTGGAAGCGATGAGCTCCATGGCGCGGGTGATCTGCCGGGTGGATTCGATGCTGCGGATACGCCGCCGGATCTCCTTCATGTTCGCCATGCCGCACCTCCCTTGCTCTCACGCAGGAAGCCGTCCCGGAACGCTTTTATGACTTCGGTTAGGTCCTGCCGCACCTCGTCCAGCTTTCCGGTCTCCCGAATGGTGTCCAGGAGGCCGCGGTGCGCCGCGTCCAGGTGGGCAAACAGCCCTGCTTGGAAGTCTGCGATCCGGCCGGCCGGGACGTCCTCCAGCAGCCCATGCACCACCGCATACAGGATCACGACCTGCTTTTCCACGGGCAGCGGCTGGTCCTGCGGCTGTTTGAGCACCTCGACAATGCGTTCGCCCTGCGCCAGGCGTGCCCGCGTATCAGCGTCCAGGTCGGAGCCAAACTGGGCAAACGCCTGCAGCTCCCGGTACTGTGAATACACCAGCTTGAGGGTGCCGGACACCTCCTTCATGGCCTTGCTCTGCGCGCTTCCGCCCACACGGGAGACCGAGATGCCCGGATTGACCGCCGGGCGCACGCCCATATTGAACCGCTCGCTCTCCAGGAAGATCTGCCCGTCGGTGATCGAAATGACGTTGGTCGGGATATAGGCCGACACGTCACCCGCCTGGGTCTCAATGACGGGCAGCGCGGTCAGCGAACCGCCGTCTTTGAGATTTGCCGCCCGTTCGAGCAGGCGGGCATGCAGATAAAACACGTCGCCCGGGTAGGCCTCACGGCCAGGCGGACGGTGCAGGAGCAGCGAAAGCGCGCGGTAAGCGACCGCATGTTTGGACAGGTCATCGTATACAATCAGGACATCCCTGCCCCGATACATGAAGTATTCTCCCATCGCACAGCCCGCATACGGGGCCAGATATTGCAGCGGCGCAGGTTCGGATGCCGTTGCCGCCACAATGATCGTGCGGCCCAGCGCGCCGTCCGCCGCTAGGCGCTCGGCGATCTGCGCCACGGTCGAGCGCTTCTGTCCAATCGCGACATAGATGCACAGCACGCCCGTACCGGCTTGGTTTTTGATGGCGTCCAGGCAGATCGCGGTCTTGCCGGTCTGACGGTCGCCGATGATGAGTTCTCGCTGGCCACGGCCGATCGGTACCATCGAGTCGATGGCCTTGATGCCGGTCTGCAACGGCACCCGGACGGGCGCCCGCTCCAAGATGCCGGGCGCCGGGCATTCGACCGGGCGGTGTGCATCGGCCGCAATCGGCCCCTTGCCGTCAATCGGGCGGCCGAGTGCATCCACGACACGGCCGAGCAGCGCCTCGCCGGCCGGGACTTCCACAATACGGCCGGTGCGCCGGACCGTGTCGCCCTCCCGGACCTGTTGATCCGTGCCGAGCAGCACGGCGCCCACGAGGTCCTCCTCCAGGTTCTGTGCCATGCCGTACACGCCGCCGCAGTCCAAAAGCTCCCCAGCCATGCAGTCCGTCAGCCCATAGATATGGCAGATGCCGTCTCCGACCGACACAACGGTCCCGACGTCCTGCATGCTGAGCTGCGGCTCATAGTGCGCAATCTGCTCTTTGAGGATCGCGCTGATCTCATCTGGACGCAAGTCCATTCCCTCACCTTCTCCCTTCTGCCGGGCAGAGCTCTGCCGCCAAAGCGCGCAGGCTGCTCCGGATGGTGCCGTCGATCTGCCGGCTGCCCCAGCGCACACAGGCGCCGCCCAGCACCGTCGGGTCAATCTCGTTGACCAGCTCAATCTGCAGCCCGGTCAGGCACGCGAGCTTGTCCCGCAGCCGCTCCAGTAACGCCGCCTCCATCGGGACGGCGGTCACGACGGTCGCCTGACAAATGCTGGCCGCCCGGCGGACAAGGCCCTCGTAGGCCTGCGTGATGGCCTGCAATTGGGTAATGCGGCGCTTTTCGATCAGGAGAAGCAAAAAATTGCAGACGATCCCGGGCACCCGGCCGGCAAAGGCGGCGCGGACGGCCTGCTGCCGGTCGGCCTGCGCGATGGCCGGGCTGGACAACAGCGTCAAATAATCCGGATTTTGCCCGATCAGCGCCGAAACCTGTGCCAGCGCCCGGCCGGCTTCCCGCGCCTGCTCCAGGCCTCCGGCCGCCTCATAGAGGGCCTGCGCATAGCGCTCACTGACAACCGACGCCATGTCTCTCCCCCACCCGATCAATAAACTGTTCGATCAGCCGCCGGTGATCCTCGGGCCGCACCTCACGCGCCACCATGCGCGAGGCGATCTGGGCCGACAGGCCGGCGACCTCCCCTTTGAGCTGCTCCATCGCCCGGCTGCGGTCCCGGGCAATCCCGGCCTCCGCGCGCTGCCGCTCGGCGGCCGCTTCCCGTCGTGCCTGCCCGACGATCTGCTGCGCCGCGGCCTCGGCCTGCCTGCGGGCATCTGCAACGATCTCGCCCGCCTCCCGGCGTGCATTTTCCATGGACACGGTATAATCCCGCTTCATAGCCGCCGCTTCCCGCCGCTCGGTCTCGGCACGCGCGTACAAGCCGCGCACCTCACGTTCCCGGTCGGCGAGCAGCCGGCGCAGCGGCCCAAACAGGAAATGCCGGACGACTAGAAAGGTAATGAACGTGTTGCACAGGGTAACAAACACCGACCACAGGTTGAGATCGACAAATGCTCGGGTCAATCCTTCCATGCAAAATTCCTCCTCTCAAATGATCTGCGGCCTTGGGCCGCGCGCCTCAGCCGACCCGGTCGATCAGCGGATTGACAAAAATCAGGATGAGCGCGACGACCAGCGCGTAAATGCCGGTCGATTCCGCCATGGCAATGCCCATGATCATCGTGCGTGTGATGTCCGATTGGGACTCCGGCTGGCGGGCAATCGCGGCGCACGCCTGGCCCGCGGTATACCCCTCGCCGATGCCCGGTCCAAAACCTGCAATCATGGCGATGCCCGCGCCCAGCGCGGACAGGCCGGCGACAAATGCTTTGGGATCCATAATTTGACTTCCTCCTTGTTTTTATGATTGCGCGCCCTCAGCCCTGGCGCGCCGCGCCAACGTTCGCAAGGGTCAGCATGCAAAAGATGAACGCCTGGATGACGCCGGAAAACAGGTCAAAATAGAGCGACAGGATGCCGGGAAGGCCGATCTGCAAGAGCGGGACCGGAAGGTGCACGGCCGACGAGAGCGCGGCCAGCGCGCCCAGGACGAGCGCCATGATCACCGTGCCGCCGGCAATATTGCCAAAGTGACGGAAACTCATCGAGATCGGCGTCGTGATCTCGCCAAGCAGGTTGAGCGGCAGCATGGGCCAGGCCGGCTCCAGGAAGCTCTTGAGATAGCCGCGCAGCCCCTTGGCCCGCAGATTGGCGTACACGATCAGCCCGACCGTGATGAGCGCCCAGCCAAGCGTTGTGTTGAGGTCGGCCGTGACCGGCCGCAGTCCAGCGAGCGACACCAGCGTACCCAAGACCGATGACAGGAATAGCGTCACAAGATAGGGCGTGTAACCCTCACAGCCCGGCCCCATGGTCTGCTCCACCAGCCCGTCCGCCATCTGGATCGCCTTCTCCAAGAGGGCTTGCCGGCCGGTCGGGATCTTTTGCAGCCCGTGCGTCAGGGCTAGGCTGATCCCCAAGATCAGCACGATCACGGCCCAGGCGTTGACCATGGTCTCCGAGATGAAGATCCGTCCAAAAAGCGGGAGCGAGATATCTGACTGCCAGTACACCTTGGCGCCGCTAATTTCGATCTCCACGTAAGGATTCCCCTCCTTTCCCCCAAAGATGACCGGCCGCCAAGACGAACCCGGGCGCAAACAGCGGCAAAATGGCCGCCGGCAGACTGACCGCGCCGGTCTGGATGACCGCAAGCAGGAATAGGGCGGTCAGCACATAGCGCACGGCGTAAGAGTGTGCGGCCATCCGGCGCGCGCGCCCCGGGTCGGACTGGCAGGCCATACATACAGCCGCGTGCGCGAGCAGATACAATCTGCACAGCGCAAACGCGGCGCCGGCCAACAGCCCCACAGCCGCAGCCTTCCAGCCGGCCAGCCACAGCGCTGCCGCCAAGGCCAGCGCCCCTGGGACCATGCGGACCGCTACCCGCCGCACAATGCCAGCGGCAAGTGTATAGTCAGGCAATATTCATTCCTCCTTGTCTCTGGATGCCGCGCGCAAAAATGGCCGCACGATTTTGACAAATGCAGCCGCCGCGCCGCAAAGCCCGAGCGCCAGCCCGGTAAACACGGCCCAGCCGCCCAGCGCATACCGCCGGGACAGCCAACTGGCCGCAACCGTGCAGACGACAACCGGCAGCACCATAGCAAACCCGATCTGGCTGGTTCGCCCAAGCCAACACCAAAATGTGCGCGGCTGTTCCTGTTTCATGCCGTTCTCCCCGCCTTTCCTACGGCCGATTGATGCCCGGGCTGCGCCCGCACATCTGCTATACAGTATGCCGAACTTTTGGCAAAACAAAAGCTGCTTTCCGAAATTGTCCAAAAATTTTTTGCCGTGCCGGCTTCCTGCGGGCAAATGAACACAAAAAAATGACGCAATCTGACTGATTGCGTCATTTTTTCTTAATTGTATGGCTCTATGCCCGAATTGCGGATGGATCGCGGCCTGATGTGGAATCCTATGTATCCGCAGCAGCCCTGGCGGGCCGCGCCGTTTTCCTGCCGCCGTGTCGGTCCCTTAGAGATACTTCTTCATCACGTCGGTTGCCGGGATCGTCTCCTCGCTCAGCGCGATGACGAAGTCAACGCTGTGCTTGGTGGAGAATGCATCCAGGTCGAGCAGGAACTTCTCCGCGTCGCTTGCGTCCTTGGAATCTACGATTTTGTAGAGCGCATCGATGTAAACCTTGGAGATATCGTAGTTGCCCGCATGCAGGCCTGCAACAAAGCCGAGCAGCGTCGGATAGCTGTCCACCGAATAATCGCTGACGTTGATGAGGCGCGCGTCATGGGAGATATCGAACTTGAGCTTATCGCCCTTTGCAATGCAGACAACGCTGCCCTTTTCTTCCTTGACCGCAGCATTGACCAGATCGATGATCGTCTTGGTCTTGCCGGTGCCGGCAGCGCCCATAATGAGTTTTACCATTGTACTTCCTCCTAGCCTAGTTCAAATCCGTCCGCAGGGATGTCCCTGCGGCCCGAACCCAATGAGGTTGTATTTATGGTACCATACCCTGTACAAAAAAACAACCGCTTCGCGCCGTTTTTTTAGCAAATTGCAAAAGTTTTTTGGGCCTGCTGTCTATGCGCCGCCGCCTGCCGCGCGGCACAGCGCGCCGAACAGATCGAGAAATCCGAGCCGCTCCACGTCTGCTGCGGCGCGCAGCGCGAGCTCGCGCACGGTCTTTCCGTCTGCGTCCAACACGCGGGCCGTGCCGATCTGCTCGCCCTTTGTGACCGGGGCCTCTATGGAGTCCGGGCGGTCAAAGGCGACCGTCATACCCGCTGCCTGCTCCTTTTGGACCGTCAGGGTACCGGGATCGTCACAGGCAACGCCTACCGTCGGCTGTTTTCCCAGCACGACCGGCAAATCCCCGCAGGCCGCCGAGACGTCGGGCGTGTAGGCGGCAAAGTTTGCAAAGCCATAATTGAGCAGTTGACTGGCATCGGCCGTGCGCGCATCCTTGTCGGGCGCAGCCATGACTACGGCAATCAAGGTCAGACCGTCCCGCTCGGCGGCTGCCGAGATGCAGAATCCCGCCTCGGAGATATACCCGGTCTTGAGACCGATCATGCCGTCATATTTGCGCAGCATTTTATTCGTATTGGCCAGGCCAAAGGCGCCGTTCCGAATGGTATCCATCCAGATACTCGTGTAGTCGATAATCTTCGGGTGCCGCAGCAGCTCAACCGAGATGAGCGCGAGGTCGTGCGCGGTCGTCAGCGTCTTTTGCCCGTCTGTGTCCAGGCCGTTGGCGTTGACAAAGGTCGTCCCCGTGCATCCCAGCTCCTTGGCGCGCGCATTCATCTGCTCGACAAAGGCCGCCTCGCTGCCCGCCAGATGCTCGGCCACGGCGACCGCACAGTCGTTGGCTGAGCCGACCGCAATCGCCTTGAGCATCTCATCGAGTGTGAGCTGTTCGCCTTCTTTCAGCCAGATCTGCGTGCCGCCCATGCTGGCCGCATGGGCCGAACCGGTCACCATGTCATCCAGGCTGGCCCGCCCGCTGTCCACCGCCTCCATGATGAGCAGCATGGTCATAATTTTGGTCACGGACGCCGGCTGCAGCGGTTCATCCGCATGATAGGCGTACAGCTCGGTGCCGTCGGCGGCGTAGAGCGCGGCGGCCTTGGACTTGAGCGCACCCATCTCCGGCAATGCGGCCGCTTGCGAAAACAGGACGCATCCGCACAAAAGCGTGCACAGCGCCCGTCTCATCCATTTCATGCTTCGCCCTCCTCTCTGCCGCTATCCTATGCGCCGCGCAGCCGGACTATGCCGGGCATTGACAGGGCGCGCATCCTGGTACTATCATAAAACCAGTCACGTCTTATCTCCAGGGGGATTTTTTATGTCCATGCTGCAAAACAGTCTGATCGTCTTTCACCAGATCCTTGTCATGTTCCTGCTCATGCTGGTCGGGTACCTGATCTTCCGGCGGGAAATTTTGGATAACCACACGACGGCCCGCCTGTCCATGCTGCTCAACACCATCGTCATGCCCTGCTGTGTGCTCTCGTCGTTCAACCGGGATTTCGACCCGGCGCTCGCGCGCACGCTCGGTGTGACCTTTCTGTGTGCCTGCGTCATCTTTGCCGGGTCTATCGTGCTGGCAAACGCGCTCTACCGTCCCGGCCGCGCGGCAAACTTCCGGGACTGCCGCATGTGCGCCGTGTTCCCCAACAACGGCTTTATGGCCCTGCCACTTTTGAGCGCCATGTTCGGCGAGACCGGCGTCTTCCTGGGCTCGGCGCACATCGTGGTCATGGCAATCGCGCTGTGGACCTACGGCGTCATGCAGGTCAACCGCGATTATCGGTTTTCTCCCACACGCATCCTGTGCAATCCGGGCGTTATCGCCGCGCTGCTCGGCCTTGTGCTCTTCCTCTCCCCGTTTACGCTGCCCGCTGACATCACGACGGCGTTGACGCACATCTCCAATCTCAACACGCCGCTTGCTATGCTCGTGCTGGGCGGCTATCTGGCACAGACCGACCTTGCCTCCTGCTTCACCGATGCGCGCATCTGGCGGGTCAGCGCCGTGCGCCTTGTGCTCATCCCCGCTCTGACCATCGCGCTCTTGTGCTGCATTCCGCTCCGCGATACAGCCAAGTTGACCCTGCTCGTCGGCACGGCCGCCCCGACAGCCGTGGCCTCGGCCATGTTCGCGCAGATGTATGGCTCCGACTATCTGTACGCCACCCGCGTCGTGGCGCTGACCACGCTACTGTCCCTCGTGACCCTTCCGGCCATGACCGCCCTTATGGGCGTTTTGCTGTAATGCTGCGCAATGGGGCTCCCGTTCGCCCGGCCCTTGTGCTATAATAGAACTTGGCTACAGCCGAAATCCGGAACGGAGGGAAAAATGCTTATGAAAAAGATCCTGCTCATCCATGGCCCCAACCTCAACCTGCTCGGCGAGCGTGAGCCGGGCATCTACGGCCGGGATACCATGGCCACGATCAATGCAGAGGTCGTGGATAAATGCCAGAAAAACGGGATGGACTGCGTGGTCTTCCAGTCCAACTCCGAGGGCGCCATCATCGACCGTATCCACGCCGCGCGCGAGGACTGCGACGCCATCCTTCTAAACGCCGGCGCCTACACCCACTACTCGATCGCCATCCGCGACGCCATCGCGGCCGTCCGCCTGCCGGTCATCGAGATCCATCTATCCAACGTGCATGCCCGTGAGGACTTCCGCCATGTATCGGTCATCGCGCCGGTCTGCGCGGGTGTCATCGCCGGCTTCGGCAAAAACAGCTACCTGCTCGCCGTGGACGCGGTAAAGGGGCTGCTGGAATGAAGATAGGACAGATTCGTGCGGCGCTGGCCGCACACGGCCTGGACGCGATCGTCCTGACCGACGAGAAAAACCGCCGCTATGCGACAGGGTTCCATTCGACCGCAGGCGCAGTCTATGTCTCGGCCAAACAGGCAGTCTTTTATACCGACTTTCGCTACATAGAAGCCGCACGCGCCAAGATCACCGACGCCGAAGTGCGTGAAATCGTCCCTGGCCGGTCCTATGCCGGGGTGGTCAACGAGCTCATCCGCGCGGACGGCGTTAAAACGGTAGCGCTTGAGGACGATTGCCTGACTCATGCGGACTATCTGCGCTGGGCGGACAGTCTGTGCGCCCAGGCCGTCCCGCAAGGCGGCCTTATGGACTCCCTGCGCGCGGTCAAGAGCCGCGACGAGCTGGACAAGATCATAAGCGCCCAGCGCATCGCCGAGCGGGCGTTCTCCGACATCTTGCAGGAGATCAAGCCCGGCGTGACCGAGCACGAGATCGCGGCGCGGCTGACCTATCTCATGCTGCACTACGGCGCCGAAAACATGTCCTTTGACCCCATCGTAGTCTCGGGCGCCAACTCATCCAAGCCGCACGGCGTGCCCTCGGACAAGCCCATCGCCGCAGGCGACTTTGTCACCATGGACTTTGGCTGCATCTATGACGGCTACTGCTCGGACATGACCCGCACCGTCGCGGTCGGCAGTGTGACCGACGAGATGCGCCGGGTCTACCAGACCGTGCTGAATGCCCAGCTCGCAGGCATTCAGGTGGCACGCGCCGGTGTGACCGGGCAGGCGGTGGACGGCGCAGCGCGCCAGGTCATCACAGATGCCGGCTACGGCGACTGTTTCGGACATGGGTTCGGCCACGGGGTCGGGCTCAATATCCATGAGTCGCCCAATGCCTCCACCCGCAGTGAACAGCCACTGCCCGCAGGCGCAGTGCTGACCGCCGAGCCCGGTATCTATCTGCCCGGACGGTTTGGCGTGCGCATTGAGGATATGCTGTACCTGACTGCTGACGGCAACGAAAATCTGACCCTGGCCCCTAAAGAATTGATTGTCCTGTAAATAGTAAAAAATCAGAAAGCCCCAGGCATTGTGTGCTTGGGGCTTTCTGATGCTAAAAGGGTTTTTATACTCCTTCTACCAGACTGCCTTCTCCTGCTTCATTAACCGCAATGGTAAGCGTCAAATCTTTATAGCCATCTGCGTAAATGACAATCGTATTTTCCCCTTTCTCCATCGCAGTACAATTGAACTTTACAACATTTTGATAGGGCTCTACATACCATTGATTTTCTTCCAAGGAATAACTGTTCTGTCCTTTTTCATAGGCTATCCCATTGACAGTAATGCCTGTGATCTGATTTTTCCAGTCTTCCGCTTGTTTCTGGAAGATCAATGTGCAGGCCGGATTGTATCGACTGCTGTTTATCGTCGGGCCTTTATCCGGTACCTGCTGTCATTCTGAGACTGCATCGCCTATGCTGACGGTTCCGTCTTGATTGACAACGGTAAACGCAAGATCCTCATAGCCTGATACACTAATCACGACCGCATAAACCCCTTCCTCTTCGAAACAGTCTTCGCTGAAATCAACAAAGCACATCATATCCGGAGTCAGCCCGAAATCATCTCCGCTGATTCGAAAGGCATTGTCTGCGCCCCACCAGAATGTCGCTTTCTGAACCGGTTCTCCATGGATGGTGACGGCAATGGATTCATCAGAAAGATACTGGTGCAGTTGTTCCGTCTCAGAGGATAGGGCGAACTCCAGTCTGTAATAGGAGGAAAGCATTTCCTTTACTTTTTTGATACTCTGCACGTCCGGTGCAGCCATTGTTTCATCCGGCTGTTGTTCGCCGCCCTCATTCTCCAGAATTTCAACCTGCAACGTCGACGTAATTTTGAGGGTCAAGTCCCCAGCTGTTGTTGAGAGCACAACGATATTGTCGGTATCCTCATCAAACTCCTCGCTTCCCAGAATGATCTTATGGCCTGCACTGTACACAAAATAGTCCGTATCATTATATACGGCAAGACCGCCATCGACCTTCGTGTATGCAGTATCATTTACTGTAACTTGCTTGATTGTCTCCAGCCATTCTTCTACTTCGGCACTGTTATATGCTGCATAGTGTAATTTATAACATCCGCTATATTTTTCAACCGTTGGCGCATCGGTATCCGGATGAAATGCATCTGATTCGTCCGTATCCCCCATGGTTACAGTAAAGCTTAAGTCCTGATATCCCCCAACACGGGAAACTGTCACAACATTGTCTCCCAGCTGAAAAGCATCTGCAGTCAAGTTTAAAAAACCTTCTTTTACCGTAAAGCACTGTTCTTTGTCCAGGGCTGTACTGTAAGTGTACCGGATCGTTCCTGTATCATCATTTTCTACCGTAACCTCCGTATATAGCCCGATGGCTCTGAGATATGCTTCAGCATCAGTACCTAGGGCTATCCTATAATAATCTTGCATGCCATTGCCTTTTATGCGCTCTGCATGTTCAAACTCAGGGGCTTTTTGATAATCAGGCATTTCTTCTTCCTGGGTGATGACTGTATATCCATTCCAATTATCCACCAACATACGAAGCGGTTCATAACCTTTAAGTGATATGATAATCTCGCTAACATCGCCAGTAAATGCACTGGGATCCAGATATAGCACCGGCTGATCTGCTGTATCAGTACCCCATCGGAACTGATTTGCCGCTAGATCATTAAACTGTTTTTCTTCCCCGTAAAGTGTACTATTTACGGTTATTGTATAATCCTTTAGCCGCCACTTGCTGTCAAGCTCCTGAAGAGTAATCTGATAATCGCCGTCTGCGGTCCGTGTACCAGTCACGCCGGTCACACCAAATGCGGGCAGGCTGCCCGCCAGATTGATTTCAACTGCGCGCGCGCCATAATACTTCGAGGTCAAACGCACTGTATAAGTACCATTCATTTTAAATGCGCCCGGCATAATACCAATCCGATCAGGCATCGTCAGGGTATACCAATCATTACTGGAATCACCGCCTTGTTCTTTGGTATAAAGTTGCGTGGTCACACCGTTTGGATCCACAAGCTCAACTGTTTGTAAATTATCCAGAAAATCGCCTTGCGTATTTTTTACCGCCACATGAACCGGAGCATCATGTGAAAATTGCTCTTTCGTCGCCTCTAGGCAGACGTTTTGCTCTAAATTCTTACCATACACAATATTGAGATAGGTGCGACGGTATTCATCTGCATCAATTGTGATGCGCTTGGCCCCAAATCCAAAATCCTCCAGCGTTTCGTGGAAGATCGTAAGCATATCTCCCTCGATCTGGTAATCAGTTCCCGCTTCCAGTCGTGGATATTGATTCTCGTCGATCATAATGCCTGTGATTGCCTCCAAATAGGCTGGATCGGCGCAGCGCAAGACAAGATCGTTACCTTCTGTCACCAAATTGCCTTCGACCGGACTTCCATCCTTGTCTAACAGCGTCATTTCTGGAGCTCGCTTGCCCAAATATACGCCGCCCATCTGGGTCTCTCCAAGCAGACCATCTTCCAAAACTTCTTTGATGGCGTACGGATTGCCGCTACTCGATTTGCCATTCTTCATATATTCCTCAAAGGTCAGATACTTTCCCTCACCCTTGGCAGTCTGTACACTGGCAATATAGTCCGACCAGTCATAACCGTGGTCACGCTGTTCACTGTATACTGTATCGTGCTTTCCTTCCATCAGCAGGTTCCAGCGGTCATCAATGCTGCGGGTGGCATCTGTCTCATAACCGATCCGATTTAGAATTTGTGCATTGCTCAATAGATCTTCATCAAATATCAGATTTGCAGGCATATAAGACGGAATGCCACTGCTACCTCCACTTCCACCTGCCCCAGTCGCACGGCTGACCGCATCGACCTGCGCCGTTTCCTGTTTCTGTGGTATATCAATCCCATTTTCTACCTGGAACTGGCAGGACATATCTTTGAATCCGTTGGAATGTACTGTTAGCGTATAGGTGCCATTATAAGTAAAAAGCGGGGCATCTTCGTCATCATTATACAAGATAAATAGGTCTCCAATCAGATACCAGTCATCAATCATGGTTAGGGCATGTGTGCTTCCATCTGGATAGGTTAATTCTGCTGCGTATGGCGGAATCAAAATCCCATAGACCATATCAGAAACATCAAAGTATGCCTTTGGCTCGGTAGGCCAAATCGTATCGAGCTGCGGGGTAATCGTTGGTGCTTTATCATTGACCACGTGGATGGGGACAAGCGCAGTGCGATGTTCCTGTGCGCGCACGCGAACATAGTATCGTCCATTCGAGTAAAAATTAGTTTGTCCAAGCGGGATGGTAAGCTTGGCTACTGTACGTAAGTTATCATCTGACTTGACGCCAATTTCAAATTTGCATTGCAGCGCATCATTTAATGTATTTTTATTCTCATCGTATGAAACCAACTGCACACTTGTACTACTATCTGTATCAATTGCATCGACCCAGGCTTTATCCGACTCCGTCATGTAGTCAAACATGATGACAACCTCGCCGCTAACGCCATATCCATTCCCATTTGTCTCGTATAACACAGCATCCGGTGAATAATAGTCCGGAATATCGTTTTCTTGTGCTTCACCAGGCAGAGCAAACGTAGTCTTTTCTGGACTAACGCGGATATTTCCATCCTCATCATAATTGGTCAGGTGATAATCCCAGGTATATAGCGCGTCATGTCCCATCAGATACGCCGGTGCCGCGAAGGCTCCTGAACTGAACATAGATAGCGCCAGCACCGTCCCGGCTGCGGTCCGGCCGATTTGTTTTACTTTCATATCATTCCCTCCTCATGATACCGGAATGTCGATTGTCTGCATAGTTCCGTCAATGATGCGCGTGATGGTGACCGTGTGCACGCTATCGAGATCCCATCCATTTTCCAGTTCCCACTTGACAATGCGGCCATGATCATCTACTGCACGCAATACCGCATCTACTGTCATACCATCGATTTGTATGGTGTAGTCCGACAGCGTTGTTCCCTGCTCCAACTCAATCACAATGTATTGCGCATAGTTCAGATCTATGCACTGGGCCGTACATGCAAGTTCGGGCTTGTCCCCATCACCAGATCCACTGCCGTCGCCGTCCGGTTCCTCCGGAGAAGTGTCCGGCTGGTCATCATCTGAAGACGATCCCCCGCTCGGACGTCTGTTGCCGCCAGAAGAAGGCTTGGACCCCTTGGGTGTCTCTTCCTCCTCGATCTCGATGTCCGTGACCTTGGCATCGGTTCCATTCGCGTTAATCTTGCCCATCTGACCGCCCTGCACATCCTGGCCGCCGGCTGTGATGCCATGCGTGCCGATCGCTGCGGTGACCTCGGTGTTTGGTGTCGTGACCGCGATCTCATCGGCATTGGCCTGCACCGTCTTAACCGTACCCTTGCCATCCACCCGCACGCCGTCGGCATCGATCGTAATCTGGCTTATTTCTGCATTCTCTGCGACCATAATCGTGCTATCTTCAGCTGCTTCGCGCACGGGCATCTGTTCCACCGTGCCGCGACGAACGGTCACTGCTGCAGTTTGTGTAATCTCGATTTCTGAGATGTCCCCCTCAAGCGTCAGCCCGCTACGCACCTCTAGAACACCAGTCTGGCTGTCCTGCACCACTATATTGGTCACCGCATTGGGATTGGTCAACGTGATGCCGTCTGCAATCGTGCAGCCGGTCATCTGGACCGCATCTGCACCGCCGCGCACAACGAGCTTGCCGTGAATAGTCACACCGTCCAACATAACGCCTCCGGCCCCAATACCGTCAGCCAGGATCAGATCACCGTCAATGGTCAGGCCTTGTAGTGTCACCCCTGCTTCCCGTACCACAAGGTTACCATCCACCGCCTGGGTCACGGTCTCCGGTGTGCTGACATACAACCCAACCAGATTGCACATGACCTGCGCAAACTCCGCGCGCGTAATACCCGCTTTGGGGTTCAGCCGACCGTCTGCACCACTGATATACCCATTTTCCACAAGTGCGGCAACCGCCCCCTGGGCCCAAAGCGAGACTGCGCTGCCGTCTGAAAACGCCTGTAAGGTGGACGCGCTACCATCTTCCAAATCAAAGGCGCGTGCCAACACGGCAAATGCCTCCTCTCGAGTGATACGGTTGGACGGCAGTAGTTTTCCGTCTGCACCCTGGAATACCCCCATCTGCACGGCTTTGGCCATATCCTGATAGTACCAAGCATCCTGCGGCACATCGATATACCCCTCCAGCGAAGCCACAGCCGACGCACCAAAGGCACGGCTGATGATGGCCGCCATCTCAGCACGAGTTAACTGCCCGTTCGGATTGATCTTACCATTTGCACCAGACAACAATCCGTCTTGTACCGCACGCGTCATCGCCTGCGCCGACCAGTTATTCGGAAAGTCCGAAAAGTCTGTCGGTGAAATGGCCAATGCAGATGCTGGCAATAACATCATCGTTGCCAACACCATGGCCATCGTGTTCTTCCGTTTCAAATAAATTCCTCCTTCAAAATACGTCATTAGTTAGTTATGACTAACTAATGGCTTTACCTTTTACCACTTTTCTTTTCCTGAGTGATAAGTACAGAACACGAAGTTAGTTTTAACTAACTTTCAGATGTGAAGCAAGTATATCACTGCTGTTCTGCTTTGTCAATTCATCCCATCATAGTTTTTTTGTTTCTTTTCATCTCACATTCCTATCAGAAATCCTGCAAAAAAATATCGCAGGGAAACGATAGCGCTCCCTGCGAACTGCGTTATATACTGTTATACTTTTTGGTATCCAATGGCATTGAGCGTCAGCTCAATGCGCAGCGGCGTCACCTGGGTATCCTCCCAATTGACAATAACCCCGGCCGAGGCCGGATCGATCGCCATCGCGGTCACCCCGCGCAGCATTGCCATCTGATTTTTTAACACGGTGAAATCCGGCGTCCCGGTACACCGGAACCTAGCTTCCTGAATTGCCATGAGCTCCCCTCTCCTGTCTGTCCCGCACGGCGCGGTGCATGTCCGCCTCACACTGTGCGGCCATACGGTCTGCATAGGCGCAGCCAATGTGCTGCACGGCCCTGCCGCTTGCCGCCAGGGCTGCGGCGCGCAGCCAGCGCGCCCGCTCCTCAGCGCCCGCCATGGTGCGGCGCCTCGTGCGGTACATTATAGAGATCGGTGTAGCTTTCCACACTGTCCAGCCCGTCCGGGTCCATGCGGTCGGGCCGGTGGCAGCTCTCCACGCGGCCGAAATCGTCATATTCGCACAGGGGCGCTTCGTCTTCCCGCCTGCTGTGCTTGGGATACATGCGTGCCATGAGAAAAACCTCCTCGCTCGGTGGATTTTCCCCTATTTTGCCACGGCTATCGCATTTTTATCCCGATTATTTTTGGATTTCTGCCTGCTCCTGGCGGCGCATGTACACAAACAGCGCAGCCAGGCCCAGCGCGACGGCCGCAATGCCCGTCAGCAGAATACCGATTACGATGCCTTTTTTCATGCCATATCACCTCGCATTTGGTTCTCTTACTTGTATTCTACCATATTCCACGCGAATTGCCAGCGAAATTTTGTTGCCCCGGACACTTTTCGCCGTGAACAAAGCGTGATATAATACCGTTTTAGGAGATGATATACCATGGAAAAGACCAACGTCATGCGCATCCTGGAACAGCACGGGATCTCCTACACACCGCACAGCTATCCGCACGGCAAAGAGGCCGTCGACGGCGCGACGGTGGCCCGTATGCTGGGGCAGGACCCCGAATGTGTCTATAAAACTCTGGTCGCGCGCGGCAAAAGCGGCGGCTATTTTGTGTTCGATATCCCGGTAGAGGCCGAACTCGACCTCAAGAAGGCCGCGCGTGCGGTCGGGGAAAAAGCCATCGAACTTGTGCATGTGAAAGAGCTCCTGGGCTTGACCGGCTATGTGCGCGGCGGCTGCTCGCCGGTGGGCATGAAAAAGCAGTTCCCCACCGTCTTCCACGAGATGGCCGAGATCATCCCCACTATCCTGGTCTCGGCCGGCAAAATCGGCTGGCAGATCGAGTGTGCGCCGGCCGACCTCATCGCCTTGGTGGGCGCCTCCACCGCCGATCTGGTCAAGGACTGACCGGCAGCAGCGGGCGAACATCAGGATACCGGGCAAAGACCTGCCGCACGCCGACCGCCTCCAGGCAACGGCATTTTTCCCGCAAGGTATCGGCGTCGTCAAACAGCACGAAATGGCCGTTGGCAGCACTGTCCATATAGGTAAAGTAGCGGGCGCACAGCTCACGCGAAAAAAATGTCTGCGCTCCAGTTCTGGCGCACAGGGCGTCCCGCTCGTCTGCGGACAGCGGGACGCCTTCCGGATCGGCCGCCGGCAATAGGAAATCGCGTGAGACCGGCCGCAGGTCGGCGGCGACGCGGCCTGGATAGCGGCGCAGCAGCGCGCCGAAGCGGTCCCGCAGGCTTCCGCCCGAAATGGCCGTGTCTGCGATCACGATGGCATTCTGGACACAGTCCGCCCGGGCCAAGGGCACGAAAAGCGGCAGCCCGCGTGCAGCGCATTGGCTATCCAGCGCGGCCAAAAATTCGCGGACCGGCGCGCTGTCCCGCTCACAGTCCGCGGCCAGGCCTGCCGCCCCCAGCCTCTGGGCCTCCTCGATGAGCTGGGCACAGGCCGAGGCAGAAAACCGTTCCATCCCCAGGTCGCATACGCCCAGATAACAGCCTGCGCCGTCCGGCCCGGGCAGTGTCAGGCGGCGCAGGCCGCCGTCCGGCCGCAGCCCCAGGCTCAGATGCAGCCGCGGCAGGCCGCTTTTCTGCGCCCGCGCCCCGTCCTTTCCCGCACATACCAAAATAAATTCCTGCGGCATAGATCCATCGCTTCCTTCCTGCTCCGCGCCGTATCCCGCTGCTATGTCGCTTTTATTTGTATGCATCCGCTTTCCGTTTTACGACAGGAGAATCCTATGAGACATTTGTTGACCCCACGCTATGTGTTTGACGCGGCAACCGATATTACGCCCGCCTTTTTGCAGGCGCACGGGATCCGCGGCTGCCTGATTGACCTGGACGGCACGCTGGTCTCGCGCCATCAGCCTACCGGCAACGACCGCCTCATCCAGTGGCTGGACAGCCTGCGCGCGGCCGGCATCCGTCCCATGTTGCTGTCCAACAACAACGGCAGCCGTGTGCGCATCTTTGCCGAATCGATCGGCGTGGAATGGCAGGGGCGCGCGCTCAAGCCGCTCGCCCGCGGCTTCCGCCAGGGTGCGGCGCGCCTGGGGCTCCCATTTTCCCAGATCGCAGTCATCGGCGACCAGATCTATACCGATACGCTGGGCGGCAATCGTCTGGGCGCCCTGACCTGCTATGTTGAAACGATCGACCGCGGCGATTTCTGGATCGGCGCGCGATATCACCTGCTTGAACGCGCCTTCATCCGCCGCGCCAAAAGGAGAAGTCACGATGAACACACAGATTAAATTCGGCCCGGCGGGCAACGCACAGTCGTTTGCCGACGCGGGTTTTAAAGCCACGGCCGACGCTCCGCGCTGGCTGCACGATATGGGGCTCAATGCCTATGAATACCAGTGCGGCCGAGGCGTAAATATTGGCGAAACGACCGCGCGCAAAATCGCCGCGCAGGCGGCGCAATATGGCATTGCCATGTCTCTGCACGCCCCCTACTACATTAACCTGTCCAATCGGGACGAGGAGCGCGTGCAAAAAAATATCGGCTATGTGCTGGCCTCCTGCCAGGCCGCGACCTGGCTGGGCGCTGACCGCATCGTCGTGCACACCGGCGGCGTGGGCAAGCAGTCGCGCACCAAAGCGTTTGAAAACACCAAGGAAAACGTGCGCGACATCCTGAACGCGGTCGAGCAGGCCGGATACACGACAACCATCTGCCTGGAAACCATGGGGAAGCAGAGCGTCATCGGCTCGGCTGAGGAGATCTTCGAGCTGGTCGCGCTGGATGACCGCCTGCTACCCTGCATTGATTTCGGCCACCTCAATGCCCGCACCTGCGGCAAATGCTCGACCGAAGCAGAATTTGCGCAGGTGCTGGATCTGATGGAAAATACCATCGGGATCGCGCGTGCACGGGTATTCCACAGCCATTTTTCGCACATTGAGTACGGTCCCAAGGGGGAAGTGCGTCATCTGACGTTTGCAGATGAACAGTATGGCCCGGATTTTGCGCCGCTGGCCAAGCTGATCGCACAGCGCGGCTGGACGCCACGGTTTATCTGTGAGTCTGCGGGCACACAGGCAGAAGATGCCAAGCAGATGATGGACATGTATCTTGCATCGCAAAATGCGTAACGGATTCCCACCCTCCGGTGAGAACGGGTCCTGGCCTGAGGCCCGGCGCGCTCCGCAGAGCGCGGAATCCCCCTTTGAAACCCGGTGTCCGCCCCGGGCTTCAATTCAAAGCATACAAAAAAGAAAGGCCAACCAAAATAGTTGGTCTTTCCAAAAATTTTGCGCCGTCTGTGGACGGCGCTTTTGTTTTGGTTTTGGTTGATTCTGGTCAATGGCCGGAATCAAAAGGGGATTTCGTCCGTTGCGACGGACGACTCAGGGCGCTGCCCTGAGAACCCGCGGCCTTTTGAAAAAGGCCGGCGAAAACTTTATTTAGAGGCGACTGCGGCGAGCAACTTAGCTGCGTTCTCCACATCGGTTTCGCTGCACATCTCACTGGGCGAATGGATATAGCGGGTCGGGATGGATACCGCGCCAGCCAGCGCCCCCATCCGGGTCTTTTGCAGCATCGCCGTATCCGTGCCGCCAAACTTCAAAATCTCGTGCTGGCTCGGGATACCCAATTCCTTGGCAGTGTCATCCAGCAGCTTGACCACTTCCGGGCTGCAGATGACCGACGAATCCATAATCTTGACCGCCGGGCCCTTGCCCATCTCGCACGCCATCTGGTATTTCTGTTCGGGCAGGTCACCGGTATCGGTCACGTCAACCGCGACCGCAAGGTCCGGCTGGATGGCGAAAGCCGCCGGGCCTGCGCCGCGCAGGCCGACTTCCTCCTGGGCGGTAAAGACAAAATACACGTCGTTCGGCACGGTCTCGGGCAGCTGCTCCATGGCCAGCAGCAGCGCCACGCAGCCGATACGGTTATCCAGGTAAGGGCCGCACAGCACGCCGTTCTGGGCAAACGGCTGGGCCTCAAAGACAGCGAAATCACCCACGCGCACCATGCGCTCGGCGTCCGCCTTGTCCTTGGCGCCGATATCGATGAACAGATTGCCCTGGGTCATCTCCTTCCACGGCGTCTTTTCCTCAAATGAGATCACGCCGCGCGTGCCGTTGGCAAAGCGGATCTGGATATTGATAAGGTCGGACCAGGACAGGCCGCCGACCTGCGAAAAGCGGATGAACCCCTTGTCATCAATAAAGGTCGCAACCACGCCAATCGAATCCATGTGGGCCGCGAACAGGACCTTTTTCTTGTGCTCGGCTGTGCCCTTCTTGCGGCAGATCAGGTTGCCCAGCGCATCGGTCTGGATGTCATCGCAGTAGTCCCCTGCCAGCGCGCCGATCACCTCGCGCACGCCGTCCTCCCGTCCGGATGGGCCGAACGCGCCGCCGACCTGCTTAAAATATTCAAAAACCTTAGTCATTCTGGTCTCCTCCGATTTCCTCTAAGAATGCCTGTGCTGCGCGGTAGACCGCAATGATATCGCTCTCCGCTGCGACCGACGAGGGCGAATGGATATAGCGCAGCGGCGCTGCCACGCCGGCCGTGCGCACGCCCTGTACGCTCTTGTGGATGCGTCCGGCGTCTGTGCCGCCCGCGACCATGTGTTTGGTCTGCCACGGGATGCCGCGCGCCTGGCAGGCATCTCGCATCATCTCAAACAGCTCGGCGTCGTAGATGGTACCGCGGTCCATAAACGGCAGGACCGCACCCTGGCGCAGTGCACAGACCTGTTTGTGCGGCGGTACATCGGCCAGGTCGGCTGCGGTCGTGCCCTCAATCACCAGGCAGAACGCCGGCTGGATGGCAAAAGCGGCCGTCGCCGCGCCGCGCAGGCCGACCTCCTCCTGCACATGGAAGGTGAACCAGGTATCGACCGGCGGCTGTTCCCGCAGGAGCATGAGCAGCACAGCGCATCCCAGTCGGTCGTCGAGCGCTTTGGCCTTGAGCAGCCCATCGCCGAACGCCACGGCCTCGGGGGCAAATGTACCGCAGTC
>ERZ1643250.1290-NODE-1290-length-21987-cov-6.235045_pt1 | contig 21987 bp, 20 predicted proteins | sample MGYA00579262_ERZ1643250 | MGnify/ENA primary metagenome ERZ1643250 (study PRJEB29033, sample SAMEA4952265) | chicken gut metagenome | biome: Broiler Chicken; feature: Gastrointestinal Tract; material: Caecum | place: Ireland | collected 2018 | study: Broiler... | reverse complement strand
GCGACCGAGCGAAGCGAGGTGAGCACGGCGAAAAGAGCCGTGAGAGGCGAAAGTGCGACCGAGCGAAGCGAGGTGAGCACGGCGAAAATCTTCTGGCAGATCCATCACAGAAAACGGAGGTGCATCATGTATTATCCAGCATTCGACACAATCAGACAACTGGCCGCGAAAGGACAATACCGGCGGATTCCCCTTTCCAGGGAGCTGTTCGCGGACGCTTACACACCGGTGGAGGTAATGCGGATTTTAAGAGCGGCCAGCCGCCATTGCTTCCTGCTGGAAAGCGCCGGGCAGGCGGAAAGCTGGGGCCGGTATTCTTTTCTGGGCTGCGACCCGACCATGGAAATTACCTGTACGGCAGGAAGAATGCAGATCAGAACCACAGAAGATGAGGGGAACGAGAAGATGGAAACCCGTCATGTGGCGCATCCGGGCGAAACGCTTCGGAAGATTCTGGCGCAGTACAAATCCGCTTCGCTGGAAAAGCTTCCTCCCTTTACCGGCGGTCTCGTAGGCTATTTTTCTTATGATTATATAAGATACAGCGAGCCGAAACTGAAATTAACCGAAGAGGAAGATCAGGATTTCCGGGATATGGATCTGATGCTCTTTGACCAGGTGATTGCCTTTGACCATTACCGGCAGAAAATTTACCTGATTACGGGGGTTATGGCGGATGATCTGGAGAACTCATACCAGAAAGCGGTAAAAAAACTGGAAGAAATGGCGGATCTGCTGAAAGCAGGAAGGAAAGAAAATTTTCCGCCGCTAAAACTGCAGTCAAAGATTTCTCCGCAGTTTTCCAGGGAAAGATACCAGCATATGGTGGAAAGAGCAAAAGAATACATCCGGGAAGGAGACATTTTCCAGGTAGTACTTTCCAATCCCATGAGAGCCAGGGCGCAGGGGAGTCTGTTCGATACTTATCGGGTGCTGCGCACTTCCAACCCCTCTCCTTACATGTTTTATTTTTCCAGCGATGACATCGAAATCGCCGGGGCCTCGCCGGAGACGCTGGTGAAACTGGAACAGGGAAAACTCAGTACTTTTCCGCTGGCGGGCACGCGCCCCAGGGGAAAGGATAAAGAAGAGGATCAGGCTTTGGAAAAGGAGCTTTTGCAGGATGAAAAGGAACTGGCGGAACACAATATGCTGGTGGATCTGGGCAGAAATGACATCGGGAAAATCAGTGAAATCGGCACAGTGAAAGTGGAACAGTACCTTGGCGTGGAGCGTTTTTCCCATGTGATGCATCTGGGTTCCACGGTGACCGGACAGATCCGGCGGGACAAGGATGCGATAGACGCGGTGGACGCGATTCTGCCGGCAGGGACACTGTCGGGAGCGCCTAAATTTAGGGCCTGCCAGATTATCGATGAACTGGAAAAAAGTAAACGGGGGATCTACGGCGGCGCGGTTGGCTATCTGGACTTTACGGGAAATCTGGATGTCTGCATCGCCATCCGGCTGGTTTATAAGAAAAACGGGCAGATTTGTATCCGTTCCGGGGCCGGCATCGTGGCTGACAGCGTTCCCCAAAAAGAGTTTGAAGAGTGCTGCAATAAAGCGGGAGCTGTTCTGGAGGCGATCCGCCGGGCAGAGGAGGGTGTAGACTTATGATATTATTGATCGATAATTACGATAGTTTTTCTTATAATCTTTATCAGCTTTTAGGTTCGGTGCAGCCGGATATTCAGGTGGTGCGAAATGACGAACTCACGGTGGAGGAAGTCCGCAGGAGGAGACCGGAAGCCATCGTGCTCTCTCCGGGGCCGGGGCGGCCGGAAAATGCGGGAATCTGTATTTCTCTTATCAAGGCTTTGGCAGGAGAGATTCCCATCCTGGGGGTATGCCTTGGCCATCAGGCTATCTGCACGGCATTTGGGGGAAAAGTATCTTATGCCAGAAAGCTGATGCATGGGAAGAAAAAGACGATGTATCAGACGAGAGAAGGAAAACTCTTTGCCGGTCTTCCCCGGGAATTTCCGGCGGCCAGATACCACTCCCTGGCGGCAGAGGAAGAGGCGCTTCCTTCCTGCCTGAAGGTGACGGCACGGTCAAAGGAGGGGGAGATCATGGCGGTGGAGCATGAAACCTATCCCATATTCGGCGTTCAGTTTCATCCGGAATCGGTGATGACGCCGGACGGGAAAAAAATCATAGAAAATTTTATGGAGGCAGTGAGAAATGATAAAAGAAGCGATTGTTAAATTAAGTAAAAAAGAAGATTTGTCCTATCAGGAAGCCGAAGCGGTTATGAACGAGATCATGGGAGGCGAGGCCACACCGGTGCAGATGTCTTCTTATCTGACGGCGCTGTCTTTAAAAGGAGAGACCATTGAGGAGATTACGGCCTCAGCGGCCGGGATGCGGGCGCACTGCATCAAGCTGCTTCATGATTTGAACGCGCTGGAAATCGTGGGAACGGGCGGCGACGGTTCCAATTCCTTTAACATTTCCACCACGGCATCCCTGGTGATCGCCGCCGGCGGCGTTCCGGTGGCGAAGCATGGCAACCGGGCGGCTTCCTCCAAATCGGGAGCGGCGGATGTGCTGGAGGCGCTGGGGGTGAATATCAATCTGTCGCCGGAGCAAAGCGCACAGCTGCTGAAAAAGATCAATATTTGTTTCCTTTTCGCGCAGAATTACCACATTGCCATGAAGTATGTGGCTCCGGTCCGCAAAGAACTGGGAATCCGGACCGTATTTAATATTCTGGGGCCCTTAAGCAATCCCGCCGGCGCAAACATGGAGCTGATGGGTGTGTTTGATGAAGCTCTGGTGGAGCCCCTGGCCCAGGTGATGATGAAACTGGGCGTGACCAGAGGGATGGTGGTTTACGGTCAGGACAGCCTGGATGAGATCTCCATGAGCGCCCCCACTTCCGTGTGTGAAATCCGGGACGGATGGTTCCAGTCCTATGTGCTGACGCCGGAACAGTTCGGATATGCCAGATGTTCCAAGGAAGAGCTTCAGGGCGGCACACCCGGAGAAAACGCAGAAATCACCCGGGCGATCTTAAACGGCAGGGAACGGGGAGCGAAACGCCAGGCAGTCTGCCTGAATGCCGGCGCATCTCTTTACATTACGGGAAAAACCGGTACAATAGAAGAAGGGGTAACCATGGCGGAGCGGCTGATCGACAGCGGAGCGGCGGCTGCCAAGCTGGAGGAATTTATCCGGGAGAGCAACGCATGAATATATTAGAAGAAATCGCGAAGAAAACAAAAGAGAGAATTCAGGAAGAAAAAAGGAAAGTTCCCCTGGATGAGTTAAAGGAAAAGGTAAGGATCGCCAAAAAGGGACGCTTTTTAAAAGCGCTGCAAAAAGAGGGAATGTCTTATATCTGCGAGGTGAAGAAGGCCTCTCCCTCCAAGGGGGTGATTGCTCCCGACTTTCCCTATCTTGAGATTGCCAGGGAGTATGAAGCGGCGGGGGCCAGCGCCATTTCCTGCCTGACGGAACCCTTTTACTTTCAAGGTTCTGACCGATACCTTAAGGAGATTGCCGCAGCGGTGAAGATCCCGGTGCTGAGAAAGGATTTTACCATAGATGAATATATGATTTACCAGGCCAACGCGCTGGGCGCATCGGCGGTGCTTTTGATCTGTTCTCTGCTCGACGACGCGCAGCTGAAGGCTTTCCGGGAACTGGCCGAAGAGCTTTCTATGGATGCGCTGGTGGAAACGCACGATGAAAAGGAAGTGGAACGGGCCGGGAAAGCGGGAGCCAGGATCATCGGCGTCAATAACCGGGATCTGAAAACCTTTCAGGTGGATGTAAAAAACAGTATCCGCTTGAGAAAACTGGCGCCGCCGGAGACGGTCTTCGTGTCGGAAAGCGGTATCCGCACAGCAGAAGATATCCGAAGATTGTATGAGCAGAACGTGGATGCGGTGCTGATCGGAGAAACATTGATGCGAAGTCCGGATAAAAAAGCGGCGCTTAAGGCGCTGGATGGACAAATGGGATAAGGAGAAGAAAATGTCAAAGGGAAGATTTGGAATATACGGAGGCCAGTATATCCCGGAAACGCTGATGAATGCGGTTCTGGAACTGGAAGAGGCCTATGAACATTATAAAAAGGATCCACAGTTTAACCGGGAACTGACGGATTTATTGAATGAATATGCCGGCCGGCCGTCGAGGCTTTACTATGCGGCCCATATGACGGAAGATCTGGGCGGGGCGAAGGTCTATCTGAAACGGGAAGACCTGAACCATACCGGTTCCCACAAGATCAATAACGTGCTGGGGCAGGTGCTGCTGGCAAAGAAGATGGGAAAGACCAGAGTGATCGCGGAGACGGGGGCCGGCCAGCACGGCGTGGCCACGGCTACCGTGGCGGCGCTTATGGGAATGGAATGTGAGATCTTCATGGGTGAGGAAGATACCCGCCGCCAGGCGCTGAACGTGTACCGGATGAAACTTCTGGGGGCGAAGGTGCATCCGGTGACCTCCGGCACCGCCACGCTGAAAGACGCGGTGTCGGAGACTATGCGGGAGTGGACCAGCCGGATCGAGGATACCCATTACGTGCTGGGGTCTGTCATGGGGCCCCACCCGTTTCCCACCATCGTGCGGGATTTTCAGGCGGTAATCTCCAAAGAGATCAAAGAACAGATGATGGAAAAAGAAGGCAGGCTGCCGGACGCGGTGCTGGCCTGCGTGGGCGGCGGTTCCAATGCCATCGGAACTTTCTATCATTTTATCGAAGAGGAAAGCGTCCGTCTCATCGGCTGCGAGGCGGCGGGCCGGGGCGTCAATACGGCGGAAACAGCGGCCACCATTTCCACAGGAAGACTGGGCATCTTCCACGGTATGAAATCCTATTTCTGCCAGGATGAATACGGACAGATCGCTCCGGTGTATTCCATTTCCGCAGGCCTTGATTATCCCGGGATCGGACCGGAGCATGCTCATCTGTACGATATGGGCAGGGCGCAGTACGTGCCGGTGACAGATACGGAGGCGGTGGAAGCGTTCGAGTATCTGTCGCGTATCGAAGGGATTATCCCGGCCATCGAAAGCGCCCATGCGGTGGCTTACGCCAGAAAGCTGGTTCCGGCCATGGACAAAGACCAGATCGTGGTGATCACCATCTCCGGACGGGGGGATAAAGACTGTGCGGCCATCGCCCGCTACAGAGGGGAGGATATCTATGAGTAACAGAATCGCGGAAGCATTTAACAAAGGAAAGGCATTCATTCCCTTCATCACCTGCGGGGATCCGTCTTTGGAGGTGACCGAAAAACTGGTGTACGCCATGGAAGAGGCGGGAGCGGATCTTATCGAACTGGGGATTCCCTTTTCCGATCCCACGGCGGAGGGGCCGGTGATCCAGGCTGCGAATGTGCGGGCCCTGTCCGGCGGCGTGACCACCGATAAGATCTTTGAGATGGTAAAATCGATCCGGAAGCATACGGATATTCCGCTGGTTTTCATGACCTACGCCAACGTGGTATTTTCCTACGGAACAGAACGGTTTGTAAAAAAAGCGGCGGATCTGGGTATGGACGGCCTGATCCTGCCGGACGTGCCCTTTGAGGAAAAGGAAGAGTTTGATCCGGTCTGCCGGCAGTACGGCCTGGATTTTATTTCTCTGATTGCGCCCACTTCCCATGAGCGGATCCGGATGATTGCCCGGGAGGCGCAGGGATTTTTGTACTGTGTTTCGTCTCTTGGCGTGACGGGCGTGCGCTCTTCCATCACCACGGATATCGGCGGTATGGTGCGTCTGGTAAAAGAAGAAAAGGATATCCCCTGCGCCGTGGGATTTGGCATTTCCACACCGCAGCAGGCCCAAGAAATGGCCTCCTGTGCAGACGGTGTGATCGTGGGATCCGCCATCGTGAAACTGTGCGGGCAGTATAAAGAAGACTGCGTGCCTTACGTGAAAGAATATGTAAAAAGCATGAAAGATGCCATGGGGCTTTAAATCCTGGAATATTTTCTTAAGATGTCAGACAGGATAGAGTATCATGAGAAAAAGGGAGAATCGGTTATGTGTACATGTATGACTTATCAGGGGCAGGACTTTTACTTCGGAAGGAATCTGGATCTGGAATGCGGATTCGGGGAGAAGGTGGTGATCACACCGGAGAACTATTCTTTTTCCTTCACAGACAGCGTGGCGGCCGGCCATCATCACGCCATGATCGGTATGGCATCGGTGGTGGATAACTATCCTCTCTATGCGGAGGCGGTCAATGAAAAAGGGCTGTGTATGGCGGGATTATATTATCCGGGCAATGCGGTATACCGGCGGGAACAGGAAGGGATGGTGAATCTGGCGTCCTGGGAACTGATCCCCCGCATCCTGGCAGACTGCAGTTCCCTGGCGGAGGCGGGAGCGTTTTTAAAGCAGATCAATGTCACGAACAGGCCGTTTCGGGAGGATATGATGCCTGCGCCGCTGCACTGGATGATTTCCGACGAAACGGGGAGCCTGACGGTGGAACCGGAGGCAGAGGGGCTGAAAATCTACGAAAACAAAGCCGGTGTACTGACCAACAATCCGTCCTTTCCCTGGCAGGTCACAAATCTGAATAATTATCTTCACCTGACAGCAAAGGCGCCGGAAAACCGGTTCGCTGCCGGTCTGGATCTGAAACCATTCAGCCAGGGCATGGGAGCCGTCGGGCTGCCCGGGGACGCTTCGTCTCCGTCCCGGTTTGTGAAAACGGTGTTTTTAAAACATAACTCCAGTCCCACAGAGGCGGAAGGCGACAGCGTCACCCGGTTCTTCCATATCCTGGAGAATGTTTCCATGGTGAAAGGGACGGTGCTTACGCCGGAGGGAAAAGAGGATCAGACGATTTATTCCTGCTGCGTTAACGCGGACAAGGGAATCTATTATTTTAGGACCTGTGAAAACCAGCAGATCAGCGCGGTCAGCATGCACCACGAAGATCTGGAACAGGAGGAACTGATTTTCTACGAGCTGTTTCGGCAGCAGAATATCTGTCATTTGAATTAAGGGGGCGTTTCGTGTGATGGAACAGATGAGCCTGTTTGACAACCGGGAGACGGCTGCGCCGCTGGCCAGCCGGTTAAGACCGGAGACGCTGGATGAATACGTGGGACAGAAACATCTGGTGGGCAAGGGGAAAATATTAAGGACGCTGATCGAGAAGGATCAGATTTCCTCCATGATCTTCTGGGGGCCTCCCGGTGTGGGGAAAACCACCCTGGCCCGCATCATCGCCCGGCAGACGAGGGCGGATTTCGTGGAATTTTCCGCCGTCACCAGCGGGATCAAAGAAATAAAGGAAGTCATGAACCAGGCGGAGGGCAACCGCCGGATGGGAATCCGTACCCTGCTCTTTGCAGATGAGATTCACCGTTTCAATAAGGCGCAGCAGGACGCCTTTTTGCCCTACGTGGAAAAAGGCAGCATTATCCTGGTGGGAGCCACCACGGAGAACCCTTCCTTTGAGATCAACTCTGCGCTGCTGTCCCGGTGCAAGGTATTCATATTGAAACCTCTGACGGAACAGGATCTCTATGAACTGCTGATTCATGCCATGAGAAGTCCCAAAGGATTCGGAAACAGAAAAGTTGATATGAAGGACGACTGGCTGCGCTCCATCGCCAGATTTGCCAACGGGGACGCCAGAACGGCGCTCAATACCCTGGAGATGGCCGTGCTGAACGGGCGGCTGGATGAGCAGGGAACCCTCTGCGTCGATGAGGAGATCCTTTCCCAGTGTATGAACCGCCGGTCGCTGCTTTACGATAAAAACGGGGAGGAGCATTACAATCTGATCTCCGCCCTCCACAAATCCATGCGCAACAGCGATCCGGATGCGGCCGTCTACTGGATGTGCCGGATGCTGGACGGCGGCGAGGATCCCCTCTATATCGCCCGGCGTCTGGTACGGTTCGCCAGCGAGGATGTGGGCATGGCGGATTCCCACGCGCTGCAGGTTGCCGTCGCCGCCTATCAGGCCTGTCACTTTCTGGGGATGCCGGAGTGCGACGTCCATCTGACCCATGCGGCAGTGTATCTGTCCATGGCGCCCAAGTCCAATGCGTTGTACCGGGCCTGCGAAAGCTGCAAGGCGGATATCAAAAGCATGCCGGCCCAGCCGGTTCCTCTGCAGATCCGCAACGCGCCCACCGGTCTTATGAAAGAGCTGGATTACGGGAAAGGGTATATCTATGCCCATGATACGGAAGAAAAAGTAAGCGCCATGCAGTGCCTTCCCGACGCATTAAAGGACAGAAGATACTATGAACCCACGGAAGAAGGCGGGGAACGGGAGGTAAAAGAGAAGCTGGAAGAAATTCTTCGCTGGAAGAAAAGTCAAACGTGCCTTTGAAGAAATTGTATGGTATAATGACAAAAACGGAATGTACAGTGGAATCAGGAGATAAGGAGGGGCTGACCGTATGTTTTTTCAGAAAAAAGGAATGCAGGAGGTATTTCTGACCAGCGATGTGGAACTGTTTGGACTGATTATAACCGCACTGAAGCAGAGCAATATTCCCTATGAGACGAAAACGGTGAACATGGGGATGCAGAACAGGGGAACCGGCGTCATCCTGGGACAGATCGGTGAGAACATCAATGTGGAGATCATGTATTACATATATGTGGAAGAAAAGGATGTGCAGACGGCGCAGTATGTGATACGAAAGTGCCAGAGGCAGGTATAAAAGATCCGGCGTACAGGAAGCGGCCTGTACGTCGGATTATTTTTTTGAATAAACATCAGGCGGACAAAAATCGGGAAAATAAGGACAATTTATGCCGGTTAAAAGAACAGATGATATAATGAATATACTTCTATGGCAGAGATGAGAAAGGGGGAAAGCATGATAAGAATTGCAGTGATCGATGATGACGCGGCATGTCGAACACAGGTAAAAGAAACGATTCAGGCATATGCGGAATCATGTCAGAGAAGCATCGAGGTGGAAACCTGCGGGAAAGCGAAAGAACTGCTCTGGAAACTGGAGGATAAAAGGTATTTCGATATTTTTATTCTGGATGTGGAGCTCCCGGATATGAACGGGCTGATGCTGGCGCAGAAAATCAGGATGTACCAGTTCCGTCCGCGTCTGATTTTTATCAGTTCTCATATCGAGTACAGCCCTGCCGGGTATGAACAGCAGGCATACCGGTACATTATGAAGGACGAGATTCCGGAAAAACTGCCGCCGGCGCTGGATTTTCTTGTAAAAGAGCTGGAGGAGGTGAAGAAACGGTACTATATTATCGAAACGTATTCCACTTTAAAGAAGCTGGATCACGATGATATTTACTATCTGCAAAAAGAGGGAAAGTACATCTGGTTTTACACGGCGGGAGGAGAGGAAAAGGAAAGATGTTCTTTAAGCAGCGCCTTTAACAGGCTGCAGTCGGAAGATTTTCTTTATATCGACAAAGGCATTATTGTTAATATAAAACACGTTCTGCAAATAAGCGGCGGTAAGATTATCATGCGTGATAAAAAAGAGTTTCCGGTGAGCGCCGGACAATTTCAGAAAGTGAAGAAAGCCGTCAGCGTCTACTGGCACAGCAGGATGTGAAAGCTTACGCTGCGCTGCGCAAAGGGGAGATTAGCATGAGTCTTGGGCATGGGCTGAGAATACTGGAGATTATTATAACCACATACTGCGGCATAAAGCTGACGGTGGGAAAGGAAAAAATGCGCTGGGACAGCAAAGCGGCAAGGTGGATATTCTGGGTGCTGGTGTGGATGACAGCAGCAATGTCCGTTGTTAACAGCAAGCTGACGACGTACTCACCGATAGAATATGTGGTGGTTGCTATATGTTACTTTATTCTATGCGAGATATTCTTTCGCGGAAATATTTGGGAATTTGCCGCAAGGAATTTTATTTTCTGGTTCCATTTATCCTATCTGAAAGGGTTTATTGTCTATCTTTGTGCCGGGATACGAAACACTGCTTTTATACAATATGTCTTAGGACGATGGGAGGATATACATTGGATTCATGCCGCAGAAATGCTTTTAGTGATAGTAGTTTCTATGATGTTATGCTGGAAAGGAAAGGGCAGGTCTTTTTTAAAGTTTGAGAATAAGAATGTATATAAATTGTTAGATTTAGTTATTTTAGCAGAACTATTTTTATTCGATCAGATTATCATGCCAAATGTCCGTTTGAGATATATTCCAGGGAATATAGATATTCATGTGGCTTTATTGGGACTGCTTCTGTGCGGTAGCGGAGTCTATATTTTCATTATCACCAAGTCATATACGGATATGAAGTATCAGAAACAGATGGTGCAAAAGAATTATGATATTGTCCATCAGCAGTATCTCTTGTTAAATGACAGGTACGAAGAAAAAAGAAGACAGATGCATGATTCCATTCATCAGAATGCGCTTCTGGCTGAGTACATAAAAAGCGGGCAGTATGAGCGGGCATTGGAGTATCTGTCAGAGAGAAAAGCGATTTTAAACAAACAGAAAGTACCAGTCTATACGGGTGATCCGGTGATGGACTGTATGATGGATTATAAGATGCACATATCAAAAGGTGTCCATTGGGAAATTGACTGTGATATATGCAGCAGTCCCATGGAACAGAATGATACCTGTGTTCTGCTGGGGAATCTACTGGATAACGCCATAGAAGCCGTAATGGAACTGGAGCCAAAAATGCGCAGAATACGGGTAAGCATAAAATCTGTCAATGGTATGTTTCTGCTCCGGGTAGTTAATCCATATCTGGGAAGACGAAGAAAAAGGAACGGGCTGTATGAGACCACAAAGAGGGATAAGGCGCTGCATGGCCTGGGTTTGAAAAGTGTGGCGGGGATTGTATCTCTGGCGGAAGGGGAGATGAGAATCGAAGACAGTGGAAATGAGTTTGCAGTTTTTATAACGTTAAACAGTAAATGATCGGGAGAAAAATATGGAAAACAAATATGAAATAACAGGAACAGGTAATCCGGCAGGAAATTTAAGATACGAAATGGCTCAGCTAGAAGAGATGAATGAGCGAGCAGTTCAGGAAGAAAATGAATTCCTTACCGATAGCGGGAGTGGATTTCTGACCATCCTCTGTTGCTGAGGAAACACTGGGGCGGAATGCAAGATTCCGCCCTGCTTTGCTATATGGGAGGGGAAGATGAAAAAGAAGTGTGTTGACGGAGGGAAGGAGATTCTGTTTGAACCTATTTATCACAGGTTTTATTCCGAAGGAATCGGGCGGATAAAGCCATTCAGCAGAAGATTTAAAATAGAAGAAAAGGTACTGGCTGAATTTTTGAAGAGCTGCCTGGAAAAGATACAGTGGCTGTACGTCCGCTGCGGCATTCAGGAAATGTGGAAATGTAAAAAAAACGGCGAATTGGTTGGGAAAGACAGTCGGGAGGAGTATCTGTATTATCTGGAAAATTATCTGCGGAAACCATCCTATCAGGAATATTTTTTTGGAAAATATCCGGTATTGTATCTGCTGCTGAAGGAAAAATTGCAGTCTTATGTTGATTATATAGAAGAAGTACTTCTGCATTATATGAGAGATTGGGAAGAGATCAGAGATATTTTGTATCAGGGACAAGCAATGGGACGTATTGCCGGGATACAGGGAGGATGGTCCGATGAACATATTTCTGGAAAAACAGTGGTAAGGCTGGAACTGGAAAATGGTTCCGGATTATTTTATAAACCTCATGGCTTGACGAATCTGGCGTCATACCAGAAATTCAGCCGTCAGCTTCATCACTGGTGTGAGCAGACAACGTACGAGTATCGTTATATCGACAAAAAGACATACGGCTGGGAACTGGAAGTATCAGAAGAAAGATGCAGAGATGGGGATGAAGTAAGAGAATATTATACCAGTATGGGAGTTCAGATGTGTCTTGCATATGTATTGGGGATCTCCGATATGCACGGGGAGAATGTGATTGCGCATGGAAAGTATCCGGTTTTCATTGATCTGGAAGTGTTTCCGGATCGTTTCCGGCTGGAAAAAGGGGAGTTGGGTTCTGTTTGTCAGACGGGAATGCTTCCTGCCAGCAGAGGCGGCAGACGGGTGGATATGGGGGCAATCCGATGTGATAAGATGCAGCAGGAGATTTACAAGGTACCTTGCATTATTGCTAAGGGGACATCGGATATGCGGATAGAGTACCGATATGCTAAAAAGAAGTGGAAAAACGGACTTCCCATACTGTATGGAGAAAGACAGGATTACCGTCGTTACGTGAAGGAATTGCTTGACGGATTTGAAAGAGCATATGAACAGATCCTTCTTCATAAAGAGATGTTTCAGGAAAATATAAAGAGGACAGTGAAGCTGGAAAGTCGCTGTGTGATAAGAAATACGCAAGAATACATAATGTACCAAAGTATGCTGACCTTTCCGGAAATGATGCAGGAAGAAGAGAAACGACAGGTTCTGCTAAGACATATGGAAAAGGGTTTGAAAAAAGGTATCCGGTCTGGAGAACAGATATTAAAATATGAACAGGAAAAAACTGCCGGATTTTGCGTGCCTCTGTTCTATGCGAAGGAACAGGACTTTTATCTGGAAAACCAAAGGGTGGTTAAGGGATATTTCTCCAGTACAGTGTCCCGGACGCTGCAGGAAAGAACAGACCGTCTGTCAGAAAAGGATTGCCAGCTGCAGAAGAAACGGATCCTTATTTCTCTGCTGCCGGATATAAGAAAGGAACCCTGGCTGAAAGAGAAAATGAATGTGAGAGAGATTGCGGAGCAGCTGGAGAGGGAGATGATGTATCAGGACGGGAAGATAACTTGGATGGGCGTCCGGTATGAAACAAGAGAGGTTATTTCACCGGTGTATGTTGATTTGTACTTATATCAGGGCCTGGCTGGAATTGCAATCTTTTTTACAGCGGCAGCACGGATATATGGTGATAAAGGATACCGGATCATCAGTCAAAAAGCAATGGATGTTCTGGCAGCGCATACGTGCCGGGATGAACTGCCCGGGGAAAGTCCCATGGGACTGTTTACCGGGGAAGCCTCCCTCGTGTATAGCTGGCTTATCTTATATCAGATTAGCGGGGAAGAAGCATGCAGGATTTACGCAAAAAAACACTGTGATCGGTTGATGGAACGTTTCCTGAAAGTGAAGGAATTGGATCTTCTGGCAGGGAAGGCAGGATTTATCCTTGTTTTGTGGATGATGTATGAAGAATTTTCAGAGAAACGATATAAAAGGGAAGCGGTATTTCTGGCAGATCGTTTACTGGAGGAAGGACAGCAGGTATCACTGGCTGGTCTGGCCCATGGGATCAGCGGGATTGCGCTTTCCCTGGCTATTGCCTGGAAGATGGTAAAAAAACAGGAATACAGGATGGCCGCTGAAAAAATGCTTCGCTATGAAAATACGCTGTTTGACCTGGAATATGGAAACTGGATGGATATAAGAGGAGGAAAACCAGAAGATACATCCGCCTGGTGCCACGGAGCTCCGGGCATTCTGCTGGCGCGGCTGTGGATAAAAAAGATTTTTCCGGAAATGGAGGATAGTCTTCTGATGTCAGGAGAAGCTTATCGGAAAACAGTGGAAACCTGGAAAGAATCCGGATGTCTCTGTCATGGAAATGCAGGGATCCGTGAGATACTGAAATTTGCGGCCCAAACAGCTGGTGTCCCTCTTCCAGGAGTGGTAAAATGCGAAGATGAGTGGATATGGATGGAAGATGCTGTGACTCCCGGTTTTATGACGGGGCTATCAGGTATCGGATACAGTCTTCTGCGTGAGATATCTCCGGATCTTCCGAATGTGCTGGGATTTCTGCAGGACAATATTTGACAGATAAAGGACAAAGTATTCTGAAGATTTTAAAAACTGGTATAATATGCTCATAACATATGAGGGGAGGAGATTCCGGTGGGCAGATGAAAGAGGATAAAAACAATTTTTGATTTTTTAAGAGCGGAGGTATGAGGATGGGAAGAAAATTAATGTATCTTTTATGCATAGCTGCATTGTCGATATCCATGTGTGTACCGGTTCTGGGGTATGGCACAGTGTTCCGTTTTACTGTGAGAAAGGGAGAGGGTACCGAGAAAACAGGGATTGTTACGAAAAATGATGGAGAACGGGCATCCTATGTAACGTTGGAATCAGCTATGTATAGTACTGGTGATACTTTTAAATTTGGAGCAAGGGTGCGGCAAAGTGACGGCACAAAACTAACCAATTATTACACAACCAATCATACCGGTGCAATGGGAGTAAGAAGCAGCAGTGGTGCAGTTAATTTCCCGTTTCTTTCTGGAGTGTCGGCTTATGAAGGACAGCCCTGCAGGCTGCATGCTCAGGTGGATAGTTCCAGTGCGTCTAATTTGATAACGGCAGAAGGAGTTTGGACGCCATAATAAGTTATTAATATGCGGCAAGATATATCGTTTTTATGGCGATGTATCTTGTTCGCTTTTTAACAAATAAGGAGAGTCTGATTGAAAAAAGTAAAGATTATAGTTTATGGTGTTATTGCATTATTCCTGTTAATTTTTGCGGCCGCCTGCCAGAAAAAAGACGAACCGAAAGTAACGGTGGGGTCGGATGGTACGATACAGGGAGAATTGACAGAAGGGCTGGAAGCAAATCTTACAGAAATCCCTGCTTATGATCAGCAGCTGAAAAGAATGAAAATACAGGAAAAAGAGATCGATCCTGTATTTATAAAAGAAAAAGTTTTTCCAATGGATGACAGTGCCTATACGATTGACAGGCCGGAAGGAGAGGTCGTTCGTCTTATTACGGAGGATGGACTGGTCATAGTCAATTCCAGCGGATCGACAAAAGCATGGGATCAATATAACGATTTTATCCATTTCCGTACAGCGGAGGACTTTCATTTGGAGACCTCTACTGATGGAGAGCTGGGATTTCAGTCCCGGGAGGATACAGAAAAGCAGATGAGGAAGCTGGCAGAGGATCTGGGGATTTCTTTTGAAGTGGAAACGATACATATTGAAGCATATACAGGAGAATACTTTACGGAACTGATCGAGGCTATTGGGGAAAATAAAATTTATGTTGACTTTGTAAAGCCGGAAACACTGGAGCGCAATTGGTCTGAGGCAGACGATGTATATTATGCGGAAATTACCTTTGCGCAGGAAGGTATTCCGGTGGAAAAAGAAGATATTACATTGCGGGACGACACTTTCATTCAGGGGCTGAAAATGCAGGTATACCTTACAGAGGAGGGCATTCAAAGTTTTGATTTGAACCCACTGGCATTTGCGGATATAAGCCAGGAAGAAGAAATTGAAATCATTGGTATTCCGGAAGGAATTGAAACGGTGATGGAAAAGTATGAAAACATTGTATCGGAAGAGAAAGTGGAAATTGTGAATTCGCAGGTGACCTATATGTTCCTGCCTGAGGGTATGGGTGGTGATCTGTATCTGATCCCTGTGATTCGATTTGATACGAGAAGTACAGTGTTAATGAATTCTACGGAAAGCAGCCAGCCCGTAGAGACGGTCATCGAAGATACTATCCTGGTTAATGGGCAGACAGGGAGGATTTTAGAGTGAAAGATTTTATCAGGATGACATGGAAACGAGCGTTTCATTTCCGGTTTGTTCTGGGGATGTTTCTGATTTGTCTGGCTTTTTTCCTGGATACTGAGGTTAGTGTGCGGTATATCATGCTGGGACAGTATCCGCCCACAGGTTCGGAAGGGATTGTTCTGTATCTGGAATATGTGTTAATTTATGGTACGAATTATAAGTTGTTCCTGATTTTTATGACGCTCGGATATGGCTGTTCCTTTCCGGCAGATTGGAAAAGCGGGATCATTCCGGGACTGGTCAGGCGGATGGGGGTTAAACGGTATGCAGGAATCCAGATTGTCGTGTCTGCGGTTTCTGGAGGTGTGACGGTGGCAGGCGGATTCCTCATATATATTTCCTGGATGAAATTTTTTCTCCCGATTATCCCGGACAATTTTCGGGAACTGGGAATTTATGACTGGCTCGAAGATATGGCTTATTATGGAAATCTGACAGCGGAAGATGCCAGAATGGCTGTGGTATATCTGGGGCTGATTCTCGTGCTGTCGGGGCTGACATGGTCTGCTCTGACGATGGGGGTTTCGGCCTGTTTGAATCATACATATCTGGTGATGCTGTTTCCTTATTTCCTTTCCCGAATGTACATGGAAGGTGCTAAAGCGCTGCGGCTGCCAGATGCGCTGCGGATTGACAGGTGGTTTACGGGACTGGTGCAGCCGTTTCCGGTGCCGGTATGTTTTGGGGTTTTGATAGTGTTCTGTTTTTTCATTATCTTTATCAGTTGGTTTTTGTTTGCAAAAACAGTAAAATGGAGGCTGGAGAATGGATAGAATGAAAAAAATCAGACGAATTGGAAAGATTTGCGGCTACCAAATGACTCTTCAGTTTCAGGAAACAAGAACCAAAGCGGTGTTTTTGATTCTCTTTTTATATCTGTGGGGGATTCTTTCGCCAGTAAAAGACTTTGCCGCGCTGATTGATCAGAAGATTTCACCCTGGTTTTTGGTGGTATTGATGAATGATGCCGTATGTCCGCTTATTGTTTTTAGTTTGTGGTGTTTTCTGATCTGCGATACTCCATTTTGTAATGGCAGTTATCTGTACTATGCGGGGCGGTCCGGGAAAATCAGCTGGATATGGGGAGAAATACTTTTCCTTTTTTCCTTCTCCGGAATTTACATGGCGGCAACATATCTGTTTACGCTTATTCTTTCGATACCCAGGTTGAGTTTTACATGGGAGTGGGGAAAGGTATTGGGAACGCTGGCTTATACAGACGCTTCATATCAGTTCCCTGTGCCTGTTTCATTTCCGGTTACGGTAATGAGTGGTATGGAGCCATCTGCAGCGGCGGCGATCACGTTCCTGTTAACCTGGATGAGCGCTTTTCTGCTGGGAATCAGCGTACTGTTTGTCAACTGGTGTTTTCATTCTTCCATGGGAGCCGGAGCCGGTTTGTTCTGGATTTTTCTTGATCTTACCGCAGAGAATCTTCTGAATCATCAATGGCTGCGTTTTTCGCCCGTATCCTTGTCGAGAATGTCTAATTTGATGGGCAGGTATCATTATCTGACGCCGGCCTGGGCAATTTTGTTTTCAGGGGGAATTCTGGTTTTAATGATAGCAGTGATTCATATTGTGACCAAAAGGCGAAAGGGGATAGAAGGATGGGAGATGTAATTGTGGTGGAGCGTGTCAGTAAAAGGTTCAAAGAGGCGCAAGTGCTCAAAGAGGTCAGCCTGAAAATAGAAGAGGGCAAAATCTGCGGTCTGGTGGGAAGGAACGGTTCCGGAAAAACAATGCTGATGAAATGTATCTGCGGATTTGTACATCCTACGGAAGGGGTTATAACGGTTCAGGGGAAAATCATCGGAAAAGACGTGGAATTTGCACCGAATATCGGATTTATCATAGAAAAGCCGGGATTTCTTCCTCAGTTTGATGCCTATAAGAATCTGGCGTATCTGTACAGTGTAAATCATAAGATAGATAAGAAAAGGATAGAGGAATGTATCCGTTTGGTTGGGTTAGATCCGGGCGATAAAAAGAAGGTTGGGAAATATTCTATGGGGATGAAGCAGCGTCTGGGAATTGCTCAGGCTATTATGGAAGATCCGGACATTATACTGGTGGACGAACCTTTTAACGGGTTGGATCATGAAGGGGTAGAAGAAATTCGAAGATTGTTTTTACATATGAAAGAACTGGGGAAAACAATTCTTTTAGTCAGCCACAACAGGGAGGATATTGAGGTATTGTGTGATACCGTTTTTGAAATGGATCAGGGAGTGATGAGAGAGATTTTCATTGAATAGAGAAGAAGGGATTTCGGCCCCGCCAAAGACTGCGATGCGCAGCTTTTGGCGGGGCCGAAGTTTGATAAAATGTTGTATGTAATAAGGAAAAGCGGCAGTTTTATTTGCGGCGTTTGCGTGTCTGTGTATCAAACAGTACCGCGGCTACCAGGATAACGCCTTTTACCATGAACTGCCAGTAGGCGTCCAGGTTCATCATGGACATACCGTTGTCGATGGACATCATGATGACAGCACCGAGGATGGCGCCGGAAACTTTACCGATACCGCCTGTCATGGAAGTACCGCCGATAACTGCGGATGCGATGGCGTCCAGCTCGTAGTTTCCGTTGGCTGCCTGGGCAGTACCGCCGTTCAGACGCGCGGTGTAAACCACTGCTGCCACGGCGCACAGAAGACCGTTAAGCATGTAAACCAGAGTCAGGTTTTTCTTTACGTTGATACCGGCGTATTTTGCAGCAGCCGTATTTCCGCCGATGGCGTAGATGCTGCGGCCAAAAGTGGTTTTCTGAGAGATAAAGGTAAAGATAACCACTACGATAGCCATAACCATAACGGGGATCGGGATACCTTTAAAATCATTGAGGATGAACACTGCTGCCAGGATCAGAATGGAGAAGACAGCCCAGCGTCCGATCATGGATCCCATGGATTCCGTCAGAGTTCCGTATTTTTCTTTTGCTTTCCGTTTTCTCAGTTCACTGATCAGCAGACACACGATGGCCAGGATCGCGATGATCCAGCCGGCCAGGGGGATCAGGTAAGCGGTTCCCCAGAATTTATAAGACTCCTGGAAAGGAGCGATGGTCTGGCCTCCGGTTACCGCCAGCATACCGCCGCGGAATACCAGCTGTGCGCCCAGGGTTACGATGAAGGGAGCCAGATCAGTGTAAGCGATGAGAACACCTTCTATGACGCCGATCACGATACCGAGGATGATACCGATGAGAATGGTGACCGGGGTGGAAAGACCGCCCCACACCTGACATACGGCCATGATACAGCCGATGAATCCCATGGTCATACCGGCTGACAGGTCGATACCGCCGGTGACGATGACCAGCGTCATGCCGACGCCCATGATACCGGTGAAGGCTGCCTGACGGATCAGGTTGGACAGGTTACGTGTGGTGAGGAAGTTTCCGCCGGTGGTCGCTGTAAAGGCCACCCACAGAAGCACCAGCACCAGAACCATTGTCAGAGTTCGAAAATCTATGCTGCTATTTTTTTTCTTTGCTTCTCCCATTTGTTTTACTCCTTCCCTACAGCTGCGCGCATCAGGCTTTCCTGAGTCGCCTCCGCTATATCAAATTCACCGGTGACCTCGCCGTTTGCGATGGTGATGATGCGGTCGCTCATACCGAAAATCTCTTCCATTTCAGAAGAAATCATGATGATGACCACGCCTTTTTCCACCAGTTCGTTCATGATCTTGTAAATCTCGTATTTGGCGCCGACATCGATACCGCGGGTGGGCTCATCCAGTATCATAACCTTCGGTTCACTCATCAGCGCCTTGGCCAGAACTACTTTCTGCTGGTTTCCGCCGGAAAGAGTGTTGACCGGTACTTCGATACTGGGTGTTTTGGTGTGGATTTCCTCCACATATTTGGTCGTATAGGCCACTTCCGCGTCCTCGTTGAGAATGCCGAATTTTGATACCTTGTCCAGAGAGGACAAAGTGGTATTTTCCTTGATGCTCATCATCAGGTTCAGACCAAGCTTTTTCCGGTCCTCGCTGACGATAAAGTAGCCGGCTTTCAGAGCGTCCAGAGGGTTTTTGATATCCACTTTCTGGCCGTCGATGTAAACTTCACCGGTACCTTTGGTGCGGAACGCGCCGTAGACGGCGGTGAACAGTTCCGTACGTCCTGCGCCCATCAGTCCGGAGACACCCAGGATTTCCCCTTTGTATGCTTTCAGGCTCACGTTTTTGATCAGCATACGGCCGGGAATATCGGGATGGGGAACAGAGAAGTTTTTAATTTCAAATCCCACTTCGCCTCTGGTGTGAGGAACACGGGGGAACAGGTTGCTCATCTCGCGGCCTACCATCAGGGAGATCATATCGTTCTTTGTCATTTCTGACTTCGGACGGGTCTCGATGGTCTGTCCATCGCGGAGGATGGTGATGTCGTCGCACAGACGCATGATTTCATCCAGTCGATGAGAGATATAAATGCAAGTCACGCCGGTTTTGCGCAGTTTGTCCACCAGATCCAGCAGGATATCCACTTCTGATTCTGTCAGGGCGGCGGTGGGCTCGTCCAGAAGCAGCAGCTTTACATCCCGGGCCAGAGCCTTGGCGATTTCCACCATCTGCTGCTGACCAACGCCCAGATTACGGACCATTTCGCCTGGATTTACATCCAGACCGATCTGTTTGAGCAGCTCCAGGCATTTAAAGTGCATATCGTCGAAATTGATGATGCCCATTTTGTTGGGCTGATTGTTCAGGAATATATTTTCGGCGATACTCATATCGGGAATCAGATTCATTTCCTGATGGATACAGGCAATGCCGGCTTTTTCTACTTCACGGATGGATTTAAAGCGGCACTCTTTGCCTTCAAATTTTACGGATCCTTCATAAGTTCCGTAAGGATAAACGCCACAGATGACCTTGATCAGCGTGGATTTACCCGCTCCGTTTTCACCCACCAGCGCATGTACATGGCCGCGCTGCACGTCAAAGGATACTTCGGACAGGGCTTTTACGCCGGGGAAAACTTTTGTTATATTTTGCAGCTGCAAAATATAATCAGCCATAGCTACACCTCCATTTCCATTTCCCGGAAGGGAAAAAGGTAAAAGAAGGCAGGGGTACGGACTGCTGCAGCCGTACACCCCGCGATCCATAAGTTCATACACTTCAATCCTGTTTCGGATGAAATTTATTCTGCTGTCTGGGCCGTTTCGGCTGATTCTGCGGCGTCATCGGCGCCTGCGGAGTCAGAAGAGGTCGGCCACTGATCTTTGGGTACGTTGGCGTAAACGTCTTCTACAGAGTGGAACGCGTCACGCTCGATGATAATGTCGTAGATGTTGTCTTTGTCGATGGCTTCCACGTCAACGGTGAAAGAATCCACGTCTTTGGTATTGTTGCTCAGTTTCTGCCAGGTTCCCAGACTGGAATCCACACAGCTCATGGGATCGGATTCGCCGGTGGCAATGGCCACTGCCAGTTCGCAGGCTGCCTGATTCAGGGGAGCCAGCGGTTTGTATACGGTACCGGTCTGTGTGCCTTCCACGATTCTTTGGCAGGCAGCGATATCTGCGTCCTGTCCACAGATGGGAACAGTACCGGCCAGTCCCTGTGCTTCCAGAGCCTGTACAGCTCCGCCGGCAGTACCGTCGTTGGAAGCGATCACGCCCTGTACGTCGTTGGCTGCGCTGGTGAGACCATTCTCGGTATGTTTCAGGGCTTCATTGGGATCCCATCCTTTACACCACTGTTCGGTGACGATGGTGATGTCGCCGCTGTCGATGTAGGGCTGCAGCACATCCTGCTGTCCGTCAGCTACCAGATGAGCGTTATTGTCTTCCGGCGCGCCCTTCAGCCAGATGTAGTTGCCTTGGGGAGCGGCGTCTACGATGAACTGGGCTTCTACCTGACCTACCTTGAAGGAGTCGAAGGTTACATAATAGTCCAGATCACAGTTCATGATGAAACGGTCATAGGCGATAACCTGAATGCCGGCGTCATGGGCAGATTCCACGATGGGGCTGGCTGCTTCCGCATCCAGAGACTGTACGATCATGACGTCCACGCCCTGGTTGATCAGGTTTTCACACTGGGATACCTGTTTGTTGGCATCGTTGTTGGCGTTCTGAACGTTCAGGGTGAATCCCTTTTCATCAGCGTATTCCTGGAACATTTCGATCTCACGGTTCCAACGTTCCTCGGTGGTGTTTCCGATGGAAAGGCCGACTACGATATCTTTGATATCTTTGGTTTCGCTGCTGGCCTCGGCGCCATCGGATGATGCGGCGTCGTCTGTCTCGCTTCCGGTGGTACAGGCGCTCATGGAGAGCACGACAGTGGCGCACATCAGGGCTGCAAGTAATCTTCTCGCATTTTTCTTCATTTCATTTCCTCCTTTAAATATGGTTTTCTCTATATAAACCGGCGGCTCCGGTCCATATACGAAAAGCAGGCGATGGATAAAGTAGACTTTTTC
>ERZ1643250.1289-NODE-1289-length-22009-cov-6.789879_pt1 | contig 22009 bp, 23 predicted proteins | sample MGYA00579262_ERZ1643250 | MGnify/ENA primary metagenome ERZ1643250 (study PRJEB29033, sample SAMEA4952265) | chicken gut metagenome | biome: Broiler Chicken; feature: Gastrointestinal Tract; material: Caecum | place: Ireland | collected 2018 | study: Broiler... | reverse complement strand
TAGACGCCCCATCCGGCAGATCAACAGAATGGCAATCGTAGACACAATTAAGCTCCAGCAATAATTTCATTAAATAGCAAGCGTTAAAGGCTGGCCTTCCGTTTCCTTGGAGGGTCAGTTTTTTAATGCCTATCTTACTCCCGCTATTGCCGGCTTACCGGACAAACAGGCAAAACGCATTTACGCTCACTTTATTATTGGCATGACGAAACAGGATATTGCCCGGGGTTTTTTGTTTATCAATAAGATAAGCTGTAACTCGCATAAGATATAATAACCACATGCTGAGGTGATTGCAATAGACAGAAAAAAAGAAGTATGCTATCTGCTGCAAAAGACCGACACTGATCCAAAAGAAATTGACAGGAAAAAAGAATGTCTGAAAAAGCAGGGGTATCTTGTCGTCACGATTATTGAAGGAGAAAACGATATAAAGAAAGGGTTGCAGGAAGTGGTCAGGGATCATTTTTATAGAAGTAAAGAAGGACGATAATATGACTTCAACAATCACAGATACCCCTATTGTCATAGATGGATATGTGCGTCTCTCCCGGGATGATAACAAACGAAATTATTCATCTATTGAAAACCAGAAAAAAATCATTCAGAAATATGCAGAAGAAAACAACATGATTGTCCGCCACATTTATGAAGATGACGGAATTTCCGGTTATTCTTTTAACCGTCCCGACTTCCGGAATATGATGTCCAATTTAAACGCAATAGATGTCATTGTGGCAAAAGACCTTTCCCGAATCGGCAGACACAATGCGAAGGTACTGCTCTTTCTGGAAGAAATGGAGGAACAGGGTAAGCGGGTAATCCTGATTGACGATAACTATGATTCCCTCTATTCTGATGATGATATTATCGGTATTAAAACATGGGATAATGAGCGGCACGTTAAGAACACAAGCCGCAAGGTAAAGCGTATCAAAAAAATGGAACAGGAAAACGGCACACTGAAATGTGCTCCGCCGTTTGGCTATACCAGACACCCGCTGAATAAGCAGATGGTTTTGATTGATGAAGAAGCTGCCGCTATCCTGAACCTTGAAAAAGACCTTTATCTGGAAGGGAACGGAATACGCAGAACGGCCGAAATCCTTTCAGAACGAGGCGTTCCCACGCCTACTATGTTACAAAAAGAGCGGTATGAAGCTCTGGGGCTCCCCTATAACAGAGAAGTCGCTTATATGTGGAGCTATGGCATGGTAAAAGACACGCTTTTCAATGATTATCACAACGGAATCCTTCGCACTCATAAACGGGAACGTGTCACAATCAACGGAAAAGATAAAAAGGTTCCGAAAGACCAGCAATATGTGTTTTATAATCACCATCCAAAAATATTTGATGATGATACTATGAAGTTACTCTTTGAAGTCAAGGACAGCCGCCATCACAGCCGGTACAGAGGTCAGAGAAAGCATATCAATATTTTCTCCGGGTGTTTGTACTGCAAAGACTGCGGCATGAAACTGACCGCCATCAACCGCCCTAACCGTGGGAAATATTATGTCTGCGGCACTTATAATAAAAAAGGAAAGCAATTTTGCGGTCATGCTCATTTAGTGACGCAGGAAACCCTTGTGGACGCACTGATTAAATATCTTACACTTTGCCGGGACAGTTTGGCAGACATGATTCAAAACTTTGATTTGTCAAAACTGAAAGCCGATACGTTCTCTGCTGATGATAGCCAGCAACGACTTGAAATTGAGCTGGAAAAGCTCAAAAAAGAATTGAAAACACTGGTTACTCAAAAGATAAAGGAAATTACCGCCAACCCGGATATGAATGAAATTATCAACGAGACCTACGCTTCCTTGCAGGCAGACAAAATGGAACGTATTTCAGCCATCGAAAAGACTTTGCAGGATTTGACAAAAGAACCGCATATCCCGGCGGCGACCATCAAGCCCAATCTTCAAACGGCTCTCGATATTCTAAATGAGGTATTGGAGCAAAAAGCTCTGACACGGACGGATATTGAGGTGCTTGTGGAAAAAATCATTGTCGATAAAGACGGAAATGTGGATATTTACTTAAAACATGGTCTTGGTAATCTGGCGGCCTACGATTTTAAGGCCGATAAAGAAAACCTGAAACTGACCATGCTGATCGAGGCAATCCGGCTTCTGGAAAAGGACGAAACAGGTTTTACCTCTGTGAAATTCCTTTCCGATAGCCTAAAAGCCATGGGCTATCCCATGCACAAGAAAAAATTCGTTACTTACATGGAGCACCTGTTGGAGCTGGGGCTTGTTGAAAAGACCGGGATTTATCATTATCCTTACAGAATTGTCGCTTCTCGACAAAAACTGCGTGATGTGGAAAAAATGTTCATCATGGTAGGGCAGACAGGCGGTATGCCGGAGATGGTATTTGAATATATTCTGAAAGAAAACGGAATTGATCCTGAAAAAGATCTGGAAATCGATCAGAGCATTGACTTTGGATCAACGGCAGCGGCGTTTTCAGGAGGAATGGGAGACTTTTCTGTGGAATTTGAACCGTCAGCCACTGCGCTGGAACAGGAAGGAGCCGGTTACGTGGTAGCTTCCTGCGGCGTTGATTCAGGTTATGTACCTTATACGTCTTACAGCGCCAAGTCCAGTTTTATGGAAAAGAATCCCGGAATAATTCAGAAATTTACCAATGCCCTGCAAAAAGGAATGGATTATGTACAGGAACATGATGCCAGAGAAATCGCAGAGGTGATTGCGCCTCAGTTCCCGGACAGCGATCTGGATACCATTACCACCATAGTAAACCGGTATTTAGAGCAGGACACCTGGAAAGGAGACCTGATTTTCCAAAAAGAGAGCTTTGAACTTCTGCAGGATATTCTGGAGAGCGCGGGGGAACTGAAAGAACGGGTACCCTATGAAGAGCTGGTTGTTACGGATTTTGCCGAAAAAAGTGTTTCTTCTGCAGAAGAATGAAAATTATCTGTATTTAAACGGGTTATCTGTGATATAATGAAACTACTTCTGAGGATGTGAAAAAACAGAGCTGACGCCGGCCTTTTTCGGTTCCGGCGTCGGCCGGAAAAGGATTCCCAGGCTGAATCCGGAAAGGGGAAACAAAATGATAAAAGCGGTAATCCTGGACATGGACGGCGTCATGTTTGATACGGAACGGCTGGCTGTTACCGGATGGAAAGAAGCAGGCAGGATCCTGGGATTTTCCATGACTGAGAGTCAGTTAAACCAGATACGGGGAAGCATTACTTCCTACAGCCGGATTTTATTTCAGAACTGGTTCGGGACTTCCATTGATTATGACGAGGCACGAAGACTTCGTTCCCAATATGTGGATTCCTATATTGCCGCCCATTCCATTCCTTTAAAAGAAGGACTGGAGGAATTACTGAAATATTTAAAAGCCCGCCAGATCCCGGCAGTTGTGGCCACCTGTTCCCGCCGTCATATTGCTGAGCGGTACTGGAAGGAGGCGGGGATTTCTTCTCTTATCACGGAATCCATATGCGGGGATGAGGTGGAAAAGGGCAAGCCGGATCCGGAGATTTTTCTGAAAGCAGCACGCAAAATTCAAATGCCCATAGAGAACTGTCTGATAGTGGAGGACAGTTTCAATGGAATCCGCGCAGCCCGGGCGTCCGGCGGAATTGTGTGCATGATTCCCGATTTGATGGAACCCACAGAAGAAATCCGCAGCTTATGCAATTACATTCTGAAAGATTTGCGGCAGATTATTGAGAAACTAGAAAGACAGCAGGAGGAATAAGAATGCACAATCATGAAATCCGAAGGAGAATCAGCAGTGTTGTTCACAATGTTGCCCGCTATATGGAGATTATACTTTCCATCGGCGTTTTAATTATCGCTCTGTTCTCTGCCATTGAGTTATTCTGGACAGTGACCCAGACGCCTTTTAAGGAATTGGATTCTGCCTTTTTTACCTCTTTTCTGGCACAGGGACTGGCGATTATTGTAGGACTGGAATTTGTGGACATGCTGTGTCGTCATACGGTGGAAAGCCTGATCGAGGTTTTGCTGTTTGCTACGGCCCGTCAAATGGTGGTGGAACATCTGAAAAACTGGGAGACTCTGATGGGAGTTCTGGCTATCGGCGTTTTATTTGCCATTCATAAATACCTGGTGGTAAGGCCCGACAGGAAAGAAAAAGAGAAAGAAGAGAAGAAAGAATCTTAGATCAAAAAGGCTGCCGGTTGGGCGGAGTCTCATAAGGAAGTAAAAAGATTCGGTGCAGGAACCGGCGTGATTTAACATGCCGGTTCCTGCACCGAATCTTTGCTGTGTATACTCCTTTACGGCGCTGTGCTGTGCCTGGGGACGAAATAATCGTCTTTATATGCGCCTTCCAATTTGAGAAACGTCATTTTCTTGTCGATGCCTCCGGCGTAACCCGTTAGGCTGCCGTTTGTCCCCACTACCCGGTGGCAGGGAACGATGAGGGAAATTTCATTGCGTCCGACAGCAGAACCAACGGCTTGTGCAGACATCCGCTCCAGTCCCCGCTGTTTGGCAATCTGCTTCGCCAGTTCGCCGTAAGTCGTTGTTGTTCCGTAGGGAATTTTACGAAGCAGTTCCCAGACCTCCATTTGAAAAGGCGTTCCCATCATGTGGACAGGCGGCATAAAGTCCGGTTCCTTTCCGGTAAAGTAAATATCCAGCCACCGTTTCACCTCGGCGAACACGGGAATTTCTTTTTCTTCATGGTCTTTGTCCAGACTGAGGGCGTAATATTTTTCCCCCTCAAACCATAATCCGGTCAGACCGATATCATCGGCGGCCAGCAAAATTTCTCCTACCGAAGATTGATATGTTGTCGTATACTGCATCCTTATACCTCCAAAAAACGGTTGGAATCTTCCGGTGCGCCTTGTCGGTTTTTCATGGTATAAGTGCGGACAGGTGTAACCACAGTAATCTTATAATCAACAAAATCTTCTATCCTGCCATGCTTCTGGCACATTCTATGGGCAGCCAGATTGCGCCACTTGGCAACGCTCTCCTCGTCCCTCCAAACAGACATGCTCAAAAGTTTCCCATCCACAGCCAGTGAAGAGAAACGTTCCGAACGAAGAAAACCGTCTGCTTTGGAAAGCTCGTCCTTTAAGGATGCTGCCATTTGCAGATAATCCTCCATCTTTCCATCTTTTATTGTTACTTCAAAAAGTACAATGACTTCTTTCATATTCATTTCCTCCTGATTGATTATAGTGCTATTCTAACGAGTTCCACAAGCTGATGGTCGCATAACTCCGCCAGGGCCGCCATTGTTCGGACAAAGCCCGCAGTTCTTTGGGACTGCATTCCGGCAAAGCGTGCTTGATGCCGATATCCGTTTCCAAAAATGCGTCCGGCCATGCCATCGTCCGCATGGCGATGTAGTTTGCGATCCAGCTTCCGATTCCCTTGATGGTTTGAAGTTTCCTAATCTCCTCCGCCGGATCAATACACTGATCGAAACAGATTTCGTTTTTCATGATAGCCTGAGCCAGTGACAGGATCGCTTCCGCCCGGCTGCGTATTACGCCGAGTGGTCCCAAATGCTCGCCGATTGTTCCGTCAAGTTCCACGATACGCTCCGGCCTTGGGAAGGTGTGTGTCAGTTCCTTAACCGGGGTTTCCAATTTCTCCCCCAGAGTAGAAACAATGCGTCCCGCAAGGGTGCTGGCCGCCTTAACCGTAATCTGTTGGCCCAAAATCGCTCGGACAGACATCTCAAAGGGGTCAAAGCAGCCGGGGAGCCGGATCCCTTTTACGAAAACTTTATTTTTGAGTTCGTTCATAGATTGGAGTGTTTTGGAAATTGCTTCCGGGTCGCAGTACAGATCAAACATATTTTTTATTCTGCCGAGCACCTGCGGGAGAACAGGGAGCAGTGATTCTCCAAGCGTGACCTCCAAAGCGTTTTTTCTTGGGTTATTGGAGATGGCCGTCCAGCCCTGAATAAAAGTCCTTTTTGATGTTTGGATGGAAACGGTACGGTAGTACGCGCCGTTTTTTACAACGTCCACGCCGGGAATCGTTCGTTGTTCCAAAAAGTGCAGAATTTCATCCCACAGGTACGGCGGGCGATAACCGAGAGACACTTTAATATCTGTGCATTCCCGCTTTTCTTTGGACATCTGTTTCCGCAGATCGGTGGGGGTGAGGTGATACTTTTCCTTGAATGCATCGTTGAACCGACGCAGGCTTTTAAAGCCGGAGGCAAGGGCAACATCCATAACCTGCAAATTGGTATCCGTCAAGAGATTTTTTGCTAGGAGCAATCGGCAGGTCTGCAAATACTGGACTGGAGAAACATGATATTCTGTCTCAAAAACCCGGCGTAAATGCCGGCCCGTGCAACCTAATATCTTCGCCAGTTCCTCCAGATTTTCTCCGTTTCCACAATTTTCTTCGATAAATCTTGCAGCTCGCTTCGCAAGGGAAGAAGTCGCATCAACACGGGATGTCCCCGGGGCAATCTCCGGCCGACATAGAAGGCAGGGACGATATCCGGCTTGTTCCGCTTCAGCGGCGGAAGTAAAAAAGGTGCAGTTTTCCTCTTTCGGTTTTCTGGCATGACATACAGGGCGGCAATAAATTCCGGTAGAGGAAACGCCGACAAAAAATCTTCCGTCAAAACGGGGATCGTTTGCACAAAAAGCGGCATAAAGTGTGTGTTTATTGTTTTTCGTAATCTTCACCTACTTTCTTTCGTCCTCTAAAATTATAACACATTGTCCGAATATATCTGGCTGTTTTCGGACTTGCATATAATTTTTAGAATAAGCAAAAGAAAAACTCTATGCAAATGGTTCGTCCATTCACATAGAGTTTTCTTAGGCGCAGCTTTTTTTGTTCTAATGAATATCGTTATACTGGATTGGATGTTTCTTCTGTGAAGCTTTTCCAAAATAAAGAATGCTTACCATAATCAGAACCAGGGTAATTGCCAGAGGTATCCACGGACTGTTTAAAAGCCCCATAATCAGGTATCCGATGGCAGCACATACAGTAACCAGTGTGGCATAGAACATCTGGCTGGATACGTGATCAATATGGTTACATCCGGCTCCCGTGGAAGACATAATGGTGGTGTCGGAAATGGGAGATACATGATCGCCGTATACGGCTCCCGCCATAATTGCCCCAAAGACCGGCAGCAATAAATGAGCCGTATTGGCCGGGGTACAGATGGCGGCTCCGATAGGGATTAAAAGAGCCATTGTGCCCCAGGATGTACCGGTGGCAAATCCCAGAAATCCTGCAACCAGAAAGATAACTGCAGGTAATACAAATACAGGGAAGGAAGAATCATTTACCAGATTTCCCACAAATCCGCCTGTATTTAAATAATCACTGCCGCAGATACCGCCGATGGTCCAGGCCAGAATCAGGATGGAAAAAGCAGGAACCATGGATTTGATACCCTCTGTAATTCCGGTGAAAAATTCTGTAAAGGTGATTACTTTTCTGGGAATGAACAAGAAGAAGGTAACCACCAGTGCGCAGAAGCTGCCGAGGACCAGAGAAAGAGCGGAGTCGCAGTTTCCGAAGGACTCGGTGAAAGAAGCTTCTCCTGTGAATCCTCCGCCGGTATAAACCATGGCCAGGACGGTAAAAATAATCAAACTGAGAATCGGAATAATTAAATCATAAACCCTGCCCCGTTTTCTGAAGTTTTGCTGTACTTTGGCTTCTTCGGCAAATTCTTCATTGGAGAACAAATCCCCTTTTTCAATGGCGTTTTTCTCAAATTTTGCCATGGAACCAAAGTTGAAATGGGTACTGCAGATAATAAGAATCATGAAAATGGTTCCGAAAGCATACAGGTTGTAAGGAATGGTCTGTACGAAAACGGTCATTCCATTGCCTGCATTGGCATCCTGCATATACGTGGCTACAGAGGCTCCCCAACTGGAAATCGGCGCAATAATGCAGATCGGAGCTGCCGTAGCATCCAGTAAATAGGCAAGCTTTGCCCGGGAAATCCGGTGACGGTCTGTAACCGGCCGCATAACGGTTCCTACGGTCAGACAGTTGAAATAGTCGTCAATAAAAATAATGCATCCCAAAGCTGCAGTAGCCAGACTGGCGCCTTTTCGGGTCTTGATTCTCCGGATTGCCCATTCGCCGTAGGCGGCAGAACCCCCTGCTCTTGTGACCAGTACCACCAGAGCGCCCAGCAGTCCTAAGAAAATCAGGATATTTGCATTGCTTCCCATTTTTTCTGACATAATGGTAAAAGTGGTTACAATCATGGAAACAGGATGTCCGTGACTGTAAATCAGAGCCCCGGCTAAAATACCGACAATCAAAGAAGAAAGTACTTCTTTTGTAATAAGCGCCAGTATAATGGCAACCAGCGGAGGCAGAATGCTCCACCATCCATAATGGGGCAATTGTAAGATTTCCATAAAAAATCGCTCCCTTCCCTCAAAAAAATATTAAATTAGCTAATATTATAACATGAATGTAAAACAGATAACAATAAAATTTCTTGCTTTACAGAAAAATATGCTATAATTATTCAAAATCAGATAGAATTTGCAAGGATATGGAGGAAAGTAAAATGAAAATAGGATTTATCGGATGCGGAAATATGGCTTCAGCGATGATTGGAGGCATTTTAAACAAAGGCCTGTATAAGAAAGAAGAAATTCTGGCTTCCAATCCCACGGAAGAAGAGAAAAGAAGAAGTGAAGAACGACTGGGGATCTACATAACTTTAGATAATAAAGAAGTAGTACAGAAGTCGGAGATTTTAGTACTCTCTGTGAAACCTCAGTTCTACCAGGAAGTTCTGGATGAAATCAGGGACGTAGTTAGAGAAGGGCAGATTCTTATTTCTATTGCACCGGGAAAAACGGTGGGCTGGCTGGAAGAACGGCTTGGAAAGAAGAAAAAGATTGTACGGGTAATGCCAAATACCCCCGCTTTGGTAGGAGAAGGCATGACCGGAGCCTGTGCCAATGAAAATGTTTCGGAAGAAGAAATGAAACAGGTGTGTACGATCTTGGACAGTTTCGGAAAGACGGAAGTAGTGCCGGAGCGGTTAATGGATGCAGTTGTGGCTGTCAGCGGAAGCTCCCCGGCCTATGTTTTTCTCTTTATTGAAGCAATGGCGGATGCGGCAGTTTCTGAAGGGATGCCCCGGCAGCAGGCTTATAAATTCGCAGCCCAGGCGGTACTTGGCAGTGCGAAGATGGTTCTGGAGTCAGGCAGACATCCGGGAGATTTAAAAGATATGGTGTGCTCTCCAGGAGGGACAACCATTGAGGCTGTCCGCCGGCTGGAGAAAGACGGGTTCAGGAGCGCAGTAATCGAAGCGATGAAAGTATGTGCTGAAAAAAGTAAGAATATGTAATTGCAAAAATTAAGTTTGCATCCAGGGCATTACAATGCTACAATTTAGTTAGCTTTTTTTGAAGCTGTATGTATTTGCGTACATTTGCCCGGGCACCTGCGGGAAGCTGCTGGTATTCAATCAGAATTCGAATATCATCGTCTTCCAGCAGGCCTTTACCAGGTCTGCCTGTAATCAGAATCTGTAAATCCACATCTAAAATGCCGGCAATCTGTGCAGTCATTTCAAGAGACGGGAGCCGGTGTCCATTTTCATAATTGCAATAAGTTTGACGCTGCACATGCAGCTGCCGGCTCATTTCTGCCTGAGTAAGACCTCGTGCCGTACGGAAACTCCGTAAATTTCGGGAAAAAGTTGAATTGCTCATAGTCTACCTCCACTGATTCTTACGTTTCTTTATAAAGGAAAGTATAACAAGGAGAACAAAAAATATCTTCAAGAGCAACAAAACGAATACATTCAGCGTCCAAAATGGAAAAAAGCAATAAAATGTAGCGGTCGGAGGCCAGTATGTTCATGTGTCAATTACTGGAGTGGTGTATGAGAATGAGAAAGAACAGAGGAAAACTCTGCTGGATTATCGGAACCGTCATCGGCACCATTCCCATAACTTACAGCAAATGGATTTTGCTGAGAATACACTTTAAGAGGAAAAGAAGACTGAAAAAGGAAAACGCCGGGCAGGAAAAACAGCGGCGCAGCCGCTAGAAAGGATTCCTGCGGCTTAAGGTACTGTTATGATATTTGGAAGAATAGGTAACTTCTTCTCCAAACCAGTCCGGCGGCGTAAACCCAAGGGCCTCCTGTTCGCTGGAGAATTCAACTTCTACGAGCCGGAGGCCCTCATAAGTATCGTGGAAAATATCCAGCTCTGCCTTTCGTCCCTGAGGGAGAGGGATGAGATAGCGGGTCTTGGATAAGAGAATCCCATCCGCCTTTTCCCGGAGGTGGGCATAGGCGCTTTCGTTAAGCGGAAGATTGTATTCTTCTCTGGAAAGCAGGCCCTTTGATTTATAAGTAAGGAAATATGCGTCGTCCTGCTTCCGGATGCGGACAACCGGATCGGTACAGAGATATCCCTGTTCAATCTGAAGATGTGGGTAAGCCGGGAAATTTTCCGGCAGATAGTTTACAAGAAATTTTCTTTCGATTTCCATAAGGTTGTTCCTTTCTGATTGTAAGAGATTCTTATTTACAGTATAACCTTTTCGTTGTAAATAAGATAGTCCAATGTTATACTTTTAGTCAAAGAAATTAAGGAAAGAGGGTCGTTTCGATGAAAAAGGCAAGTGTTTTTCTGGCAGATGGTTTTGAAGATGTGGAGGGACTGGCTGTTATTGATATTTTACGAAGAGCAGGGGTGTCCGTAACAACTGTTTCAATTAAGGAAGAAAAAGAGATTGTCAGTTCCCATGGGATTCCCATGAAAACAGACACATTATATAAAGATATGGATTTTTCCCAAATGGATATGCTGGTACTTCCGGGAGGAGGAAAGGGAACAGAGAACCTGGAAAATTATCAGCCCTTAAGGGAACTGGTAACGGAATTTGCCGCACAGGGGAAGAAAGTTGCTGCTATTTGTGCTGCACCGAGGATCCTGGCGGGGCTGGGACTTCTGAAAGGGAAGAAAGATACCTGTTATCCTTCTGTGGCAGAGATGCTGGAAGGAGCACAGCTGACAGAGAATCCGGTGGAAGTGGACGGAAATATTACCACCAGCCGGGGAATGGGGACAGCTATTGATTTCGGGCTGGAACTGACGGCTCAGCTCTGCGGAGAAGAAGCGGCGGAAAAGGTAAGAAAATCCATTGTTTACAGGTGTTCATAAAAAGTCAACAGAAATAGTAAAAAATACTGGCATTTTTAAAACTCTTATGTTATACTTCTTTAATGATTGTAAAAGTGGAGCGGTATGCCGGAAATGATGCGGGCCTGTCCGCTTAAAATAGAAATGTTCCCTAAAAGTTAAGGAGGAGTTAACCAATATGAGTTTACAAGTTGAAAAAATGGAAAAAAACATGGCGAAACTTACCATTGAAGTTTCCGCAGAAGAATTAGAAAAAGCAATTGACAGTGCATACCGGAAAAACAGAAGTAAAATTTCAGTTCCCGGATTCCGCAAAGGAAGAGTTCCGAGAAAGATTATTGAGCAGATGTACGGTAAAGGAATCTTCCTGGAAGACGCTGCCAATGAGCTGATTCCGAGAGCATATTCCGAAGAACTGGAAAACTGCGATCTGGAAATCGTATCCCAGCCGGAAATCGACGTAACACAGTTAGAACCGGGAAAACCATTCATCTTCACAGCAGAAGTAGCAGTGAAACCAGAAGTAACACTGGGCGAATATAAAGGTCTGGAAGTTCCGAAGGCAGAACTGGAAGCAACAGAGGAAGAAATTGCTGCAGAACTGAAAAAGGAACAGGAAAACAATTCCAGAACCGTTACCGTAGAAGACAGAGCGTCTGAAAACGGAGATATCGTAACTCTGGATTTTGAAGGATTTGTAGACGATGTGGCATTTGAAGGCGGGAAAGGAACCGACTATGCCTTAACACTGGGTTCCAATACTTTTATCCCGGGCTTTGAAGAGCAGTTAACAGGACTGAAAGCAGGAGACGAGAAAGACGTAAACGTAACTTTCCCGGAGGAATATCAGTCCAAAGAACTGGCAGGAAAACCTGCAGTATTTAAATGTACGATCAAGAAAGTAGAAGCAAAAGAACTTCCGGAACTGGATGATGAATTTGCAAAAGACGTATCTGAATTTGATACTTTAGACGAATATAAAGCAGACGTAAAGAAAAAACTGGAAGAGAAGAAAGCAGAAGATGCAAAACGTCAGAAAGAAGACGCAGCGATTGAGAAAGTAATCGAAGGCGCGCAGATGGAAATTCCGGAAGCTATGATCAAAGCTCAGGTAAACCAGATGGTAAACGACTTTGCAGGCAGAATGCAGGCTCAGGGCTTAACTATGGAGCAGTACTTCCAGTTTACAGGACTTTCTGCAGAGAAGATGGCGGAAGATATGAAACCTCAGGCCTTAAAACGCATTCAGACAAGACTGGTTCTGGAGAAAATTGCAGAAGTTGAAAACATTCCGGTAAGCGATGAGGAACTGGATGAAGAATTCAAGAAGATGGCAGAGATGTACAAGATGGAATTCGAGAAGCTGAAAGAGCTGATCGGAGACGGCGAGAAAGAACAGATGAAGAAAGACATGGCTGTTCAGAAAGCAGTTACCCTTGTTGCAGACGCTGCGAAAGAAGTATAATTGCCATAGACAGGAGGCAGATATATTATGAGTTTGGTACCTTATGTCATTGAACAGACAAGCAGAGGAGAAAGAAGCTATGACATTTATTCCAGGCTGTTAAAAGACAGGATCATCTTTCTGGGAGAAGAGGTAAATGACGTATCCGCAGGGATAATTATTGCCCAGCTTCTGTTCCTGGAATCAGAAGATCCGGGAAAGGATATTCATTTATATATCAACAGCCCGGGAGGTTCTGTTACAGCAGGAATGGCTATTTACGACACGATGCAGTATATTAAATGCGATGTTTCTACGATATGTCTCGGCATGGCCGCAAGTATGGGTGCATTCTTACTGGCAGGCGGTGCAAAAGGCAAGAGAATGGCGCTTCCCAATTCTACGATTATGATTCACCAGCCATCAGGCGGCGCTCAGGGACAGGCAACAGAAATTCAGATTGTTGCAGACCATATTGCCAAGACCAAAAAGACATTAAACGAAATTCTGGCAGCCAATACGGGACAGCCCCTGGAGGTTGTGGAAAGAGATACCGATCGTGATAATTATATGTCTGCAGAAGAAGCAAAGGCATATGGCTTAATTGACAGTGTTATCATGCACAGATAAGAAAGAATGAATAAGTAAGACTCCTTGGCTGTGCGCCGGGAGTCTTATTGTTAATATTGCCCTGAAAATCAGGCGACAGTAGAAAGGATAAGGAGTATCAATGGCGGATAAAATAAAAGACAGAGTCAGGTGTTCGTTTTGCGGAAAGACAGAGGATCAGGTGCGGAAATTAATCGCGGGTCCGGACGGAGCATATATCTGTGACGAGTGTATCGGAATTTGTTCCGAGATCATGGAAGAAGAGCTCCATATATATGGAGGCGAGGAGGAAGATCTGGATATTAATTTATTAACGCCGGAAGAGATTCATGGAATTCTGGATGATTATGTAATCGGGCAGGACAGTGCGAAAAAAGCGCTGTCAGTGGCCGTTTATAATCATTATAAGAGAGTCATGGCGCCCAAGGATCTGGATGTGGAGCTTCAGAAAAGCAATATTCTCATGCTGGGTCCTACCGGTTCCGGTAAAACCCTGCTGGCCCAGACTCTTGCAAGAATGCTGAATGTTCCTTTTGCCATCGCGGACGCTACCACATTGACAGAAGCCGGATATGTGGGAGAAGATGTGGAGAACATTCTTCTGAAAATTATTCAGGCCGCTGATTACGATATTGAGCGGGCTCAGTATGGAATTATTTATATTGATGAAATTGATAAGATTACCAGGAAGTCTGAAAATGCCTCCATTACCAGAGATGTATCCGGAGAAGGGGTACAGCAGGCTTTACTGAAAATTCTGGAGGGAACCGTAGCCAGCGTGCCACCCCAGGGAGGCAGAAAACATCCGCATCAGGAGTTTATTCAGATTGACACTACCAATATTCTCTTCATCTGCGGAGGCGCTTTTGAGGGACTGGAAAAAATTATAGAAACCAGAAAAGATACGAAATCTATCGGTTTTGGCGCAGACGTTTCCCAGCTGAAAGATAAAAACGTGGGAGACGTGTTAAGAGAAGTAATGCCCGAAGACTTTATCCGGTTCGGTATGATTCCGGAATTTATCGGACGTGTTCCGGTTGTGGTAACGTTAGACGCGTTAGATGAAACAGCTTTGGTAAGAATTCTGGAAGAGCCGAAGAATTCTCTGACGAAACAATACCGGAAACTCTTCGAGATGGACGGAGTGGATCTGACTTTCCAGAAAGACGCGCTGAAACTGATTGCACAGAAATCTATGGAAAGAAAGACGGGAGCCAGAGGACTTCGTGCAATTATGGAACATTCCATGATGGATCTGATGTATAAAGCGCCGTCAGATCATACTATCCGCAAGTGCGTAATCACCAAAGAAGTGGTGGAAGGAACCGGTGAGCCGGAGATTATCCACGAGAAAGCGGAAGAGAATCCTTTAAAAGGCGCCAGACGCAGTTCCAAAGGGACTTCAAAGGTAAAACGGAAAGAAAAACCAGAAACTGCCTGACAAGGAGGCAAACGGATGAAAAATTTAATAGAAACCATTCCGGCGATTGCATTGCGGGGAACAACCATTCTGCCGGGAATGATTATCCATTTTGACGTGAGCCGTCAGCGTTCCATTAAAGCAATTGAGGCGGCCATGTTAAAAGATCAGAAAATATTTTTAGTAAGCCAGAAAGATCCGGATGTGGAAACACCGGGTCTTCTTGACTTATATCAAATCGGCACCATTGCGTATATTAAGCAGGTAGTGAAGCTTCCCCAGAATCTGATTCGGGTTCTGGTAGAAGGAATCGAGCGGGCGGAGTTACTGAGCATTGAAAAAGAACAGCCTTATCTGGAATTTGAAATTGCACATTTTGCTGAGGAAGGGGATCTGCCCATTGCCGATAATGTGAAAAAGGCCATGTGCAGGAGTCTGAAAGAGCTGTTCCAGAGCTATTGTTCAGAAAACGGGAAAATCAGCAGGGAACTGGTCAGCCAGATATTAAACATTGAGGATGTGGAGCAGTTAGTGGATCAGATCTGCGTACATCTTCCCATCCGTTATCAGGACAAGCAGAGGCTGCTGGAGGCAGTAACCCTGTCCGAGCGGTATGAACTTCTGGGTGTGATTTTAAGCAATGAGATTCAGATTATTCAGATTACCCATGATTTGCAGAAGAAGGTAAAAGAGAGAGTTGACAAAAACCAGAGAGAATATATTCTGAGAGAACAGCTTAACCTCATCCGGGAAGAACTGGGAGAAGACAATCCTCAGACAGATGCAGAAAAATATAAAAAACAGGCAGAAGAGCTGGCTGCTTCCCGGGAAGTAAAAGATAAAATTATAAAGGAAATTGACCGCTTTAAAAGTATCAATGCAAATGCGGCGGAAAGCCCGGTACTGCGCACCTATATTGAGACGCTTCTGGCCCTGCCCTGGGAACATTATTCCCGGGATTGCGAGGATTTGAAAGAAGCAAATCGGATCCTGGAGGAGGATCACTACGGACTTAAAGATGTAAAGCAGAGAATTATGGAATTTCTGGCTGTCCGCCTTCTGACACAGAAAGGGAAAAGCCCGATTTTATGTCTGGTGGGACCGCCGGGAACAGGAAAGACGTCCATAGCCAAATCGGTGGCACGGGCCCTGAACAAAAAGTATGTGCGGATCTGCCTTGGAGGCGTAAAGGACGAGGCAGAGATCCGCGGGCACAGAAGAACATATGTGGGAGCTATGCCGGGAAGGATTGCAGAAGCTCTGAAACAGGCAGGGGTAGGAAATCCGCTGATGCTTCTGGATGAGATTGACAAAACAAGCGGGGACTACAGAGGAGATACTTCTTCAGCCTTGCTGGAAGTACTGGATCCGGAACAGAACAGCCATTTCAGCGATCACTATGTGGAAATTCCCATTGATTTATCGGAAGTGCTGTTTATTGCCACTGCCAACGACATACAGGAAATTCCCCGTCCCCTTTTAGACAGAATGGAGGTTATCGAGCTTTCCAGTTATACAGAAAATGAGAAAGAGCATATTGCCAGTCTTCATCTTCTGCCAAAGCAGCTTGCTGTACACGGCCTGAAACCGGAACAGCTTATTATCCGGCCGGCAGTCTATAAGAGTATTATTAATGGATACACAAAGGAGGCCGGAGTCCGGAATCTGGAGAGGAAGATCGGACAGATTTGCAGAAAAGCCGCAAGGGAAATCCTGGAGAACGGAAAAGAGAAGATTGTGGTTACTTCCAGAAATCTGAAAACCTATTTAGGTCCTGTAAAATATACATATAAAACCGCCAATAAAAAAGATGAGGTGGGAATTGCCAGGGGACTGGCCTGGACCAGCGTAGGAGGCGACACCCTGCAGATAGAAGTAAACGTCATGCCCGGGAAAGGAGAACTTTTGCTTACCGGTCAGTTGGGCGACGTTATGAAAGAGTCTGCCCAGGCAGGCATCAGCTATATTCGTTCTGTGGCAGACAGCTATGGAATCTCACCGGAATTTTTCCGGAACAATGACATTCATATTCATATTCCCGAAGGCGCAGTTCCCAAAGACGGCCCTTCTGCCGGTATTACTATGGCTACGGCAATGCTCTCTGCCATCACGGAAAAGCCGGTGAAAGCAGAGGTGGCAATGACAGGGGAAATCACTCTGCGGGGACATGTGCTGCCCATCGGAGGACTGAAAGAAAAACTGCTGGCCGCCAAGTTTGCAAAGATTAAAACCGTTCTGGTTCCGGATGAAAACAGAACCGATGTCCAGGAAATGGATAAAGAAATTACAAGCGGTCTGCGGATTGCCTATGTGGAAAATATGCAGGATGTGATTTCAGAAGCTTTTACAAATTAAAAAAGGGAGAAGTTACATGATAATAAAAAACGTATCTTTAGATATTGTATGTGGAATTACCAGTAAACTGCCCAGTAATCAGGTGCCGGAAATCGCTTTTGCCGGAAAATCCAATGTGGGGAAATCCTCTCTGATTAATGTGCTGATGAACCGGAAGTCTCTGGCCAGAACCAGCGCCCAGCCGGGAAAAACACAGACCATTAATTTTTATAATATCAATGATGTGATGTATCTGGTAGACCTTCCGGGTTACGGTTATGCAAAAACGGCCGTTTCGGAAAAAGAAAAATGGGGAAAGATGATAGAGAAATATCTGCATCATTCCAGGATGTTAAAGGCCGTTTTCTTACTGATTGATATTCGCCACCAGCCCTCAGAAAATGACAGGATGATGTATGACTGGATGATCTATAACGGATATGAACCCATTATTATTGCCACGAAAGCAGACAAATTAAAACGAAGCCAGCTTCCCAAACATGTAAAAATGATTAAAGAAGGGCTGAATCTGCGTCCCGGCGGAAAAATCATACCATTTTCTGCAGCCAGTAAGCAGGGAAGAGAAGAAATATGGGATTTAATGGATGAGCTGCTGGGGCTGAAAGAACCAGAACAGAAGTAGAAATACAGAGGCTTTTTACAGGAGGCAGTCATGGGAATTATTAAGGCGAAGAAACTGGGATTTGAGTATGTAAAATACGACGACAATGGAAACGTACAGGAAGGCAGCCATGCCATAGAAAGTGTGGATTTGGATATTAAAGAAGGGCAGTTTATCGCTGTTCTGGGACATAATGGAAGCGGAAAATCCACTCTGGCCAAGCATATGAACGCATTGCTTCTGCCTACGGAGGGGACTCTGTGGGTGGATGGAACATCCACAGCCGAAGAGGAGGATCTCTGGAAAATCAGACAGAAAGCAGGGATGGTTTTCCAGAATCCGGACAACCAGATTATTGGCACGGTAGTGGAAGAAGACGTGGGGTTCGGCCCGGAAAATATGGGAGTGGCCACGGACGACATCTGGAAACGGGTAGATGATTCCCTGGCAAAGGTGGGGATGATTTCCTACCGCCACCATTCACCCAATAAACTTTCCGGGGGACAGAAACAGAGGGTGGCCATTGCCGGTGTGATGGCCATGCATCCCCGCTGCATTATCTTAGACGAGCCTACGGCTATGCTGGATCCCAACGGCCGGAAAGAAGTTCTGCATGCTGTGCGGGAGTTAAATGAAAAGGAAAACGTTACGGTTATCCTGATTACCCATTACATGGAGGAAGTGGTTTATGCAGATAAAGTCTATGTGATGGATCAGGGACAAATCGTAATGAAGGGAACGCCCAGAGAGATTTTCTCCCAGGTAGAAACCCTGAAAAAGTACAGATTAGATGTTCCCCAGGTAACCCTCCTGGCTCACGAACTGAAGTTAGCCGGCGCAGAGATTCCGGAGGGGATTCTGACAATTGAGGAGTTGGTAAACGCGATATGTCAATAGAATTAAGAGATGTAACTTATACGTACAATCCGGGAAGCGCATATGAAATTCATGCTCTGGAAAATATCAGCCTTAAGATCCCGGACGGACAGTTTATCGGAATGATTGGGCACACAGGAAGCGGAAAATCCACATTAATCCAGCATTTCAACGGCTTAATCCGCCCCACCCGGGGAGAAGTTTTATATAACGGAGAGAATATCTGGGAAGAAAAGTATAACCTGCGGCATTTAAGAAGCGAGGTAGGACTGGTCTTCCAGTATCCGGAACATCAGCTATTTGAGACGGATATTATCACAGATGTCTGTTTCGGACCAAAGAACCAGGGATACAGCCAGGAAGAAGCAGAACAGCAGGCCAGACTGGCGCTGGCCCAGGTGGGAATTCCGGAAGAATATTATCAGAAGTCCCCCTTTGAACTTTCCGGGGGACAGAAAAAACGGGTGGCCATTGCCGGAGTTCTGGCAATGAATCCAAAGATACTGATCCTGGATGAGCCTACAGCAGGACTGGATCCCAGGGGGCGGGATGAGATTCTGGATGAAATAGCCCTTCTCCATAAAAAGAGAGGGATTACTATTATTCTGGTATCCCACAGTATGGAAGATATTGCGAAATATGTGGAACGGATTATTGTTATGAACGGGGGAAAAGTAGCTTTTGACGGAGTACCCAAAGAAGTGTTTTCCCACTATCGGGAACTGGAGCAAATTGGTCTTGCCGCTCCGCAGATTACGTACATTATGCATGAACTGAAAGCTCGGGGACTGGATGTGGATACAGGAGCAACTACGGTGGAGGAAGCGAAAGAAAGTATACTAAAGGCTCTGCACAAGAACCAGGGCGGAAAGGAAAAATCATGATCCGGGATATTACAATAGGACAATATTATCCGGGAAAATCGGTGCTTCACCGGTTAGATCCCAGAACAAAATTTATCGGAACTCTGGCTTTTCTGATTTCGGTCTTTGTGTTCCATACGTTTTTGGGTTATCTGGTAGCTACCGTATTTCTGGCATCAATGATTAAACTTTCCACGGTACCGGTAAAATTTATTTTTAAAGGTCTGAAGGCTATTGTAATTATTCTGATGATTACCGTGTTCTTCAACATGCTTTTGACCCCGGGAGAGGTTTTGTGGAAGTTTGGCATCCTGAAAATTACGAAAGAGGGTGTTTCCCTGGCTGTAAAAATGGCAATCCGGTTAATTTATCTGGTAATCGGTTCCTCTGTGATGACTCTTACGACCACACCTAACCAGCTTACAGACGGACTGGAGAGACTGCTGCGTCCGCTGAACAAGATTCACGTTCCCGTTCATGAAATTTCCATGATGATGTCCATAGCCCTTCGCTTTATTCCTATTTTACTGGAAGAGACGGATAAAATTATGAAGGCGCAGATGGCTAGGGGAGCGGATTTTGAAAGCGGAAACTTCATTCAGAGAGCCAAAAATATGGTGCCTCTTTTAGTTCCGTTATTTATCTCTGCCTTCCGGCGGGCCAACGATCTGGCCATGGCTATGGAAGCCAGATGTTACCACGGGGGAGCGGGCAGAACCCAGATGAAACCCCTGAAATATGCATCCAGGGACTGGATTGCTTTTGGAATTTTAGCTCTTTATATGGGAATTGCAATCGGTTTTCGGATTGCAGGATTATAGACAAAGGCCGCGGCAGAAAAAGGATTTTGCAGCGGCTTTTTAAGGAGGATTTATGAAACGGGTAGGATTGGTAGTGGCATATGACGGAACAAATTACTGCGGATGGCAGGTACAGCCCAACGGAGTAACCGTTCAGGGGATTTTAAATGAAAAACTGTCTGAACTTCTGGGGGAAGAAATTGAGACAATCGGAGCCAGCAGAACGGATGCGGGCGTACATGCTCTGGGGAATGTGGCAGTATTTGATACGAATACAAGAATTCCGGGAGATAAGATTTCTTATGCTCTGAATCAGAGGCTTCCGGAGGACATTCGTATTCAGTTGTCGGAAGAGGTAGAAGCGGATTTTCATCCCCGATACTGCGACAGCGAAAAGACTTATGAATACAGAATCTTAAATCGGCGGTTTCCGGTGCCCACGGAACGACTGTATTCTTATTTCTATCACTATCCCCTGAATGTGGAAAAAATGCGGGAGGCCACATCGTATCTCATTGGCCGTCATGATTTTAAAAGTTTCTGCGGAGCGAAGGCTCAGGTGAAAAGCACCATCCGTACCATAACAGCTATAGAAATATGGAAAGACGGGGATATGATCACCATTCGTATCTCCGGAGAGGGATTCCTGTACAATATGGTAAGGATTATTGCGGGGACTCTGATAGAAGTGGGAAACGGACAGTATCCGCCGGAACAGGTAAAAGAGATTTTAGAAGCCTGTGACCGGGAAGCTGCCGGACCCACAGCTCCGGCTCATGGGCTGACGCTGATGGGGATTGCTTTTTTTGATTAAAAATCGAAAATAAGGCGGAAAAATGGTTGACACAAAATACCAGATATAATATAATAACACAATGTGACGTAGTGCGAAGATGTCTATAAGCCAAAGCCCCGGCTCAGACGTCTCAAAGCAGTTCGGACATTCTGCTATCCGCATGAACGTTTCAAAAATATGAAAAATGCATAAGAAATGCAGACAAAATATTGATTGATACAGATTATATACAGGAGGTATAACCATGCAGACTTATATGGCTAATCCAGATAAAATCGAAAGAAAATGGTATGTAGTTGACGCTGCTGACTGTACACTGGGCCGTATGGCATCAGGAATCGCCGGCGTTTTAAGAGGAAAGAATAAACCACAGTTTACACCTCACGTAGATACCGGTGATTATGTAATCGTTGTAAATGCGGATAAGGTGAAAGTGACCGGAAAGAAATTAGAACAGAAAATCTACTATCGTCATTCTGGATATGTAGGAGGAATGAAAGAGACTACATTAAAAGAAATGTTAGATAAGAAACCGGAAAAGGTAATCGAACTGGCAGTAAAAGGTATGCTTCCCAAAGGACCTTTAGGAAGAAGCATGTTAAAGAAGCTTTTCGTTTACGCTGGACCTGAGCACAAACATGAAGCTCAGAAACCGGAAACATTAACATTTTAGTGAGGAGGTAGAGAATATTGGCTAACGCAAAATATTACGGAACAGGAAGAAGAAAAAAATCAATCGCAAGAGTTTACCTGGTACCTGGAACCGGTAAAATCACAATTAATAAAAGAGATATTGATGAATATTTTGGTTTAGAGACACTGAAAGTGATCGTACGTCAGCCATTAGTTGCTACAGAAGCAGAAGGCAAATTTGATGCGATCATCAATGTACACGGCGGCGGATATACAGGACAGGCCGGTGCTATCAGACACGGTGTTGCCAGAGCTCTGCTTCAGGCAGACGCTGACTACAGACCGGCACTGAAAGCTGCAGGTTTCTTAACAAGAGATCCACGTATGAAAGAAAGAAAGAAATACGGCCTCAAGGCTGCCCGTCGCGCTCCGCAGTTCAGCAAGCGCTAAA
>ERZ1643250.1285-NODE-1285-length-22054-cov-7.000773_pt1 | contig 22054 bp, 19 predicted proteins | sample MGYA00579262_ERZ1643250 | MGnify/ENA primary metagenome ERZ1643250 (study PRJEB29033, sample SAMEA4952265) | chicken gut metagenome | biome: Broiler Chicken; feature: Gastrointestinal Tract; material: Caecum | place: Ireland | collected 2018 | study: Broiler... | reverse complement strand
GTTCAAAACAGCGGGGCTTTGTATACCCGCCCAGTGATTGTCAGCAGCTGATATGATTTATAAAAAAGGAGGAAGGCAAATGAAAAAAAGAAAAGTTTATTCTGCTGTTCTGGCAGCGGCTCTTGCCGCTTCAATGACATTGACCGCATGTTCCGGTTCGTCGGAAGGCGGAGGAGAAAGCGGTTCTTCGGGAGACACGGTAGAACTGGAGTTTTTATTTGGAGATCCGAACCGGACAGAGATTTTCAGCCGTATCGTGGAAGATTTTAACAGCAGCCAGGATGAGGTACATGTAACGTTTAACGCTACAGGCACAAATCACCTGGAAGAGTTGATGACCAGACTTGCCACGGATGACGTGCCGGATCTGACCAGCCAGCTTCAGGGATTCGAACTTGCAAGTTATGTAGACGCCGGATACATCAAGGACATTAAGGACGAGCCGTATATGAAATACATCCGGGAGTCGGAGCTTGATACAGTGACGATAGACGGCGGGGTTTATGGTATTCCGATGGACACGCAGGCATGGGGCGTGTTCTACAACAAAGAACTGTTTGATCAGGCTGGAATCGAGGATGTTCCTACAACGGTGACCGAATTGGAGGAATGTGTGGAAAAGCTTAAAGATGCCGGGATCACACCTTTTGCAGCCGGATATGCGACAGAATGGACGATCGGACAGTTCCTGGGCTATGGCGCGTCATCTATCCTGACACCGGCGGCTGTGGAACTGGGGGACAATTACAAAAAAGGGAACTGGACATTTGACCAGCCGGGCATTGACCGGGCGTTTGACGTGCTTGATCTGGTAGGGGACAATACGCAGGACAGGCCGTTTGATACAGATGTGTCGGGACAGTATGCGGTCTTTGCAAAGGGAGAGGCGGCTATGATGCTGCAGGGCAACTGGTCCATCCTTCAGATCAGAGAATTGAACCCAGACATAAAAATGGGAATGTTCCCACTGCCGATCTCTGACAATGCAGAGGATCTTCTGTTCCCGAAACAGTATGGTTTTGTGATCAATGTGCTGGCGGATACGGACAAAGATCCAGAGAAGGCAGATGCGATCAACAAATTTATGGAGTTCTTCCTGAATCCGGAAAATGGCGGCGGGTATTACTATGATGAGATCGGAATACCAACGGCCAATGCGGTGGCGGAGCCGGCGCTGGATGAAGCGTCGGAAATCCTTCAGTCATATCTCCAGGATGAAAAGACAGTGTTTACTTATTACGCATATGAGCCGGCGGGCTTTGATGCGGAATCGTGGAAGGTGACAGTACAATATCTGAATTCCGGTGAAAAAGATCATGAAAAACTGATTGAAGATTTTAACGCCGCGTTTGATAAATATGCGGATGCACTGGAGTAGGCGGCGTACAGACAGCATTTGATGCGGGGCGGAGAATTCACTCCGCCCCTCTGACGGAGGTGACAGATATGAAGAACAGGAAAAAGAGAAGAGAAGCCGTTGATTTCATAAGATTTGTTTTCCCCATGCTGGCCTTGTATACGCTCTTTTTTATTATCCCTTTGTTTCAGACGATCGGGTTTTCCTTCACGGACTACAATGGTATAAATCCAAAACGGGAGTTTACAGGGCTCGATAATTACATAGCTGTATTTCAGGATGAACTTTTCTATAATTCTATGAAATTTACTGCGTTATCCGCACTGCTGCTGATCGTTGCGGCAAACGTGCTGGGATTTCTTCTGGCGCTGGCCCTGAACAGAAAGATCAGGAGCAGGAATATCCTGAGGGCTGTGATCTTCTGCCCATTTATATTCAACAATGTGACAGTGGGATTTATCTGGCAGTTTCTCCTGGGAAGATTTATGACAGACCTGTATCCTATGACGGGATGGGAAGTGTTTCGTATCGGCTGGCTTTCAGAAGAGAGCCTGGTGCTCTATTCTGTCGTGGCCGTGAAGCTGTGGCAGTCTGTCGGGTACTTTATGGTCATCTATCTGGCAGGGCTTCAGCTGCTTCCCCAGGATCCGGTAGAAGCATCCGTGCTTGACGGCTGTACCGGTATAAAGCAGATCAGATATATCACGCTGCCGCTGATGAAACCGACCATTTTTGTGTGTCTGTTCCTGGCGGTCACGGAAAGCCTGAACATGTTTCCGCTGTTGATGAGCCTGACAAACGGAGGGCCGGGACATGCGTCGGAGAATATTTCTTTATATATTTATAACGAAGCATTTAAGAGTCACAGAATGGGATACGCCTCAGCGCTGGCCGTGGTGCTCACGATCGTGGTTTCGATTGTGGCGGCTCTGCAGATGAGGCTGACGAAAGAGGACTGAAAGGAGGACGGAAAAGATGAAAGAAAAAAAGAGCACAAACCGGGTACTGACTATCCTGCTCTGGGCGATGTGCATCTGTATGTTCCTTCCCATGGTCTTTATCATCATAAATGCATTTAAGCCCTTCGACCAGGTGGTAATGGAACCGCTGGCCCTGCCGGAAGTATGGAATCTGGATAATTTCAGAGAGGTCATAAGGACAGGAAATTATGTGAAAGTTTTTGCTAATACTATTTATTTTGCCGTATTGAGCGGGGCTATTGTAATAGGGCTGGGGTCGATGGCCGGATATAAGTTGGCCAGAATGAACAACCGGGCGGGTAAGATCACATCGCTGGTGTTTATGGTGGCTATGATGCTGCCCTTCCCGGTGATCATGATACCGTTGGCCGTGGTGGCATCGGATTTACATATTTCTAACAATCTGACGCTGATTTCAATCTTGAACGCAGGATTTTCCTGCTCCCTGGCGGTCATTCTGTATACTCAGGCTGTGAAATCCATCCCCAGGGAGTTGGACGAGTGTGCGCAGATCGACGGCTGCAGCGGATATCCGTTTTTCTTTCGGATCATATTTCCTCTGCTGCGGCCGATCACAGGAACGGTGGCGGTGCTTTATTTTATCCGGTACTGGAACGATCTTATGCTTCCGATGATATTGATTTCTGATAAGGAACTGTATACGATTCCTCTGTCTCAGCTTGCGTTCTACAATCAGTTTACACAGAACCGGTGGAATCTTCTGCTGGCCTCGGGGCTTATGGCTATTGTACCGGTGATCGTGCTGTATCTGTTCGCCCAGAAGACGATCATCAGAGGAATTGCAGCAGGAGCGGTAAAGGGGTGAGGGATATGTACAGAGAGACAAAAATAAAAGACGTAAAAATCACAGGCGGACTGCTGTACGAAAAAAGAAAAGTAGCTGCTGAAAAAACAGTGCCATATATTAAGCGCGCTTTGAATAATGAAATAGAGGGAATACAGGCCAGTGGGGCGTTTGAGAATTTCAGAGCTGCGGCGGGAGAGTCCGGGAAAAATTTTTTCGGGCTGGTTTCCCAGGACAGCGATCTGTTCAAATGGATGGAAGCTGCGTCTCTTGCGCTGCAGTTTGAACGGGACGAGCGGGAGATACAGAAGGCGGATGCAGGAGGAAAATCAGAAGCGCTGGAAGGGAGTATCAAAAAAGACCTGGACGAGGCGGTCGGCCTGCTCGTAAAGGCGCAGCAGAAAAATGGATATCTGAATACTTATTATATTCTTAACGGTTTAAAAGACCGGTGGCATTACCTGAAAGAATCCTGTCAGCTCTACTGTGCGGGGCATCTGATGGAAGCGGCTGTGTCAAATTATGAAGTCACGGGGGAAACAAAGCTGTTGGATGTGGCGCAGAAATATGCGGACTGTATCGGCCGGGCTTTTGGAACAGAGCCGGGAAAAATCCGGGGATATGACGGGCACGCGGAAATAGAGATCGGACTGTACCGTTTATACGGGGCTACGCGGATAAACAGATACAGAAAGCTGGCTGACTTCTTCGTTGAGGAAAGAGGACAAAAGCCCTGTTTCTTTGCAACGGAAAAGAGGAACGGAGATGTGTCAGACAATCTTGTATATGAACTGGAGGAAGCGGATTACAGGCACTCGCAGTCCCATATGCCTGTCAGGGAACAAAAAGAAGCAGTGGGCCATGCGGTAAAGGCTATGTATTTTTATACTGCGGCGGCAGAAAAAGCCGGCCTGAACGGGGATGAAGAGCTTTTTCAGACATTAAAAGCTCTGTGGGACAGTGTGACAAAGGAAAAGATGTATCTGACCGGAGCAATCGGAGCGTCTGAGTATGGAGAGAGTTTCAGCTATCCTTTTGATCTCCCTCCCGACCTGATGTATGGAGAAACCTGTGCGTCCATCGGACTATTTCTTTTTGCATACCGTATGCTGCTGACGGATGTGGATTCCTGTTATGGGGATGTGATGGAGAGGTCTCTGTATAACGGCATTCTGGCCGGAATGTCAGAAAACGGAACCGAGTTTTTTTACACAAATGCCCTGGAAATCGATCCTGAAAAATGTGAAAAGAGACGGGACCATATGCATCAGCAGGCGGAACGGCAGCCCTGGTTTGAGTGCCCCTGCTGTCCGCCGAATATTGCCCGTCTGCTTCTTGGCCTGAACAGATATATATATACAGCGAGTGAAGAATGTCTCAACATCCACCTGTTTGCTGAAAGCACATTTGACGCAGAAGGATGGACCGCAGAAATGAAAACAAAATATCCTGAAAACGGATATATAAAGCTGAGGATTTTAAAAAGCACCAGAGGAAAGGGAAGGGTAAAACTCCGTATACCTCAATGGTGCAGCGGAATTACTTATATTGTAAACGGAATGGCGGTATCTCCTTTAACAGAGAAAGGGTATGCTGTTTTTCTGACCGGGGAAGAGGAAACAATGGATATAGAGATATCCATGCCTATGGAGCCGGAAAAAATATATGCCGACGCAAGGGTGAAAGATCTGGTCGGAAAAGCGGCAGTTATGCGAGGCCCGGTTGTATACTGCGCAGAAGAAGCAGACAACGGGGAGCCGGCAGTCCTGTTCTGGAAGGACGGCGGCCGGATGACATGGGAAGAACCTTTGGCAGACGAACCGTATGCATATGAACGGATTATCACAGAGGGATGGCGCTTGAGTTCCGGTGAACCCGGACTATATACCACGCAGCCGCCCAGGTTTGAAGAAACGCGCATTACGCTGGTCCCGTATTACCGATGGAATAACAGGGGAAAAGGAGCTATGCGGGTATTCCTGAATACTCTGTTTCCGGCAGCGGTTCCCGGGACTGGCGACAGGATAACAGGAGGAAAGGTATGAAAGTGAATCGAGTGCAAATAGACGACTCCTTCTGGGGCGGTCGTATCAGACGGATGTGTGAAAGTATTATACCTTATCAGTACGAAGTGCTTAATGACCAGGTACCGGGAATTCCCCAAAGCCATGCTGTTGAAAATTTCCGCATAGCGGCCGGGCTTTCGGAAGGAGAGTATCAGGGTATGCTGTTTCAGGACAGTGATGTGGGAAAATGGATAGAAGCGGCGTCGTATTCCCTCAGGATCAGAGAGGATCGGGAACTGGAAGAAAAGATTGACGGACTGGTGCGGATTTTAAAGAAAGCGCAGAAAGAGGACGGATATCTGAATTCTTATTATACAAGCGCCCGGCCGGGGGAAAGGCTGACCAATATTGCGCACGGACATGAAATGTACTGTGCGGGACATCTTGCGGAGGCAGCAGTTGCATACGCACAGGCGACTGGCAAGACGGAACTGCTGGACATTATGGAAGGCTGTATCTCATATTTTATGTCAAAGATCGGGCCGGAGCCGGAAAAACTGCATATTTATCCGGGGCATCCCGAACTGGAACTGGCTTTATATAAACTGTATCAATATACAAAAAAAGAAAAGTATCTCAAATTTATGGAGTATCTTCTCCTGCAGAGAGGGAAACAGCCTTCCTTTCTCCTGGAAGATCCGGGTTTCGGTGAACAGTATCACGATAAATGGTTTGGCCTTGAATATCATCAGGCTCATCTTCCGATCCTGGAACAGAGAGAAGCAAAAGGGCACGCAGTAAGAGCGATGTACCTGTATGCAGGACTTGCGGATCTGGCATATGAGACAAAAGATCCGGCGATCATATCAGTGCTTGAGGATTTGTGGAAAGACGTGACAGAAAGAAAAATGTATATAACCGGCGCGGTGGGGTCTGACGAACATGGAGAAGGATTCGGAGCGCCGTATGATCTGCCCAATGACAGAGGATACGGGGAGACGTGCGCGTCCATCGGACTTATTTTCTGGGCTCGAAGAATGCTGAGGCTTAAGGCAGATTCCCGCTATGGGGACGTTATGGAACTGGCTCTGTATAACGGGGCGTTAAGCGGAATGGCGCCTGACGGGAAGACCTATTTCTATGTGAATCCGCTGATGGTCATTCCCTCTCAGGCAGAAAGCAGATATGATCTGCGACATGTCAAAACAGAGCGGGTGCCCTGGTTCGGATGCGCCTGCTGTCCGCCCAATGCGGCCCGGCTGATCGCTTCTCTGCCGGACTATGTGTGCGATTATGACTGCGGTGAAAAAGAACTGACTGTGCATCTTTATATCTGCGGCAAGATAACTTTGGATAAAAATATCTGGTTTGAGGCTTCCGGCGATTATATCGGATCTGGAAAGGCAGAATACATATATCGCGGAGAGTCAGCGGAAATGACTTTGAGGATGCGTCTTCCGGGATGGAGCAGAGAAACAGGGATAAAACTTAATGGGAGTCTCTTCCGGCCAGATACAGAGAACGGATATGCCGTAATAAGCCGAGAATGGTCTGACGGCGACAAGCTGGAAGTTGTATTTGACTTGAGGCCGCGTTTTATTTACTCAAATCCCAGGGCTGCAGCCAACGCCGGAAGAGCGGCGGTAAAAAAGGGGCCTGTAGTCTACTGCCTGGAGGAGGCGGACAATGGCGGAGACTTGAACGCGGTTGTCGTGGAGGACTTCTGTTCCGCCGGAGATGCCGGAAGACAGGACGGACAACAGGAACAGACAGTGTATCTGCGGGGCTACAGAGAAAAAGCAGGTTCTCAGGAAGGAAAGCTATACTCGGACCAGAACCCTGAAAAAGTGGAAGGAGTATTCTGTGCGGTGCCCTATCACATGTGGGGAAACCGGGGAAAAGGTGAAATGCTTGTGTGGATGCGGAAAAAGTGAAGTAAATCCTCAATTTTTTGCTCTGGTAATGCGGCCGTGTTGGTGATATAATGGGAAAAGATAAGCGCTTGTACAGTGAGAAAGACCAGACCGGATTTCTGCGCTGTACGGCGCCAGGAGTAAAAATGCAGGAGGAACGACGATAACATGAGAAAGGTTATGCTTACCGGGGACCGCCCCACGGGAAAACTTCATGTAGGACATTATGTGGGGTCTCTGAGACGGAGGGTTGAGCTTCAGAATACGGGGGACTTTGACGATATATTTATTATGATCGCGGACGCGCAGGCTTTGACAGACAATGCGGACAATCCGGAAAAAGTGCGCCAGAATATTATAGAGGTAGCTCTCGACTATCTGGCCTGCGGCCTGGATCCTGAAAAATCTACATTATTTATCCAGTCTCAGGTCCCGGAACTGTGTGAACTGTCCTTTTATTATATGAATCTGGTTACCGTATCCAGGCTGCAAAGGAACCCTACGGTAAAGGCTGAGATCCAGATGAGAAATTTTGAGGCCAGCATACCGGTAGGATTTTTCACATATCCGATCAGCCAGGCAGCAGATATTACGGCGTTTAAAGCGACTACGGTTCCGGTTGGGGAAGATCAGATGCCAATGCTGGAACAAACAAAAGAGATCGTACACAAGTTTAATTCCGTTTATGGAGAAACTCTGGTCGACCCGAAGATCCTTCTGCCGGATAATGAGGCGTGCATGCGTCTGCCGGGAATTGACGGAAAAGCGAAGATGAGCAAGTCTCTGAATAACTGCATTTATTTGTCCGAGGAGCCGGAAGAAATTAAAAAGAAAGTCTTCAGTATGTTTACCGATCCCACTCATATCCGCATTGAGGATCCGGGCAGACTGGAAGGAAATACAGTATTTACCTATCTGGATGCGTTCTGCAGGCCGGAGTATTTCCCGGAATTCCTGCCGGAATACAAAGATCTGGACGAACTGAAGGCCCATTATAAGAGAGGCGGGCTGGGAGATATGAAGGTGAAGCGTTTCCTGAACAATGTACTTCAGGCAGAACTGGAGCCGATCAGGAACAGAAGGAAAGAATTCCAGAAGAACATCCCGGCTATCTATGATATTCTCAAAAAAGGAAGTGAGAAGGCCGAAGCTGTTGCAGCGGAGACGCTGAAGGATGTAAAAGCCGCCATGAAGATCAATTATTTTGACGATCTGGAACTGATCAAAGCGCAGGCAGAGAAGTTCTCAGAATAGAGCCGGAGGACAGAAAATTAGAGGAGCGCCGACAAAAGGCGCTCTGTTTATATTCCTGTTTCCCGTTGTGTGGGCGGTTATCTGTTCTTTCAAAAGCGAGATGGAAATAATCCGCTGGCCGCCGACATGGCTGCCGGAACATTTTACTCTTGAGAACTACCAGTATATGCTTGAAAATTATCCGTTTTTAAAATGGACATTTAACAGTATAGTAACATCTGTATGTAGTACGCTTCTTATCCTGGTTTCAGCTTCCATGGCCGCGTACGCATTTGCCCGGCTGGAGTTTACCGGGAAAAGGATCATTTATATTTTAATAGTAGGTATGCTGCTTCTTCCGATTCAGTCCTATATTATCCCGCTTTATCTCTGGGTAAATAAGATGGGGATCAGAGATACGCTGGCTTCACTGGTTCTTGTGCCGGCGGCAAATGTGACAAGTGTATTTATATTAACTAATTTTTATAAGACGATTCCCAAAGAACTTGAGGATGCCGCGCGGATAGACGGATGCACCCATTTTGGAATTTACTGGCGAATCGTACTCCCATTGTCGAAGGCAAGCATGTCGTCAGTCGCAATTATTTCTTTTATTACAAGCTGGAACAGCTTCCTCTGGCCCATGCTGTCTCTTCGGACGGATAAATGGAAACCGCTTTCCGTAGGCGTTGGGACATATGTGGGATCATTTTTAAACAGCAACGGTTTTCAATATGGTCCGTCCCTGGCGGCGGCATGTATGGCCATTGTACCTACGGTACTTGTGTATCTTCTCCTGCAGAAGAATTTTATACAGGGGATATCAAATACGGGACTGAAAGGGTAGAAAAACATAAGGAGTTCCCCGTCGGCGACGGGGGCAAAATGGAAAATAAAACAGAGATATGTCTGCGCTTTGAAATAAAAAAGGACATGCCGCAAATCCGCTCATGTCCTTTCTTTATGTACGTGCGATAGAAGATTCGAACTCCCGACCTTCTGGTCCGTAGCCAGACGCTCTATCCAGCTGAGCTAATCGCACTTATGAATGCTGTTTCGTCCACAGCAGAAATAATTATAGTATATATTTTGAGAAACGTCAAGCAAAAAATAGATTTTTGCAAAAAAAGTGGTGTGAGAGCGCCGGCATCAGGGAATAAAACGGCCTTGTTTTTCCTTTCGGATATTGCTACAATGACAGAAGATACAGTCTTTCATGAATTTCCGGTCAGAAAAGCATACCGTGATTCACATGACTTTTGAGAAAGGAGATGAGATCACTATGGAAAACAGTGAGCGTACCGACATGGAGAAGATTCTGGAAAAGCAGAAACGTTTTTTTTCCAGAGGCGTTACAAAAGATATCTCTTTTCGGAAAAAGGCTCTGAAACATCTGAAAAGGGCGATCCGCTGTTATGAAGAGGACCTGGAACACGCCCTGAACCTGGATCTGGGAAAACATAAGGCAGAGGCTTATATGACGGAGATCGGATTTGTGCTTGCGGGAATCTCTCAGGCAGTCCGCAATCTGGAAAAGTGGGCGGAGGAAGAGAACGTGCTGACGCCCGTCTATATGCAGCCGGGAAGGAGCCGGATAAGGAAGGAGCCATATGGAAGCGTTTTGGTGATCGGCCCCTATAATTATCCTTTCCAGCTTCTGATGGAGCCGCTTGTAGGAGCGATCGCAGCGGGCAACTGTGCTGTTGTGCGGACGTCGAAGCAGACGCCCCACACCTCGGAGGCGATACGCCGTATGCTGGTACACGCATTCCGGCCGGAATATATATACTGCGCTGCGGGGGACGAGGTGGACAGCCAGGAACTTTTGAACCAGAGGTTTGACTATATCTTTTTTACAGGAAGTCCCCGTGTAGGGAGACTTGTTATGAAAGCGGCGGCAGATAACCTGATACCGGTGACCCTGGAACTGGGAGGAAAGAGTCCGGTTATCGTAGATAAGACCGCAGATATCCCCACGGCGGCCAGACGGATCATGTGGGGTAAACTCCTCAATGCGGGGCAGACATGCGTCGCGCCCGATTATATCCTGGCGGATGCATCTGTCATTGACAGGCTCATCGGGAGTCTGAAGGATGCGTCAGAAGAACTGTACGGGAAAAATATCGTGCGGAATCCGGATTATGGGAGAATTGTAAACCAGAAACACTATACCAGGCTGGCCGGGATCCTGGAGGCGGACAGGGAATGGATCGTATACGGCGGGGAAAAGTCGGAAAAGCTCCGTTTTATCGGTCCCGCGATCCTGAATCTGGGCCCGGTATCGGGGGAGGCGCAGGAACGGGCCGCCTCTATGCAGGAGGAATTGTTCGGGCCGGTTCTGCCTGTGCTGGCATATGACAGACTGCAGGAGGCTCTGGACTTTATCAATGAGAGAGAGCGGCCTCTGGCGCTGTACCTGTTTACGGAAGACAGGGATACAAGAGACCGGGTGCTGGAACATACCTGCTCCGGGGGCGTATGTGTAAACGATACGGTAGAACATCTTGTGAATCACAGACTTCCTTTCGGCGGAATTGGAAATTCCGGCATGGGCCGGTATCATGGCAGATATGGGTTTGATACATTTACTCATCTGCGGGCTGTATACGAAAAGCCGCCGGGGCGCGGCATGACTCCGGGGTATCCGCCCTACAGTGAGACAAAGCTGAAGCTGATCAGGAAATTTTTGAGATAATGTGGTTCCGCATAACGGACGAGATTAATAAAGAAAGCACGGACTTCTGTCAGATGAGTCCGTGCTTTTTGCAGTAATAGTAGATCCCATCTTCCGCTGCGCTGCCGCAGACGTCGTCTGCAGCGGATTTTACGATGTCTGATGCATTTCCCATGGCAACGCCGGTTCCCACAGTTTTCAGCATCTCTATATCGTTGGCGCCGTCTCCGAATGCGATCGCCTGCTCCTTTGTCAGACAATAGTAATCCAGTACCTTTTCTATGCCAAAGCCTTTGCTTCCGGTAGCTGATATGACATCCGCAGCCCGGGACCACCAGGCCGTGATCTTTGCTCCCTGCACTCCTTCCAGAATGATGGGGTACTCTTCCTCCCGGCAGCCTAACATGATCTGGAATATTTCTTCTCTGGACAGTTCGTCAAAGTCATCTGCGATAACCAGATCATGCCCGGAGATAGCATAGTAATCTTCCAGATCTTTGTCGCTTCCGTTTGCTCCCATGCGCGAGGCTCCGGCAACAGCTACAGGGCGGTTGATCTTACCTGCATTCCGGATAACTGTCTGTACATCGGCAGGCGGGATAGGATTGCGGAAGATCACTTCGTCATCCGTGTAGCAGTATGATGCATTGAATGTCAGATTGGCGTCAAAATCAATGCCCGGAAACCGGGGAAGAATAGACGGGGGCCGTCCCGTAGCAAGACAGATTTTGACCCCCTTTTCTTTCAGGCGGATCAGTGCCTCCGCCGTTTTGGTGGTGATCTGCTTTCTGCCGATATCGATCAGCGTACCGTCTATATCGAAAAAGGCGATTCGAATGTCCTTAAAATTATCTGAAGTCATGTCAGCCTCCTGTTTAATTCGTTGATTCAGAGATTCTATCTGATACATCAGGATGCCGGGGGCAAAAGGTGTCTCAGCCCTGGCATCACATCATAAGTATAACATCAGATAAGGGATGCTGCTACAAATTTTCAAAAACGGTTGACAAACATAGAAACATAGTGTACTATTTAACTATGTCACTGGTACGCAACTGTAGTAAAAGGAGGGATGGCATGGAATATAATCCGAACGCTCCCATATATATGCAGGTTATACGGGAACTGAAAAAGCTGATGATAAAGGGGGAGTTAAAACCTGGCCAGAAGATGCCGTCAAACCGGGATCTGGCTGTGCTTTTCAAAGTCAATCAGAATACAGCGGCAAGAGTATACAAGGAGATGGAAAATGAAGGCTGCTGCTATACAAGGCGGGGAATCGGGACATTTGTCTCAGAGGAGGAAGAGATGATCGAGAATCTAAAAAAGGAAATGGCAGATGAGCTTCTCAGAAACTTTATACAGGAGATGAAAGATCTGGGTTTTCAGAAGGATGACATTATATTTCAGATTGCAGATTATAAGGAGGAACAGGAATGATACTGGAATGCAGGAATCTGACAAAATCATACAGGGGAAAAAGAGCGGTTTCTAATCTGAATGTCCGCCTCGAGGAGGGGAAGATTTACGGGCTGCTGGGGGAGAACGGAAGCGGCAAGACTACGTGGATGAAAATGATGGCCGGGCTTGCAAAGCCTTCTCAGGGAGAGATATTCTATAACGGCCATCCGCTGAATTACATGGACAAAAATGAGATTGCATATATGGCGACAGAGTCTTTTTATTATGACTATATGAAAGTCTCGGATGTAGAAAAATATTACGCAGATTTTTTTCAGGACTTTAACCCTCAGAAATTTAAGGAGCTTATCGCAAGGTTTGGCCTTGACGGGCAGATGAAAGCGCGAAATCTGTCCAGCGGAATGAACGCAAAGCTCAGGATCGCGGCTACTCTGGCAAGGGACGCGAAACTCTGTATGCTGGATGAACCGCTTAACGGAGTGGATTACAAGGCGAGGGAGGACATTATCTCGATCATAGTGGAAGAAGCGGACGAAAACAGGACGTTTGTAATATCTACCCATTTGATAGAAGAAGTGGAGAGCTTTGTGGAAAAGGCTATATTTATTAAAAACGGCGAACTGATCAAACTTGTGGATCTGGAGCAGGAACGGGCAGCGGGCGGACGGTCGCTGGCTGAGATTTATATATCGGTTATGTAAGGAGGAGAAAAATGTTAAAACTTGTGAAATATGAATGGAAAAAGCAGCGCACATCAAGGCTGGTGATCCTCGGGCTGCTGGCAGCAGGGTTGATCGCTTTTTGGGGAGGCATTCTGTTTAGGAACGATACAGTTACGGTCCTGAGTCTGGCTTTTCTGTATACCTTTGCAGTGATGGTGCTCTTTTATACAGGTGTGGAAAGTGTTCTGGTCTTTAACAGAGATCTTCGGACGAAGCAAAGTTATATGCTTTTTATGGTTCCCAAGTCCATATGGCAGATACTGGGAGCAAAATTTGTATCAGCTATCCTTCAGATGCTGTTTGTGTTTGCCCTGTTTTTTACGGCGGGATGCCTGAGCCTGGCAGCGGCCATCTGGCACTCGGGAAAGATAGAGGCATTTGTACAATTCGCTGAAGATTTAATCCAGGCATTTACGGAACACCAGTTTGACTGGATGGTCCTGGTCGAGGCGGCGTTTATCCTCTTCCTTGGCTGGGTACTGATCATTATGATCGGATTCCTGGCAGTGATCCTCGCCCGGACTGTACTGGCGAAGTCCAGATTTGCCGGACTGTTTGCATTCATCCTTTTCTTTCTTATTAATGTGGCCGTGGAGTGGGGATTCCGGTTCTCTGATCTGCTGCCGGACGTGGCAGGAAAAGGGTATTTCGGCTGGGATATCTGGAACATTCTTTACTATATTGTTGCCTGCGGAGGTCTGTTTCTAGTATCCGGATGGCTTGCGGACAGAAAACTGAGTGTGTGAACCGCAGAATTTTTTACTTGGAATTTTGAGTGTCCTTTCGGTAAAATTTATGGTAGAATGATAAGAAACGGGCGGAAAGCAGTTCTGTTTTCCGCCCGTTTCTTATGAAAGACAAAGAGAGGAAGCAGAAATATGGACATAAATCAGAAACTGACAGAAGAACTCGGGGTAAAACGCTGGCAGATCGACGCAGCGGTGAAGCTGATCGATGAGGGAAACACGATCCCTTTTATTTCCAGGTATAGAAAAGAGGCGACCGGATCGCTAAATGATGAGCAGCTCAGGAAGCTTCATGAACGTCTTTTATATCTGCGCAGTCTGGAGGATAAGAAAGAACAGGTGCTCTCCAGCATTGAAGAGCAGGGAAAGCTGACAGAGGAGTTAAAAGCTCAGATTCTTGCGGCTGAGGCGCTGGTTACAGTGGAGGATCTGTACCGGCCCTATCGTCCGAAGAGAAGGACCCGCGCGACGATCGCAAAAGAAAGGGGGCTGGAGCCGCTGGCGGCGCTGATCATGCTCCAGAAAACAGAAGAGCCGCTTGAAGAGGCGGCCCGGCAGTATGTCTCAGAAGAAAAAGAGGTGGGAACAGCAGAGGAAGCTATAGCGGGGGCACAGGATATCATAGCAGAGTACATTTCAGATAATGCAGATTACAGAACCTGGATCCGCCGGATGACACTGAAGAAAGGGAAAGTGGTGTCTGCGGCAAAGGATCCCGAAGCGGAATCTGTATATGAGATGTACTATGAATTTGAAGAGCCTGTTTCCAGACTTGCGGGGCACCGGGTGCTTGCGTTAAACCGGGGCGAAAAGGAAAAAGTTCTGACTGTGAAGATAGAAGCGCCGGAGGAGGATATCCTTGCTTATCTTGAGCGGAAAACGCTTCGGGGAGATAATCCGAACACTGCGCCGGTGCTGAAAGAGGCGGTAAAAGACAGCTATCACAGGCTGATCGCTCCGGCGATCGAAAGAGAGATCCGCAGCGAGCTGACGGAAAAGGCGGAGGATGGCGCGATACAGGTATTTGGCAAAAATCTGCAGCAGCTTCTCATGCAGCCTCCGGTGGCGGGCAGAGTCGTGCTGGGCTGGGATCCGGCCTTTCGGACAGGCTGTAAGCTGGCTGTGGTAGATCCCACCGGGAAGGTGATCGGGACGACGGTTATTTATCCCACAGCCCCCACTACGCCCCAGAAGATCAAGGCAAGCAAAGACCTGCTCAAAAAAATCATACCGAAATACAATATTTCTCTGATTTCACTCGGAAACGGCACCGCCTCCCGGGAATCAGAGCAGTTTATCGTTGAACTGTTAAAAGAGATACCGGAGAAGGTACAGTACGTGATCGTAAACGAAGCGGGAGCTTCTGTCTACTCTGCCAGCAAGCTGGCCAGCGAGGAGTTTCCGAAGTTTGACGTGGGACAGAGAAGCGCGGCATCTATTGCCAGACGGCTTCAGGATCCGCTGGCTGAGCTGGTGAAGATCGATCCCAGATCTATCGGTGTGGGGCAGTACCAGCATGATATGAACCAGAAAAAGCTGAGTGAATCGCTGGGCGGAGTAGTAGAAGACTGTGTAAACAAGGTTGGCGTGGATCTGAATACGGCGTCGGCGCCGCTTTTATCCTATATCTCAGGTATCAGTGGTGCAATCGCCAAAAATATCGTGGCGTACCGGGAGGAAAACGGAAGGTTTACCAGCCGCAGGGAACTTCTGAAAGTGCCGAAACTGGGGCCGAAGGCTTTCGAGCAGTGTGCCGGGTTTATGAGGATTCAGAACGGCAGCAATCCGCTGGATGCAACGGGCGTGCACCCGGAGTCCTATGATGCGGCGGAACGTCTTCTTAAGAAGCAGGGATTTGGCCCGGAGGATATCAAAGAACACCGTCTGGCCGGCCTGTCTCTGACTATACGCGATTATAAAAAAACTGCGGAAGAACTGGGCGTCGGGGAGATCACTCTCCGGGATATCGTAAAAGAACTGGAAAAGCCGGGCCGTGATCCACGCGAGGAAATGCCCCGCCCGATCCTGCGGACAGACGTGCTTGATATGAAAGATCTGAAAGAAGGAATGGTGCTCAAGGGAACCGTGCGTAATGTGATTGATTTTGGGGCGTTTGTGGATATCGGCGTCCACCAGGACGGGCTGGTGCACATTTCCGAGATGACAGAGAAATATATCCGCCATCCGCTGGAAGCCGTAAGCGTGGGGGACATTGTGGACGTGAAGGTACTCAGCGTGGATCTGAAGCGAAAGAGGATCCAGCTTACAATGAAGGGAATATAAACAAAATAATATCCTTTTACAGAAAAGACAGCCGCCTTTTCTTTCAGCATTGATCTGCCGGAAGAAAAGGCGGCTGTTTTACAGGCTGTTTCATGCGGGCTGGATCAGAGGAGCAAGCCCGGCGGGATGTTCCGGATAGTAAGTTGCCTCTATTTTTCTGTCCAGCGTGCCCCATACGGCAAGTGCGCTGTCCGTGCCCGCCCGTTTTGCACATTCCATGTCCTGGGCGCTGTCTCCCACATAGAGGACTTCAGACGGTTTTGCGCCCGCTTTCTCCATGTATTTGAGGAGAGGCGCGGGAGACGGCTTGTGTTCCGGGCTGTCGTCCGCGCAGATGATCACGGGGAAAAGGTTTTTCAGGTAAAAAGGACGAAAAACCAGTTCCAGTTCGCTGTGGGTCCGGGAGGTGACGATCCCCAGTTTTGCTCCTGCCTGTTTCAGATTCGAGATCAGTTCTTCAATACCGGGAAATGGACGGATAAGGTTCAGGCAGTCTTCCTCTTTTTTTACCCACATTTCTATTATGGAAGGGATGAGTTCTTCTTTTACGGACAGACGGCGAAGGACATTTTCACTGGTCAGTCCCAGTGCAAACCGGAGTTCATCTATTTCCGGCGCATGGCCTCTGACTGTCTCCAGTGTCTCCTTCAGAGCCTCAAGTATACACTGTGCCGTATCAAGAAGTGTTCCGTCTACATCAAAAACAATATGTGTATATTTCATAATAAACTCCGTTCTGCCGCCAGAGTGCGTCGGCTGTTTCATCTAATGACAAGTATATCACAGGAATGTCCTGAGTTGGAGAGGGTATGGTTATAGAATAAAGCTATAACCGGATATTTCTTTTGCATATTAGCTGAAAGCGGGATCGTATGCTAGGATAAACCCAGCAGCTGGAAAACAGGAGGAAATTGCCATGACAGATATCAGAAATTCACAGAACTGGAGTTTTGAAACAAAACAGCTTCATATCGGACAGGAACAGCCGGATCCGGCTACAGGCGCCCGTGCAGTCCCGATCTATGCAACCGCATCTTTTGTATTTGAGGACTGTCAGCATGCGGCGGATCGTTTTGCCCTCCGTGATGCGGGCAACATTTATGGGAGGCTGACCAACCCGACGGAAGACGTGTTCGAGAAGAGGATTGCGGCGCTGGAAGGCGGAGCGGCGGCCATTGCGACGGCATCGGGAGCTGCAGCCATTACCTATGCGTTTCAGGCACTGGCAAAAGCGGGAGAGCATATCGTGGCTTCCAGGACCATTTACGGAGGCACATATAATCTTCTGGCCCATACACTTCCCCTGACCAGCGGTATTACGGCTACCTTTGTGGATCCGGAGGAAGAAGGGGCTTTTGAGAAAGCAATCCGGCATAATACAAAGGCTATCTTTACAGAGACACTGGGGAATCCAAATTCCAATGTAGCGGATCTGGATAAACTGGCAAAGATCGCGCATAAGCACAGAATGCCGCTTGTCGTGGACTCTACATTTGCCACGCCGTATCTGGTACGGCCGATCGAGCACGGCGCGGATATTGTTGTACATTCTGCAACAAAATTTATCGGAGGACATGGAACGGCCCTCGGTGGAGTGATCGTTGACAGCGGGAAGTTTGACTGGAAAGAATCGGGCAGATATCCCTGGCTTTCCGAGGCAAATCCCAGCTATCACGGCGTCTCTTTTACAGATGCGGCGCCGGGAGCGGCTTTCCTTACTTACATCCGGGCGGTCCTTCTGCGGGATACGGGGGCCACGATCTCTCCGTTTCATGCATTTCTTCTCCTTCAGGGACTGGAAACCCTATCCCTGCGGGTGGAACGGCATGTGGAAAATGCATTGAAGATCGTCAGGTATCTGGCGGCTCATCCCCAGGTGGAGGCGGTGCATCATCCTTCTCTGGACTCCGAGCCGACCCACCCCCTGTACAAAAAGTATTTTCCCCAGGGCGGAGGATCCATTTTCACTTTTGAGATCAAAGGGGATGCCGCAGCAGCCCAGAAGTTTATTGATAATCTGCCGATTTTTTCGCTGCTGGCCAACGTGGCGGACGTAAAATCGCTGGTGATCCATCCGGCGACGACGACGCACAGCCAGTGTACGCCGGAGGAACTGGAAGTCCAGGGGATAAAGCCGAATACGATCCGCCTGTCTGTAGGGATCGAGAAAGCGGAGGATCTGATCGCGGCTCTGGATGCAGCATTTGCTGCCGTTTAGGAGGCAAAAGACAGTTATTTGCTTTTCACAGTACTGGCGTCAATCTCTATCCTGCTGTATAATAGGCTGGTAAACAGTAAGAAGACTTTAAATACGACAGGCAGGAGTATTTGAAATGACGTTGAACCAGCTGAACTATATTATTACGATCGCAGAGACGAAATCAATCAATAAGGCTGCCGAGCAGCTCTATGTTTCCCAGCCGTCTCTTACCAGCGCGGTGCAGGAACTGGAAAAGGAATTGGGAGTCATACTATTTTATCGGAGCGGGCGCGGCGTGACACTGACAAATGACGGCGCGGAATTTCTCCAGTATGCCCGGCAGCTTTATGGACAGTACGAGACAATCCTGGAAAAGTACGGAAAAAACGGATCCCTCAAGAAAAAATTCGGAGTTTCCACACAGCACTACTCTTTTGCGGTGAAGGCCTTTGTAGATATGGCGAAACAGTTTGATATGTCAAAATATGAGTTTGCCATCCGGGAGACAAAAACTGCAGAGGTGATCCGTGATGTGAGCGCAATGAAAAGTGAGATAGGAATTCTTTATCTGAGCGATTTTAACAGGAAGAGCCTGGAAAAACTGCTGCGTTCGGCGGGACTTGAATTCTGCCATCTGATGGACTGCAAGGCATATGTATATCTGTGGAAAAACCATCCTCTGGCAGCTGAAAAGTCAATCTGCTTCCGTCAGCTGGAAGAGTATCCCTGCCTGGCATTTGAGCAGGGGGACAACAGTTCTTTTTATCTCGCTGAAGAGATTCTTTCGACCAACGAATATCCGAAGATCATCCGGGCAAATGACAGGGCGACTATGCTCAATCTGATGGTAGGGCTGAACGGGTATACGCTTTGTTCCGGCATCATCTGCGAGGAACTCAACGGCAGCGAGTTTGCAGCAGTTCCCTTTCAGGACGACGAGGAAAATCACAACAGCATTATGGAGATCGGCTATGTGGTGAGAAAGAATACAATTCTCAGTAAAGTGGGAGAGATGTATCTGGAGGCGCTGAAGAAGTATCTGGATATAAAATAAGAGGAAGAAGGATGAAACGATATGGCAAGATTGATGGATTTTACGACAGAGACGCCGGACTGCTGCGAGATAGGAGATATCCTTCAGGTAGAAGAAAACAAACTTCCGACATCCTACTGGTATATGCTTGAGCATGCCTATGGAGCCAGCGGAAACTTTAAAAACCGTGAACGGTTAAAAACCAGAGCCGGGAAAGTCGTTAAAAAATGGAGCGATGACCGCTTTAAGTATCTGACGTTAGAATTCGATGAATAAGGAAGGACCGAGTATGGGAAAATATAGAAGGATATTTGTGATCGTTATGGATTCCCTGGGCGCAGGGGCGATGGAAGATTCCCCGGAATTCGGGGATTTGGGTGTGAACACGCTGGGACATATCTCACAGGCGGTTGAACGTTTTCATATACCGAATCTGCAGAAGATGGGTATGGCGAACCTGACGCCGCTGAAGCAGGTGCCTCCGGTGGAAGAGTGCCTTGGATATTATGGGAAGCTGAGAGAGAAGAGCAGAGGCAAAGATACTATGACCGGACACTGGGAAATGATGGGACTTGAGGTAAAAAAGCCTTTTAAGACATTTGCGGAAACCGGGTTCCCGCCAGAGCTGATCAGAGAATTGGAACAGAGGACCGGGCATAAAGTGATCGGGAATAAGAGCGCCAGCGGAACGGAGATTTTAGATGAACTGGCTGAAGAAGAGATCGCCACAGGACATATGATCGTTTATACTTCCGCAGACTCTGTCCTGCAGATCTGTGGGAATGAGGAGACTTTCGGACTGGAGGAACTGTACCGCTGCTGTGAGATCGCCCGGGAGATCACGATGAAAGATGAATGGCGGGTGGGGCGTGTTATCGCCCGCCCGTATGTAGGGAAAAAGAAAGGTGAGTTCAAGCGGACCAGCAACCGCCACGATTATGCACTGAAGCCGTTTGGCAGGACAGCTCTCAATGCTCTGAAAGACGCGGGACTCGATGTGATCTCTGTAGGCAAGATCAGGGATATCTTCGACGGAGAGGGGATCACGGAAGCCTATAAGTCCAAAAGCTCGGTTCACGGCATGGAGCAGACCATTGAACTGGCAAAGAAAGATTTCCATGGGCTGTGCTTTGTCAACCTGGTGGATTTTGACGCATTGTGGGGACACAGAAGAAATCCGGCCGGATATGCGGCTGAGATTGAACGGTTTGATGTGAACCTTGGGAAGCTGCTTCCGCTCCTGACGGAAGACGATCTGCTGATCATTACAGCAGACCATGGAAATGATCCCACTTATACAGGCACAGATCATACGAGAGAAAAAGTGCCGTTCCTTGCATACTCTCCGGCAATGAAAGGCCGCGGAGAACTGCCGGAAGCGGATACATTCGCTGTGGTGGGCGCGACAGCGGCAGACAATTTCGGAGTGGAGATGCCGGATGGGACGATCGGGGAATCGGTGCTGGAGCGGCTGGAGTAGATAATGTTTCCTTGATACGGCAGGCGGAATTTTGACGAACAGAACTATAGAAATAAAAGAAAATTCCCCTGCCACTGACAGCCTCCTGGCTGACGGAGCGGGCTGCCGAAGCGCAACTACAAAAAGGATATGGAGTGTCTGGCCTATACTATACATTCTCTGTACCGAAAAACAGATGGTCTCCGGCAGCTTCGACATCCTGAGCCACATTATGGAGACCTATTTCAGTGAGCCCAATGGATGGTGAAAATTCCTGCTACAATTCAATATTTAAGATTAGGTTATCATTATCAGTCTCTAAAATCAGATGATATTGATATTGACTTTAACACAAAAATTTTTGTAAACAGATTTAAGCCCTCTATGACGAAGTTCGTAATACTGATATTGGAAAAAGCAAAGAGTATGAGGCGCAATGTCTGGATATATGGGATCTGATGTTTGAAAACAGGATAGGCATTACCCATGATCTGACGGAAAAACTGACAGAGATGTGAGCAAATAACGACATATGGAAAGAGGTGAAATCTGTGAATTTTGATATAGCCCAATTTGATTCCTATCGTGAAGACAACCGCCGTGAAGTCAAAAAAGCAAAAGGCGGGCTCCCTGTTTCGTTGTGGGAAACATATTCTGCTTTTGCTAATTGTTACGGCGGAGTTATTATCCTTGGTGTAAAGGAAAATAAAGACGGCAGCTGGTACATGACCGGGCTGGACAATGCGGCAAAACTGCGCAAGGATTTCTGGGATACAATTAACAATAAAAATAAGGTCTCAATAAATCTGCTGACGGACGATGATGTGGAGATATTTGAAGAAAACAGCGGCGTCATAATGGTTATCCATGTCCCAAAGGCAAAGCGTGAACAGAAGCCGGTATATATAAATGGGGATATGTTCAGCGGAACTTTCCGGAGAAATTGGGAGGGAGATTATCACTGTGACCGCAGCGAGGTGCTCGCGATGCTCAGGGATCAGCCGGAAGAAACTGCAGATATGAAAATTCTGCAGGATATGTCTCTTGACGTGCTCAATTCAGAGACCGTGCATGCCTACCGCAACCGGCATATGGCGTATCGGACAGAACATGTATGGGAACGCTTAAGTGATGAAGAGTATCTGGAGAGAATAGGCGCCGCGAGGATGTCTGCCAGAGACCATACTTTACATCCTACGGCTGCCGGACTTCTTATGTTTG
>ERZ1643250.1279-NODE-1279-length-22090-cov-4.414522_pt1 | contig 22090 bp, 18 predicted proteins | sample MGYA00579262_ERZ1643250 | MGnify/ENA primary metagenome ERZ1643250 (study PRJEB29033, sample SAMEA4952265) | chicken gut metagenome | biome: Broiler Chicken; feature: Gastrointestinal Tract; material: Caecum | place: Ireland | collected 2018 | study: Broiler... | reverse complement strand
AGGATTTCCTGCGGGGCGCCCGTGTCATGCGGAGTATTTGTTACTTGTCTTCGCCGTCGGAAGGCTCGCTGCCGTCAGCTTCGCCGGCTTCGGCGTCTGCGTCCGGTTCCGCGCTCTCTTCGTCGGATTCTATCTTGTAGATATCCTCTTCGGAGATCTCGTCCTCGTCGGGGAGCACGTCGTCCGCTCTCTCGTCGCGTTCCGCTTCTTCGAGGCGGAGCCTGCGGATGTAGCGCTTGCGCTTGTTGTCGTACATCGGCTTGTTGCCCGTGCTCTTCTTGCGGATATTGGAGAGCAGCTTCTTGACGAGCAGTGCGATCAGCGTCAGGATGAGCGCCGCGGCGAGGATGATGGAGGAAACGAGCAGCCATACGTTATAGGTAGGGGTGGCAGTCGTATCGTCGGTATCGTCCGTCGTGCCGTCGTCGGTCGTCGACTCTACGGTGATCTCGTTCGCCGCATAATTTACGATGGTGTCATAGTAGATGCGGCCGCCTTCGTTGCTCCCCTCATTGTTGTAACGCAGGAAGGCGACGCCGTTTTCATAAGAAGAGGGATCGTAGTCCGCGTAGGGGTTCGTGCTGTCGGAACGGTCGGCGTCGTAAGACGCATAGTCGTCGTCATCGTAGAGGGAGTACTTATAATAGACGAGCTGTTTGCCGTCCGTCCTCTTCATGAAGGAATCGGGGTTCTCCAGATAAGCCTCTTCCAGCGCGTCAGCGGAATCGTAGCTCTCATCGGCGGCAAAGGTATCCAGCGTTTCGCTGATGTAGCTGTTGAAGTTGTCGGAGGTCAGTTCGCCGTAATCGACGACGTCGAACGCCACGAAGCTGTTTGCTGCGTTCGTCGTTTTGCCGTCGCGGCTGCCCGACCAGACTTCGAGGCGGTAGTTCTTTGCCTCGTCGCCCGTCGCGATGAAGAAGCGCACATAATACGTCGCGTTCGCATCGCCGTCGTTGGTGACGGTCTGCGAAAGCCCGGTATTGAAGGAGTCCTGAAGCACCGCGCCCGTAAGGTCGACGCCCGCTTCCATGAAATCTCTCACGGGTACGGAGTATTCGTCCGCATCCGCATCGTAGTAGCGGTAGTACAGCCCTTCGGTTTCGGAAGCGTAATAGACGATCACTCCGTCGGAATCGAGCAGGTCGCCCGTTTCCTTGTCCCTCTCGTAGTTCGCGAGGTTCGCATAATAGAGGTCGCCGGTGTGTTCGCGTTCCGCAGACCACAGTCCGTTGTCCTGGAGATAGAACAGGGTGTTCGTCCTTGCGCTGAAATCGGGATCCTCGGGGTCGAGGTTGATCACGTTGCCTTCGGTGTCATAGCGGTAAGAAACGCCGGACTTGTAATGGATGGTGTCGGTGTAGTTCTTTTCGCCGAAGTCTGCGGCGGTCGTGTCGATGAGGTAGACGGTGGCGGTCGTGCCCGGGCTCAATACCACGCGGACGGCGACGGAGAGGTAGGAGCTTGCCGAGATGCTCGTCGCGCTGTTCGCCACGAAGCCGTAAGCCTGTTCGACCGTGTTTGCGATGAGCAGGGGCTGCGTGCAGGCGCTTCCGAAGATCTGCGTCCACATATCCGAAGTCAGTACGCTCGCGGTAGGGGCGGGGTCGCCGAGCAGGATCTTCACCCAGTCGAGTTCGGTGGAGTATCCGGAGCCGCTCTCGCGGTCGTCCGCGGTGTAATCCCTGTTGAGCAGGCCCGCCGTCGTGAGCGCGTTTACGGAATTTTTATCCACGCTGCTGCCCGTGTTGTCGAGGGTCGAGCCGCCGACGTAGGTGCTGCCGCCGAACACGCCCGTATAGTTGCGGGGATCGGCAAGATCGGTCTTTATCTCGTCGGGCCTGGTGTAAGCGGGATCGTCGAAGGCGCTCGTCGCCTCGTCGACGCCGCCCGTCAGCGCCGCTTCCACGGCGTAGGTGCCCGTCGTCTTGATGTTGTACTGTTCCTCGCTCATCTTCTCCGCACTGAAGCCCGCGAACGCCGCGTAGCCTTCGGTATAGGAGGAGAGCGTCGTGCCGCTGATCTCGGTGGGGCCGAAGGAGAACTTCAGCGAGAAGGTCAGCCCGTCGGTGTCCGTCGTGTTGGAAACGAAGAAGAAGCACTGCTGCCAGCCGTCGAAGATATCCTCGTACCGGTCGGCATTTTCGGTATCCAGCTTCTTCGCGTCGTCCACGAGGTCGACGCCGGTCAGCGTGGTCGTATCGACTGCGCCGATGACCGTTTCATTGTCGCCCTCGACGAGCGTTACCGTCGCGCCCGTGCCGCCCTGCAGGGCAGAGGTCTTCACCCAGAAGGAAACGAGCATATATTCGTCTTTGTTGAGGGTGAAGGAGCTGCTCTCCATCGTGGCGGTGTACGGAGCGCCGAGGCTGCTGTACAGCAGCAGGACTTTGCCGTTCTGCGAGGCGAAGGGGAGCTTGGAGAAATTCTCGAAGTCGTCCGCGAGCGCCTGCGTATAGGTCGGAGCGGTGAGGTCTGCCGCGTTTTTGATGCCGGAATTTGTGAGGTCGGAGCTCTGGTTCGCGATCAGTTTGTTCGCGTCGGAGGCAGGGAAGTAACTCGCAACGGTGTTCCCCCGTTCGTCGGATGTGGGCGCCGCGGAAACGGTGGCGCCGGTTTCGATGTCGAAGGGGGTGAAGGCGATGTCGGAGAGGTCGAGCGCAAATTCGTTGCTGGTGAGCGCCGCCGCGTCGATCTTCTGTCTGTCGCTGCTCCAGGAAAGGTCGAGGGAGAAGGAGTTTTCGATGTCCGCCGTCTGCGTATCGAAGTCCGCGCTCTTCATCACCTCGTATTCGAGGTCGTCGAAGAAGGCATATCCCTGTACATATTCATAATAGCTGGTCGACGTGCCCGCCGCCTGCATCCCGAGGCCGAGCACCACCGAGAAGGTCGTGGAGGCGTATTCGGATGCGCGGATATAGAAGGTGTACTGTACCCAGCCGTTGTTGTCCTCGACGCCGCTCGTGTCGATGTTGCGCACGACGAGGGGATCCTGCGTGGTGCCGCCGACGGTGTTGGTGATCTGGATATACGCGCCGCGGTTTCCGTCTACGGCAACGCCGTCGTTATAGGTGAGGTTGGACGTCTTGACCCATACGGACACCTTTGCCGCCGTACCCGCGTTCAGCGTGATGGAAGAGGAGGTGTACCGCGAAGCCGTGCCCATGCGGTTGGAACGGTAGTTGTGCAGCATCAGCACGTGCGTGCCGTTCTCTTCGTCGAGGGTCGCCGCGTCGCTGCTGCCCGTCCAGTGCGTGCCGGGGTTGAGCGCCGCGGACGCCGTACCGATCGCCTCGTCGCCGGGGTCTTCGTCCTCGTCAGGCATGGCAGCCTTCGCGACGTCCCAGCCGGGGATGTCGTACTGGTTGTCGAGGTCGGTGAAGTACTCCGCGTCTTCCAGCTCGGGGTTGTCCGGGTCTTCGTCCTCTAAATCGGTATAATAGACATAATCATTATAATCTTTGATGAACGTGCTCCAGTCGACGGAGGTGTCCACGATGCCCGATTTCGCGACGGAGGAACTCGCGCTCACGCCGTTGTCGTTGCTGCCCGCCGAGCTTGTCCAGCTTTCGGGGGAGGCGATGCGGTAAGAGCCGTCGCTGTCGTCGAAGTACTCGAAGTCACCGTTGGCAAAAGTCTGCGTGTCTGTGCGGGTGACGGTGGAGTCGTCCTCATCTTCGTCAGCCCGCGCGCACGCGGTGAGAAGGAACGCCGAAGCCGCTATGAGCATTACAGCGGTAAGCAGCCAGGTCGCGATTCTCATTTTTTTCGTTTGCTTCATTTTAGCCATAGAAAACACCTTTTTCACTGAACAGTTCAGCATGAAGATTTTGAAATCGTACTACACTATTTTAATATAAACGGCAATGAAAAGCAAGCGATAACGGTAAAAAAAAGATGAAAATTAACGATTTATTTTGCCGCGGGCGGCGGAACGCCCCGCCCGGGGCGGCGGACGGCGCGCAAAAGGCGTTCGGGGGAGCGCTTTCCGCCCTGCCCGCGGCATCTTTTCCGCGGGCAGGGCGGAAAGCGCGTTTAATAATTCTGCAACGGCACAAACTTTTTGAAAAGGCCGCCGCGCGCGGCGGCGGGAGGTTTGCCATGACGGATAAGAAGAGCGGTGCGAAGCTGGCGGCGGCGGGGTGCGCCGTCGGCGCGGTGAACGGCGTGTTCGGCGGGGGAGGCGGCATGATCGTCGTGCCTCTGCTGACGGGGGTGGGAAAGAAGCCGCCCCTCGTCGCCCACGCGACGGCGATCCTCGTCATCCTGCCCGTCTGCATAGCGAGCGCGGCGGTGTACCTCGCGAACGGCTGGTTCGACGCCGAACTGTTCGTCGCCGTGAGCATCGGGATGCTCGCGGGCGGAATCGCGGGCGCGAAGCTGCTCGGCGCGGTCTCTCCGGCGGCGGCGACGCTTGTCTTTGCCGCCGTCATGTTCGCCGCGGGCGTGCGGATGCTCGTATGAGGAGGGGGAGAGATGCGCTTTTTCGTCTGTCTTCTCGCGGGGCTTGCCGGCGGCGTTCTCGGCGGCATGGGCATGGGCGGCGGCACCGTGCTCATCCCCATCCTTACCATGCTCTGCGGCGTGCCGCAGCACATGGCGCAGTCGGTGAACCTCTTTTCCTTTCTGCCCATGTCGCTGTTTTCGCTGCGCATCCACGCGAAGGGCGGGCTGCTCGACGCGCGCGGCGTGGTCTGGATGATCGTGCCCGCCACGGCGCTTTCCGTGCTGGGCGGGATCTTCGTGCAGGGGCTTGCGCCCGACGCGCTGCGCGTATGCTTCGGCGTCTTTCTCTGCCTGCTTTCGGTCTATCAGTTCTGCAGCGGACTGCGCTCGCTCCGCAAAAATGCGCGGCAGCCGCAGAAAAAGGGCGCCCGATCGGCATAAACCGCCTTCCCGTCCTTTACAGACGCGGCAAAATATGGTAAAATAAACGTATCAAGAAGGTAAAGACGCCCGTCCGCAGGGGCGGGACCGGAGGCAGCTTTTGGCAATTTTCTCAAAAGGCATTCACCCGAAGGGGTGCAAGGAAAGCACGTCGGGGCAGCCCGTCGGCAAACTCCCGCCGCCGCAGAGCGTGTGGGTGCCGCTCTCGCAGCATATCGGCGCGCCCGCCCTTCCCGTGGTTTCGGAAGGGGAGCGCGTCCTCCGCGGGCAGCTCATCGCGCGCCGTGCGGAGGGGCTTTCCGCCAACGTGTACGCGCCCGTGGCGGGCACCGTGAAAGGGATCGTCGGGCATATCCTGCCGGCAGGCAAAAAAGGGGATCACATCCTCATCGAAAACGATTTTTCCGACGAGAGCGTTTCCCTCCCCCCGTTGGGGGAGATCACGGCGGAGAGCGTGCTGGCGCGCATCGGCGAGGCGGGCATCGTCGGCATGGGCGGCGCGGGCTTCCCCACCGACGTCAAGCTGAACGTGCGGGGCAGGGCGGAGGTGCTCGTCGTCAACGGCGCCGAGTGCGAACCGTACATCACCTGCGACGAGAGCATCATGCTCGGATATCCCGATGAGTTTCTGCTCGGCGTGCGCTTTGCCATGCTCGCCTGCGGCGCGGAGCGCGCCGTCATCGGCATAGAGGGCAACAAAAAGCGGGCGATCTCCCTCCTCGCGCAAAAGTGCGGCGGGAAGGGGGATATCTCCGTGAAGGCGCTGCCCACCCGCTACCCGCAGGGCGCGGAAAAACAGCTCATATACGGCTGCACGGGCCGCGTCGTGCCCGAGGGCGGGCTTCCCGTCGATGCGGGCGCCGTCGTGGTGAACGTGCACACCGCCCTCGCCATTTTCAGGGCCGTACAGGAAAATACCCCCTGTTATGAGCGGATCATGACGGTCAGCGGGGGCGCCGCCGCCCGTCCGCAGAACCTGTGGGTACCCAACGGAACGCCGCTGCGCGACATAGCGGAGTACTGCGGCGGAGACGAAAACTGCGCGCGCATGGTGCTGGGCGGGCCGATGATGGGCGACGCCGTGTTCTCCCTCAAAGTCTGCACGGCGAAGACCGCTTCCTCCCTCCTGTTCCTCACGGAAAAGGAGTGCGAAAGCAGGGTCGCGTCGGTATGTATCGGCTGCGGGCGGTGCGTGCAGGCATGCCCGATGGGGCTGCTGCCCGTATACATCGAGGCCGCGCTTTTCGCGAAGGACTACGAGGAGGCGAAGCGCTGCGGCGCGCCTTCCTGCATCGGGTGCGGGTGCTGCTCGTATGTGTGCCCCGCCAAGCGTTACCTCGCGCAGAGCGTCAGGCTCGCAAAAAAGATCATAAAGGAGAGGGGCATCTGACATGGCAGAAATATCCGCATATAAAGTAGCCGCCTCCCCGCATAAGTCGGACAATGCGAACACGCGGCGCATCATGCTCGACGTGCTCATCGCGCTGCTTCCCTGCGTCGTGTGCGGCACCGTGTTTTTCGGGCTGTATTCCCTCATGCTCGTCGTCATCTGCACGGCCGTCTGCTTCGCCGCGGAACAGCTGTGCAACCTCGCGCGGAAAAAACCGTTCACCTTCGACCTTTCCGCGCTGGTCACGGGCGTCATCCTGGGGCTGAACCTTCCGCCCCGCGCCCCGTGGTATATCCCCGTCATCGGCGGCGTGTTCGCCGTCGTCATCGTCAAGATGCTCTTCGGCGGGCTGGGCAAAAACTTTGCCAACCCCGCGGCGACGGCGCGCGTGTTCCTCCTCCTCGCATACAGCGCGACCATGTCGCAGTTCATAGGCGCAGACCCCGCCGGCAATCTCCTTTCGGCGGATGTTTCGACGGGCGCGACCTATCTCACGGGCGGCACGTCTGCCCTTGCCGGCTCCTTTTGGGGCGCGGAAGGATATTGGGCGAACGTCCTGCAGCTGCTGTTCGGCAGTGTCGGCGGCAGTATCGGCGAGACCTGCAAGGTCGCCGTTCTCGCGGGCGGGGCATATCTGCTCGTCCGCCGCGTGATCGACTGGCGCATCCCGCTCGTCTATCTCCTCACGTCCGCGGTGATGGCGCTCGCCCTGTGGGGGAGCGCGTCCGAAGTGCTGCTGCAGCTTCTCTCGGGCGGGCTGCTGTTCGGCGCCTTCTTTATGGCGACCGATTACGCGACTTCCCCGAAGTGGCGGTATAACCGCGTGCTCTATGCCGTCGGGCTGGGCGTGATCACCATGCTCATCCGCAGGTTCGGCTCCTATCCGGAAGGCGTATCCCTCGCCATCCGCATCATGAGTCTGATCGTGCCGGTCATGGACAAATTTATCCTGCCCGTGCGCTTCGGGCAGAGGACGAAGGCGGGCAAGCCGTATCCGCAGGTCATGAAGTGGGCCATGCGCGGGCTGTGCGTCGCCCTCGCCGCCTCGCTCGCCGTTTCGGTGCCCGTCGTCTTTGCGGCGGAGCGCAACCGCCCCGAGGAGCAGGAACTGCCCGCGGCGTACCGCTATGTGCAGAGCATGGCGACGGATCCCGCAGGCAACTATATCTTCGGCGTGAAGGGTTCCGCCCTCATCGAAGAGTACGACTACACGCAGCCTCTCGAATATGAAGTGACCCTCTCTTCTTCGGAGGGAACCGTCACCGCCATCCTTCCCGTAGAGCAGAGCACGATGGGATACGAAGCGGAGATAAGTCTGTTTATCGGCAAGACGTATGCGTCGATCCGCGACATGACCGACCTTTCCGGTACGGACGCGGACACTTCGGCGACGTATACCAATACGGCGCTCAAGGCGATGATCGAGGAATGTTTCGTCGCGATGGACGCGCACGCCAACGCGCTCGCGCTGCCCGCGTCCTTCCGCTATGTGAAGGCGGCGGCGGATACTTCGCTCGCGGATGGCAAGGCGTACCTCGTTGCGGGTTCGGCGAAGATCACCGACGAATACACCCAGCAGTTATTGTATTATGTAATTGTGAAGGACGGAAAGGTCGCCGACATCCTCCCGCTCGTGCAGAGCACGATGGGATACACGGCAGAGCTTTCGCTGTTCATCGGCAAAGATTACGCGGGCGTGAACGCGTTGAGCGATGCGGACGTGTCCACATCCGCCACGCTGACCAATACGGCACTGAAAGGCATGGTGCTCGAAAGCCTCGTCGCCGACGACGCGCTCACGAACGCGCTCGCGCTGCCCGCGTCCTTCCGCTATGTGAAGGCGGCGGCGGATACTTCGCTCGCGGATGGCAAGGCGTACCTCGTTGCGGGTTCGGCGAAGATCACCGACGAATACACCCAGCAGTTATTGTATTATGTAATTGTGAAGGACGGAAAGGTCGCCGACATCCTCCCGCTCGTGCAGAGCACGATGGGATACACGGCAGAGCTTTCGCTGTTCATCGGCAAAGATTACGCGGGCGTGAACGCGTTGAGCGATGCGGACGTGTCCACATCCGCCACGCTGACCAACACGGCGCTGAAAGGCATGGTGCTCGAAAGCCTCGTCGCCGACGACGTGCTCACGAACGCGCGGCCGCTGGACGGGCAGTATACCTATGTGCGGGCGGCGGTAGCCTCGTCCGCGCTGGGAGGGGAGCGGTTCCTCGCCGAGGGGTATGCAGACCTGTACGAATACGACTATAAACAGCCGCTCCTGTATTATATACGCATCGAGGGCGGCAGGGTGGAAGAGATCCTTCCGCTCGTGCAGAGCACGATGGGATATGAGGCGGAGCTTTCGCTGTTCGTCGGAAAGACGCGCGCGGAGATAGAAGGGCTGTCTTCCCTTGCGGGCGCGGATGCGGGGACTTCCGCAACGCGCACGAACACCGCGCTGAAAGCCATGCTGCTCGAATGTTTCGAGGCGGAGGTGGACAATGGATAGGAAAAAGATATTCCCCATGCTCAAGGGGGTGCTCGTCCTCGCCGCCATCGCGCTGGTCTGCGGGCTCCTGCTCGGCTTTTTCAATATTCTCACCTATGTCGATCCGCTGCAGTCCACATATGAGCAGTTTGCCGCCGATACCGGCACTGCCTTCAGCGAGATGACGGACGAAGAAGGAGAAACGTACGGGGACGGCGCCGTTGTCTATTACGCACTTTCCGACGACGGGAGATATCATGCGTTCCTCGCGGAAGGAAATGGGGGATACGGCGGAACGGTGCGCCTGTATGTTTATATTGCGGAAGGTAAAATCGAGAAAATCGTGATCGGCGAAAATTCTGAAACCTTCCTCGGCAACCTCTCTTCGGCGGGCTTTTACGATAACTTTATCGGTAAAGATGTCGCGTCTCTCGATGTCTCTTCCGTGGATGTCGTATCGGGTGCGACCAGAAGTTCTACGGCCGTCAAAAACGGCATAAGCGCCGCGGTCCAATATTATAACGACAGGATCGCCGGAGGTGAAGGCAATGAATAAACGAAAAATCAAAGAGACCGTGCTCGGCGGGCTGATCCGCAACAATCCGACGTTCGTCCTGGTGCTCGGCACCTGCCCGACGATTGCCATGACGGGTACGCTCGCCAATGCCTTTGCGATGGGTATTGCCACGACCTTTGTGCTCATCTTCTCCAACCTGTTCATCAGCCTGCTGCGAAACGTCATCCCGGACAAGGTGCGCATTCCCTGCTACATCGTCATTATTTCTACGTTTGTCACGATCGTTCAGATGGTCATGCGCCGCTATATGCCGGAATTGTATTCAACGATGCAGGCGTTTATCGCCCTGATCGTCGTCAACTGCATCATCCTCGCGCGGGCGGAGAGTTACGCTTCCTGCAACCCGCCGCTGTATTCCGCGCTCGACGGCGTTTCGATGGGGCTGGGCTTCACGGGAGCGCTGTGCGTCATCGGCATCGTGCGCGAATTTTTTGCGAACGGCGCCTTCGCGGGCTTTGCGATCCCCGGGTTCCCCGTCATGAGCGGGACGGGCGCGAGCGCCTTCGGCTTCATTGTCTTCGGGTGCATGATGGCGCTGTTCAACTTTATAGTTCAGAAAGTCAACGATAAAAAGAAAAAGATGCAGGCTTCTTCGCTGCCCCTGTCCGAGGGGAAGGTCGAAACGATGCCTGCCGCGGAGGTGACGAAATGACGCTCACCGTTCTCTCCGTCATGTTCACGGCGATCATCTCGCAGAACATCGTGCTGTCGCAGTATCAGGGCATCTGCCCCTTCCTCGGGGTGTCGAAAAAGATGTCTTCCGCAGCGGGCATGGGGCTTGCCGTCATCTTCGTCATGGCGATCTCCTCGGTGTTCTGCTGGCTTGTCTATGAATACGTCCTCACGCCGCTGGAACTGGAATACCTGTCGACGATGGCGTTCATCCTCGTCATCGCCTCCCTCGTGCAGCTGCTCGAGATGGCGCTCCGCCGCTTCTCGCCCACGCTGTACAGCGCGCTCGGCGTCTATCTTCCCCTCATCACCACGAACTGCGCCATCCTCGGCACGGCAAACAGCACCATCGTGTTTTCATCGTATGAAAGTTTCGGCATGGTTTTTGCCGCGTCGGTGGCGACGGGTATGGGATTCCTGCTCGCCATCTGCCTGCTCGCGGGCGTGCGGCTGAAAACGGACAAAGCGGATATCCCCAAATGCTTCAAGGGCTTTCCGATCACGCTGGTGACGGCGGCGATCATGGCTATGGCGTTTGCGGGCTTCTCCGGCATGCTTGCGGGGTGAACGTATGGCTGAAAATGTGATCGCGATTCTGACGGCGGGCGGAATAATGCTCGCGGTGGCGGTGGTGTTCGGCACCGTGCTCACCGTCTGTTCTCATGTGTTCTCCGTCAAAAAGGACGAAAGGGCGGAACAGGTGGAAAATCTGCTCGCAAAATCGAACTGCGGCGGATGCGGCTACGCGGGCTGCGCGCAGTTCGCGGAGGCGCTCGTCAAGGGAGAGGCGTCGCTCTCTTCCTGCCGCGCGACTTCTTCGGAGAATAAAGAAAAGATCGCCGCTCTCCTCGGCGGCGGAGAGATAGGGGAAGAGACCGTCGCCGTCGTGCATTGCAGCGGCGGGCACGCCTGCTTCGACAAGTACGATTATCAGGGCTACGGCGACTGCGCCTCCTGCGAACTCATCGCGGGCGGCGTCAAGGCCTGCCCCGTCGGCTGTATCGGAAAAAAGACCTGCGTCAATATCTGCCCTTACGGCGCGATCTCCGTCGGAGACGAGGGGTATTCCGTCGTGGATAAAGAAAAATGCGTGTCCTGCGGCGCCTGCATAAAGGAGTGCCCGAAGGGCATCATCTCCCGCATCCCCAAGAGTGCGAAGGTGTTCATCGGCTGTTCCAATCACGGCAAGGGCAAGGATGTGGCGGAACTTTGCAAGCGCGGCTGCATCGGCTGCGGCATCTGTGCGAAGAACTGCCCCGAAGGCGCCATTTCCATGAAAGACGGGCTGCCCGAAATAGACTACTCCAGATGTACGGGGTGCAAAGTATGTGTGCAGAAATGCCCGCGCAAATGTATAAGGGAACACTGAACTTTGCGGCCCGCCGCTGCGTGCTCTTCGATTTCGACGGGACGCTCGTCGATACGGGGCCGGGCATCCTCAAATGTATGCGCCATGCGCTGGAAAAGAACGGCGTTCCCGCGGGCGACGACCGCAGCCTGCATCGCTTCGTCGGCCCGCCCTTCGTACAGGCGCTGCGCGAGTTCTGCGGGGTGGAAGGGGAGCTCGCCGACCGGATCATCCGCGATTACCGCGCGATGTACGCAAAAGACGGGCTGTATGACTGCGCGCCCTATCCCGGCGCGCTCGATTGCGTAAAGGCGCTCTCCGCTGCGGGCAGACGCACGGCGGTCGCCACCTCCAAACCGATCTGGTTCGCGAGGGAACTGCTCGATAAATTCGGTTTCACTCCGTGCTTCTCCTTCATAAGCGGCGCGGAGAGCGACGCCCACGCAGGCAAGGCGGAGATCGTGCGCCGCGCTATGGAAGCCCTTTCCGCGCGCGCGGAGGATACCGTCATGGTCGGCGACCGCAAATATGACGTGTTCGGGGCGGCGGAAAACGGCGTGCCCTGCATCGGCTTTTGCGGCGGATATGAAGAGCAAGGGGAGTTTGAACGGGCGGGGGCCGCCGCCGTCGCGGAAGATTACGCGCGGCTGCGCGCGCTTCTTCTCGGTTAAAAGTTTGTGAAAACAGAAGGGGATTGTGCAGGTTGCACAATCCCTTTTTATGTGCCAAAACCTTACAAATAAGTATATTTTTTCGCTAAAAGTTAATAATTTACAAAAAAAATGTAATAACGTTTCAAAGGTGAAAAATGCGATGAAAAATTTTGAAAAAATGCACAAATTTTTCAAAAAACCCTATACAAAAGGGGCAAACAATGTTATAATGTATACGGTTCAGTATATTTATCTCGGTATTTCGGATAAAAACACACAAGGTATTATCTTCACAGAGGTGGCACATTGGAAAAGATTGGCATCATTGATTTAGGATCGAATACCGCGCGGCTCGTCATCGTCGAGCTGTTCGGAGAAGGGCATTTCATGGTGGTCGACGAGCTGAAAGAGAGCGTGCGTCTGGGCCAGGACATGGAGAGAGACGGCTTTCTGAAGCCGCAGCGGGTAGCGGAAACGATAAAAACGCTCAAAATGTTCAAGAAGCTCGCCGATGCGAGCCGTGTGGACAGGATCATCGCCGTCGCCACGGCGGCGGTCAGGCGCGCAAAAAATCAGCGCAGTTTTCTCGACGAGATCCAGGCGACCTGCGGCATCAAGGTAAAAGTTTTAAGCGAGGAAGAGGAAGCCACGCTCGTCTACCGCGGCGTCATCAACTCGATGGATATCCCCAAAGGGGTCATTCTCGAGATCGGCGGCGGCAGCACGAAGATCGTCTATTATAACCGCCGCAACATGCTGCATTATTCCACCCTGCCGTTCGGCGCGGTGACGCTTACCGACCTGTTCAAGAACGACGGGCTTTCCCCCGAAGAACAGGCGGCGAAGGTGGAGGAGTTCTTTACCGAGCAGCTTTCCGGCATCGAATGGCTGAGCGAGGTCGACCCCGACGCGCAGATGATCGGCGTGGGCGGCTCCTTCCGCAATATTTTCAAGATCAGCAAGCTGGTGCGCAAGTACCCGCTGGATACCGTGCACAATTACGTTTTGCCGGTGGAGGACTTCGTGTCCATCTACGACATGATAAAAGTGCTCGACCTCGACCGGAAAAAGAAGATCAAGGGGCTTTCCTCCGGCAGGGCGGACATCCTGCCCGCGGCGCTCGCCGTCGTGAAGGCGTTCACTTCTTTCATGAAGTTCGAGACCTTCACCATCGGCGGCTCGGGCCTGCGCGAGGGCATCATGTTCAACCAGGCGATGCCCGTCACCCTCGAAAAGCCCATTTCCGACATCCTTTCGTACAGCCTCAACAGCCTCGTCAAGTATTACGAGTGCGACGAAAAGCACGTCGAACAGGTGGTCAGCCTTTCCGTGCAGCTGTTCAAGCAGCTCCGCGTGCTGCACAAGTTCCCGCGGCAGTATCTGAAGATCCTGAAAGTCGCCGCGACCCTGCACGACTGCGGCAACCGCATCAAGTTCTACAATCATCAGAAGCACAGCTGCTACATGATCCTCAACTCCACGCTGTACGGCATCACCCACCGCGAGATCGTCCTCGCCGCGTTCGTCGCCGGCTGCCATAAGAAGGAGGACATCTCCCTCGCGGATTGGGCGAAGTACAAGGACATCGTGCAGGAAGAAGACCTCGAAGCCGTCAAAAAGCTGGGCGTGATGCTGCGCATCGCCGAAAGCCTCGACCGCAGCTGCAGCGGCACCGTCAAGGGCATCAACTGCGACGTGCTCGGCGATTCCGTCATCATGAAGACGGAAGTGGAGGGCGACGCTTCCCTCGAGATCCGCGACGCGCTCACCGCCAACGCGGAGTTCCGCAAATCCTTCCGCAAAAACCTCGAAATACTCTGACCGCAGTCCGGTATGTGGATAGCCGCAAAGTTTCTTTGCGGCTATATCCGAGCGGGGGCGTCCCCGCGCGTATTTTTGAGGTGAAGAGATGGAAGTCGTTCTTGCGAGCGCAAGCCCGCGCCGCAGCGAGCTGCTGCATACAATCCTCCCGCGCTTCCGCGTGATCCCCGCGGCGGGGGAGGAGAAGGCGGATCTTTCCCTGCCGCCCGAAGAGATCGTCAAATCGCTCGCCCGCGCGAAGGCGCGCGAGGTCGCCTCCGCCGAAAAGGACGCGCTGGTCATCGGGGCGGATACGATCGTATACTTTGAAGGGAAGGTGCTCGGCAAACCGAAAGACGAAGAAGACGCGGCGCGTATGCTGCGCGCGCTTTCGGGCAGGGGGCATGAAGTGTACACGGGATACTGTCTGCTTTCCGCGGGAAAAGAGATTTGCGGGGCGGTGTGTTCCCGCGTCCTTTTCAGGGATCTGAACGAAGAATATATCCGCCGGTACGTCGCGGGGGGATCCCCGCTGGACAAGGCGGGCAGCTACGGGATACAGGACGAGGACGGCCCCGTCCTGTCTTTTGAGGGCAGCTATACGAACATCATCGGGCTGCCCGTCGAAGAGATAGGGGCGCGCCTGGCGGAATTTGGAGTACTGCAATGATAAAACTTGCCATAGACCTCGGTTCATCGGTCACAAAAATATTCAAGATCGGCAGCGGCATCGTCCTCGCCGAGGCGAGCTGCGTCGCCGTCACTACCGGGACGGACACGGTAAAGGCGATCGGCGAGGAGGCAAAGCGCCTCATCGGCAAGACGGCGGAGTTCACGACCATCGTGTTCCCCGTGTTCGAGGCGGATATCGTGAACGGGAACATGGCGGCGGTCATGCTCTCTTACTTTCTGAAAAAGATCGGCATCGGCCGCGCGCAGGCGCGGCGCACCGAAGCGGTGTTCGGCGTTCCCTGCGGCGCGCAGGACGCCCTGCTCGACAAATATTACCGTCTCGCGGAGGCGTGCGGCATCGGTTCGGTCAGCTTTGTGGAAGTGCCTTTCCTCGCCGCGTTCGGGCAGAACCTGACGTTGAGCGAGAGCACGCCCGCCTTCGTCGTCGATATCGGCGGCGGCAGCACCAATATCGCCGCCATCTCGATGGACGGGATCATCGCGGGAGTGGGGCTGAACATCGGCGGCGGCAACATCGACAGCCATATCATCGACACGATCGCCGAATCTTTCAATCTGAAGATAGGGCTGCTTTCGGGCGAAAAAGTCAAATGCACCGTCGCCAGCCTGTATAAGACGGACAACGAGCGTATGGTCGTGAACGGGCGCGACATTTCCGGCGGCCGCCCGCGTTCCGTGGCCGTTTCTTCCGAAGACGTATACGACTGCGTGCGCGTCTTTGCGGATAAGCTCTCGGAATACATCGGGCTGGTGCTCGCCAAGCTCCCGGCAGAGGTTTCCGCTTCCGTATGGCATACGGGGATCTATCTCTCGGGCGGCGGAGCCAAACTCATCGGGCTGGACGACTATCTCTCCAAACAGCTGCAGATGGACGTGAACGTGGCGGAAGAGCCGCAGATGGCGGTGGTGCTGGGCGGCGGCAGCGCGGTCGGCAACGCCGATATCCTCGATACGGTGCGCATAGAATATTGAACGAAGAATGCAACTCGAATAAAAAACGGCCGCGCGTATGCGGGATGCTCCGCAATAAAGCAGGCGGGAAGGGCATTGCCCTTCCCGCCTGCTTGCGCTTATTTTTTGTCGTCGCCTTCGCGTATCTCCACGCGGCGTATCTTGCCGCTGATGGTCTTGGGCAGTTCCGCCACAAACTCCACGATGCGCGGATACTTGTAAGGAGCCGTCGTCTTTTTGACGTGGTTCTGCAATTCCTTCACGAGCGCGTCGCTCGCCTCGAATCCCTTTGCCAGCACCACGGTCGCCTTCACGAGCTGCCCGCGCAGTTCGTCGGGCACGGCGGTGATGGCGCATTCCAGCACTGCGGGGTGCTCCATCAGCGCGCTTTCGACCTCGAATGGCCCGATGCGGTAGCCCGAACTCTTGATGATATCGTCCTTCCTTCCCACGAACCAGTAGTAGCCGTCGCTGTCGCAGTAGGCGAGGTCGCCGAGGTGATAATATCCGTCGTATCTGACGGCGGAGGTGAGGGCGGGGTCATTGTAATAACCGGAGAACAGCCCCTGCTGCGGGTCGCGCAGGCGGATGCAGATCTCGCCCGTTTCTCCCTGCTCCACGGGCTTGCCCTCGTCGTCGAGCAGCTGCACATAGTACAGCGGGGAAGGGCGGCCCATTGAGCCGGGACGTATCTCCATGAACTCGGAGAAAGTCGCGCAGACGACGGTCGTTTCCGTCTGCCCGAACCCTTCGTAGATGGGATGCCCGGTCTTCATGCGGATCTGGCGGTAGATCTCGGGGTTGAGCGCCTCGCCCGCCGTCATCATGTAGCGGATGCTCGAAAGGTCGTATTTTGTCAGGTCGGTCTTTATCATGAACCTGTACACGGTAGGGGGCGCGCAGAAGGTGGTGATGCCGTATTTCTGTATATGCTCGAGCAGGTCGCCCGGCTCGAATTTTCCGTGGAAGTCGTATACGAAGATGGCGGAACCGCACAGCCACTGCCCGAACAGCTTGCCCCAGCTCGCCTTCGCCCAGCCCGTTTCCGCGAGGGTGAAGTGCAGGCCGTCGTCCATGCAGTTGAGCCAATAGTGCGCCGTCACGATGTGCCCGAGGGTGTACCGCTGCGTCAGCGTCACCATTTTGGGCATCCCCGTCGTGCCGGAGGTGAAGTAGATGAGCAGGATGTCTTCCGCGGAACGCTCGCCGCGGCAGGGCACGTTCAGCGTTTCCTCCGCGCGTTCGGTGCCCTCGGTCAGGTCGAGGAATCCGTCGCGTTTGCCGATGCAGACGAGCTTCTCCGTTTCGGGAACGCGCGCCGCCGCTTTGCGGATGTTTTCGCAGAGCTCGTCTTCGTTCACCGCCACGACCGCTTTCGTCCCCGCCTTGCGCATCCTGTAAACGAGGTCTTTTTCCATCAGCATATGCGTCGCGGGTATGGCGATGGCGCCGATCTTGGAAAGCGCCATCAGCACCGTCCAGTATTCGTGACGGCGCTGCAGGATGACGAGCACGCGGTCGCCCTTGCCGATGCCGAGGGAGAGGAAATAGTTCGCGCATTTGTCGGAATCGCGCTTTATGTCGCCGAAGGTGAAGGTGCGCTCTTCCCCGAGGTCGTCGCACCATACGAGGGCGCGCTTGTCCGGCTGCAGGCGCGCGTATTCGTCCACGACGTCGTAGGCGAAATTGAAGTTTTCCGGAACATTCAGGCGGAAATTGTGGTAGAAGTCGTTGTAATCGCGGAATTTGATCCCGTTCGTGAAACGGCTCAGAAGGTTCATGGCTGGCGCCTCCGTGCGGTATAGGGTATAAGATCTGCGTATCTATGATATTGTATCACAAAATCGGGCAAGAATAAAGTATATTTCCGTTTTTGCGCCAAAAATTGTATAATTATTTGCAAAAACACCGAAAACATGGTATAATAGCCGCGCAAATCAAGTGAAAAACGGAGGGGAGCCATGCTCGACGGACTCACAGCATCCGTGCTCGGCGCCGTAAACGCCGCGTCGGACGGTTCCTATAAAGTGCTCGAGGCGGGCGAACTGCTCGGAGCCCTCCCCGCGGAGGAAAAGACGGACGAGGCGGGGCTGGAAAACGCGCTGCGCTATCTCTCCGAGCGGGGATACATCGACCTGCGTTACAGCGACGGCGGCACCTTCTGCCTGTGTTCGCTGCCGAAGGGGCGTTCCTATGCGGAGACGCTGCGCGCCGAACAGAGCGCGGCAAAGCCGTCTGCGGCGCCGCGCGGCAGATGGCTCGCCGCCTTTCTGGGAGCGTTCGCGGGCGGTTTTGCGGGCGCGCTTGCGGCGTGGGCGCTTTCCCTGCTGTTTTGAAGGGGCACGGACAGAGTATGCTGAACAGAGAGGAAAACGAGATCATGCGCGCCGTATACGAGCTGTGCGGCGGCAAGGGGTGCTGCCTCGTCAGCCCGTACGACCTGATGAGCCTGCTCCCCGCAAAGCGCGGCTATACGGCGGAGCGGGTGGACAGGCTGCTGCGCTCCCTCGAACTGGACGACTATTTCGACCTGCTCGAATCGGACAGGAAAGGGGAGCGGATGTACGTCGTCACGCTGCATTCCAAAGGCGAGGCATATCCCCGCGAGCGCCTGCAGATGCGGCGCAGCATCGCCTTCAAGATCGGGCTTTCGGTGGCGGGCGCGGTGATCACCTTCCTCGTCGGACTGCTGCTGCGCCTGGCATTTTCATAAAAGCGGAAGAGCGCGCAGTTTTGCGGGCTTTTTTGTTTGACTTGCCCGCCCCCGCCGTTGTATAATTGATGGAAGAGATTGCAAACGTTTGTTCATAAAAATCCGGAGAAAGATATGGCAGATTTTGACCTCGTCGCCCCGTACAAACCGACGGGCGACCAGCCGCAGGCGATCGAAAAACTGACCGAAGGCGTGCTCGACGGTATCCGCACGCAGGTGCTCGTCGGCGTCACGGGCAGCGGCAAGACGTTCACGATGGCGAACGTCATAAAAAACGTGGGGCGGCCCACCCTCGTCATCGCGCACAACAAGACGCTCGCGGCGCAGCTCTGCAACGAGTTCCGCGAGTTTTTTCCGCACAACAGGGTGGAGTACTTCGTATCCTATTACGACTATTATCAGCCCGAAAGCTACATTCCCAGCACGGATACCTATATAGAAAAGGATATGTCCGTCAATGACGAGATCGACAAACTGCGCAACTCCGCGACCGCCTCCCTCGGCGAGCGCGACGACGTGGTGGTCGTCGCCTCCGTTTCCTGCATCTACGGGCTGGGCGCGCCGGAGGAGTACTTCGACCTCGCCGTCTCTCTCCGTCCGGGAGATGAGATATCGCGCGACGAACTCATCCGCCGCCTCATCGAATTGCAGTACGAGAGGAAGGATATCGACTTCACCCGCTCCTCCTTCCGCGTGCGCGGCGACATAGTGGAAATTTTCCCCGCGGGCAATTCGGAGATCGCCATCCGCGTCGAATTTTTCGGCGACGAGATCGACAGGCTGTGCGAGGAGGAGGTCGTCACGGGCAAGGTGACGGCGGAGCTGAAACACGCCTGCATTTTCCCCGCCAGCCATTACGCGGTGGGCAGCAAAAAGATGCAGGCGGCACTCGCCGCCATCGAGCGCGACCTCGAGGACGAGGTGAAGGCGTTCCGCGACGACGGAAAACTGCTCGAAGCCCAGCGCCTCGAACAGCGCACGCGCTATGACCTGGAGATGATGCGCGAGGTGGGGTATTGCAGCGGCGTGGAGAATTACAGCCGCTACTTCGACGGGCGCAAGCCGGGCGAGCCTTCGTTCACGCTGCTCGATTACTTCCCCGAAAATTTTCTCGTGTTCATCGACGAGAGCCACATGACGCTTCCGCAGATCCGCGCTATGTATCACGGCGACCTTTCCCGCAAGACCAACCTCGTCAACTACGGCTTCCGCATGCGTTCCGCGTACGACAACAGGCCGCTCACCTTCGAGGAGTTCGACGCGCGCGTGCCGCAGATGATCTGCGTATCCGCCACGCCCGCCGAATATGAGATGAAGGAGGCGGGGCAGGTGGTCGAGCAGATCATCCGCCCGACGGGTCTGCTCGACCCCGAAATCGAAGTCCGCCCCGTCAAAGGGCAGATCGACGACCTGCTCGGCGAAATCAAAAAGGTCACCGAAAGCGGCGGCAGAACACTCATCACCACCCTCACCAAGCGCATGGCGGAAAACCTGACCGACTATCTCAAAGAGAGCGGCATAAAAGTGCGCTATATGCACAGCGACATAGACACCCTCGAGCGCATCGACATCGTCAACGGGCTGCGCAGCGGAGAATTCGACGTGCTGTGCGGCATCAACCTGCTGCGCGAGGGGCTGGATATGCCCGAAGTGAAGCTGGTCGCCATCCTCGACGCGGACAAGGAGGGCTTTCTGCGCAGCGATACCTCGCTCATACAGACTATCGGCCGCGCCGCGCGAAACGCGGAAGGGCGGGTCATCATGTATGCCGACGGGATCACCGGCAGCATGAAGCGCGCCATCGACGAGACCAACCGCCGCCGGGCGGCGCAGAAGGCGTACAACGAGGCGCACGGCATCGTTCCCAAGACTATCATAAAGGAAATCAGGAGCACCATCGGGATCACGCAGAAAAAGAAGGCGCAGAGCGCGGACAAGATCCGCCCCGAAGACATCCCCGACGAGATCGAAAAGCTCAAGGCGCTGATGAAGGTCGCGTCCAATCAGCTGGATTTTGAACGCGCCATCGAGATACGCGATACCATCAATCAACTGAAAAAGCGGCTGTACGGCAGATAGAGAGGCAGGGCATGAAGGAAGAAATATTCGTAAAAGGCGCAAAGGAAAACAACTTAAAGAACATCGACGTGCACGTCCCGCGCAACACCCTCACGGTATTCACGGGCGTTTCGGGCAGCGGAAAATCCACGCTCGCCTTCGCTACAATCTTCGCGGAAGGACAGCGCAGGTATGTGGAGAGCCTTTCCTCCTACGCGCGGCAGTTCCTCGGGCAGATGGACAAGCCGGACGTCGAGTCCATCGAAGGGCTTTCGCCCGCCATTTCCATAGACCAGAAGACGACGTCGCACAACCCGCGTTCCACCGTGGGCACGGTCACGGAGATATACGACTATATGCGCCTCCTTTTCGCGCGCGTCGGCGTCCCGCACTGCCCGAAGTGCGGCAGGGAGATCCGCCGCCAGACGGTGGACGAGATCGCGGACAAGGTGATGGCGATGCCGGAAGGGAGCAAGATCCTCGTGAACGCTCCCGTCGTGCGGGGCAGGAAGGGGGAGTATACCAAAAACCTCGAAGGCTTCCGCAAGAGCGGCTACGGCAGGGTCAAGATAGACGGCATCGTCTACGACTTACAGGAAAACATAAAACTCGATAAGAACGTCAAGCACAGCATCAGCGTCGTCATCGACCGCCTCGTCGTCAAAGACGGCATCCGGAAGCGCCTTACGGACAGCCTCGAAGCGGCGCTCAAACTTGCCGACGGGCTGGTCGTCATCGACTGCGGCGGCGAGGAACAGCTCTTTTCCGTCAAATATGCCTGCCCCGACTGCGGCATCAGCATAGAGGAGATCGAGCCGCGGCTGTTCTCCTTCAATACGCCGTACGGAGCCTGCCCCGACTGCGGCGGGCTGGGCTTCAAGCAGATCGTCGACGAGGCGCTCATCTGCCCGGACAAGAACAAGACGCTGCGCGAGGGCGCCATCGCCGTGGGCGGCTGGTTCCTCGAAAGCAAGGCGACGAACAACATGTATGTGGAGGCGGTCGCGAAGCATTACGGGATAAACATGGATATTCCCGTCAGGGATCTCCCCAAAGAGCAGTACGACATCCTCATGTACGGTTCCAAAGGGGAAAAGATCCCCATGCAGTACGACGCCTACAACTTTCACGGCACCTATCAGATCGCCTGGGAAGGCTTCGTCAATTCACTCTCCCGCCGCTACCAGAACACCGAGAGCGAGGGGGTGAAAGGGGAGATCGAAAAGTATATCACTGACCTTCCCTGCCCGACCTGCGGCGGCAGGCGCCTGAAAAAGGAGGCGCTCTCCGTCTATGTCGGGGGGAAGAACATCGCCGAACTGTGCGATCTCTCCGTCACCGACCTGTATGCGTTTTTTGAAGAGCTGCAGCTCACGCCCACCGAGCACCTCATCGCGGACGGCATCCTGAAAGAGATAAAGGCGCGGCTGAACTTTCTGCGCAACGTCGGGCTCGCTTACCTCAACCTCTCGCGCAGCGCGGGCACGCTTTCGGGCGGCGAGGCGCAGCGCATCCGCCTCGCCACGCAGATCGGCAGCGGGCTGACGGGCGTGCTGTATATCCTCGACGAGCCGAGCATCGGCCTGCACCAGCGCGACAACGAAAAGCTGCTCAATACCCTCACAGACCTTCGCGACCTCGGCAACACCCTCATCGTCGTCGAGCACGACGAGGATACCATGCTGGCGGCGGATTACATCGTGGACATCGGGCCGGGCGCGGGCGTGCACGGCGGGCAGGTGGTCGCCTGCGGCAGCGTGCAGGACGTCATGAACACGCCCGGATCCGTCACCGGCGATTTTCTCGCGGGGCGGCGGAAGATCGAAGTCCCGCCCGTCCGCGTACAGCCGGACGGCCGCCTGT
>ERZ1643250.1277-NODE-1277-length-22117-cov-7.446696_pt1 | contig 22117 bp, 25 predicted proteins | sample MGYA00579262_ERZ1643250 | MGnify/ENA primary metagenome ERZ1643250 (study PRJEB29033, sample SAMEA4952265) | chicken gut metagenome | biome: Broiler Chicken; feature: Gastrointestinal Tract; material: Caecum | place: Ireland | collected 2018 | study: Broiler... | reverse complement strand
AGATTGAAAAAGCACATCCCGATGTGTTCAATATCCTGCTGCAGGTGCTGGACGATGGTCATATCACGGATTCCCAGGGGAGGAAAGTTGATTTTTCCAACACCGTGATCATCATGACTTCCAATGCAGGGGCAAAGGCAATCGTAGATCCGAAGAAACTGGGATTTGGAGTCAAAGATAATGCGGCGGATGATTATAAGAGAATGAAACAGAATGTAATGGACGAAGTGAAGCTGATCTTCCGTCCGGAATTCCTGAACCGGATTGATGAAATTATTGTCTTCCATGCACTGGAAAAAGAACATATGAAGAAAATCGCTGTTCTGATGAGCAGGGAATTTTCAAACCGGCTGGCGGAGCAGATGAATATTCATCTGACTCTGCGGGAATCGGCAAAAAATCTGCTTGTGGAGAGAGGAACTGATGCAAAATATGGAGCAAGACCCCTTCGCAGAGCCATGCAGACAGAACTGGAAGATAAGCTGGCAGACGCCATATTAAACGGAGAAGTCAAGCCTGGTGATACAGTGGAGGCAGGTGTGTCTCAAAAGAAGATACACTTTATTGTCCGGCAAAAATCAGTGGCAAATCAGTAACATTTATTATATAATAGCGATAGCATCGATGTATAAGGGCCAATATGGTTTGGAGCATCTGCCCCTTGTACACCGATATCAGCAAGTACTTAGGAGGAAAATGAAAAATGGCAGCTGTGAAAGAATTACTGCGTACAGAGAACGACGGAACACTTAGCTTTGGAGACTACACGCTTGCATCCAAGACAAAAAAAGATAATTGTGAATTTGCAGGAGATATTTATAAAGTAAAGACTTTTTCAGAGATAACAAAGCTTGAGAAAAACGGTATGTTTGTCTACGAGTCTGTTCCCGGAAGTGCGGTGGAGAACTTTAAGGAGACAGACACAGAAGTGACATTTTCCGTATCCGCGGGCGGAGACGTGCAGTTTACGCTGGAGCTGGAGCCGGAGAGTGAGTACGAGGTATTTATCGGCGGCGATTCAGCAGGCAGAATGACCACAAACCTCAGCGGAAAGCTTAGCGTCAGCGTGGAGCTGAGCGCGGATCAGAGCGTGGATGTCAGAGTTTCCAAGTGCTGATATAATTTCAGGCAGGGCAGAGGCGGTGTTCAGGGGAAATTCCTCCGGCTGACTGATGCTTTCGCCTGAAAGAGCAGAATAACTGCAGGGTGGATGGGTGTCCACCCTGTTTTACTGTCAGTTCAGGATATAAAACGAGAGAAAGGATAAGGATGCTATGGCAAAAGGAAAAAAAAGTGTCTTTTTCTGTCAGAGCTGCGGACATGAGGAGTCCAAGTGGCTGGGGCAGTGTCCGGCCTGCGGGGAGTGGAATACATTTGTGGAGGAACGGATAGACACCGGCATCACAAAGGGAACCACGGCCGCTGCCAGAGCAGTCAGAGAGTCTGTGCGCGGAGCGGCGGTTGTGTCTCTGACAGACGTTAAAGCAGACGATGAAGCGCGCAGCAGGACGGGGATCGGAGAGCTGGACCGGGTGCTCGGAGGCGGGATTGTCCCCGGCTCGCTTGTACTTGTGGGAGGAGATCCTGGTATCGGAAAGTCCACTCTTCTGCTTCAGGTGTGCCGGCAGATGGCGGAGATGAAGAAGATTCTTTATATATCGGGAGAAGAGTCTCAGACTCAGATTAAACTCAGGGCAAACCGGATGGGAAAGTTTTCTCCAAACCTTCTCCTCCTGTGCGAGACAAATCTGGAAATCATACGGGGTGTGATCGAAAAGGAGAAGCCGGAACTTGTGATCATTGACTCGATCCAGACCATGTACAGTGAGGAGGTGGCTTCAGCGCCGGGAAGCGTTTCTCAGGTGCGGGAGTCCACGAATGTTTTCATGCAGCTTGCAAAAGGAATGTGTATTTCCATTTTTATCGTAGGGCATGTGACAAAAGAGGGAACCGTAGCGGGCCCCCGCGTTCTGGAACATATGGTAGATACGGTCCTTTATTTTGAGGGTGACCGGCACGCGTCCTACCGCATTCTCCGGGCGGTCAAGAACCGCTTTGGCTCCACAAATGAGATCGGTGTTTTTGAGATGCGCCAGGACGGTCTTGCAGAAGTGGAAAATCCGTCTGAATATATGCTCAGCGGCAAGCCGGAAAATGCGTCGGGCTCGGTAGTGGCTTGTTCAATGGAGGGCACAAGGCCGATTCTGATCGAGATACAGGCGCTTGTCTGCCGCAGCAATTTCGGGATGCCCAGGAGAACAGCGGCAGGAACGGATTATAACAGGGTGAATCTGCTGATGGCCGTTCTGGAGAAACGCCAGGGAATGGCATTGTCAAACTGCGATGCCTATATCAATATCGCAGGGGGCATCCGAATGAACGAACCGGCAATAGATCTGGGGATCGTTCTGGCAATCGCGTCCAGTTTCCGGAACCGCCCCATAGATGAGAAAACGATCGTATTCGGAGAAGTAGGCCTGAGCGGAGAAGTCCGGGCAGTGAGCATGCCTGAACAGCGGGTGGCAGAAGCAAAAAAACTCGGGTTTGAGACCTGTATCCTGCCCGAGGTATCCCTCAAAATGATAAAAGGGATGGAAGGGATCAAACTGATCGGTGTAAAAAATATCGGAGACGCAGTTGGAATATTCTGAAAATATTGATAAAAGGGGTCAGGCCCCTTTGGGAGGAAAAATGCGACAATTTATAAGAAAAGCGAAATATTATGAGACAGATCAGATGGGAATCATTCATCATTCAAACTATATCCGCTGGATGGAGGAAGCGCGTATTGACATGCTGGATCAGCTGGGATATCCGTACCGCAGATTTGAGGAAATGGGATATATGAGTCCGGTGCTTCATGCGGAATGTGAGTATAAGAAGAGTGTGAAGTTTGATGATGAGGTTAAGATTGTTGTCAGCCTGCAGGAGTTCGGGCGGGTGAAGTTTACTCTGCGCTATGATATATATAATATGAGCGAAGGCGGGGAGCTGAGCGCTTATGGGACAACTTCGCACTGTTTTCTGAAAAAGAGCGGAAGGCCTGTTTTGATTGATAAAGAAATGCCAGAATTTACAGCAACGATGAGAACTCTGGAGAGGAAAAAAGAGAATCGGTAGACAGAAAAGACAGAGGCAAATTATGGATTATGAAAAACTGTGTGAATTGAGAAATAAACAGAACAGATTTGGTGATCTGGCAGGAGTCAGAATCGTGGAGATACGGGAGGGCTATGCCCGCACGGAACTTGAGGTGAGACCGGAACTTTTAAATCCCATCGGTTCTCTGCACGGCGGATGCCTGTTTACTATGGCTGATATCACAGGCGGTTCTGCTGCAGTATCGCATGGAGAGCAGGTTACAACTGCAGACGCGGATATCCGCTATCTTCGGCCGGGAATCCATGTGAAAAAGCTGACTGCAGAATCCAGGGAAATCAAGAAAGGAAAAAATCTTCTTGTATATCAGGTGGAGATCCGGGATGAAAAGGAGACACTCCTTGCAGCAGCCACACTGTCGTACATGTCCCTGCATGAGAGGATAGAGCTATAAAGAGTATCCTTCAGGGAAGCGGCATCTGCCCTGCCGGGAAATATTTTATTCAAAATAGAATAGTTCTTCAAATTTTTTGTCCAGTGCAATGCACAGTACAAGGGCCAGCTTAGCTGTAGGGTTAAACTGGCCCGTTTCTATAGAACTGATCGTGTTCCTTGAAACTCCCACCATTTCTGCCAGCTGGGCCTGGGACAGATCCTTTTCAGACCTCGCTTCTTTCAGATGGTTTTTCAGTATAAGTTCTTCTTTCATAATCCGGCAAAACCCCTTTATAATTGATATCGTACAAAATAGGCTATAATTCCGGCAAGGAAAATCAAAGTCAGAAGAAGCTGCCACCACTTGCGGGTGAAGTAGAACTTTGCTCCAAACTCACAGACCAGGCTCAAACCAACTAAAAGAGTAATAAAATCTTCAAACATCATGGTAAGTGATCCGATACGCACTTCTCCGCTGACAAACTCGGAGCCCATCACCATTAAAATAACCAGAACAGACATAACGCTCCAATATCCGAACATTTCCGCATTTTGTTTGTTTTGAACCTGAAGTTCGTCACCTTTTCGGTTGTCGTTTTTGCTTTTCAGCAGAATATCTTCCTTTTCCATGAAAAAGCCCCCTTTCGGATGAAAAAAATTTATCATGTCATGCCAAGTTTTCTTTGCGTTAAATATACCATATGCCAAGTATACTTGTCAATGGGGCACGGGCGTTTTTTAGATGAACATTTAACTTCCATTTAACTTGAATATATCGAGTATCGATAATATAATGAAATCACAAATAGCGATACTCGATATTCAAATACTTCAATGCAAGCATCGGGGTATTTGACCCTCGCGGCAGTCGCCAAATGGACATGCTTGCATGTCCGCTTGGCTCGTTGCTCGCGGAAATAAAGTTCCAGAAGGAGGACTCACATGCGTAATAAGGAAGGAAAGAAGGTTACTTACAGATTTGTGAACTTTTGCTATACAGAACGCGGCGCATTTTCGGAGTATCTTCACAAAATGTCACTGAAAGGCTGGCATTTTGCCGGCTGGAAATGGGGAATGGTCTTTGAACAGGGAGAGCCGGAAGATATCGTTTATGATGTGGAAATATTCTCGGAGGCCGGAGAAAAAGATCTCCGACCGGAGGAAGAAACCGAAGAATATGCAGAATACTGCCGGGCAGCCGGGTGGGAATTTGTTGACGCTAACAGAAAATTCTGTGTTTTCCGGAAAGTATCAGAGTATGCAGTTCCCATTGTGACTGAGACAGAGCGGGTGGAAGAGATATGGAAGGCAGAAGGGAAGAGGATGCTGATCCCGGCAATTATATTTGGAATATTTGCCGTGGATTATCTGGTTACTGCAGTAAAAACAGGAATCGAGAACTGGCTTTTTTCTGATCTGCATCTGTTTATTCTGTTTCTGCTTCCTGCCTATTTCCTGGGATATGTCCTGCAGTATATTTTCACGCTGAAGTGGTATCTGACCGGGAAAAAGAGGGTCTCTTCAGGAAAACCGGTGAAATACAGCCTGCGGATCGGATACCGGATCTGGAATGCATTTGTGAATATAGCGCTGGCTGTTTTAATTGTCTGGGTTTATTATCTCGGTCTGCACAAAATAGCGGTTATCGCACTGATCGCAGTTCTGTTTTTCGGCGGACTGCAGGCTGCTGAGAACTATTTCCGGCCGAGAAGAAAAAACGGAAGAAAGATCAGGAGAATCGGCTGGGGCAGTTACATTGTGCTCAGTCTGTTCCTTCTCACCCTTTTGCCGGAGAATACTTCTTATAACGAACCGGATCAGAGCATACTGGGCAGCATGGAGGAAGGCAGCTTTGTGCTGGCGGAAGAAACAGGGGATAAAGATGTGCAGTTTTCCTACTATTTGTACCAGACAGATCACCCATGGGTTGCGGATGTGGTGTGGTCCTCCCAGAAACGAGAAGATGCGGATATGGGCTGGTCGTCGGAAGGAAATCTTCGCATTTACCGGGCGGTTGGACAGCGAACTATCCGCTGTAAAGACGCGGTTCTGGTGCTGCAGTACAAATCCGATGAGCTGACCGATGAGCAGCTTCATGCAGCTTTAAGCAGACTGGGGCTGCAGAAAGCCTGAGAATCTCTAAGATCGCGGGACAGTGATAAGATGCTGGAAAAACACATCCGGGCTACAGGCAGACAGGGCGGAAAAACCGCCGCAGGGAGAAGGAAGCCTCTTTTATAAAATCAAAATACGAAAAAGAAAGGAACGGACAGATGGCAAGAGAACAGTTTCAGACATTGACGGAGCCAATGTATTATATCCTTCTCGCACTGATGGAGGAATGCTGCGGCGTAGACATTATGGAAAAGGTCGCTGAGATTTCCGGGGGCCGTGTGACGGTGGGCCCGGGAACGCTTTATGCCATGCTGTCAAAGTTTGAAGCTACAGGAATTATACGGAGGACCGCCCAGGAAGGGAGGAAAAAGTCCTACATCATTACAAGCCACGGAAAGAAAATGTTAAGCGAGGAGTATGACCGGCTGAAGCGGATGATACAGGACGGGGATGCGGTAAAAGGCAGATCATGAGAGATTAGAAAATTTATGCATATAGCAGGCGAAAGTATGGCAGAGATCAGCATCAGGGACTATCATCTCTGGAAGCTGATTTTTCATGTCTTTAGATTGAGGAAAAGCGGGAGCTGAATCGGACCAGCCCGTTTTATTCATATTTAATAGGTTGTAACAGTATATAACAGTTGACAACAGTTATATACTGTTATATACTGCTTATCAAGAGGAGGACATTTATGAAGATTATAATCAACAGTTCATCAATGGTACCGATTTATGAACAGATCATGGATCAGATCAAGGCTCAGATCACAGCCGGTGATCTGAGAGAAAATGACATACTCCCCTCTGTCCGGACTCTTGCAAAAGAACTGAAGATCAGTGCACTGACTGTTAAAAAGGCATATGATAATCTGGAACAGGACGGCTTTACCGTTACTGTCCACGGGAAAGGTACATATGTTGCCGCTGCAAATACGGAACGGATGCTGGAGGAGCAGCGCCGGGAAGTGGAAGAAGGCCTTGAAAAAGCAGTGGAAAAGGGCAGAAGATGCGGGATGAATGACGAAGAGATCAGGGAGCTATTTGAATTGATCATGGAGGACTAGAAAATGTTGGAAATAAAGGGACTTGTAAAGGATTACGGAGATTTCAGGCTGAACTGTTCCATGAAAGTAGGAAAAGGGTGCATCACCGGGCTGGTGGGGCAGAACGGCGCGGGTAAAAGCACGACCTTTAAGGCTGCTCTCGGCTTGATTTCCTGTGACAGCGGAGAGGTTTCCATTCTGGGAAAACCCTCTTCTGAACTGACGGCCCGGGACCGTCAGAAAATGGGGGTTGCCCTGAACAATTCCGGGTTCAGCGGTTATCTGCGTGTGAAAGACATTGTTCCGGTGCTACGGGCAATGTACCCGGAGTTTGATGAGGGAAAATTCAAAAATATCTGCAGAAAATTCAGTGTTCCAGAGAACAAGATGATCAAAGATTTCTCTACCGGAATGAAGGCAAAATTAAAGGTAATCGTGGCTGTGACCCACAATGCAGAGTTCCTTCTGCTGGATGAGCCTACGTCAGGGCTTGATGTGGTAACCCGCAGAGATGTGATGGATCTTCTCCGTGAATACATGGAAGAGAATGAAGACAGGAGCATACTGATCAGCTCCCATATTTCCACAGATCTGGAGGGGTTGTGTGATGATATTTATATGATCCACAACGGACAGATTGTTCTGCACGAGGATACCGACGTCCTGCTGAATAATTACGCCCTGATCAAGGCGGACCGGGAGCAGTTTGCGCGGCTGGATAAGGAGCATATCCTGAAAGTGAGGCGGGAGCACTATGGGTATGACTGCCTGACCAACCAGAAACAGTATTACAGGGAAAATTATCCGGATGTGGTTGTGGAACGGGGAAATCTTGATGAAGTGATTGCAATGATGATCGGAGGCGAGGATTTATGAAAGGACTGCTGATGAAAGATTTTCAACTGATGAAAAACCAGGGGAAGATAGGGATTGCCATACTTGTGGTGATCGCTGCATTTGGAATTTTTGCAGATGGGAATTCTTCTTTCCTGACAGCATATTTTACAATTTTTCTGGCGCTTTTTGCTACCAGCACGATCAGTTATGATGAGTACGACAGTGGATATCTTTTTCTCTTTACCCTTCCGGTAAGCAGAAAAGGCTATGTGACAGAAAAATATGTGTTCGGATTTCTCAGCATCCTGCTTGCCTGGTGCTTCGGCATGGCAGTGGGGACAGCTGATTTTCTGCGGACAACTCCTCACGACAGCCTGACAGATTGGTTTATAGGCGGAACGCTCTATATAGCAGTTGCGGTTATCTTTCTCAGTTTTACGATTCCGGTGAGGCTGAAGTTTGAGGCAGAGATGGCCAGGTATGCCAATCTGATCGCGATTATAGCAATGCTGGTGATCTATACCCTCATTATGGGCGGCATAGAATATCTGCCGGAATCCTGGACGGCAAATGTGGCGGCATTTTTCAACGGACTGGGCGATATGGGAATCTGGATGTGCGCTATGACAGCGGCCCTTGTTATTCTGATTATTTCTTATCTGTGCAGCAGGCGGATCATCCTGCATAAGGAGTTCTGATACATAAGATGAAGTCGGATATAAAGACGGGCGGGCTGTCACTGCGGCAGGAAGTTATTCTTTTTACAGTAATCAGAAAGAGACAGTACAGGAATTAGGAATAAAATAAAAATAAGGGAGGCACCGAACTATGTAAACCAGGTTCGGGGCCTCCCTTTTGAAAGAGACTTTTTATCCGATTTTCGGAAATATCAGAAAACCGGCAGAAGAACAGGATCTGCAAAGGGCAGGACGGCTGCCCTCACAGGATATCTTTCCGGGTATATACAGTAAATGCCGCTGCGATTCCGGCAGCTCCCATGCAGCATCCGATCGTGGCAGAAACAGGATCTATGGTGCACTCTGTTATGATATCTGCCGCCTCTGCATATCCAAAAGGAGTGATATATTTCAGCCACTTGGCCTGATCTGTCAGATTGGCAATGATATTCAGAAAATACAGGACTGCCGCCAGGCCCAGACCGATCCCGATCCCGTTTCTTCTCAGGCACGCCGAGATGCCGAAGCAGACGGCGGCGACTTCAATCTGGAGAAGGAGATAAGCCCCATGAAGAAGAAAGAACTCTTTGATCTGAAGCCCCTCGCCGATAATGCCGGTCATTGCAAGAGCAGTCAGAATCACGGCGGCGTTGAGGATCACGACCTGCAGGAGAATGCGCAATAGTTTTTCCAGGACGATTCTGCCGCGGCTGACGGGATGCATCAGCAGAAATTCTGCCGTCCGGTTCCTTTCTTCATCGGCCAGAGCAGTGACGCCCAGATAGGCGGCGAAGAAGGCTCCCCCTATACCCAGAATATTGCCGCATTCCAGTCCGTAAAATCCCATCAGCTCTCCGAAATTCAGACGGTCCATGCCGAAAGCCTGGGTAAAATTTCCCATAGAGGAAAAAGCGGCATTCAGTTCGTTCACCTGTTTTTTCATATCCGGAAAGATCGCCAGGCAGACGATCAGCAGAAGCGCAATGGCTGCTGTCCAAACAGCCAGCGCGATCCGGCTCTTTTTCATTTCAAATTTCAGCAAGGTCATGTCAGATCCTCTCCTTTCGCTTCTGTATCCGGGGAATCAGATCCGGTTTCGTAGTAGTGCATAAAGATTTCGTTCAGATCCGGTTCCGTGATCATGATATCGGTAAAAGGCAGCGGAGAGAGCAGGGCGAGCATATCCTTTACATTGCCCTGACAGAGAAATGATGCAGATTCTCCGCCTGCCTGATAATCTCTGACAGATATGTGGGAAAATTCAGGCTGGTTCTTTTTCATGTGTTTTAATATGCGTTCTAGGGTATTTATATCTGTCCCTGCCAGAGATATCCGTTTCGCATTTGTCTTTGCCAGTGTTGAAATATCTCCGCATGCCGCAATCCGGCCTTCCCGGATGACGGCTGCACGGCTGCAGTACCTCTGCACCTCGGAAAGGATGTGGGAGGAAAAAAAGATGGTAGCTCCTTGTGAGCGCCGTTCGGAGAGTATTTCAAAAAATTCTTTCTGAATAAGCGGATCGAGCCCGCTTGTGGGCTCATCAAATATATACAGATCTGGTCTGTGCTGAAGGGCACATACAATGGCAAGCTTTTTCCGGTTCCCGAGAGAAAGCGCCTCTGTTTTCTGATGGGGATTGAGCTGAAACCTTTCGCAGAGGGTTCGGGCATCTTTTGAGCAGTCTTTGTGCCTTAAGTCTGCGCAGAGACGCAGTATCTCTGATACAGTTGTACCTGCATAAAACATAGCTTCCGATGGAATATATCCGGTATTTTTAAGGATTTCTTTTGATTTATAAACAACATTCTTTCCAAAAACCGACACGGTTCCCGATGAGGGACGGATCAGTCCGAGCAGGATACGGATAGTTGTACTTTTTCCGGCTCCGTTTGGCCCGATGAATCCGAAGAATTCGCCCGGGCCGACGGAAAGATCAAGATCTATGATCCCCCTTGCTTTTCCATAATATTTTGTGAGATGGGATGCCTCAATGACAGACTGCATGCGAGAGAACTCCTTTCAATCATATAGTTTATAAACACACAGACTCCTGTATGTTTCCAGTTTATATCGGCGCCCGGTATCTGGCAATCTTTTTTCGGCAGATGATAAAAAATCTTGAAAAAGTGACATGTTTCTGAAAAAAGTGTTATTGCTCCAGAAATGGACAGCAAATATACTGGATTAAATGATGGATTCTGTGTGAAAGGAGGAGGCGGAAAAACAGAAGAGCAGGACTCTAGGGAGACTGACTCTCAATAAGCAGGGCAATATGCAATACATATTGCAGAATATACAAAATAAGAGTGGAAAAGGAGAGAAAAATGAGAAAACGGAGTGCAAGAATCAGCGCCTGCTGCCTTGCCTTTGCGCTGGCAGCAGGCGCTCTGCCTGATGTGCCGGTGCGGAGTGTAAAGGCGGAAGGCGCAAAACGGGCAGACGACCTGCTGGAGATCAGATGCGACGGCGGGGAAAGCGCAGCCATGAAGCTTTACGCCAACGGCGTATATGAGGCAAGTCAACCATGTGGCGGATGACTCGGTATATTTTGACCGCTACTACAAGTTTGTAGGGCAGGACGGAAAAGTGGGCGCTTATCCGTACTGGGCGTATGTATTTGATTATATGGCGGAACATGAAGAGGCGTCTCAGGACGAGGCCGAGACCGAGGCAAGGAAATATTTTGAGGGAAAAGGTGTTACTGATTTTACATACACCCAATGGTTTGACTTTACCGGCGGTTATCTGACAGATGATGCGGGAGAGATCGTACAGGATACCATCGGCGACCGTGCGGGGCAGAACGTATACGCTTACGACTGCTGGTGGGCTACGACTCCATGCCGGTTATCATTTCCACGGACGGATCGGAGTATCAGACTCCGGGATGGGCGGATGAGATCATCGACGGAGAGGAAAGCGTGGCGAAGTACTGGCTTACGCAGGGTTCTGACGGCTGGAGACTCGACGTTGCCAACGAGGTATCCGATGAGACCTGGCAGAAGTTCCGGGACCTCCTCTGAGACAGGGGAAGCGACCGCAACAGTAAATGGTGATGTTGTTACCATGACAAATGATGAACTGAATGTAGACAGCGCAACGGCAAAAGTCCCGCTGAATGTTGTTAACAGCAAGGGATTTGACCTTCCGCAGACAGGCGCTGCAGGAACAGCCATTTTTGCCATCGCCGGTATCGTGATCGTGGCAGTGGCAGGGATCGGAATACTTTCCTACCCTTTCGTCAGCAATATGCTCCACGACAGGAAGCAGGACGAGATCATAACGGAATATGACGAACAAATGGCACATCTCGGAGATGAAGAAAAGGAACAGATGCTTGAGGCGGCTCGCGAGTACAACGAGGACCTGATCGGCAATGTGGTCTTAAGCGACCCCCTTCGATCCGGCGGCTCTGGAGCGGATCAATGAGAATTATGATGACCTTCTGAACTATGAGGGGAACGGCATCATGGGGTATGTAGAGATCCCCAGAATTGATGTATATGAGGCGGTCTATCACGGCACCTCAGATGAAGTGCTGTCCCGGATCTGTATCATCTGGCAAATAAACTGGAAAACCGCAAGGTGTACAGGGAATTTGAAGAAAATGCCCGGAAGGCATCCGAAGAGAATGGCGGAACCGGTGTGTCAGCTGAAGACTCGTCTGATACAGATGGAGAAAAATTTACGCGGCTGTATGAACAGATGACCGCATACAATGAAAATATTTTTGCGAATCACCAGGCGGAGCTGTCCGATCCCTGGTCCTATGAGCAGAGCAGCTTTGACCTGACGGAGTACGGCATGGAGGACAATGTCGCGGCCGTCATAGAGATCCCCCGGATGGATGTGGAACTGCCCGTATATCTGGGAGCCACCCGGGAAAATATGGAGCGGGGAGCGGTGCAGCTGGGACAGACTTCGCTGCCTATAGGAGGCGCGGACACAAACTGTGTGATCGCCGCCCACAGGGGGTACCGTGGGATTCCCATGTTCCGCGATATCGAAGCGCTCCGTCCCGGAGATGAAGTGATCGTCCACAATTTCTGGGAGACGCTGACCTATGAAGTGTCAGAGATTCAGGTCATCTATCCGTCGGATATAGACAAAGTGCTGATCCGTCCCGGCGAGGATATGGTCACGCTGCTGACCTGCCATCCGTATACGCAGCACACGAGAAGATATGCCGTTTTCTGCACCCGGACCACCGGGGAAGAAACAGCCGGTACAGAGGCGCAAGATGGCGGAAAGGCAGAATTATCCGCAGAGACCGCAGAAAAAGCGGCGTCAGAGGACGGTGATATCCTGCGCAGGGAAAAACTTTTAAGAACTGCCGGATATGGGTTCCTGGCAGCGATCGGCGCGGCGATCGCAGGGAAGGGGATATGGAACCGGGCCGGCCGGAGGCGCCGGTTTCGGAAATAGGAAAATATCTTGGAAAAGTGAAACATTTCTGAGATTTTTATCATATACAGTTTTGGACAATTTCCTTACAATTTAATTATCACATGAGACGAAAAGGAGGAAATGTAATGAAAAAGAAAAGGATTTTTGCACTTATGCTGGCAGCTGCAATGACTGCGGGTCTTGTGACAGGGTGCGGCTCAGACAGCTCAGACAGTAAAGGAGGATCCGGCGGAAGCGGCGGAAAAGTCTACTATCTGAACTTCAAGCCGGAACAGGCAGACCAGTGGGTAGAGCTGGCGAAGCAGTACACGGATGAGACGGGCGTTCAGGTAGATGTGCAGACGGCAGCATCCGGTACATATGAGTCTCAGCTGAAATCGGAGATGGCAAAGGACGAGGCTCCCACGCTGTTCCAGGTAAACGGTCCGGTAGGCCTTGCTACTTGGAAAGATTACTGCTATGACCTGTCAGGAAGCGATGTTTACAAAGATGTGCAGAGCGACGACTATGTGCTGAAAGACGGAGATCAGGTGCTGGGTATCGCATACGTTATCGAGACATATGGGATCATCTACAACAAAGCGCTGCTCAACGACTATTTCGAGGCGGACTACTCCAGCATCAAATCTATTGATGACCTGAACAATTTCGAGGCTTTGAAGACTGTGGCGGAAGAGATCCAGGCGCACAAGGATGATCTGGGAGTTGCAGGAGCATTTACTTCAGCGGGTATGGATTCATCTTCTGACTGGAGATTTAAGACTCACCTGGCTAACCTGCCGATCTACTATGAATACAAAGACAAAGGCATTACATCCACAGACGCGATTGAAGGTACATACCTTGACAACTACAAAGAAATCTGGGATCTGTATATTAACAATTCCACATGTGAGCCTTCCATGATTTCTTCCAAGACAGGCGAGGATGCGACAGCAGAATTTGCTCTTGGCGAGGCGGTGTTCTATCAGAACGGAACATGGGCTTACAACGAAGTGAAGGACATGGAAGTGGCGGACGAAGACATGGGTATGCTTCCGATCTACATCGGAGTGGACGGAGAGGAAGAGCAGGGTCTTTGCACCGGCTCTGAAAACTACTGGTGCGTAAACAAGAACGCATCTGAAGAGGATATTCAGGCTACGCTGGACTTTATGAAATGGGTTGTTGAGAGCGACGAAGGACGCGACATGCTGGCGAACCAGATGGGATTTGTAACCCCGTTTACAACATTTGAGGATTACCTGCCGTCCAATCCGCTGGTACAGGCCAATGACGAGTATACGCAGGCAGGAAAGATTCCGGTAAGCTGGAACTTCACCACAATGCCGTCTGAGAACTGGAAGAACAACGTAGGAAGCGCGCTGCTTGAGTACGCACAGGGAACAGGCGAGTGGAGCGCAGTGGAGACAGCGTTTGTTGACGGCTGGGCTACAGAGTACGCGGCTGCAAACCAGTAATAAATAAAAAAACACGTTAAATTAATAATACTTACCTTTTCTAATGTTAAAGAGCTCCGGCAGTTATGGCGGAGCTCTTGGCAGGAAGGAGAAAGAAAATGCAGAAAGCGATTAAGAAATATTTTCCGATTTTCGTACTCCCCACAATGATAGCTTTTACCATCGGGTTTATTGCGCCGTTTCTTCTTGGAATCTATCTGTCGTTCTGTAAGTTTACCACTGTGATCGACGCGGAGTTTATCGGAATCGACAATTATATCAAAGCGGTTCAGGACCCTGAATTTATCCATGCGCTCTGGTTTACAGCGCTGTTTACAGTTGTGACGGTGCTGGTGATCAATGTTCTGGCATTTGCGGTAGCACTGCTGCTGACAAAAGGCATCCGGGGCACCAATATCTTCCGTACTGTATTTTTTATGCCGAACCTGATCGGAGGTATTGTGCTTGGATACGTGTGGCAGCTTTTGCTAAACGGCGTACTGGCTCACTTCAGCAGGACGCTGACTTTCTCGGAGGTATACGGATTCTGGGGACTGGTCATCCTGATGTGCTGGCAGCAGGTCGGCTATATGATGATCATCTATATTTCCGGAATCCAGAATATCCCGGGAGAACTGATCGAAGCGGCGAAGATCGACGGCGCCAGCCCGAGGCAGATCCTCCGGCATGTGACGATACCAATGGTCATGCCCTCGATCACAATATGTACATTTTTGACTCTGACAAACGGCTTCAAGCTGTTTGACCAGAACCTTGCGCTGACCAACGGAGCTCCGTCCAATATGTCGGAACTGCTTGCACTGAACATTTACAGGACATTCTACGGAAGGACAGGATGGGAAGGCGTCGGACAGGCGAAAGCAGTTCTGTTCTTTATCCTTGTGGGCGTCATTGCGCTTGTGCAGAATAAACTGACCAGGTCGAAGGAGGTGCAGCAGTAATGGGTGCGAGAAAAGCAAAACACGGGTGGATCCTGACAATCTTTTTTACGGTCGTCAGCCTGCTGTACGTCTATCCGATCGTGCTGGTAGTGATCAACTCATTTAAGAAAAAGGCATATATCAGCAGGATGCCCTTTGAGCTTCCCAAAGACAATATGTTTGTAGGCCTTGAGAACTACATACGGGGCATCGAGCAGACGGATCTGATCTCTGCTTTTGGCTGGAGTCTTTTTATTACCGTGTTTTCCGTGGCGGCGATCATCCTGTGCTGTTCCATGTGCGCATGGTATATCAGCAGGGTGAAGACGAAGGTAACGAAAGCAATTTATATCCTGTGCCTGTTCGCAATGGTAGTGCCGTTTCAGATGGAGATGTATACATTGTCAAAAATTGCGAATATGCTGAAACTGGGAAATCCCTGGGGGATCGTAGTCATTTACCTCGGATTTGGCGCGGGACTTTCCGTTTTCATGTTCACAGGATTTATGAAAGCTATTCCCCTGGAAATAGAAGAGGCTGCGATGATAGACGGATGTACGCCGCTTCAGACATTTTTTAAAGTGGTGATGCCCATATCCAAGCCTACGTGCGTGACAGTGATCATCTTGCAGGCTATGTGGATATGGAACGACTACCTTCTGCCGTCCCTGGTGCTGGACCAGAGAAAATATAAGACGATACCGATGGCGGTACAGTATCTGAAGGGAGGCTATGGCGCGGTCGATATGGGCGCTATGATGGGAACCCTTGTACTGGCGATCGTGCCGATCATTATATTCTATCTTTTCTGTCAGAAATACATCATCGAGGGTGTCGTGGCAGGAGCCGTGAAAGGCTGATATAACTGAAAAAAAATTCTGTATTACCCGGGCATTTTTCTGCCCGGGTAATGCGGGTTTTTTTGATTTTTGTCCCTGTATATATTATAATTATAGAAGGGACTTTTCGGACAGGAACAGCAGCGTCCCGCGGGGGAAACAGAAATACACTGTTGAAAGGAATGGAGACTATGTTTACGATACTGATAGTAGATGATGAAAAGCTGGAGCGGAATGGGATTAAGTTCCTGCTGAAGAAAGAGGAAGAAGAGTTCTGCGTACTGGAAGCAGGCAATGGGAAAGACGCGTTGGGAGTATTGGCTGCCAATCCTGTGGATATTCTCTTTTCAGATGTGAAGATGCCGTATATGAATGGGCTGGAACTGACCAGACAGGCCAGGGAGATGTACCCGGATATGGAGATTGTCATATTCAGCGGCTATAATGACTTCTCCTACGCGCGGGAAGCTCTCCGGTATGGTGTGGTGGATTATGTTTTAAAACCTGTGGATCCAGAAGAGTTCGGCAAAACACTTTCCCGCGTGTGCAGCCATATCGTGGAACGGCGCGAGCAGGAAGATACAAGAAACCGCCAGACAGATTATCTGATGAAATACTTCCTCGTAGACTATCTCTATACCGGGAATACAGAAAATGAAAAGAAACTGGAAAAATTGACGGGAGACCAGAACACCATGCTCTACAGTGTCTCGAGAATGATCCTTGTTGGAGCCTCCAACGGATTGTTTGAGACAGATGAGGAGCACTTTATTGAAAATCTGAAAGAGCAGATCGGAAGAGAGTTTTACTATGTAAATTTGAATTCCAATGAATCTGTTTTCCTTTTTAAGGAGAAATATACGGATTATCGGGCTCTGGCGGAAACTATGCATCAGTTCTTTCTTCAGCAGTATGAAAGCGACTGCTATTTTGCAGTGAGCGGCGAACTGGAATCATGGAAGGATATGCCGGGACAGTTCCGGGCTCTGGAAAAACTTCTGGAGGAACAGTTTTACCAGCCGGGACAGCATGTGTTTATAAGCGGAGCAGTCCGGGAGGCCGGCCAGGACAGCGCGGCGGAAGACTCCGAGATCATGGAACAGATATCAAAGGATATTAAGTATAAAGACATTGTACATCTGAAACAGAATTTTGAGCGGCTGGAACTGAAATACAGAGTGGACAAACAGTTTTCGGAAATGTATGTCAAATTTGTTTTTTCAAGCATACTCAAAGAAATTTACGAGCAGCTGTCCACACTGGACGAGAAAACTCTGTCCAAAAAGGTGGATCGTCTGTATCGCTGCCGGAAGATACAGGATGTGCTTGATATTGTATCGGAAGCAGTGGAAGAGTTTGAAAAATGCATGATGGAGCAGGAGGATGGATTCAGGAAGGAAATAACAGATGTAAAAAACTATATCCACCATCATTACAGCGAAAAAAACATCGGGCCGGAAACACTGGCTTCTATTGTATATCTGTCCCAGGGATATCTGAGTGCTGTGTTCAAGGAAGAAACCGGAGTTACAATAAACCGATATATCCGCCAGGTACGCATGGAGAAAGCAAAAGAGCTTCTTGGAAATACGAACAAAAAGATCGGACAGATCGCAAAAGAAGTAGGATTTTCGAACAGCTCTTATTTCTGCCGCAGCTTTAAAGAATATTTCGGCACTTCGCCGGAGTCATGCAGGAAAGGAAAATCAGATGAAGAAACTGCTGAGAAAATTTAAAAATCTCAAATTCCGGTATAAGCTGACGCTTCTGATCCTTGCGTCAGGACTGATTCCTGTTGCGATCATTGTGGTATATATGCAGTATGGGATGATGAACCTGCTGCATGGAAATGAGATTGACAATATGGAGAAGATGCTCGAGCAGTCTGTTGAGTCCATAGAGAATCAGGCAAGAATCTATGAGAACCTGGTAGATTATCTGTCCTATTCCCAGGATCTGAGGACGATTCTTACAAGCAGCCCGGAATCGGACTATGCCACATATCTGGAATACGTGGATGTGGCGGATCCTCTTCTTCAAATGCCCCAGGTGTATCACCAGGAAATCAAGGGGATCACGCTGTATTCGGAGAGCATTACGGTTCCGCACGGAGATACGCTGATGCCGCTTGACAGGGCCAGGGAACAGAAGTGGTATCCGAGTCTGAATGACGGAACTCTTATGCAGTGGACGGTCACGAGGGGGGCGGGACAGGAAATTACCGCTTCCAGAAAGTTTTACGATGATGAAACAATTACGGCTGTGCTTGCAATAAGGCTTGATTACGGCTCTGTGCTGGAGCCTTTTTCCAGCCAGCTCAGAGATAATACCGGAGGGATTATACTTGACGACAGTGGCGAGGTGGTGTATTCCGGGTTCTCTATGGAGGAAAAGTACCGCCCGGATGAACCGGAATCGCTGGATTATATTCAGTCCCATTATAGCTGTTCTGTCAGGGACATGGAAGGAACCGGCTGGAAATTCTGTGTGTACCGTCCCACAGAGATCATAACAGAGTCTGCGGCCGGCCTGATGATGAGGAATATCCCGATCGTGTGCGTGTGCATTGTTCTTATGGTCATCGTAGGGTATCTTTTTTCCAGGAGAATGGTTTCCTGTCTGGAGCTCCTTACAGAAAATATGAATCAGATCCATATGGGATTTCGGAAGGTAACGGTAAGCAGCAGCTCAAATGATGAAGTTGGCGTGCTGATCCGTTCTTTCAGGAGGATGATGGATCAGATGAATCATCTGATCTCGGAAGTGTACGAGGGGGAGATCAAGCTTAAAAACAGTGAGATGAAAGCGCTGCAGGCGCAGATCAATCCTCATTTCCTGTACAACTCTCTTTCTATTATAAACTGGAAAGCCCTTGAGGCTGGGGAGGAAGATATCAGCAGGGTGACGCTGGCGCTTTCAACCTATTACCGGACCAGCCTGAACCGGGGTGAAACTATGACTACTGTGGAAAATGAAATCAGTAATATCCGCGCATATCTGAAAATACAGCTTATTATGCACGACAACAGTTTTTCCGTACAGGAAAATATAAATGAGGATACATTGACATATGAAATCCCGAAGCTGATCCTTCAGCCGCTGGTGGAAAACGCCATTGATCATGGACTGGATCTCTCAGAAAAGGAAGAAAAGGATCTGCAGATTACAGTTGAACAGGATGAGGACTATCTTATTTTTGCGGTTGCTGATGACGGTATCGGGATGGAACAGGAAAAAGCGGAACAGATCCTTACTTATCAGTCTCCGGGCTATGGTGTGAGAAATGTCTGCGAGAGGATTCAGGTACTTTATGGAAAAGAAGGGCTGATGGCTGTGGAGAGCAGTCCTGGACAGGGAACAAAGGTGACGATCAGAATTCCAAAGAAAGCAGGGAAAAAGGTACAATGAAAATACGGAAATCAGTGCTGGCAGCCGTGGTGATCGCAGGACTTTTGCTGTGCATAGGACTGGCCGTTTATTGGCGGGACTTCACTGTGGTAAAAATAGGAAACGCAGGAAAAGAGACAGAGAACAAAAAAAGTACCAGCGCACAGTGGGAAGAAGCTGCACACACACCGCTTGGAAAGTATCCGGAAACGGTGGAGTACACTTTGGGAAAGATTACCGGTGCGAACAATGCAAATATGCCGGTCGGCGATACTTATGAGGATAATGCCTACACAAGATATCTCAGAGAGATACTGAATATTCAGAATGTAGATGTTTTTGAACTGGAGGCGGGAGGCTCGTACGAGGAGGCTCTTGAGATGGCCATTGCAGATAAAGATATACCAGATGTCCTTGTGGTGAACGGCAGAGACAATTTAATACGTCTTGCAGAAGATGGACTCATAGAGGATCTGACAGAAGTATATGAAGAGTGTACGACAGATACGATCAAGGAGATGTATGACAGCTGCGGGGAAGATCTGCTTGATTCTGCCACATTTAACGGCAGGCTGTACGCATTTCCGAATGTAGCCATTGACGACGGAGAGATGCTTCTCTGGCTTCGGGCCGACTGGATCGAACAGCTGGGTCTGGAGGAACCGAAATCCATGGAAGAGGCTATGGAGATTGTGAAAGCTTTTGTGGAGAACGATATTGCCGGAGGCGGGCAGACAATAGGTCTGGCCTGCAGCACCGGACTGATCGCAGGATCCAGTGAAACCTACGGAGTCGACGGAATCTTTACGAAATATGGTTCCGCCCCGGAAAAATGGATTCTTGACGATGACGGACAGGTGGTATACGGTTCTCTGACAGATGAGACAAAGGAAGCGCTCGGATACCTGAATGAACTTTACGAGGAGGGAATCCTGGATTCCAGGTTCCTGCTCCGTAAAACGGAGAATATTGACGAACTTGTGGCGGAAGGGCAATGCGGTGCGGTTTTCGGCCGCTGGTGGGCCCCGAATAATCCGCTGAATCTGTCGTACAGTGAAGATAATACAGCAGACTGGAAACCTTATTTATTTAAAGAAGATGTTCAGAATCAGGTGCAGACTTTTGAGTCGTATGACGAGTGGATGTATGTTGTTGTCAGGAAAGGCTATGAACACCCGGAGATCGTAGGGAAATATGTGAGCGCGATCTTTGACTATTCCCGCTACGAGGATGACCAGTACGCAAGAGAAGTCAATGAGTATTTTTCGATCAACGTGGACCCTACGGCAAGGCCTATGAATATTAATGTGGATTACATAGACGCTCTGTACCGGTGCGGGGATAATCTCCAGAAAGCCCTGAATGGAGAGATAAGTATAACGCAGCTTTCGGGGCTGGAAAAATCTTATTATGACACATGCCGGTCTTTTATAAGCGGGAATCTGACTACGGCAAACGGCTGGTCGGCTTATGCGTCGAGGATACAGGCCGTGGGTGTACTTAACAGCACGGGCGTGAGAAAAAAGCCTGCGATTTCTATGGGAAGAGCAGACGGAGAGATACCGCAGACTCTGCAGGAACTGGAGCAGCAGACATTTCTTCAGATTATTGCAGGTGAAAAACCTCTTGATTATTTCGATACTTTTGTGGAAGAATGGTATGAAAACGGCGGTGCGGACCTGACGGAGTCGGTCAGAAAATCTTATGCCGAAACGCTGGAATAGCGGGACTGTCAGTTTGAACAGATGTGGAGGTATTATGGGATATTTTTATTTTGCCCGTCACGGGCAGACGGTGTGGAATGTAGAGAATAAAATCTGCGGCGCCACGGACATTGCGCTGACGGAAAAAGGGCATGAACAGGCAAAGGAGCTTGGAAGAAAAATCCTTGATGAAGGAATACACATTGATGAGATTATCTGTGTTCATCAGATCACGGAGTTCTTCATACTCCAGCTTGGCCTGCAGTTGTTCCAGCATACGATCATTTGCTTCGCCTTCATAGCCTGATTCAATCAGGGTGCAATGCCAAGTTCAAAGAGAAGAAGCACTGCAGCACGCCCCATCTGACCGAGGATGAAATCAAAGCCGCTTTTGTCCGGGCGGCAAACAAGCTGGTCACAGACAGGAATCTCGTGCTGAAGGAACTGCGGGAAATCCAGAGGACGCTTACCGGTACAGATGAGCTGGAGGCGGAGCAGAAACAGCTGGCGGAGCAGATGAATGCTGACGCAGATGCGGTGCAGGAACTGATTGCACAGAATGCACGGGTGGCGCAGGATCAGACCGAGTACAATCTCCGGTACGATGCTTTGGTTTCCCGTTTTGACAAAACCAAAGAACGGTACGAGCAGGTAACTGCGGAGATTGCCCTGAAGGGGGTCCGCAGGCGGGAGTTCGGACGTTTCACTTTTTTGGGGTGGGGCGTCTTTTTTGTATAATTTTTACCAATCTTATGTTATAATACCTTATCTGATTAGTGAAACAAGTGAACGCATTTTCGGGAGAAAGAGAATATGCTAAGAAACAATATCGAATTAGACGTAAAGATAAAATGTATCGAGCAAAATAAGCCGCAGTCTAAGATTGCGGAAGAAATCGGAACTTCTGCTCCATATGTGAGCCGGATTGTAAACAGCGGGGATAAGGTGCTGAATAAAACTTTTGTTCAGATCATGGAGTCGCTGGGGTATGATGTGGAATTGTCTTATGTGAAGAGGGAGGAATAGGAGATGGCATATGACTACAAAAAGCAATATAACGAACTGGAACGAAAAATCGTATTAAAGAAGGATATTCTGAAAGCTTTATCCTATGTTGGGGTCTGTAAAGGTCAGACGCTCATGGTGCATACCTCTCTGAGCAGTCTTGGCTTTGTCTGCGGCGGCGCACAGGT
>ERZ1643250.1263-NODE-1263-length-22350-cov-40.689930_pt1 | contig 22350 bp, 24 predicted proteins | sample MGYA00579262_ERZ1643250 | MGnify/ENA primary metagenome ERZ1643250 (study PRJEB29033, sample SAMEA4952265) | chicken gut metagenome | biome: Broiler Chicken; feature: Gastrointestinal Tract; material: Caecum | place: Ireland | collected 2018 | study: Broiler... | reverse complement strand
TGTGTCCCGTCCATCCGCACATGTCGGCTGGACGGGACTTTTTTGACAGTCTGTTCGTCTGCTTATGTCTGCTTAAATGTTGGGCATTTTGGCGGTGGGCATCATCAGCACCTTGCCGGTGCCGCGGTAGACGTTGACCAGGCCCTCTCCGGAGGCGGCCGAGCCGATCAGGCTCTTGCCCGAGCGCTCCACCGTGAAGCTGAGGCTTTTGCTCCAGGCGATGGCGTAGTTGCCGTCGATCTTGAGCACGTCGTCCTGCAGGGTGATCTCGATCAGCTCCTCCTGGGGGCAGTCCGATTCCACGCAGAATACGCCCCGGCCGTTCAGGCTCAGGTTGAACAGCCCCTCGCCGCCGGCCACCGCCGACGAAAGGTTGGAGCGCATCACGGCTTTGTGCTGCAGGCTGGATTCGCAGGCCAGGAACAGCCCGTCGTCCAGCACCACGCCGCCGCCCCATTCCGCTGCGTCCAGCAGGATCAGATATTTATAGGTGGGCTCCAGCACCAAAAGGCCGCTGCCGGTGTATTCGGGCTTGATGGCGGACTCGCCGGTGGCCTTGCCCCGGACGGCTTTGCCCAGAAAGTCGCCGACCCCCTTGATGCCGGTGGTGGCGTTGACGTCGCCCAGCATCCACTGCATACTGCCGGCCTGGATGGTCACAGGCGAGCGGTCGAGACGGCAGACCAGCTGGCGCTTTTTGACGTTCATCTGGGCGCTGTAGTAGGCGGTGATGGCGGAATCCGGGGTGACGCTGAGGTCCCGCTGGTACTCGATGACCTGGAATGCACCCAGCTGTGCGATGACCTTGACGTCGTCGTTGTCGGTGAAATTGGCGATCTGATACATAACTTACCTCCTTGCGGCCGGTGGTGGGGCGGGGAACTGCTTCCATTGTAGCAGACCGCAGCCCCAAATACAAGCAGAACCGCCCGGGAGCGGCCAGGCTCCCGGGCGGTTCCGGCACGGTCAGGCGTCCTTTTCGAGGGAAAGGGCGATCTGCTCGGGTGTGATGGGGATCTCCCGGTGCCACACGCCGGTGGCCCGGTAGATGGCGTGGGTCAGGGCGGGGGCGGGGGTGTTGATGACGATCTCGCCGATGGACTTGGCCCCGAAGGGTCCGGTGGGCTCGTAGCTGTGCTCAAACTCCACCCGCAGGCGGCCCATGTCCAGCCGGGTGGGCAGCCGGTACTGGAAGAAGGAGGACTCGATGGGGCGGCCGTTGTGGTCGTACTGGACGTTCTCGGTCAGGGTGTGGCCGATGCCCTGGACGATGCCGCCCTCGGCCTGGATGCGGGCCAGGGCCGGATTGATGGCAATGCCGCAGTCCACCACGGCCATGTAGTCCAGCACAGTGATAAGCCCGGTCTCCTTGTCCAGCTCGATCTCCACCATGCCCACCATGTAGGGCGGGGGAGAGACCGGCGAGGAGTGGCTGGCCGTCGCCTCGGCTGCGATGCAGTTGGACACCTGGCTCTTGTAGCCGATCTGCTCGAGGGTCAGCGTCTCGCCGGTGGAGGCGCGGCGGACCTGCCGCCCCTCAAAGACGATCTCGCCGGCGCTGCAGTGCAGCATTTCGGCGGCGATGGCCCGAATCTTGTCCTTCAGCTCGGCGCAGGCGCGCTCGACCGCTTTGCCGGTGATGTAAGTGGTGGAGGAGGCGTAAGAGCCCGAGTCGTAGGGGGAGGCGTCGGTATCCGCGCCAAAGACGGCCACGTCATCCACATCGCAGTCGAGGCACTCGGCGGCCATCTGGGCCAGGATGGTGTCGCAGCCGGTGCCCATGTCGGCCGCGCCGATGATCAGGTTATAGGTGCCGTCCTCGCTCAGCTTGACGGTGGCCGAACCGACGTCCACGTTGGAAATGCAGGAGCCCTGCATGGCCATGGCGACGCCGGCGGCCCGGACCTTGCCGTTGCCCATGTCCCGCACGGGGTACTTTTCGTCCCAGTGGAAGATCTGACGGCAGTGCTCCATGCAGCGGTCAAGGGCGCAGGCGTTGGCCATCTCGTTGTAATAGGAGGTCATCTGCATCCCTTCCCGCACCATGTTGCGGTCCCGCAGGCGGGTGGGGTCGATGTGAAGCCGTTCGGCCAGCTCGTTGACGATGGTCTCCAAAGCGTAGATGCCCTGGGTCGCGCCGTAACCGCGGTAAGCGCCGGCGGCCTGGTGGTTGGTGTAGACCACGTCGTAGCCGAAGCGGTAGGCTTCCAGATTGCCGGTGTAGAGGGGGATGGCCTTGTGGCCCGACAGGCCCACCGTGGTGGGGCCGTGCTCGCTGTAAGCGCCGGTGTTGGACAGGGTGTACAGGTCGATGGCCCGGATGCGGCCGTCGTTGTCGGCGCCCAGCCGGATGTGCACCTCCATCTCATGGCGGGGGCTGCCCGCGATCTGGGCTTCCTCCCGGGTGTAGATCAGTTTGGCGGGGCGGCCTGTCTGCAACGTGACAAAGGCGGGGTAGACCTCGCAGACCGCGGTCTGCTTGGCCCCGAAGCCGCCGCCGATGCGGGGCTTTTCCACCCGGATGCGGCTCTTGGGGATGCCCAGCGCCCGCGACAGGATGCGCCGCACATGGAACACGATCTGGGTGGAGGAAATGACGTGGAGCCGCCCGTAGCGGTCCAGCTCGGTGTAGGTGCGGAAAGTCTCCATCATGGCCTGGTTGAAGGCTTTGGTGTGGTAGGTGCGGTCCAGCACGATGTCACAGCTGGCCAGGACGGCGTCCACATCGCCGGAGCCGCTGGTGTCGCTGGCCACCAGGTTGCGGCGGTTGTCGCCGCCCACTGCGCAGGGCGGGTACCAGTCCTTCTCCGGGTGGACGAGAATGGGGTTATCCTTGGCGGTGTGCATATCCAGCACCGCTTCCAGCACCTGGTATTTGACTTTAATAACCTTCATGGCCTGCAGGGCGGCCTTCTCGGTCTCGGCCGCGATGATGGCCACCGCGTCCCCCGAAAAGCGGACGTGCCGGTCCAGGATCAGGCGGTCGTAGGGGGAGGGCTCGGGATAGGTCTGGCCTGCAATGGTAAAGCGGGTCTGGGGCACGTCCCGCCAGGTGTAGACGGCCGCTACGCCGGGAATTTTGAGGGCCGCGGCGGTGTCGATCTCCTCCACGATGGCGTTGGCGTGGGGGGAGCGCAGGATCTTGACCACGAGGGCGTCTTTGGGGACGACGTCATCGGTATAGACCGGCTTGCCCAGCAAAAGCTGCATGGAGTCCTTTTTGGGGACGGCCCGGTTGACGGTGCGCAGGCCGGCCCGCTCTTGTCTCTGGTTCTCAGTCATGGGGCTGGCCTCCTTCCTTGCGGCTGTCCAGATAGGCGCGGATGCCCCGCAGCTGGCCGTCATAGCCCGAGCAGCGGCAGAGGTTGCCGGCGAGGTACGCGCGGATCTCGTCGTCGGTGGGGTCGGGGTTCTCCCGCAGCAGGGCGATGGTGTTCATCACAAGGCCGGGGTTGCAGAAGCCGCACTGGTCGGCGCCCTGCCGGGCGATGAAGCCCACAAAACCGGCGGCTTCGGCCTGCAGGCCCTCCAACGTCTGGACCGCATGGCCCGCGGCCCGCGCCGCCAGCATGGAGCAGGAGAGGACCGGCTTGCCGTCCACCAGGACGGTGCACAGGCCGCAGCCCGAAGTCTCGCACCCGCGCTTGACGCTGGGACACCCGTGGGCGCGCAGAAAGTCGATCAGCAGGCAGTCCGGCTCGATCTGGGCGGTCAGGGGCCTGCCGTTCAAAGTCAGTTTGATTTCCATCATCCGGTGATACCTCCCACTTCTTCCAGCGCCCGGCGGACCAGCACCTTGACAAGGTGGGTGCGGTAGGCGGCGCTGCCCCGGCTGTTGGAGCCGGTGGGGACCTGCCCGGCCGCCCATGCGGCGAACGCCTGGGCGCTTTCCGGGGTGACGCCCCCGGCCAGCAGGCCGGTTTCATCCCGCAGGACCACGGCCTTGCCGGGGCGGGCGCCCACCACGGCGCGGTAAGCCCCGTCCAGGGCCGAGACGGCGCAGTTCAGCACCGGGATGTCGGTGCGCTGGTTGCGCATGGCCTGGTAGGCAAAGCGGCCCGGCGTCTTGTGGACGATGACCCGGACCAGCAGGTCCCGGTCGTAGGGCATGGCGGCAAACTGTTCCAGCGGGATAAGCCCGCCCTTGTACAGCTCGACCCAGCTGTCCATCGAGAGCATCCAGGCCAGCAGGTCGGAAAAGCCGAACCGGCTCCACAAACTGCCTCCGAGGGTGGCCATGTTGCGGAACTGCACTCCCACGATGTCCCGCACCGCCCGGACCGACGCGCCCTGGGTGTAGGCGGCGAGGCCGGCGTGCTGCTCGATCTGGCGCAGGGTGACCATGGCCCCGAGGGTAAACTGCTCGTCCGTCTCCTCGATGGCGTCAAGGCCGAGGCGGCACAGGTCGATGGCGGTGGAGACGTTGAGGTCTTGCATCTTGAGCCAGAGCATCCCGCCCAGGATGCGGGCGCTGCGCTTCTGGTTCAGCTGCCAGGCTTCCTCCAGGGTCTGGGCCTGGACGTAGGTTTGGATTTGGATCATAGGCGTTCCTTTTCTTCTCTCTTTTCCGTGGGTGCGCGGCGGCAGGCCTGCGCCGCCGGCGTCCCGCTCGCGCGGGATTTTTGACGATGCGTGTCGGCTCTATTATAACAGCGCCCCTTGCATTTGGAAAGGGAAATTGCTATAATTGCGTTGTTGTTTCAAAACTACAACGAGCAAGAAGGAGAGAATCATGAAACAGAACCGAATCCTTTCTCTGGTGCTGGCGGGGGCGCTGGCCCTGAACCTGGCCGCCTGCGGCGCGCCTTCCGGCAGCACCGCCGCTTCCGGCGCCGTGTCCAGCGAAGCCGCCGCCTCCAGCGCTGCGTCCAGCGCGGCTGCGGCGTCCAGCGAAGCCGCCGCCTCCAGCGCTGCGTCCAGCGCGGCTGCGGCGTCCAGCGAAGCGGCCGAGGCCGCCTACCCCCTCACCCTGACCGACCAGGCGGGGCGGGAAGTGGCCCTCGAGGCCGAGCCCGAGACGCTGGTCAGCGGCTATTACATTTCCACCAGCCTGCTCATCGCCCTGGGGCTGGAGGACCAGCTGGTGGGCATCGAGGCCAAGGCGGACAGCCGGCCCATCTACGCCCGCAGCGCCCCCGAGCTGCTGGACCTGCCCAACGTGGGCACCGCCAAGGAGTTCGACCTGGAAGGGTGCCTCGCGCTGGAGCCGGACCTGGTCATCCTGCCGCTGAAACTGCAGGACAGCGCCGACACCCTGGCCGAAATGGGCGTCCCGGCCCTGGTGGTCAACCCGGAGGACCAGGAGCTACTGAACGAGGCCGTCACCCTGATCGGCGAGGCCACCAACACCGGTGAGCGGGCCGGCGCCCTGCTGGACTTTGCCGCCGGGCAGGAGGCCCGCCTGACCGAGGCGCTGGCGGGCGTGGAGACGCCCAGCGTCTACCTGGCCGGCAACTCGGACTTTTTGTCCACCGCGGGCGACGCCATGTACCAGGCCGATATGATCCGCATGGCCGGGGGCGTCAACGCGGCGGCTGAGATCACCGACACCTATTGGGCCAACGTCAGCTATGAGCAGATCCTGGCCTGGGACCCCGACTACATCGTCCTGGCGTCGGACGCCTCCTACACGGTGGACGACGTCCTGAACGATCCCAGCCTGGTGGGCTGCAAGGCCGTGGAGAACGGTCATGTCGTCCAGATCCCCGGCGACGCCGAGGCCTGGGACAGCCCGGTGCCCAGCGGCATCCTGGGTTCGGTCTGGCTGGCGTCGGTCCTGCACCCCGAACAGTGCCCGGCCGGCGAGGCCGCAGCCGTCATCAACGAGTTCTATGAGACGTTCTATGGTTTCACCTACAGCGAGAACTAAAGTTTTGTGTGCAGCCGGGGCGGTTTTGCTTGCCGCCCTGGCTGCTGCCAGTTTATTCATCGGGAAATATCCCCTCACCCTGTCCGGCCTGCTGGCAGGGGAGGAGATGCAGCTGCGGGTGTTCTGGACCCTGCGGGCCAGCCGGACGGCGGTAGGCGCAGCCGGCGGTTTTGCGCTGGGGGCGGCGGGCTTTGTGTATCAGACGGTGTTCCGCAACCCGCTGGCCTCGCCCGATGTGATCGGCGTGTCGTCCGGGGCCAGCGCCGGGGCGGCCGCCGGCATCCTGTTTTTGTCCGGGGCGGCCGCGGTGACAGCGGCTTCCTTTGCGGGGGCGCTGGCGGCGGTGGGGCTGGCGTTGGCCCTGTCCTCGCTGGACCGGGCCGGCCGGCACAGCACCATCGTGCTGGCGGGCATCGCGGTCCACTCCCTGGCTCAGACCGCCCTCATGTGCCTCAAACTGACGGCCGACCCCGAGCGGGAGCTTGCCAGCATCGAATACTGGATCATGGGCAGCCTGAACGGCGTCAGCGGCTATGCCATCGGCGGCAACCTCGCCCTCTGCGCAGTCTGCGTGGGCGCGCTGTTTTTGCTGCACCGCCAGATCATCCTCCTTTCCGCCGAGGAAGGGGAAGCCCGGATGCTGGGCGTGGCGGTGGGCCGGCTGCGGGTGGCGGTCCTGCTGACGGCCACGCTGGCCGTCTCCTGCGTGGTCAGCCTGTCGGGCCTCATCAGCTTTGTGGGGCTGCTGGCCCCCCACGGGGCCCGGCTGCTCACCCGGCGCAGCGGCTCCGGCACCATGCTTCTGGGCGGGCTGCTGGGGGGCATCCTGCTGACCGGCGCGGACATCCTGGCCCGCAGCGTGGCCGCCGCCGAGCTGCCGGTGAGCATCTTCACCAGTCTGCTGGGCGCGCCCTTCCTGCTCTTTCTGATCGTGAAAGGGAGGCGGGAGGCATGAGCTTTTTGCAAGTCGAAGCCCTGGCGGCGGGGTACGGCGGCCGGCAGGTTTTGCGGGGCGTCTCCCTGCAGGCCGAAGCCGGGCAGATGGTGGGGGTGCTGGGGGCCAACGGCAGCGGCAAGACCACCCTGCTCAAAGCCGTCTGCGGCATCCTGCCCCATACGGGCGGCTGTACCCTGGACGGCCTGCCGCTGGAAGGGCTGAGCCCCCGGCAGCTGGCCCGGCGGTGCAGCTACATCCCCCAGCGCAGCGGCATTTCGGTGGACCTGTCGGCGCTGGAAGTGGTGCTGATGGGCTTCAACCCCCAGCTCGGGCTGCTGGAACGGCCCACCGCCGCCATGCGGGACAAGGCGCGGGCCGCCCTAGCCCAGGTGGGGCTGGTCGGCCGGGAAGAGGAAAACTACCTCCATCTCAGCGAGGGGCAAAAGCAGCTGTGTATCCTGGCCCGGACCCTGGCGGCCGGCGGGCAGCTGTTGCTGTTGGACGAGCCCGAAAGCGCCCTTGATTTCCGTTACCGCTACCGGATGCTGGAGCTGCTGCGCAGCTGGGTGCGGCAGGCGCGCCGGGCGGCCCTTGTCACCCTCCACGACCCGGCCCTGGCCCTGAACTGCTGCGACCGGCTGGTGGTGCTGGCGCAGGGGCGGGCGCAGGCGGTGCTGGCCCCGGCGGCCGACCCGCTGGAAGAAATGGAGCGCCAGCTGGCGGCGGTGTACGGGGCGGTCAGCCTCTGCCGGTGCCGGGACCGGGCCGGCCGCGCCCAGCTGGTCATGCTGAAAGAACCGGAGAGGGAAACAGAATGAAAGCCGTGACGAGAGTGCTTTTTTTGGACGAAGCAGGGGAAAAGTTTTTCGGGGAAGGGCCCTGCCGCCTGCTGCACGCGGTGGAAAAGACCGGGTCTCTGCGGGCGGCGGCCCAGTCCATGGGAATGGCCTACACCAAGGCCCTGAAACTGGTCCGCCACGCCGAGGCGGCGCTGGGCTTTGCCCTGACCACCCGCACCGCCGGCGGCAGGGACGGCGGGGGCAGCAGCCTGACCCCGGAAGGAAAGGAGTGGCTCCAGCGCTATGAAGCCTACCGCGACGCCTGTGCCGAGGCCGGACGCCGGCTGTATCTGGACTTCTTTCCAGAGCAGCGGTAGACGCCATCTGATCCTGACAGGGGGCCGGGGCAGCGGCAAGAGCACCCGGCTGGAGGCGTTGGCGGCCCGCCTGTCGGACCGGGCGCTGCCCGGCGTTTCCACCTGGGCCCAGCCGGGACAGGCGGTCTGGCTCCGGGACAACCTCACGGGCGAGCAGGCCGCGGTGGGGAGGTTCGACCCCAGCCTGCCCGGCCCGGAAAACCGGATGCGCCCGGTGGAAGAAGCCTTCCGCACGCTGGGGGCCGGGGCGCTGGCCCGGGCCGCCGCGGCGGCGGGGGAGTGGGCCTCGGTGGACGAGGTGGGCTATCTGGAAACGTCCTGCCCGGCCTACTGCCAGGCCTTGCTGGCCCTGATGGAGCGCAAGCGGGTGCTGCTGGCGGTCCGCAAGCAGGAGCTGCCCTTCCTGCAGGAGCTGTGCCGGCGGCCGGACGTTTTCTGCGTGGACCTGGACGCCCCCTTCGGGCGGCTGGGATGCGTGGTCATGGCCTCGGGCATGGGGCGGCGGTTCGGGGGCGGCAAGCTCCTGGCCGGGCTGTGGGGCAGGCCGCTGCTCCAGTATGCCCTGGACGCCACCGGCGGCGTTTTCCTCCGCCGGGTGGTGGTCACGCGGGACCCCGCCGCCGCGGCCCTCTGCCGGGAGCAGGGGATCGAAACGGTCCTCCACAGCCAACCTTACCGCAGCGACACCGTCCACCTGGGCCTCGAAGCCCTGGCCGGGCCGGAGGCGCCGCCTCTGGCGGGGTGCCTGTTCTGCCCCGCCGACCAGCCCCTGCTCCGCCGGGAGACGGTGGCTTCCCTGGCTCTGTGCGCAGCCTGCGCGCCGGGCCCCATCTGGCGGCCCGCATGGCAGGGCAGGCCGGGGGCGCCGGTCCTCTTCCCGGCGTGGGCCTTTGCGGAGCTGGCCGCCCTGCCCCAGGGCAGGGGAGGCGGCGAAGTGGTCCGGCGTCACCCGGAGCGGGTCCGCTGCGTCCCGGTGGAGGACCCCGCCGAGCTGCTGGACATCGACCGCCGGCAAGATCTGGAACGGCTGGAACGACTGGAACGGCTGGAACGGCTGGAGCACCGGAACGATGCCCGCCTTTTGTAAAGGCCGCGCCTTCCCGCCGCCCGGGAATGGTGGGATACATCACATAAGTATGACTTATTTTGTCCTTGCTTTCTGTCGGTTTTTAGGATATACTGTCCACTGTTGGTATTTTGGGGCAGAGCGGAACGGTTTCGGCTCCGCCCCTGGGAGCAACCTTGGAAAGTGAGGCTAATTCATGAGCAACCTGACCCAAAACAACGCCGAATTGCTGAAATTCGACGGCAAGCCCTCCTGGGGGGCGGCGTTCCCCCAGGCGATGCAGCACGTGCTGGCCATGCTGATCGGCAACATCACCCCGCCCATGCTGATCGCCGGCACCTGCGGCCTGTCGGCGGAGGAAAAGATCATGCTGACCCAGGCCGCCATGATCATCGGCGGCATCACCACCCTGCTGCAGCTGTTCCCAGTGTTTGGCTTTGGCATGAAGATGCCCAACGTCATGGGCGTTGCCTTTGCCTATATGCCCATCCTGACCATCATCGGCCAGCAGTACGGCATCGCGGCGATCTTCGGCTCGCAGCTGGTGGCGGGCTTTGTGTCCATCTTTGTGGGCATGTTCATCGGCAAGATCCGCAAATTCTTCCCGCCCATCGTCAGCGGCACGGTGGTCATGAGCATTGGCCTGTCCCTGTACAAGACGGCCATCAGCTACATCGGCGGCGGCTCGGCGGCCCAGGCCAACGGCACCTTCGGCTCGGGCAAGTTCTGGTTCCTGGCCATCCTGACCCTGGTCGTCACCCTGGCCTGCAACTTTTTCGGCAAGGGGCTGGTCAAGGCGTCCGGCATGCTCATTGGCATCGTGGTGGGCTACGCGGCCTCCCTGCTGGTGGGCGGCGTGGTTAGCTTTGCCGACTTTGAGGCGGCGTCCTGGTTCGCCCTGCCCCGGCCCTTCTACTTTGGGATGGAGTTCCATCTGGACGCCATCGTCATGATGATCCTGATGTACATGGTTCAGGCGGTGCAGACCATCGGCGACGTTTCGTCCACCGCCATCGGCGGCTTTGGCCGCCAGTGCACCGACCAGGAGCTGGGCGGCGCCATCAAGGGCCAGGGCATCTGCGGCATGATTGGCGCGGTGATCGGCGGCCTGCCCACCGATCCCTACAGCCAGAACGTGGGCCTGATCTGCACCACCAAGGTGGTGGCGCGCCGGGTGTTCACCATGGTGGGCGTCATCATGCTGCTGGCCGGCATCTTCCCCAAGTTCAGCGGCCTGATGGCCACCATCCCCCAGCCGGTGCTGGGCGGCGCGACGGTCACCGTCTTTGCGGCCATCACCATGTCCGGCATCCAGCTGCTGAACGAACAGCCCCTGAACTACCGCAACCGGATGATCGTGGGCATCGCCCTGGCCATCGGCCTGGGCATCGACGCAGCCCCCGACATCCTCCAGTTTGTGCCCCAGCTGCTGCGCAACATCTTCGGCAGCAGCCTGGTGGTCTCCTTCCTCATCGTCTTTGTCCTGAACCTCATCATCCCCAAAGACGACACCCCTGAAAACTGAGCCCTTTCACAGACTGTCCCAAAAGTCCCAGCCGTGCGCGTGGCCGCCCGGCCGGGACTTTTTTGCGGCCTTTTTTCGCAGGGGACTGCAATCCATGACATCCTCTATGCAAAATCTTACATCCATGATGCAATGAAGGTCGGAAATTGTTATAATTTGATTCTGGAACATGGAAGGATCGGCATCCGGGCTTCCTGGCCGGGGATTTGCATCTCCTGCCGGGCACCGTTCTGCCCGTCCCGCCATGCTATGCCCCTGGGTGTTTTCGCCTTTCAGGGGCTGTCCTATGCCATCGACGTCCAACTGGATCAGCGAGCCCGCATCTTGTTTGACATGCTGTGCATGGGCTGATCCCCGCGGCCGGTGGCCGGCCCCGTCCTGAAATACCGGGATGGGAAAGGGATAACTGCCTGGGAAGCTGGCTCCGGGCCGGGGAGGACCCGGCGGCCGGCTGGCAGGCGGCACAAAAAAGCGGCAGACCGATGCGGTTCGGTCTGCCGCTCCTTTTTGGCTTTTTACAGGATGTCGATGTGCTCGCCGCTGAGGGCTTTGTTCATGCTGCGGACGGCGCAGAACTTGCCGCACATGGAGCAGGTGTCGTCGTGCTCGGGGGAGCGGCTGGCCCGGACGGCCTTGGCGGTCTCGGGGTCGAGGGCGCAGGCCCACTGGGCTTCCCAGTCCAGGGCGCGGCGGGCGTCGCCCATCCGGTCGTCGATCTCCCGGGCGCCCCGCACCCCTTTGGCAATGTCGGCGGCGTGGGCGGCGATGCGGCTGGCGATGATGCCCTGACGGACGTCCTCCAGGTTGGGCAGGGCCAGATGCTCGGCGGGGGTGACGTAGCACAGGAAGGCTGCGCCGTTCATGGCGGCGATGGCCCCGCCGATGGCCGCGGTGATGTGGTCGTAGCCGGGGGCGATGTCGGTGACCAGGGGGCCCAGCACATAGAAGGGCGCGCCCTTGCAGATGGTCTGCTGCACCTGCATGTTGGCGGCGATCTGGTCCATGGGGACATGGCCGGGGCCTTCCACCAGGACCTGCACGTCCTTTTCCCAGGCGCGGCGGGTCAGCTCGCCCAGCCGGACCAGCTCGTTGATCTGGCAGACGTCGGTGGCGTCGGCCAGGCAGCCCGGGCGGCAGGCGTCCCCCAGGGAGATGGTGACGTCGTATTCCCGGCAGATGTCCAGGATCTCGTCGTAGTATTCGTAAAAGGGGTTCTCCTGGCCGGTCATGCACATCCAGGCAAACACCAGCGACCCGCCCCGGGAGACGATGTTCATCTTCCGCTTGTGGCTGCGGATCTGGTCGATGGTCTCCCGGGTGATGCCGCAGTGGAGGGTGACGAAATCCACGCCGTCCTCCGCGTGGAGCCGCACCACGTCGATAAAGTCCCGGGCGGTGAGGGTGTCCAGGTCCCGCTGGTAATGGATGACGCTGTCGTACACCGGCACGGTGCCGATCATCACCGGGCACTCATGGGTCAGCTTCCGGCGGAAAGGCTGGGTGTTGCCGTGGCTGGACAGGTCCATGATGGCGTCGCCGCCCATCTCCACCGCCGAGAGCACCTTCTGCATCTCCACGTCGTAATCCTTGCAGTCCCGGGAGACGCCCAGGTTGACGTTGATCTTGGTGCGCAGCATCGAGCCGATGCCCTCGGGGTCCAGGCAGGTGTGCAGCCGGTTGGCCGGGATGACCACCTTGCCGCTGGCCACCAGGGGCAGCAGCTCTTCCACCGTCATCCGCTCCTTGCGGGCCACCGTCTCCAGCTCGGGGGTCACAATGCCCCGGCGGGCGGCGTCCATCTGGGTCGCATAGTTCCGTTCGCTCATCTTGTTTCTCCTTTTCTGGGGGGATTTTATTCTGCTTCCTGGGCAAAGACGCCCTGCAGCGTCCAGGCGTGGTCCATGGGGCCGCTGCCCTGGCCCAGGTCCAGCATGGCGGCCAGGGCCCCGGTCAGGTAGGCTTTGGCCCGCTCCACCGCCTGGGGCAGGTCAAAGCCCTTGGCGAGGTTGGCCGCGATGGCGCTGGACAGGGTGCAGCCGGTGCCATGGGTGTTGGGGTTGGGGACCCGCCTGCCCTCAAACCAGCGCAGGCTGCCCCCGGCGTACAGCAGGTCGTTGGCGTCCTGGACGCTGTGGCCGCCCTTGAGCAGGACCGCGCAGCCGTACTGCTCCCCGATCCGGCGGGCGGCCTGCTCCATGGCGGGGCGGCCGTCGATCTCCATCCCGGCCAGAAGGGCGGCCTCGGGGATGTTGGGGGTGACTGCCAGGGCCATGGGCAGCAGGACCCGACGGAGGGTCTCCACCGCCTCGGGCTGGATCAGCCGGGCCCCGCTGGTGGCCACCATCACCGGATCCAGCACGATGTTCCGGGCGCCGTAAAAGCGCAGCCGTTCCCCGATGGTCTCGATCAGGGCGGGGGAGGAGACCATCCCGATCTTGACTGCGTCGGGGCGGATGTCGGTGAACACCGCGTCCAGCTGCTGAGCCAGGAAGGCGGGGGGCACTTCCAGGATGCCCTGGACGCCGGTGGTGTTCTGGGCGGTCAGGGCGGTGACGGCGGTCATGGCAAAAACGCCGTTCATGGTCATGGTTTTGAGGTCGGCCTGGATCCCGGCGCCGCCGCTGGAATCGCTGCCGGCAATGGACAATGCTGTTTTCATGGGGTGCTCCTTTCTGTCTGGGCGGGGATCAGCTGTCCTGCGCCATGGCGTCGGCCAGAGCCTGGAGCTCCCGGGCGGCGGCGGTGATGTCCGGCGCGCCGAACAGGGCCGAGACCACCGCCGCGCCCGCCGCGCCCGAACCCTGCAGCTGCAGGATGTTGCGGGGCCCCACCCCGCCGATGGCCACCACCGGGATGCGCACGGCCCGGCAGACAGCCTGCAGCCCGGCATAGGAAAGCGGGGTGGCGTCGGTCTTGGTGGCGGAGCCAAAGACGGCCCCGGCCCCCAGATAGTCCGCCCCGCCGGCCTCGGCCAGGCGGGCCTGCTCCGGGTCGTGGGCCGAGACCCCGACGATCAGCCGGCGGCCCGCCCGGCGGCGGACTTCGGCCACCGGCAGGTCGTCCTGGCCCACATGGACGCCGTCTGCGCCGCTGGCCAGGGCCACGTCCAGATCGTCGTTGACGATGAAGGGCACCCCGTACCGGTGGCAGAGGGCGCAGATCTGCCGGGCTTCGTCCAGGAAGGCGGCTTTGTCCAGCTGCTTTTCCCGCAGCTGGACGCAGGTGACGCCCCCCTGCAGGGCGGCTTCCACCTGCTGGCACAGGGTCTGCCGGCCCACCCAGGCGCGGTCGGTGACGGCGTAAAGCCGCAGGCTGTGTTTATCGAAGTTCATAGCGCGCTCCTTCCTCGAGCTGGGCGGGGGTCAGCCGGTAGACTGCGTCCAGGATCTTGTCCCGGTAGGCGGCGTTGCCGTCGGCGGGGGAGAGGCGCGCATAGGCGGTCTCCCCGCACAGCCCCATGGCACAGACGGCAGCCGCGGCGGCCTGCAAAGGCTGGCCGGGGCTGGCGGCCACAAAGGCGGCCGTCAGGCAGGAGAGCTGGCACCCCGTACCGGTGACGCTGCGCATCATGGGATGCCCGTTGCGGATGCAGTAAGCCGTCTCGCCGTCGGTGACAAGGTCGGTCTCGCCGGTGACGGCCACCACAGCGCCGGTGCGGCGGGCCAGCTGCCCGGCCAGTTCCAGGCAGGCGTCCAGGGTCTGCGGGGTCAGGCTGTCCCCGGCGTCCACCCCACGGGCGTGGCCGTCGCCGTCGGCCAGGGCCCGTATCTCGGACAGGTTGCCCCGGATGACGGCAAACTGCACGGCTTCCAGCAGCTGCCGGGCGGCACCGGCCCGGAAGGCGGACACCCCCGCGCCCACCGGGTCGAGCACGGCCGGGATGCCGCTCGCGTTGGCCTGCCGGCCCGAAGCCAGCATGGCCGGGATGCGTTCGGCGTGGAGGGTGCCCAGGTTGAGGGTCAGCCCCTGGCTGCGGGCAGTGACCGCGGCGGCTTCCTCCACGGCGTCGGCCATGATGGGGGAGGCCCCCGCCGCCAGCAGGATGTTGGCGCAGTCGTTGATGGTGACGTAGTTGGTGATGCAGTGGATCAGGGGGTGCGTCTGCCGCACCGCCTGCAGCAGGGAGCCCAGCATGGCCGCGCCCCTCACTGCGAGAGCTTGTGCTGCATCCGGCCCAGCGCGCCGGTGTTCTGCAGCGCGCAGACCAGCACGCCCGAAATGACCGAGCCGGCCGCCGTGGACACCAGGAAGGGCACGATGTAGGCGTAGAAGGCGATCTCGCCGGCGCTGTTGCCCATCAGCAGGATGGAGACGGGGTAGGCGCACAGCCCGCCCAGCACCGCGGTGCCGAACACCTCGGCCAGAAGGGTCAGGGGCAGGCTGCGGGTCTTGTGGTAGGCGAGGCCGCACAGCAGGGCCCCCACCATGCTGCCGGGGAAAGCCATCAGGCTGCCCAGGCCGGTCAGGTTGCGGATCAGGCTGGCGGCAAAGGCCACCCCGATGCCGTAGTAGGGCCCCAGCAAAACGGCGCACAGCACGTTGATCATGTGCTGGATGGGGGCGCACTTGCTGCCAAACATGGGGAAGGAAAACATGCTGCCCACCACGGCGATGGCGCAGAACAGGCCGGCGAGGGTCAATTTTTGGATGCGGGTGTGTTTCATGGCGATAGCTCCTTTGACGGATGACAAGACGGATTCGGCCCGGCAAAGCGGCGGGCCCGGCGCAAAAAAACGGGAGACGCCCTGAAACGGCGTCTCCCGGTCAAAAGTGCAACTACCACAACTTCCTACGGCGGCATTATCCGCATCAGGTTATGGGTCGAAGGTGATTCCTTCCTCTCAGCCTGTCCACACAAGCTCCCCAGGTGTCTTTTGTTTTTCCGGCTCTATTATAATCCCGCAGCCCGGCGGCGTCAAGAGCCGATCGCATCCTGATCCATCCGGCGGAAGAACCCGGCCGACAGCGCCCCCACGGCGCACAGGAGCAGCCCGCTGGGCAGCAGGACCCACTGGGGCGCCAGACGGTCGAACAGAAAACCGTAGACGAGCTGCCCCAAAGGCTGGGCGCACATGGACAGGGTAAAGACGCAGGACATCACCTTGCCCATCAGGGCGGCGGGGGTGCGGCTCTGGATCAGGGTGGCGGCGCAGATGGAAAAGACGCTGCACCCCAGCTGGCAGCCGCAGAACAGGACCAGCAGGGCCAGGTAATGCCCCAACGCCCCCAGCGGCAGCAGAAAGACGTTGCCCGCCGCCAGCAGGCAGAGCCCCACCAGAGAAAACACGGCGCTCAGGTGCCGGGGGCGCATCCGCCCGGCCAGCAGGGAGACCAGCGCCCCGCCCAGGATGGCGGCCGCCCCCATGGCGCTTTCGGCAGCGCCGTAGTGGCGGGCGGACAGGCCCAGCACCGTCCGCACCAGATAGGGGAAGCCCACCACCAGCGCCCCGGCGATGAACATGCTGGCCAGGGCGGCCAGGCCCAGCAGCCCCAGGATGGCCGGCTGCTCCCGGCGGAGGAAACGGAGGGTGAGGGCAAAGTCCTGCCGGATGAGGGCGGCCAGGCCGGACTTGGGCCCGGGCATAGGGCGGGGCAGCCGGAGGAAGCACTCGAGCAGGGCGGTGAGGAAAAAGCAGGCCACCGCTCCCCATAAGACGGGGCGTATCCCGAAGGCTGTGTAAAAGAGGCTGCCCAGGAAAGGGGTGGCCAGGGAGGCCAGGGCCTGCACCTGGTTGACCATGGCGTTGCCCCGCAGGACGTTGTCGCCGGACAGCATCTGGGGCACACAGGCCTGCACGGTGGGGGACTCGAAGGCGGCCAGCACCGACAGAAGAATCAGCAGGGCGGCGATGACCGCCAGGTCCGGCCCGTGGGGCAGAGCCAGGGCCGCCAGCAGGACCGAGAGGCCCGACAGGGCGTCCAGCCCCGCCATGACCGCCCGGCGGTCGGCCCGGTCGGCCAGGATGCCGCCGAAGGGGGAGAGCAGGATGGTGGGGACCATGGACGCCGCCAGCAGCCCCGCAAAAAGGGAGGCGGAGCCGGTCTGCTCCAATACGTACATGGAGAGGGCGAATTTGAGGGTGAGGTTGCCCGTCAGGGAGCTGACCTGCCCCAAAATCAGCAGGGTGAAGTTGCGGTTGAACAGTTTTTCCTTCATGGTCAGTTCCTCCGGAAGAGCAGGATGCGCAGCAGGGCGGACGCAAGGGCGGCCGCGCCCAGCCCGGCGCACCAGAAACAGGGGACGCGGCGCCCGCCGCTGGCAAAGTGCCGGGCTGCCATCAGCAGCCCCACGCCGGCCAGCAGCTCCGCGCTGCATACGATCCAGCGGAACAGGGCGCTGCCGTCCCAGACGTCGGTCAGGCGGCCGGCCCCGGCCTCCATCGCCCGTTCAAAGCGTCCGGCGGCGCGCTCGACAGCTTGCGCAAAGCGGTCGGCAGCCTGGTCGACCATGCGGTCAAATTCGTGCTCGGTCATGGTAGATACCTCCATTTTCACGGTATGTATTTGCATACATTCAGAAGGTATGTATAACGCCAAAAGAAAAACGGCGACAGCCGGACGTTATCATACATTCCGAATGAATGTATCATGGTCTGAAAAAATGCCTCGCGGGGAGGCATGGGAAAACAAAGCGCAGCGCTCATGGGCCGGTGGGAGCGTCCTGATAGACGCCATCGGGGATGCGGTCGAAAAATGCGTCGATGATCCGGCGGGTGGCGTCGTCCACCAGGGGCACCCCCATCCGGTCCAGCATGGCGGCCAGGAAGTCGAACTTGCGCCGGGCCTGGGCTTTGGTGGAAGGGAACACCGACGGCAGGAGCCACAGGCTGGTCAGCAGGGGGAGCAGCTCGGCCAGTTCCCGGGGATAATCGGTGTGGAGCGAACCGTCCCGGTTGCCCTCCTCCAGCAGCATCTGATAGTAGGGAGTCAGGGTGCGCCGGTTGGACTCGATCATTTCCGCCAGGATGCGGGGGTTGCGGGTGATGGGGATGGACTGCACCGTCATGCTGGAAGCGGCGGAGTCGGTCTGGTTGAGGCGGATGGCTTCCCGCAGCTTTTGCAGGCCGTTCAGGTCGGTGCGGCCGCGCACTGCTTCAAAGGGGTTGTTCTGCTGGAACATCCGGTCCCCCACGGCGTTCAGGATCTCTTCCTTGGATTTGAAGTGGTGGTAGACCGCCCCCTTGGTCAGGCCGCCCAGCTGGTCCACGATGTCCTGGATGGTGGTCTGGTCATAGCCTTTTTCGAGAAAAAGGCGCTGGGCCGCATCCAGGATGCGCTCCACCGTCTCTTCCGGGTATTTGTTGCGGGCCATGGGCGGGGTCTCCTTTCAAACATTCACACGGTATGTATCTGCTGTCAGTATACCAGAACGCCCCTCTGTCTGTCAAGGGGCATCCGCCGGGGCGGCGTTTTGGGCCTGGTAGTTCTGGCCCCAGTTCCACATGGCGTCCAGGATGGGCTTGAGGCTTTTCCCCAGGTCGGTCAAGCTGTATTCCACCCGCGGGGGCACCTCGGCATACACCTGCCGGTGGACCAGGGCGCTGGCCTCCATATCCCGCAGCTGGGCGGTGAGCACCTTTTGAGAGACATGGCCGATGGACTTTTTCAGCTCTCCAAAGCGCTTGGTGCCGGGCATCAGGTCCCGGAGGATCAGCACCTTCCACTTGTCTCCGATCAGCATCAGGGTGGTTTCCACCGGGCAGGCCGGCAGCTCTTTGATCTCCTGCATGGGTTTGCTCCTTCCAATGGTTTCTATTTGGTGCCTATAGCACAAAAATGTGCTTACTTTACAGAACGGCTGTACGGGTATATTATAGAACCACCGGGAGGAAAAAACAAGAGCTTCCCCACAACGAACCATGGAGGTCAATGAAAATGAACGAAGTCGTAGCCCGCAAGCCGGTGGTGATCGAACAGGAGCACTGCCTGCGCTGCGGCAACTGCTTCGAGGTCTGCCCTGCAAGGGCGGTGGAAAGGAGATGACCCCTGCATGACCCAGGAAGAACGGCTGGACTGCCTGCTCCGCTATCTGCTGGCCGAGCGGGAAGAATACAAGGCCCTTGCCGTGCCCGCCGGCCCGGCGGAACGGCGCCGGCTGCTGCGCGCGCTGCTGAACGTCCGGCCCCCCGAGCCGCTGGACCGCGGCTTTTACCAGGTGCAGGACGCCTACCTGCAGGAAGAGCTGCGCCGCAAAGGGGTGACCCGTCTGGACGACCTTTGCCCGGTGCGGCCGGGGCTCTACCTGTGGCAGGGGGACATCACCACCCTGGCGGTGGACGCCATCGTCAACGCGGCCAACAGCGCCATGCTGGGCTGCTTCATCCCCTGCCACGGCTGTGTGGACAATGCCATCCACACGGCGGCGGGGTTCCAGCTGCGGCGGGAATGCGCCCGGATGATGGCGCTCCAGCCCGGCGAGGAGCCCCCCGGCCGGGCCAAAATCACCAACGCCTACAACCTGCCCTGCCGGTATGTGCTGCACACGGTGGGGCCCATCGTCCGCGGGGCGGTGACGGCGAAGGACCGGGCTCTGCTGGCCTCCTGCTACCGGTCCTGCCTGGAGCTGGCTGCAACCCACGGATGCCGCAGCGTGGCCTTCTGCTGCATCTCCACCGGGGAGTTCCGCTTCCCCAACGAGGAGGCGGCCCGGATCGCTGTGGAGACGGTGGAGGCATACCAGACCCAACATCCCCATACCATCGAGGTGATCTTCAATGTTTTCAAGGATACGGACCGGGAAATCTACCAGCGCCTTCTCGGGTGAGCCGGCCCTGCTGCGCCGGAAGCTGGAGGAGGCGGACGCCGTCCTGATCGGGGCGGGAGCGGGGCTGTCGGCCGCCGCCGGGTTCGAATACGAGGGGGAACGGTTCCAGCGGTACTTCAGCGATTTTGCCGCCCGATACCACTTTGCGGATATGTATTCCGGGGGCTTTTACCCCTACGACACCCTGGAAGAACACTGGGCCTACTGGAGCCGGTACATCTGGATCAACCGGTACATGGACGCGCCCCGCCCGGTCTACGGCCGGCTGTACCAGCTGATAAAGGATAAGGACTATTTTGTCCTGACCACCAACGTGGACCACTGCTTCCAGAAGGCGGGCTTTGCAAAAGAGCGGCTGTTTTACACCCAGGGGAACTACGGTCTGTTCCAGTGCTCGGGCCCCTGCCATCCGGACACCTACGATGGCCGGGAGGCGGTGCAGGCCATGCTGGAGGCCCAGGGCTGCCGCATCGGGGCGGACGGCGCCCTGCAAATGCCGGAGAGCGCCGCCCTGAAAAGGGCCATCCCCGGCGGGCTGGTGCCCCGGTGCCCCCGGTGCGGGCGTCCCATGAGCATGAACCTGCGGGCCGACGGCACCTTTGTGGAGGATGCGGGCTGGCACGCCGCCGCCCGCCGCTACCAGGACTTTGTCCGCCGGGTCCAGGGCGGCAGGGTGCTGTACTGGGAGCTGGGGGTGGGGATGAACACCCCCGGCATCATCAAATACAATTTCTGGCGGCAGACCTGCCAGTCACCCCGGGCCTGGTACGCCTGCGTCAATCTACAGGCGGCCTACTGTCCGCCCGAGATCCAGGCCCGTGCGGTCTGCCTCCAGGGGGACATCGGCGCCATCCTGGACGCGCTCTGAACCTACAAACGAAGCCCCGGCCGGACGTGTCGTCTGGCCGGGGCTTTTTGACGGTCTGCGGGGGTTGTCAGGCTGTGTAGACCGGGCGGCCGCCCAGATAAGCGGCCCGCACCGGGATGGCGTGGAGCTGGCTGGGATCGGCGGCAAAGGGGTCCTGCCCCAGGATGACAAAGTCGGCCAGGAAGCCGGGTGCGATGCGGCCTTTGCAGTGTTCCTCAAAGCTGGCGCGGGCCCCGGCGATGGTGTAGCTGTCCAGGGCCTGCCGCACCGTGAACGCCTGGCCGGGCAGGTAGGGGCCGCGTCCGCCGAGGGTGCGGCGAGTGACGGCGCACTGGATGCCGGACAGGACGCTGGGGGTCTCCACCGGGCAGTCCGAGCCGTTGCTGACGGTGACGCCCCGGTCCAGCAGGGTCTTCCAGCTGTAGCTGGAGGCGGCCAGCGCGGGGCCCACACGGGCTTCGACGATCTGGATGTCGTAGTCGAGGAAGATGCTCTGGGCATAGACGTGGAGGCCCAGCCGGGCGATGCGGTCCAGCTGGCCGGGCCGGGTGATCTGGCAGTGGACGATGCCGTGGCGGCAGTCGGGGCGGGGATGGGCGGCCTGGGCCTGCTCCAGTGCATCCAGCACCCAGTCCAGGCACTGGTCCCCGATGGCGTGGACGGCGGTCTGCAGCCCGTGGGCGTGGGCATAGGCGATCAGGGCGGTCAGTTCCTCCCGGCTGTAAAGGGGCAGGCCGGCGGCGCCGGGGTCGTCGGCGTAGGGGCGGCTGAGCAGGGCGGTGCGGGCCCCCAGCGCCCCGTCCCCGATGATCTTGACCGGCCCGGTGCGGAACAGTTCGTCCCCCTTGCCGGTACAGCCGCCCGCCTCCGCATAGGCGCGCAGCGCATCGAGAGAGGCAAAGTTCGTCTGCTCGTTGACCCGGACGGTGAGCCGGCCCTCGGCGGCCAGTTCCCGGTAGGCCTCGTCCATCACAGAGGGCGGCACGGCCCGGAAGGTGCTGTAGTCGTCGGTCTGGCTGCTGGTGATGCCCTGGGCGTTCAGGGCCCGGCAGGCGGCGAGGATCATCTCTTTCAGGGCCTCCTTGCCGGGGGCGGGGATGGCGGCGTAGACCGGGTCCATGGCGTTGTCGAAAAAGCGGCCGTCGGGCTGGCCGTCCTGCATCCCGATCCGGCCCCCGGCGGGCTGGGGCGTACCGGCTGTGACCCCCAACAGCTGTAGGGCGCGGCTGTTCACCACCAGGCAGTGGCCGCAGGCCCGCACCGCGCAGACCGGTATCTCGCGCGAGACGCGGTCCAGGTCGTGCCGGTCGGGCATCCGGTGGACATCGGCAAACAGGTCCTCGTTCCAGCCGCGGCCTATGAGCCAGGCGTCTCCCCGGCGGGGGTGTGCGGCCAGGAAATCCCGCATACAGTCGAGCATACCGGCCAGGCTGCCGGTGTGCTTTGCAAGCTGGGGCATCCCCAGCAGATAGCCGTATTCCACCAGGTGCATATGGCTGTCGTTGAAGCCGCTGCAGACAAACTGGCCGCCCAGGTCCACCAGTTCGTCCCCGGGGCGGCGCTGGGCCAGGGCCCCGGCGTCCGTGCCCGCAAAGGTGAAGCAACCGTCCTCGACGATAAAAGCCTGGGCCAGGGGCAGCGCACCGGTGTAGACCGTGCCGTGGTAATAGATCGTTTTCATGGTTTTTCTCCTGCGTTGTGGGTGGGATCTTTTGGTGTGATTATAGCGGCCCCGGGGCCGAAAGTCAACGCCTCGGGAAGCGGAACATGAAAAGATGTTTTGAATATTGACACGATGTCAGGATTGCGGTATAGTGTAGACGCTGACGCGATGTCAGAACAAACGAAAAGGAGAAACGACCATGAAAAGAACCAAAGGCATCCTCGGCTTTGTGATGGCGGCCTGCCTGCTGGGGGGCCTGGCCGGATGCGGGGGACAGGCCGCGTCGGGCAGCAGCGGCATCGGCTCCAGTGCCGACAGCCTGGCGGAACAGGCGGGCGGCGGCGCCTGGCTGGAAGGCCGGCGGTTCGACAGCGGCGTGCCGGACAGCGAGCTGCAGGCCTGGATCGACGGCCTGGCGTGAGAGGCTGAAAAACCGCGGTAGACGCTCAGACTGTCGAAAAAGTCCCGTCCAGCCGACATGTGCGGATGGACGGGACACATA
>ERZ1643250.1259-NODE-1259-length-22408-cov-8.039503_pt1 | contig 22408 bp, 21 predicted proteins | sample MGYA00579262_ERZ1643250 | MGnify/ENA primary metagenome ERZ1643250 (study PRJEB29033, sample SAMEA4952265) | chicken gut metagenome | biome: Broiler Chicken; feature: Gastrointestinal Tract; material: Caecum | place: Ireland | collected 2018 | study: Broiler... | reverse complement strand
AAGTGATTGCTATTTTTTGGGCTTGCTTGTCACAACTTATCCCCGCGAGGGGACGACTGCTTTTAGTTTCGCAACAACCGTTCACCTTTCTGTCACAACTTATCCCCGTAAGGGGACAGAAAAAGCCCTTTCCGTTTTTTCGGAAAGGGCTTTTTCATGTTTGCAAAGGGTTTGTATTTACGTCAACCGACAAAAAAATAAGGCCGCCGTACCTTTTCGGTACAGCGGCCTATTTTTAATCAGGATTTACAGCACAATCAGGCCTTGCCAACGGAACCGAACAGCTCCATCTTCTCCTTCACGGTAGCCTTGATAGCCTCGAAGCCGGGAGCCAGCAGCTTGCGGGGGTCGAAGCCCTTGCCCTGCAGGTCTTTGCCTTCTTCGATGTACTTGCGGGTAGCAGCTGCGAAGGACAGCTGGCACTCGGTGTTCACGTTGATCTTGGAAACGCCCAGATCGATAGCCTTCTTGATCATGTCGGCGGGGATGCCGGTGCCGCCATGGAGAACCAGAGGCATTGCGCCGGTCTTCTGCTGGATAGCGTCCAGAGCGTCGAAACGCAGGCCGGGCCAGTTCTCGGGATACTTGCCGTGGATGTTGCCGATACCAGCAGCCAGCATGGTGACGCCCAGATCAGCGATCATCTTGCACTCGTCGGGATCAGCCACTTCACCGGCGCCGATCACGCCGTCCTCTTCGCCGCCGATGGAGCCAACCTCGGCCTCAACGGACATGCCCTTGGACTCAGCAATGGCAACCAGTTCCTTGGTCTTCTCGATGTTCTCTTCGATGGGATAGTGAGAACCGTCGAACATAATGGAGGAGAAGCCGGCCTCGATGCAGGCCTTTGCGCCCTCATAGCTGCCGTGATCCAGGTGCAGAGCCACGGGAACGGTGATCTTCAGCTCTTCCAGCATACCGTTCACCATGCCCACGATGGTCTTATAGCCGCACATATACTTGCCGGCGCCCTCGGAAACACCCAGAATAACGGGAGAGTTCAGTTCCTGAGCGGTGAGCAGGATTGCCTTGGTCCACTCCAGGTTGTTGATGTTGAACTGTCCTACAGCATAGTGGCCAGCCTTGGCCTTGGTCAGCATTTCTTTTGCAGATACTAACATGTTGAGTCCTCCATTATTTTTTATTTGCATTTTCCGCCGGTACGACAGAAAACACAATGAATTGACTATAAAAAGCTGGATTTATTATAGCCCATTTATGGACGAAAATCAAGGGTACAGGGAGATTTCCCGGAAAGCCTGTTCTTTTCAGGTTTTTTCATATGCCGGACAGCTCCCGGATGACCTCTCCGGCCAGCACCAATCCTGCCGCAGAGGGCACAAAAGCAATACTGCCTGGGATATGCCGTCCGTTCTCCTTTTGAGTGTCAATCTTCCGGGGCTCTTCTTTAGAATACACCACCTTCATTTTGCGGATGCCCCGGGCTTTCAGTTCCCGGCGCATGACACGGGCCAGCGGGCAAACACTGGTTTTATAAAGATCACTCACCACAAAAGCAGAGGGGTTCAGCTTATTGCCGGCGCCCATACTGCTGATGATGGGAACCCCGGCCTCCTGCGCCTGCACGGCCAGCTGAATTTTCCCCGTCACCATATCAATGGCATCGACAATATAATCGTACTGGGTAAAGTCGAATTCTCCGGCGTTGTCGGGGGTAAAAAAGCAGGTGTGCAGTATCAGCCTGATTTCCGGGTCAATGTCCCGAATCCGCTCGGCCATGACTTCTGTTTTGGGGCGGCCTACCGTGCTTCGCAGGGCGATAATCTGCCGGTTCAGGTTGGAAATCGATACCGTATCCCCGTCAATCAAATCCAGCGCACCGATGCCGCTGCGGGCCAGTGCTTCCGCCACATAGCCGCCCACGCCGCCAATTCCGAACACGGCCACCCGGGCGTGTGCTAGCCGTTCCATGGCAGAGTCCCCCAGCAAAAGGGCGGTACGGGACAGCTGCTCTTTTCGAAAATCTGTCATCGATAAAATCCTTTCTCTGAAATCGCCGATTGTCAGCGGACATCCTTTTTTTGATGCAGTCGTATAAAAGGCGGCTCAATTTCTTCCTTCATCAATTCTCCATAGGCCTTTACTTTGCGGAAGGTGTTGCCCATCATTTCATGTTCGCGATAGGTGCGCAGAGCAGGCAAATCAAATTCTGCCAGAAAAACCCCTTCTTCTTTCTCTCCGGCAATCAAAATCCGGTTATCCCGATCGCCGTTTTCGTCCCAGACGATGGGGCTGAAAGCACAGGAACGGCCCATTCGCTCCCCTGGAGGGTTTGCCATCACAATTCCTGTCATGTTCTCATAGGCACGTGTGGAAAGAGTATTGAGCCGGTGGGTCATTTCCGAGCAATCGTTGGGGACCAAAATGATTTCGGCGCCCTTCATCATCAGGACGCGGGCGCTTTCAGGGTATTCCCGATCATAACAAATCATCATGCCGAGCTTGACTCCTTCGAAGTCCGCAACAAAAAATTCGTCCCCGCTTTCCAGCATCCGCTCTTTGGAAAAGTCGCAGGTGTGTACTTTGCTGTATTTGAGGAGAATTTCTCCGCTTCGGTCAATCAGGAATGCGGTGTTGCGGGGACGGTGGTTGCCTTTGGTATAGCCAGTAATAACAACACCGATTTCCATTTCCTGGGCAGCTTTTTGAAAAGCCAACAGATGGGGGTCGTCCTCTTTCATAGCAGAAGCAGCCCACTGGCGAAAAGCATCTGTTTTTTCAATTTCTTCTATGGGAATATTGTCATCAAATTCCGGGAATTCATACCCGGTAATCCAACATTCGGGAAAAAGGACCAGATCAGCGCCCATGTTTTTGGCTTCCTGCATACAGGAAATCCCAAGCTGTGTGTTTTTGTCCCGATCATAAGGATCGCGGCGCTTTTGCACCACGGCAATGCGCAATTGATTGGTTATCATGGTGTTCCTCCTGCATATTTGGGATAAACAAAAGCGCCCGAAAACAGGATGGGCGCTTCGCTTATTTTTTCTGGTTCTTCTCGTATAGAATCCGCAGGCCGTGAAGCAGCAGATCCGGCTCCACATGGAGCTTTTTCCGGCAAAGGGGCGCTACCATGGAAATATTGCCGCCGGTTGCAACTACCGTGACCGCTTCTCCCATTTCCCGCTCGATTCTGGCAATCAGTCCGTCCAGCATGGCGGCGCTGCCATAGACCGAGCCGGATTTCATACAATCCAGCGTGTTGGTGCCAATCATCTTTTCCGGTGGCTCCAGACTAATGTTTTGGGGCAGCTGGGAAGCCCTTGCAGAAAGAGCGTCCACTGCCAGCCGCAGGCCGGGAATAATCATGCCGCCCAGAAAGTTCTTCTTTTTGTCAATGACCGAAATGGTGCTGGAAGTGCCCATATCCACAATCATAATGGGGAGCGGATATTTGGCACAGGCCGCTACTGCGTCCACAATGCGGTCGCTGCCCACCTGGGCGGGAATGTCGGTTTTAATGTTCAGACCGGTTTTCACCCCAGCTCCTACTATCAATGGACGCTTTCCGGTAATCTTTTCCATAGCGTCCCGGAACACCGGACGGAGCACCGGCACCACCGAGGACACAATGCCGCCGTCGATTTGTTCAGCATGAATGCCCCGCATGGCAAAAATGCCGGAAAGAAGCAGAGTGTATTCCTCCGCTGTACGGGAACGGTCGGTTGCCAGCCGGAAGGAGGAAATCAGCTTTTCCCCTTCCAGACAGCCCACCACAATTTGCGTATTTCCAATATCAACCGCTAAAATCACGGGTTCACCCCCCGGGAAGCCGGTTCGGAAGGTTTCCGGCAGTTCTTTTCATAGAGAAGCCCCAGCCCCCGCAGCAGCAGGTTCGGCTCTTCATGAATCCTTCTTTCGCAATAGGGCGTTACCAGAGAAACCAGATTGCCGGTGGCCACTGCCGTGACCGGCGCGCCCAGTTCCTCTTCTACCCGGTCGATAATGCCGTCAATCATGGCAGCGTTGCCATAGATCGCCCCGGAGCGCATACAGTCAATGGTGTTGGTGCCAATCAGGTGCTCCGGCGCTTCCAGACTGATATTCAGGGGCAGTTGGGAAGCTCTTGCAGAAAGGGCATCCACCGCCACCCGCAGACCGGGAATAATCATACCACCCAAATAGCTGCCGTTCTGGTCGATGACAGAGGCCGTAGTGGCGGTTCCCATGTCAAAAATCACAATAGGACGGGGATATTTCGCACAGGCCGCTACAGCAGCCACCACCAAGTCGCCGCCCAGCTGGGCAGGGTTATCGATTTTGATATTCAAACCCGTCTTGACGCCCGCTCCCACCAGCAGAGGCTTTTTCCCGGTGAGCATCTGCACCGCGTCACGAAGCACCGGGCGCAGCATGGGCACTACAGAAGAAATAATTCCTCCGTCCAGCGTTTTGGGGTCAATGTGGTTCATTTCGAAAATTCCCTTGAAAAGCAGGGCGTATTCATCCACAGTTTTAGAGCGATCGGTGCTGATGTGGGAAGTAAAAATCAGTTTTTCTCCTTCCATACAGCCAATCACCGCGTTGGTGTTGCCCATATCAATGGCGACGATCATGGTGTTTCACCTCGGTATTGCTTATTTTTTAGGAGCGCCGTTTTTCAGCGGGTCACGCTTCATGAGCTTCTGCATGGGCAGGCACACAGCACCGGTGAGCACGGCGGCGGCAATAGCCTCCGGCACACCGTTAGCGGCTACCACGCCCATAATCAGGCCCAGAACCGCGTCAACTCCAACGCCCTTCAGTGCAGCATAGGCATCGCGGAACAGGACGAAAATCAGACCCATAACAAAAGCGGTATTGATAAAAGCACCCACCGCTCCGGTAATGACCAGCTGGATGGTGCGCAGCTGATAGTTTTCCTTTTTAAAGGGAAGGCGGAGCAGCTGGAACACAAACCAGGGCAGAACGCCAACCAGAATCCGGGGAATAAAGCAGACCACCAGCGCCCACCAGCTGCCGCTGTCGGTGCCCGGTGCGGGAATCAAAGGAGAAAAGGCAAAGGACAGGGCGGTGAGGGTGAAGGTGTTGCTGACAAAGCTGCACAGACCAAATAGGAAGCCCAGTACCCCACCTTTTTTCGGTCCAAACAGAACCGAACCGATGATAACAGGCACATGAAGGATGGTGGCCTTAATCAGGGGCAGCTGAATCATGCCCAGTGGCGTAAAGGCCAACACCAAAATAATGGCGATAAAGAGACAGAGCAGAATGGTATCCTGCATGTTGTCCTTGTGGAACAGGCCACGGCTTCGGGTGGATGCGTTGTTTTTCATAAAAAATTCCTCCTGCTGCTGCTCCGGCAAGGATGCAGCGCGTATTTTTGAGGGAAGCAAATCCGGGATTTTCCACAGGTGCGTTGCCGTTCTGAATCCAGTTCCGGGGCACGGAAAACCGGGAACGCTTCCGGGTATATTATAAGAGATTCGGCCTTAAAATGCAAGAAGGGGCGCGGATTGTTTCAAATCGGAAAATGTGGTATACTTGGGCGGAGCGTGCAGCAGAATGCAGAGAGACAGGGTCCCTTTACATTCCGTATCCTGTCCCGCATCAAGTTTTATCCCCTGCTATTTTTCTTAGTAAAGAGGTTTTGTTGTTGGATTATCACGAGTTACTGAATCTTTCTTCTGATATCGGCCGTCTGCTTCTGCAAAACGGCGCGGAAATCTACCGAGTAGAGGAATCCATGGAGCGAATCTTCGCCGCTTATGGCGTCAATGGTCAGGTTTACTGCGTTCCCACTACGATTATTGCCACCATTGTGACCCCGGAAGGGGAAAACATCTCGAAAAGTATTCGGGTACGTTCCCGCGGCACGGATTTCGATAAGGTCATGGCCGTCAACGACCTATGCCGCCGGGTATGCCGGGAAAAACCGGAATTTTCCGCCATTCAGGAAGAGCTGTCCAAAATTCCCGGACGGCCTGTCTATTCCCTCCCCCTCACCTGTTTGGGCTGGGCGCTGGTAGGCGCTACCTTCGCCATGATTTTCGGTGGGAATTTCTTCGACGCGGCCTGTGCCTTTCCCATTGGTGTACTGGTCTGCCTGCTTCATTCCCTGCTGGGAAAACTGGAAGCCAACCAGTTTTTCTCCCTCATGGTGGAGAGCTTCCTCATCGGCACACTGGCCATTCTTTCCGTAAAACTGGGACTGGCCAGCAACGCGGATAAGGTCATCATCGGCGTGCTCATGAATCTGGTACCGGGCATCGCCCTCACCAACTGTATCCGGGATATTCTGGCCGGAGACCTGATGTCCGGCGTTGCCAAAATTGCAGAAGTATTCCTGATTGCGGTGTTTATCGCCCTTGGCGCTGTGATGGCGGTCTATGGGGCCAAACTCATTCCGGGACTGTAAGGAGGGGCGGCTATGGACTGGATTGCAATTGTGAAAGACGGGCTGCTGCCCTGCCTCTACAGCTTTATCGGCTGCATTGGGTATTCCATTATCTTTAATATTCAGGGAAAACGCCTGATCCCTGTGGGACTGGGCGGCGGTATTTCCTGGGGCGTATATCTGCTGTGTTCGGCTTTTCTGCCCAGTATTGCCTCCTATTTTCTGGCGGCGGTAGCCCTTTCCCTGTATTGTGAAATTATGGCCCGGGTAACCAAAACGCCGGTCACGGTCTTTTTGCTCATCGCCCTGTTCCCTTTGGTTCCCGGCGGCGGCATTTACTACACTATGGAACACGGTATCAACGGGGAAACGGAGCTATTTTTGGAAAGCTTGCTCTCCACTCTGGGAATAGCCGGTTCTCTGGCGCTGGGGATTCTGCTGGTGTCCTCCGCCATGCGTCTGGGCGTAAAAGCCCGGGAATTGAGAAGAAAATCGTAATCGTATCGAGAAGATAGAAAGGAAACTTCATGATCGTTTTAACACTGGAACAAATTACGAAAAACTACGGCGTAAAGCCCCTGATGGACCATGTGGATTTGACCATTGAAACCGGCGACCGTATCGGTTTGATTGGCGTAAACGGAACGGGAAAATCCACCTTCCTGCGAGTGTGTGCCGGGATGGAGGAGGCCGACAGCGGCAAACGCATTACTGCTTCCGGAATGCGGGTGGGGTATCTTCCCCAAAGCCCGGATTTTACCCCCGGCACCACCGTCTGGCAAGAAGTGCTCCGTCATGCCGCCCAAAATCAAAAAGAGTCCGCAGAGTTTGAGTGCCGGGCCATGCTGACCCGGCTGGGCATCACGGATTTCGATCAGGACGTGTCCACCCTTTCCGGCGGACAGAAAAAGCGAGTGGCTATGGCAGCGGCGCTGGCCGGACAGGTGGAGCTGCTGATTCTGGACGAGCCCACCAACCACATCGACAGCGCCACCGTGGAATGGCTGGAAACCTATCTGGCCGGATATCGGGGCGCACTGCTCATGGTTACCCATGACCGGTATTTTCTGGAGCGGGTATGTAACCGCATGGTGGAGTTGGACAACGGTATTTTGACCCCCTATCCCGCCAACTACAGTAAATATCTGGAACTGAAGGCGGAAAAAGAGGCTATGGAGGCCGCTTCTCTGCGGAAGAAAAAAGCCCTGTATCGCAAGGAGTTGGAATGGATTCACCGGGGCGCACGGGCCAGAACCACCAAAGCCCAGTTCCGGGTCAACCGGTTTGAAGAGCTGAAAGACGCAGCCAAAGCACCTGTGGCAGAACAGGAACTGGAGCTTTCCTCTTTGCAGACACGGCTGGGCAAAAAGATTGTGGAAATCGACAGCGTTTCCAAATCCTATGGGGATAAAGTACTATTCCACGATTTTTCCTATAACCTCCTGCGTCGGGACAGGTTGGGCATTATTGGCCCAAACGGCTGCGGCAAAACCACCCTTTTGCGGGTGATGCAGGGCATTGTGCCGCCGGACAGTGGTGAGGTGCGCATCGGCGAAACGGTCAAAATCGGCTATTTCTCACAGGAATGCGAAGGACTGGACGACAACAAGACCGTGCTGGATACCATTCGGGACATTGCCTGGCAGACCGAAACCCCTGAAGGCACCCTGACGGCCTCTCAGATGCTGGAAAAATTCCTGTTTCCCGGCGCCATGCAGCACGCACCGGTTGGAAGGCTTTCCGGCGGAGAGAAGCGCCGGTTGTATCTGCTGTGTATCCTCATGACCGCCCCCAATATTCTGCTGCTGGACGAACCTACCAACGATCTGGACATTCAGACGCTGACCATTTTGGAGGATTATCTGGACAGCTTTTCCGGCGCTGTCATCTCCATTTCCCATGACCGGTATTTCCTCGACCGCACGGCAGAGCATGTATTTGTGTTTGAGCCGGACGGCACCCTGACCCCCTATCTGGGCGGCTATACCGATTATCGGGCTGCTGCGCCTCAGCCGGAAACAGAAGTCAAGGAAGCCCCCAAAAAGAAAGAAAAGCCCAAGCGGGAACCGAAACTGAAATTTTCCTTTAAAGAGCAGCGGGAGTTCGAGACCATCGACGACGACATCGCTTCGCTGGAAAAAGCCATCGCTCAAAAGGAGCGGGAAATCGAGGAAAACGCTTCCCGGTTCGATTTGCTGCCCGGTCTGCTGGCGGAAAAAGAAGAGCTGGAAGCCAGGCTGGACGAGAAAACCGAGCGCTGGGTCTATCTTAACGAGCTGGCGGAAAAAATTGAACAGAGCCGTTTGGAGAAGTAGGGCGTTTCTGAAAACAAAGAAATCGACGAATTTTCCGCAAGCAACAGACAGATACAAGGCAAAAAACGCAGGAATCCTTGATGGATTCCGAGTATTTTTAACGCAGTAGCTGGCGTTGCACGACATCATTTCATGATGCCGATAGAAAAGTCTATGATTTCGACTTTTCAGATAGCCCCTAGCCAAAAAGGCCTCCGCAAGCCAAAACTTGCAGAGGCCTTTTCAATCGGCTATAATAACAGCTGTCAGGAATTCTTTTTCATTCCCATGCGGTTTTCCGTATTCTGAATCAGATTCATCAGAGACGCGGCAAACAGCGGATATTCCTCGGAAATGGATTCCGGAGTCATGGTCGGGGCAGTTCCCTTTTCCAGACCTTCCAGTTCGCCCACCTTTTCTCCCTGAGCCAGACAGGCTGCGTTTGCCTGTGCAATGCTCTGCACTGCGTCCGCCAACCCATTATACAGCTTTTCCGGCGCAGCAAACAACCCCTGGGGGTTTTTCCCATTGGCGGAATACAACAGACGGAACGCCTTGTATACCGACACATTGAGATAAGCGGAAAGTTCCGCGGTCAGGTTTTTGTTATTGCATTTTTGCAGCTCGCCAAAAATCACATTGAGGGAATTGGCCAGCAGCTTTTTGTTCAGTGTGGGCAGCAGACTCCCCCGCATCCGGTTGTTTTTACCGCCTGCATCCGGATCCGGAATGTCCTCCACCGTGATGGTGGCGCCGGTGCGATCCGGGGAACGTCCCAGCAGATAGTCGCAGGACACCTGATAGTAATCTGCGGCGCGGACGACAAATTCCAGGCCGCATTCCCGGATTCCTTTTTCATAGTGGGACAAAAGCGCCTGAGACACGCCCAGTTCCTCGGCTGCTTTTTTCTGACTGAGTCCCCGTTCTTTTCGCAATAGGGTCAAAATTCTCGGAAAATGACTGTTCATACTTTCCTCCGCCCTGTTTTATAATCTCCCGAACACATCTCCATTCGATTTTCATCCGTCGAAAAAGATCGAATAACGTATTGTAAAGTATATCGCACTTATAACAATTTGTAAAGTACTAGATATAGTGTATCATGAAAGGCAGGAACACATTTTATGAAGTCCTATCTGATTCATCTCATTCGTCACGGCGCTTCCGCCGGAAATTTGCAGGGCCGTTACATCGGCCGGACCGATTCTCCCCTGGCCATGGAGAGCGTCAAGAATCTGGCGGAGCTGAAAAGCAAGTATGAATACCCCAAAGCGGAAGCGTTTTATTGCAGCCCCAGTATTCGCTGCCGGGACACGCTGAAAATCCTCTATCCCGCCGAAACGCCGGTAGATCTGCCCGGCATGGAAGAATGCGACTTCGGCGATTGGGAAGGAAAGACCGCTTCCGAGCTGCAAAAAACCGATCCGGAATTTGCCAAATGGATGGCCGGCGGCCCGCAGGTTTCTCCGCCTAACGGAGAGGATGGCGGCGCCTTTATGTATCGGGTGTGCGCCGCTTTTGAAAAGCATGTGGAAAACCTGATCCGAAACCACACCTATACCTCTGTCATGGTACTGCCCGGCGGCGTCATGATGACGCTGCTCAGTGCTTACGGCCTGCCCAAAGCACCTTTTTATGACTGGATGTGCGAGCCCGGCTGCGGCTACTCCCTGCGGATTACCCCCAGCCTGTGGATGCGCGGAATGGTGGCGGAAGTGTACGAGACACTGCCCAGAAGCGGCGATGAACCCGCTCCCATCGATCACAGCATGATTGATCTGGCCCGGGAAGCTGCGGACCGAGCTTATGGCAAGTCGGAAGAAGACAACAGCGAAGCCGAAGCCAAAACCGAACCTTAAAAAAATCAAAATGCCCTGCGTTCTTTTGGAGCGCAGGGCATTCCTGTTTGTAAAATCAGGTTCTTATGCCTTCTTCAGGCGAATGACATTCCAGCTGTGCTTGCCCAGAACAGCCGTCAGTCTGCCATCCTCTACCTTGGAAACACCGCCGGACACAGGAGCAACCTCGTTGGGGTTGGCTTCTGTGTTGACAGCCTTCATGTCGTCGTGGGTCATAATGATATGTTCTGCTACCTGATAACCGGCAAACTGGCGCAGATCACAGGTGACTTCCATATCCTCGTCCAGAGACTTATTGACAGCCAGAACGGTGAGGGTTTCCTCTTCCTCGTTCATCACCATGACGGAATCCAGATAGGGAGCATCGCCAAAGCGGCTGTCGTAAACAGGGGACTTCACCAGCGTATTCAGCACCGTACCGCGGGCAAAATTGCTGGCATGGCAGAAGGGATAGAAAATGGTCTGACGCCATGCACCGGTATCGGAAGTCATAATGGGTGCAATCACATTGACCAGCTGTGCCAGACAGGCCACTTTCACACGGTCAGCGTGACGCAGCAGGGTAATCAGCAGGCTGCCAACCAGCAGAGCGTCCTCAAAGTTATACACGTCTTCCAGCTGATGAGGAGCCTGTACCCACTTTTCCAGCTTCTTGTCCGCTTCGTTGGAGTGGTACCAGACGTTCCACTCGTCAAAGGACAGGTTAATCTTTTTCGTGCCGCGCTTCTTGGCCTGTACATAGTCGCAGATGGATACCACAGAAGAGATAAAACGATCCATTCCCACGCTGCTTGCCAGGAATTCCGGCGTATTATTCTTGGAGTTGTCATAGTACTGGTGCAAAGACAGGTAATCCACCTGGTCATAGCACTCTTCCAGCACATCAGCTTCCCACTGTGCAAAGGTGGGCATATCCAGGTTGGAGCTGCCGCAGGCCACCAGCTCGATGGAGGGATCCATCATCTTCATGAGACGGCCGGCTTCCGCAGCGGTACGGCCATATTCATGAGCGGTTTTGTGACCCATCTGCCAGGGGCCATCCATTTCGTTGCCCAGGCACCAAAGCTTGATGTCATGGGGGGCCTCATAGCCGTGGCTGCGGCGCAGGTCACTGTAATAGGTTCCCTTATTGAAATTGCAGTATTCCAGCAGGTTCTTGGCATCTTCGGGGCCACGAGTGCCCAAGTTGACTGCCATCATCACCTCGGTGTTGGCCTTTTTGGCCCAGTCGGAAAACTCATTGAGGCCGAACTGGTTGGTTTCAATCACGCTCCAGGCCAGATCCACTTTGGAAGGACGCAGCTCTTTGGGGCCAACGCTGTCTTCCCAGTGGAAGCCGGATACAAAGTTGCCGCCGGGATAGCGGACAACCGGCACATTCAGTTCCCGCACCAGCTCCATGGTATCCTTCCGCAGACCCTGTTCATCAGCAAAGGGGCTGTCGGGCTGATAAATGCCCTCGTATACCGCGCGGCCCAGATGCTCGATAAAGGAGCCATAGATGCGCTTATCCACCTTGGAAACGATAAAGTCTTTGTCAATTACAATACTGGCTTTTTTCATGACAGGATTCCTCCGTTCACAGTTTTCCGGCCCAACACCGGTTCCGTTTCGTACTGTCCTTATCATACGGGAAACCGTGGAAAAATCCAATAGCGCTTCATCCGATTTTCTTGACTTTTTCTCCGATTTCGAGTAGGCTGTTTTTGAAAAGCCTTTTAGGGGGAATCCTGATGTTCCAAATCCATTATTGCGAATTTTCCCGACAAAACGACGCCAGCGACATTATTTTTCGTCCAAATGGCAGCGGAGACTGGCTGTTTCTGCTGTTTCTGGCGCCCATGCAGGTGACCTTTCCCGACCGGACAGAAATTGCACAGGCCGGAAGCTGCCTGCTGTATTCTCCGCAGGACTATCAGAATTATCATGCGGTGAAGGAATTCCGAAACAGCTATATTCATTTTTCCTGTGAGGAGGAAGTGCTCCGTCGATACGGCCTGCCGGAAAGCCGGATTTTTTACCCCTCTTCCCCGGATCTCCTCAACGGTCAGTTCAAAGCCATTCAGGCGGAATATCTCAATCGAGACACCCACGGAGAGGAAATGTGCGACCTGCTGCTGCGTCAGCTGCTGATTACCGCCGCACGGCTGCTGGACAAAAGCGGACACCCGGCCGACAATCTCCGCACCCAGTTTCAACAGGCACGGCTCACCATCCTCTCTCGCTGTGAAGAGGATTGGGATATCCATCGGATGTGCGGGTTGGTCAACATGGGCAAAAGCCAGTTTTACAGCTGTTACCGTTCCTTTTTCGGCGCTTCCCCAAAAGAAGAGCTGCTGGCTGCCCGCATTGACAGAGCCCGGAACCTGCTGACCAATGAGGCCATGCAGGTTCAACAGGCAGCTTCCCTCTGCGGATTTCACAGTGTATGCCACTTCACCCGGTATTTTCGGGCAGCCTGCGGCTGTACGCCGGGCGAATACCAGCGAAAGGTTGCCCGGTAAAACTTTATTCCTGTACCGGAGCGGCTTCCACCGCAGCCTGCTCTGCATCCTTTTTCAGCTGACGGGCAAACAGCAGACGGAAAATCAGCCGGGCCAGCGGTCCGCAATAGAGCAGCTGCCACAGCAGCGCCATGGGAAGATTACAGCCAAAAGTGTGAATCCAGGTACCGAAGCTGGGCTCCTTGAAAAGCAGCGTGGCAATCAGGCTCATGACCGGGCACATAATGCAGACGATCATGGTGGAAATGGCATAGGTAATCAGCTGAGGACGGTCTGTGGGACGCATAAAGGAAACGGCCAGACGAGCTGCCAGCTTTTCCACCACAAAGAACTCCAGCACAAAGGCAATGGGAACCATGATGGGCATTTCATGAAGGGCCATCAGGAACGTCTCATTGGTCACTCCACCGGTATTCAGGGCTACATTGTAGACAATCATTCCATAGACCATGATACAGGCCATGATGATGGTAAAAACAACATTCTGGAATTTGGTTTTCGGCATTTTTCTAACTCCTTTTCTGATGGTAACGTAGTGGGATGAACAGAAAGGCACACAAAAAAAGAAACGGCAGCGGAACTTTCGTCTCGCTGCCGTTTCTCATTGGCGACTACCATTCATTGCTTTTTAGTATAACACAGTTTTCAAAGAAATGTAAGGGGAAATGACAAATAATTTTCATTTTCCGATTTACCATCGGCTTGTCCGCCCCTTTGTTTCGTGCTATACTGTCATCAATCAACGGGATATTCCATGGGGACAGAGGAGGAGCGCAATGCTGGAAGAACAGAAACTCCGAGAAATCGGTGTCAGTCAATTCGGAACATTGCCTACTACAGAAATCGGATTTTATGAGGAAATCCGAACACTTTGCGAAGAAAACACCTGCCGTCTGTATGGCACTACCTGGGCCTGCCCTCCCGCTGTGGGAACTGTGGCACAGTGCAAAGAAAGATGTCTTCGCTATCAAACTGCGCTGGTTTTTAACGCGGTATATCCGCTGGAAGACTCTTTCGATTATGAAGGAATGATAGAAGGACACGCCGCTTTTAAACGGCTATGTGATGCCCTGTACCTTCTCGTCAAAGAACAGTACTCCTCCTTTCTCCTCTTATCAAATGAAGGATGCACCCGATGCAAAAGCTGTACCTATCCCAACCATGCATGCCGATATCCGGAAAAGCTGTTTCCTTCTCTGGAAGGGTACGGAATTCAGGTTAATCGATTGGCTGAAAGTGCGGGAATCTCCTATTGCAATGGCGAAAACACCGTCACCTATTTTGGTATGCTTCTGTATTAAAATTCCCAATTTATAAAAAGAAAACCGCCTGTACAAGCTGAGCTCGTACAGGCGGTTTGGCATTTTCAGGAAGAATCCTTCCTGTTTCGATTACAGATTTTCTTCTTTTTTCCGGGAACGAAGGGCCAGCCATCCGCCGGACAGCAGGCATACCGCCGCGCCCAGCGAGATCATCCCGGCCACATCACCGGTTCCAACCGGATTGGAAGGATTGGAACCGTCGCTTCCGCTGGAAGAGCCGGACCCTCCACTAGAGGAATCCGACGGCTCGGAGGGCTTGGAAGGATTAGACGGTTCCGAAGGCTCTGAAGGTTCCGAGGGATCAACCGGTTCCACCGGCTGAATTTCCGGAGTCAGATCAACAGGCGTGGTGGTAACCGGCGTCTCTCCCGTATAATCAGTAAAGGAAGGCATCCAGTAACCGGCGCCGGTTCCAAATCCCATCACCGTCAGCAGTGCGTCGGTCATGGCCGCTGCATCCTCCACCTGTTCCATAATGCCCAGTGTAATTTCGCCGGAAGGCGTCAGGGCTTCCCCTGTAAAGTTCCGGGAATTGTACTCGGCAAACCGGACATTGGGATGATAAGTCACATCAACGGTATTGCCGTCCGCATCCTTGCGGGTCCACACATTCCAACGGTCAGACTTAATGGAGGAATCCATGGTGCAGCCCACAAATGTAACGGCAGAACCGGTATTTTCATAAGTGGGATTCACGCGGGAAGAATCATATTCAATCAGATAGCTGCTGCCGTCGGGCTTTCTGCCGGTAACGGTATAAATTTCCGTCTGCCACGGACGTCCAAGGCTGACTTCGCCGCCATCCGCTGCATACTGGGAATCGGCTTTCAGGGAACAGTCATAGAAGACAAATCCCACGTCATCCTTTTTGGTATTGGCAGCGGTGAAATAACCGTTGTCTTTGCCGGTAAAATAAGCCATATACAGGTCACAGTTCAGGAAATAGGCATTTGCATCACCAAACACAAAGTCTACCGTACCCTCGATATAACAGTTTTCCACAAACACCCGTGCACCTGCTCCATGGAGATAGAGGGTATCCTGACGGCCCAGGAACCGGCAATCTTTGAAATACACCTTGTCAGCCACAGAACCCAGGGCTACAGCCGGGGTCTGCTCTCCCTTCTGAGTATGGTCCACTATGTTATAGCTGTTCTGGAACGTAATGCCGCAGGCACTGAACCCGGTGGCATTGGCGGTGAGCAGCACAGTACCGCTCTGATCGGTGCCCACATCGTATTCATCCTGAGGAATAAATGTACCATCTGCATCAAAAGTGTTGGAAGAATAGTAGCTCTCCTCAATTACGACTGCTTCACCAGTAGTCGAAGGCATCGCCTGGAAGGAAACCCAGGGCTTGTTCACTGTCACCTTTTCGGTATAAGTACCGGGCGCAATGAGCAATACCAGCGGACGATTTGCAGAAGAAGTATTGGCGTCCAGCGCACTCTGAATGGAGGAATAGGTACATCCGGTCTTTCCAACAGTTACAACAGTGGGAATCACTTCATTATCGCTGGCATAGTCAATGGAAATCGAGGTCAGATAGCAGCTTCCGGTGCCATCTGCACTTTCAAAGGACAGCGGAATATAGGTGGGTTCGGAAACGGAGGGCAGAATTACTTCTTCGCCGGTCTGAATCACCGTTTCTTCATTCAATGTCAGCGTCAGGTTATTGTAATTGTTGCCGGCCACTGTAACGGTTGCTCCCTGTGCGTCCGGTGCAACCGGAATATACAGCACGGTGCCTGCATTAACCTGCGTATCCGTTTCACGGGGAGAGAATTTGCCCACAGAAGCATCGATCTGCATTCCGTCAAATTCGGCCTTTGCGCCCTGAACTGCGGGGCGTTCCACTGTACTGGAAGCGGTAAAGTCCCAGATTTTATCCCGGGCCTCTACCTCCGGTTTGCCGAAATCGCTGCAGCTTGCATAGTTGAGAGACATGGAGTTCACATATGCAATGGTGGTAAACTCCACCTTCAGATACCGGGGATATGCGCTGCTGTCGCTCATATCAACTGCAATGGGCTGATTGGTGGTCTGGCTGACACCGTCCACGGTAATCTGGGAAGGGGTATTGCCATCCTGAGTGCCGGAAATCAACAGCACTGCGCCTTTGGCGTCATAGGCCACCGGGATATACAGCACCGTACCGGCATTGATTACCACACGGGAAAGATCCGGCTGTACATTGAATTTACCGGAAACAGCATCCACTTTGATGGCTTCATAATAGCCGCGGTTGCCTTCCAGTTTTCCGGAAGCCGGCGTCTGTCCTGCTTCATCTTTCAGTCCATCCGTTGTGGTAAAGGTATAAGTAATGTCCTCGGCTTCTACAGCAGACGGCACACCGGGATATTCTTCTTCCGGCTGATTGTATACCAATTCAATGCCCGCCAGATAGGTCTGAGAAACAAATGTCAGGACACATTCCGTGTCTTCCGGACCAACGGGGATGGTAACAGCGCCGTTTGCGCTGTTATACTGTACACCGCCGGCCTCTACCACAGAAGAGCCGCCAGACAAACGCAGTGTTAAAACCGCGCCCTCTTCACTGGCTGTTACAGGAATGGTAAACACCGTCCCTGCGTTGATTTGGGTATCCGTTGCGCGGGGAGAGAACTTGCTGCCTTCGGCAGATGCATCAATCAAAATGCCTTCATACTCGCCGGAGGTGGTACCGCCAGGCTGCATAGTACCGGGAAGAGCGGTGGTTTCGGCTGGATTAAAACTCCAGGAAACATCCGACGGAACTGCCTTTTGAGAAACAGACGAAACCCCGGAAGTCTCTCCGGCAGTGTTTTCTGCACTAACCGGCAAAACTGACACCGTCAACAGCAGAGCCAGCAGGCAGGCTGCTATTTTCTTCATCATTTTGGTTTTCTCCTTTCATAATTGTCTTTTTCTGTATTCTTTTCCAAAAGATGGAAACTTATACAAAAAAATTATAATCCCGCTTTTAATTGAAGTCAATCGATTTACTGATAGTGATAACATTTTGCCATATATTGTTTCCTGAGTTTACAAAGAATTTTCAGAAGTCTTTCCTGCTCAACATTGTAATTTCCCCAGATTCTGGTATAATGGAAGTCAAAATTATATGGGCTCTTTTCTATGCTTTCTGTCAAGAATAGCATCGCCCTGAGCTGCATATAATAGCAAATCAGTCTACGATCTTCAGGAGGTATCGCTATGTCATTTCATGAAACCAATATTGAGAACCTTTCTTTCAATCCCTTTGTCCTGATTAACAAAGGCTGGATGCTGATTACCGCAGGAAACGAAACCAAACACAACACTATGACCGCAAGCTGGGGAAGTCTGGGCGAGCTTTGGGGCAGCTATGTTTCCACCGTTCACATCCGTCCTCAGCGCTATACACTGGAATTCGTGGAAAAACAGGATTTCTACTCTGTCTGCTTTTTTGATGAAGAATATCGCTCTGCGCTGACTGTCTGCGGAAAAGTCTCCGGCCGGGATTGTGACAAAGATCAGGAAGCCGGACTGACGCCGGTTTTTGACCAGGCCGCTCCGTACTATCAGGAAGCGCGGCTGGTTCTGATCTGCCGCAAGCTGTACAAACAGGATATGAAACCGGAATGCTTCCTGGATCGCCGGATTCTGGATAAACACTATACAGCCGGTGATTTCCACCGAACCTTTATCGGAGAAATTGTGAAAGTTTTGGAACGAGACTAAAATGTTCCTGTATACAAAAAGAAGTCGTGACCCCGATTGGAGCCACGACTTCTTTTTTGGGAAAACAGTGTATTTTTAAGAACCTTGCAAACAAACTCCAAAGCCTTCTTCCCGGATACTGCGCCGCAGACGGCTAAGAGTGACCGGGCTTATTCCTAGAAAAGCAGCCACATATTTATTGCTGATCCGTTCTATTACGCCGGGATAATAGTCCAAAAACCACAGATATCGTTCCTTCGCGTCATACTGATACATAGCGCTTTTAATCTCCCACTGCTTTTTCAGCGCTTCCAGCAGCATACGATTATAAATCGCTACCAATTCCAGATGCTCTTCCATCAGTTTCATAATTTCCATACAGGGAATGGACAGCACCTGACACTCTGTCAGCGCTTCCATGGCAATGGGAGAAGGATTCCCGATTCCCAAACAGGAAATAGCCGCCGCACCCATTTCAAAACCAAAACAATCCGTGATTTCTTTTCCATGCGCATCGAAAAAGAATCCTCTGAACACACCGTCGAGCAAAAAATAAATCTTGCTCGGAATTTCATCCTGACGGACGATAATTTCCCCCTTCTTAAAAAAAGAAATTTCAGTCATTTGCATCAGTTTCTGAATCAGAGTTTCATCCGAAAGCTGAAAAGCCTTTTCATAAAACTCTCCTATCAACATAAACCTCACTCCGCCTTTCCTGAATTGTCTTTATTATACATCCTGTTTTCGACAGATTCATTAACACAGGTTAATTTTTCAAAACAAAATAAGATTTTACAACAATTCTTTCATATCTACAGGTTTATTGCTGATTTTAAACATTTACCTGATTGCTAAAATCTCTCTCTTGCAAGATTCGTAATTTAAAAATCTCTGCTCCGCATACCCCATTCATATATTTACATTAAGTAAAAATAGGTATTAAAAAATTTATTTAGTCATACAAAAACCGCTCCGGAGCTTCTCACCGGAGCGGTTTTCATATATAAACAAGGCAGAAAGGGAGAAAACCGTGGAATTATTGCCCCAACAATTCCTTCAAATCCTGTTCCGGCGTGGTGATGGGGGCAATCTGATACTGTTCCACCAGATAAGCCAGAACGTTGGGAGACAGAAAGGCCGGCAGCGTCGGGCCCAGCCGAATGTTCCGGATTCCCAGATACAGCAGCGTCAGGAGAATGCACACCGCCTTCTGTTCATACCAGGACAGAACCAGCGAAAGGGGCAGCTCGTTCACGGTGCATGAGAACGCATCTGCAAGAGCCAGTGCAATCCGGATAGCACTGTAAGCATCGTTGCACTGTCCAATATCCATCAGTCTGGGCAATCCTCCGATGGTTCCCAAATCCAGATCATTGAAGCGGTATTTGCCGCAGGCCAGTGTCAGAACCACCGTATCGTCGGGGGTATTTTTCACAAAGTCCGTATAGTAGTTCCGTCCGGGACGAGCGCCGTCACAGCCGCCCACCAGGAAGAAATGACGGATTGCACCGGACTTCACCGCTTCCACTACCTGCCCCGCAGCAGCCATCACTGCGCCATGGCCGAATCCGGTGGTAACGGTTTCGCCGCCATTCAGACCGGTGAAGTGTTTCTCCTCCTGATATCCGCCAAGGGCCAGTGCTTTCTCAATGACAGGTGTAAAGTCCCGGTCCTCACCGATATGCACGATTTCGGGATAGGACACCACTTCGGTGGTGAATACCCGGTCTGCATAACCGGGCTTGGGAGGCATCAAACAGTTGGTGGTAAAGAGAACCGGCGCGGGAAGATCCGCAAACTCTTTCTGCTGATTCTGCCATGCAGTGCCGAAATTCCCCTTCAGATGGGGGTACTTCTTCAGCTCCGGATATCCATGGGCCGGCAGCATTTCCCCGTGGGTATAAACATTGATCCCCTTTCCGGCCGTCTGTTCCAGCAGCAGCTTCAGGTCCAGCAGGTCATGGCCCGTGATGACAATAAAGGGGCCTTTTTCCACTTTCAGGGGCACTGTTGTGGGAATCGGCGTTCCAAAGGTTTCGGTATTGGCCCGATCCAGCAGCTCCATACAGGTCAGGTTCTGTTTGCCCACCTCCATCACCAGCGGAAGCAGCTGTCCCATGGTCCAGTCTTCCCCAATGGCAAACAGCGCCCTGGCAAAAAACCGGTTCAGCTCTTCGTCCCAATAGCCCAACACCATGGCGTGATAAGCATAGGCCGCCATTCCCCGGATTCCGAATAAAATCAGGGATTTCAGACTGCGGATGTCCTCCTGAGCTTCCCACAAATTGGAAAGGTCATAGTCGCTGGTTTTGCCGCAGGGAGAACCACAGCCGGCGCACATGGGAGAGAGGGCTTCCTTTTCCCTGTGTACCCGGCGGATCAGAGATTCAATTGTCTGGGCGTTAAAATCAACATTAGTAATGGTGGCAAACAGCCCCTCAAGCATCAGTTTCCAGACAGGCTCCGCCAGAGGCCCTTCGCTGTCGATAGAACGAGCCAGGCCGATCAGGGCGCCGGTCAGCTCATCCTGTACCTTTGCCACCTGAGCCGTTTTTCCACAAACACCGGCTTTTCCGGTGCAGCCGGTACATCCGGCCGTCTGTTCGCACTGAAAACAAAACATCTGCTTTTCCATCCTGTATCCTCCTGTTCAGAAAATCACAACCAACAGCATTTTGAACGATTCTTTGGCGTAAACTGCGTGAGGGTGGCCTGCGGGCATGACAATGGAGTCTCCCTCGTGCAGCTCATAGTTCTCACTGTCAATGGTGATCTGTCCCACGCCTTCCAGACAGGTGACAAAGGCGTCGCCGCCGGACGCATGGGTGCTGATTTCTTCCCCTTTGTCAAAGGAAAACAGCGTCATACTGACAGCGGCATTCTGTGCCAGAGTTTTGCTCACCACCTGTCCCGGCTGACAGGCAATCTGGTCTTTCAAGGGAAAAACTTCCGATTTTGCGATGTTTTTGATTAGCTCTTTCATGGTGCGTCCTCCTTTATCAATCCAGAATCCTGCCGTCTGTGGAAATGGTCACCACCTGCCAGGGGATGAACTTGCCGCTGGCTTGCAGCGCTTTTTTCGCCGCCATTTCCAGTCCTCCGCAGCACGGCACTTCCATGCGTACAATGGTCAGACTGCGGATGTCGTTGTCACTGAGAATCTGGGTCAGCTTTTCGCTGTAATCCACACTGTCCAGCTTGGGACAGCCAATCAGTGTGATTTTTCCCTTCATAAACTCCCGATGGAGATTGGCATAGGAAAAAGCGGTGCAGTCTGCGGCAATGAGCAGCTTGGCTCCCTGGAAATACGGGGCGTGTACCGGCACCAGCTTAATCTGGCAGGGCCACTGCCCCAGCTGGGAAACGCTCTCCCCGGTTTCCGGCTTGCCGGAAGTTTCCTCCACCCGGTCAAAACGGAGCATCCGATGGCCGGGGCAACCGGTGTGAACCGCAGGCGCGGAGGCTTCCTGCTTTTTGCGGTTTTCCTCCACCGCTTTTTCATCATAGGCCGCTGCTTCCCGCTCCACAAAGGAAATTGCGCCCGTAGGACAGGTCGGCAGGCAATCGCCCAAGCCGTCACAGTAATCGTCCCGCAGCAGCACGGCTTTGCCATCCACCATGCCGATGGCTCCTTCGTGGCAGGCCGATGCACAGGCGCCGCATCCATTACATTTTTCCCGATCTATCTGGATAATTCTCCGAATCATTGAAATTCTTTCCTTTCTTTCGTTTTTTCTTGAGCTGTTGACCTGAGTATACTATAATCAAATACGAAAGTCTGTTGTTTTAACAACATCCGGAGGAAAAAATATGAGCATCCAGTTATCGAAAATCCCAATCTTTCAGGGAATAGAAGAACCGGAAATCTCCTCTCTTCTTCAATGCCTGCAAGCTACAGAACGAACCTATCAAAAGGGAGAAACCATCCTTTCGGAAGGTACCGTCACCGAAAATATGGGAATCGTGCTGTCCGGCATGGCGCTCATCTCCTGCGGCGATATCTGGGGAAACACCAGTGTGCTGGGTCACGTCACTCCGGGTTCCGTATTCGCAGAAGTATATGCCTGTATTCCCGAAGAACCGCTGCTGATTACCGTATCCGCCGCGGAGGATACCACCGTGTTATTCATGAATGTAGGGCGAATCCTCTCCACCTGCACCAATGCCTGTCCCTTCCACACGAGACTGGCCCGAAACCTGCTGACAGTCTGCGCCCATAAAAGCTTACAGCTGTCTCAGCGGATTCTGCACACCAGCTCCAAGTCCATCCGGGGACGGCTCATGTCTTATTTTTCCCAATGCGCCAAGCAGGCCGGAAACAGTACCTTTCAGATTCCCTATAACCGCCAGCAGCTGGCGGATTATCTGGGAGTAGACCGCAGCGCCATGT
>ERZ1643250.1258-NODE-1258-length-22409-cov-8.915407_pt1 | contig 22409 bp, 22 predicted proteins | sample MGYA00579262_ERZ1643250 | MGnify/ENA primary metagenome ERZ1643250 (study PRJEB29033, sample SAMEA4952265) | chicken gut metagenome | biome: Broiler Chicken; feature: Gastrointestinal Tract; material: Caecum | place: Ireland | collected 2018 | study: Broiler... | reverse complement strand
TAATTTATTGACAGTTAAAAATAAAACAGCCGGATTTTTATACAGATCACAATATTTTATAACTTTTCCAAATTGAATCGCTTCCTTTTCATGATATACTATCTTTAATAAGAAAGCATCAAAGGAGAAGACCAAATGAAACGAAAAAATACATTACTGAAAAAAATTGTGATTCTGTTTTTATGTCTAGTTTTTCCATTGATCATTGTATGGTTCTTTACACTCCGATACAGCAATCAGATTCTGAGACAACAGGTGCTTTCTTCCATAGATTCCAATAACACAACCTATATTTCGCACCTGAATAATTCTCTTTATACCATTTACGGATCCGGTTTTACTCTCGTCCGGCAGTCCAACCTCCAGACATTTTCAAACGGTTTTTCCGGTCTGTCCACTTACGGAAGGTCAACTCAGATCAATCTGCTGAGAGAAGAACTTTCCGCAATTGCATTGTCGCTTCCATTCTGTCAGTCCGCCCATATCTTTTTTGAAAATCTAGGAGTCATGTACAACTCCGACGGATATCAGCTTGGAAGTTTTACCTCTATCACAGAAGAAGAATGCGAAACTCTGAAAAAGATTTCTCAGGAAACAGGTGCCTTTCACTATTATCAAAATCCGCTCACCGGGCAGGAAGAACTTGCCTGCTGCCTGATGCCATTTTCAAACGCCTCCTACGGACTCATTTTCGTACTTTCCGTAAGCGATCTGCAGTCTTATATGGAAAATAACAGTTCCTATGAAAATGAATATTACCTTTTTACGATCGGGACACAATTTTCTTTAACTGATATGGGCAAAGATATGGAAGAGGAATTGCAGGACATGCAGGAAAGATCGACTGAATCGGACAGCACTTTTCCCTGTGAAGTCATCACGCTTGACGGTATAGATTACTATGCATTTGTTTACGAAATGCCGGATATCTCATTTCAATATATCCGGCTGATTCCAACGGCGGACATTTTAAATGCTACAAGTATTACCCCTTTGCTGCACCTTGTTTTCCTGTTGTTGATCTCAATCGCATGCATCGTCTTCTTCGTGGAAATCTACCGCCTTGTCCACAGACCGCTTGTCCAGCTGATCAATGCGTTCCGCGAAGTCGAGAAAGGAAATTTCAAAGTGCAGATTGACAATATGAACAGTCCGGACTTTGCCTATCTGTATCATGCTTTCAATGAAATGACTAAAAAACTAAATCAACTCATTGAGAAAGACTATACCCAGAAACTTCTTCTGCAAAAAGCAGAACTGAAACAGCTCCAGGCTCAGATAAATCCGCACTTTCTCTATAATAGTTTTTTTATGCTTCAACGGATGATCCAGACAGAGAATATCGAAGATGCACAGAATATTGCGAATGCGCTCGGTCTTTATTTCCGTTATCTTACCAGAAACAGTATGGATCATGTGACACTCGCTGAAGAATACGAACACGCAAAAAATTATGCATATATACAGGGACTCCGTTTTACCGGACGTATACGGATTGACTTTGAACAGCTCCCTGACGGCTTTGAGTCCATCGTTGTTCCGAAACTGATATTACAGCCGATTCTGGAAAACGCGTTTAATTATGGGCTTGCAAATAAAATCAAAGACGGAATCTGTCAGGTCTGCTTTTATCCATCCGGAGATCTGCTGAGAATTGATATTGAGGACAACGGTGAAGAGCTTACGGACCAGAAGCTCCGGCAGCTTACACAAAATCTGATGAAAGTCAGAGAACCCGGTTCTGATCTTGAAATGTCCGGTATCCTGAACATTCAGCGCCGGCTGATCATTTTCTCCAATACCCATGATTCTCTTCACGTGTCGCGTTCTTCACTCGGCGGGCTGAAAGTTTCCATTACACTGGACAAAAAAATAAAGGGGGATCTTACAAATGAAACTTCTGATCGTTGATGATGAACACTATATTGTAAATTATCTCGCCGCACTGATTTTAGAACATGCGGGCGAGGATCTTGAAGTTTATAAATGTTACTCGGGAATCGAAGCGATGGATCTTGCAAAGACCATGAAAATTGATCTGGCGCTGCTGGATATTCACATGCCCGGATTATCCGGCATTGATACCGCCTCCGGCATCGCCGGATATTATCCCGACTGCCGTTTCATTTTTCTTACGGCATTTGATAATTTTGAACACATTTATGCTGCTGACAAGCTTGACCACTCCCGCTATCTCCTGAAAACGGAAAGTGATGAGGTCATTTTGGATGAAGTATTTTCTGCAATCCGGGAAATTCAGTCGGAAGCCGCCAAACTTCATCTGTTGTCTACAGCAAGTCAGAAGTCCATGCTTCTCTCCCATCTGCTGCAGCAAACCATTTTAAAAGAGATTTTTTCAGGTGGAAGTATTGATAAAATTATCCAGTCTCTTCAGATCAGTTTCTCAGAATTTCCACTTGATCTGAACTCGCCCGTTTTCCTGATGTACACCCAGATCCATCATCGTACATTTCAGGAAAAATACCGGATTCATTCCAGGACAACGCTGGAATATCTGCAGCTCATGGACCGGCTGTGCGTCAATAAATTCCACTATTCCATGTTGGATCTGGAACAGGGTACCTTGCTGTGGCTGTTTCAGCCCTCTTTTGACCCGTCCCTTGCTTCCGAATTCGACCTGCTGGAGTCTCTGGCAAATGATTTCAGTGATTATTGTACGGATACCCTGCACCGCCATGTGACAGTTGTGCTTTATCCTGCCGCCTCAGACTGGGAAAACATATACAAAAACTTTTACACGTTGCAGCAGTATGCGGACTCTTTTATCACCAAGGCTCCTTTGATCTATTCCTCGGTCAACATTCTGGATGATGAGCCTTCCCCATTATTCCTGCATTCCGGGGACTATATTGAACGGACCGAAATCGATCGTCTTCTTCAGGAACTGACATTTTCCTTATATCAGGGAAGCGAAACAGACTATGCCGCTGTTTTGAAGAAACTCGAAGAAGAATGCACGACCATCCGGAGCATGCATGATATTCGGGCGATCAAAATTTATATGTCCATCGCCCTGCTGCTTTTAAACTACATTGACCTGTATCAGCTTCAGGAACACCTTGCTTCTAAAATTGCGCTTTACCAACTGTACTACATTTATGACTTTTCCTCATGGAAAGAAGCATTTCATTACATTGGCTCGCTGTCACATCACCTGTTCGAGATACAGGATTCCAAAAAAACCGATAAAAACAATCTGCTGATTCAAAAAATCAAACTTTACATCGGTCAGCACCTGAGCGAAACCATCAATCTTGCCACAATCTCGCGGGTTGTAAATTATAATGAGACCTACATTTCGCGACTGTTCAAGCAGCTCACAGGAATCAGCCTGTCCGAGTATGTTTCCCAGGAACGAATAAAGAAGGCCAAACAGCTTCTGTCATCAACATCCGAATCAATACAGAATATCGCAGCTGTTACCGGGTTCGATACCTCACAGTACTTTTCTATTGTATTCAAGAAAATGACCGGGGTTTCACCCAGCACCTACCGTAAAACCCATTTATATACCCGGGGCGACTGATGTCCCCGGGCAGTTTATATCGGAAAGAGAGGTAAATCTATGAATCGACTGTTTAATATGGATAATATCGTAATGCAGACGCTCGGAAAACTCTTTGATCTTGTTGTGCTGAATATTGTTTTTATCATCAGCTGTATACCGGTTTTTACAATCGGAACATCCATCAGTTCCCTTTATACAGTCACGCTGAAAATAGTGAGAAAAAAAGAACCATACATCATCAAAGGCTTTTTTGAGGCTTTCCGCTCCAATTTCAGGCAGAGCACAATCCTTTGGATCTTCTGCCTTATTATGATCTGCTTCCTTGGATACGACTACCGGATATTAAATGCACAAGGCTCCGATTTTTCCATATTGCGCATCCTCCTGATACTGATCACCCTGATTCTATGCGCCATTTTCCTCTATTTATTCCCGGTTGTATCCTACTTTAACAGCCCGACAACAAAAGCATTACAGAATGCTCTCCTTCTCAGCATCGCCCACTTACCCTGGACACTGCTGCTGTTCCTGTATTACGGCACGATACTTTACCTGCTTCTTCACTTTCCTCAAATACTGGGACTGTTCACACTGATCGGAATGTTCTGCGGATTTTCCCTGTCCGCCCTGCTCACCTCACTCATATACAATCACATATTTAAAAAGTATGAATAATTATATATCATCGGGGACGTGTTCCGGCGTTTCGGAACCCGTCCCCGATGAAAAAAATCTGACAATTCCTTTTCCGCCTTATTTTTAGCGGGGTTCCGGCGTTTTTTGTCCATTTACGTCGTGTACCTGTGAATTGAAATCTGTACTGATCTATGTGTTTCTATGATATACTGTCTTTAGAATATTCTATAGTTTTAATTTTTAAGCCATTCATAAAAAGTATCATTAAAAGTAAAGTAAGCATGACGATTGTATCACGCGAAAAGAGCAAGGAGGATTTTAAATGAAAAAAGCAGAAATTATTGTGGACAGGCATTTTCTTATTGGGGACGTCGACAAACGGATCTTTGGATCTTTTATTGAGCATCTTGGACGTGCTGTATATGAGGGAATCTATCAGCCCGGGAGTCCTTTTGCAGATACAGACGGAATGCGTACCGATGTGTTGGAACTGGTTCGTGAACTTCAGGTTCCTGTCGTGCGGTATCCTGGCGGAAATTTTGTATCCGGTTATCACTGGGAAGACGGTGTAGGTCCGAAGGATCTGCGTCCAGCCCGGCCGGATCCGGCATGGCAGGTCATCGAGACAAATGCGTTTGGACTAAATGAATTCGTGACCTGGGCACAGAAAGCGGATACGGAAGTTATGATGGCAGTCAATCTGGGAACAAGAGGTCCTGAAGATGCCAAAAATCTTCTGGAATATTGTAATTTTGAAAGTGGCACATATTACAGCGATCTTCGAAAAAAGCATGGGTACGAAAAGCCTCATCATATCAAACTCTGGTGCCTGGGAAATGAAATGGACGGGCCATGGCAGATCGGTCACAAGACAGCTGTGGAATATGGACGTACCGCCGAAGAAACCGGACGAATGATGAAAATGCTGGATCCTTCTATTGAAACCGTTGCCTGCGGAAGTTCCAATCTTGAAATGCCGACCTTTGGCTCCTGGGAAGAAACCGTGCTGGATCTGTGCTATGATCAGGTAGATTATCTGTCCCTGCATCAATATTATGGGAACGCAAATGGTGACACTGCAGATTTCCTCGCCAGCAGCGTAGGCATGGATCAATTTATTTCATCTGTAATCTCAATTTGCGACTGCGTCAAAGCCAAAAAGCGAACGAATAAACAGATCAATCTTTCCTTTGACGAGTGGAATGTCTGGTACCACTCCAATGACGCCGACGCAAAACTTCCAAAATGGAGCAAAGCCCCGCATCAGCTGGAGGATATTTACAATTTTGAAGACGCATTGCTCGTTGGAAGCATGCTTATTACTTTACTCCGCCACGCAGATCGTGTAAAAATTGCCTGTCTGGCGCAGTTGGTTAATGTCATCGCCCCAATCATGACATCTGATACCGGTGCATGGAGACAAACCATTTTCTATCCATTTTTCTACACAAGCCGATACGGCCGTGGTACAGTCATGAATACCATTGTGAAAGCCCCTGTATATGAAAGCAGAACATATGGCGATGCTTCTTACCTGGATTCTGTACTCATATGGAATCAGGAAAACGACGAACTTACACTCTTTGCAGTGAACAAAAGCCTGGAAGAAGATCTCGAAATTTCCTGTGATCTGCGCCAGTTTACTGAATACCGGATCGTTGACCACAAGATTCTCACACACGAAAATTTAAAAGCAGTCAACACAGAAGATCACCCTCTGGAAGTTACACCAGTCTCCGGCCAAAACGCAGCACTCGATTCCGGAAAACTCACCGCCCTCTTCCCAAAACACAGCTGGCAGATGATCCGAATGTGCAAAAAATAATATTTTGGGGACGTGTTCCGGCGTTTCGGAACCTGTCCCCGATGAAAAAAATTTGACAATCCCGTTTTTGCCTTATTTTACGCGGGTTTCGAGCATTTTTTGCTCATTTACGTCGTGTACCTGTGCATCGGAACACGTCCCCAATGTTTTACAATGAAAAAAAGAGTTCTGATTAATCAGAACTCTTTTATACGTGGGTTAGAGGATTCGAACCCCCGACCTTTTGGTCCGTAGCCAAACGCTCTATCCAGCTGAGCTAAACCCACACAATGTAGAATTGTCTTTGTTGCTTTGGTTATCTGTTGTCCTCAGCAACAAAAATAATTCTACACGATGTTTTCGTATTTGTCAACACTTTTTTTACATTTCAGTCTTATTTTTATCTATATTTTACCTTCGCCTCTGTTTCTATTTCAGAAGTTCTCCTACGAACGTTCTGACCTCCTCCATCTGTACCGGCTGAAGTGCAGATTTGATGCTGATTACAGGCTCTACGATTTCCATGTTTTTCATAGACTCAACGATAGCTCTCATGTGTTTGCCTGCCATTGGAGCCCAGGTGCCGTTTTCCAGAAGGGCAATTTTCTTATTCTGTACATTGAGTGCTTTCATGTCATTGAGAAAATGCTCTATCGGCGCGAACAGACCTGCATTGTAAGTCGGGGCTGCCACAACGATTCGGTTGTACCGGAATGCTTCTGCGATCAGATAAGAACAGTCCGTCACGGAAGCGTCGTACATCTTGATGTTTTTCATTCCCTGCTCCGCAATCTCTGCTGCCAGAACTTCTGCCGCGTTTTCTGTATTTCCATACATGGATCCGTAAACAATGAGGACGCCGTCTTCTTCTGCTTCATATCTGCTCCACTGGTCGTATTTCTCTAAGAGAAGTTCCAGATCATTTCTCCATACCGGTCCGTGAAGCGGACAGATCATGGCGATATCAAGTCCGGCTGCCTTTTTCAGGAGTGCCTGTACCTGCGGGCCGTATTTACCGACAATATTTGTATAATATCTCCTTGCGTCCTCCATCCAGACGGCGTCAAAGAAGATCTCATCATCAAAGAGTGTTCCATTTAATGCACCGAATGTTCCAAACGCATCTGCAGAGAACAGAATTTTCTCCTTTGATTCGTATGTAACCATAACTTCCGGCCAGTGTACCATCGGTGCAGTCACAAAATTCAGCTCATGCTCTCCTAAAGACAGCTTGTCTCCTTCTTTTACGAGGAGGGTGTTTTCTGCCTTTGTTCCGGAGTAAAACTGTCCGATCATCTGCATGGTTTTTGCATTTCCGACAACAGTAACTTCCGGATATTTCTCAATGATTGCCACAATATTTGCACAGTGATCCGGTTCCATGTGCTGAACAACAAGATAATCGAGTGTCCGTCCATCCAGAACCGCTTCCACATTTTCCATAAATCTCTCTGCAACTGAGCTGTCTGCTGTATCCATCAGTGCTGTTTTCTCATCCAGAATCACATAAGAATTATAGGAAACTCCTCTTGGAACCGGGAACATATTTTCAAACTTGGCGATCCTTCTGTCATTTGCTCCTACCCAATGAATTCCATCTGTTACTTTTCTAGTACAATGCATGTTTCACTCTTCCTTTCTCTTTATTCTGCTTTTTTCTTTTTATCTCCATTGATATTCCATTTGCCGATTACCTGGCTGACATTATATACTGTCATAAATGCCTGAAATTCCGACTTGTGTAGATAATTTAACAGCTGCTTATATTCATTTGGCGTCATAATCGTGACAAGTTCTGTCTTCTCCTGCCCGTCATAGCCGCCGCGCGCTTTATAAATGGTTACGCCGCGCTTCAATTCCTGCATGATGTATCTTTGTATTTCCTCATATTCATCAGAGAGAATACAGATCTTCTTCCTCTTATTGAATCCATCAATAAAGTAATCCACCGCGATTCCGTTGGCATAAGTACCCAGTATGCTGACAATCAGTGTTCCCACATCATACACAAAAATGGATGTAAATGCAGTAACCAGCCCGCTGACCGTCACCGCCTTTCCAATCTCCGCATGTGTGTACTTGCTGATAATCTTGGCAACGACATCCAGTCCGCCTGATGAGGCATTTGCATTGAACAAAATTGCCTGTCCGAGAGCGATAATCAGAATATATGCTACCAGATCATATACGCTGTTGCCTGTAAGGGATTCCGTCACCGGAACAATCTGCTCAAATACCCATAAAAATACCGGAAGAAGAAGCGAGGTATAAATCGTCTTTGCTCCAAATTCTTTTCCGATAAAGATAAATCCTGCAATCAGCAGTACCACATTCAAAATAAAGGTAATTGTAGACATCTGCATATGCAGAAGCTCAGCGAGTACCATCGCCAGACCGGATACGCTTCCTACAACAATCTTGCTTGGCACCATGAAAAAATATACCGCAGCCGAAACAATCAGCATTGCCACTGTAATCAGCAGCCCCTCTTTTAAAATTCCTTGTTTCCCCATATGTTTTTCCTCTCTTATCTGCTCTGACATTTACTTCTATATTATAGCAATCTTACTTTGATTTACAACAGCAATTTCCTGTTTTTTTGTTCTTTCTTCCGTACGTATGACAGCCATGTGAATATGGTCTTCCCACTTTCCATTAATCTTTAAATATTCCCGGAAATACCCTTCTTTTTCATAGCCGCATTTTTCCAGTACACGCAGGGAAGCAATGTTTTCCGGCATCACGTCAGCCTCCATTCTGTGGAGGTGAAGCTCCTCAAAACCGATTCTTGTCCCTTCCCGGGCAGCCTCGGTTCCAAGCCCTTCTCCCTGACGTAACCGGTCAATCCGGTAGCCGATCACGCCGGAACAGAGACTTCCGTACTGAATCTGGCTGAGGCTCAATGTCCCGACCACCTTGTGCGGTTTTCCCTTTTCAAAAAGGTAAAAGGAATACCATTCTCCTTTTTTTGCTTTTTCCCTTTGAATGTCCAGCCAGATCTCCTGAAACTCCGGAAGAAAAAATTCCTCCGTCCGTCTTTCCTCGCACTTTTCGAAAAGCTCCCGGTTCTCCGAAAAAAATTCCGCAGTCATCCGGGCAAATGCAGGATCGGCCATACGAAAAATCAACCGGCTGGTCGTATAACGCTTTCTCATATCCTATCCCCGTACAGAGAATTCACTTTCTCCCTCCACGGTCGGGATCTGGAGAATCTCTGTCTTTTCTATCCGGATAAATCTGTCGGAATTCAGTTCCTGAAACAGACGCTCAATCATGACTCCGTTTCCCTGCACTTCCATTTCCACATTGCCGTTGTACATGTTCCTCACCCAGCCGGTCAGATGCAGATCCTTTGCTGCCTGCATTGCCCGCCAGCGAAATCCAACTCCCTGTACCCTACCGTAAAAATATACATGCTTTCTGATCAACATTCCACAGACTCCTTTCTCGTCTTTTGTCCTGTTTTTTCTCCATGGTGGTGCCTCTTCCATTTTCTGTCAAAAGGCACCCTGTATTTATTATGCCACATTCCTCTTTTTTTTGCTATAATCAAACGGAAAGGAGTTTGAATTTATGAACCACGCATCTGATTTAAAAAAACAGCTTTTATCCATACACCGGAAAAGTTATCCGGCCTATAAATCCTTGAAAGGAGTCTACGATTTTGGCGAGTACACTCTCAGCATCGATCATGTGCAGGGGGATCCGTTCGCTTCCCCTTCCCATGTAACCATCCGGATTCCTTTTTCCGTCCACCGGTTTCCAAAGGACCTTTACAAGACACCGGAAACCAAAGCCGCCTTTGAAGATCATCTCCTGAGACGGTTTGCTTCCCAGATCCGGAAGTTCAGTTTCCAGGCAAAAGGGTCCGGAAAGAGCGGCCTGCTCTCCGTGAGCAGCTGTGGACAGGAAATTCTTTCCCGGACCGCATGTGAAATCTGCACTTCCAAAGACAGTACGCTGATTTTCCGTTTCCATATCGGCTTTCCGGCAAACGGCCGGACCATCAATGCCACCGAACTTGAGAAGATCCTGTTTGATTTTCTCCCGTCCTGTGTAGAACGTGGATGTCTTTACCGGACCTGCGACAAGAAAAAGCTGACCGAAACCTTTGAGCTTGCGGAAGATCAGACGTTTATCCGAAAAGAAATTCATCGTCTTGGTCTTGCCGCTTTTGTGGCAGATGGATCCATTCTGCCGCGTCAGAGCGGCGTTTCCGATCTTCCGATGAAAGACGGGGTTGCCTTTTCTTCCCCGGAATCCCTTCGGGTTACCTTACATCTTCCTCACAGGGGAAGTCTCTCCGGCATGGGGATTCCACGCGGGATCACGCTCATTGTGGGCGGTGGCTATCACGGAAAGTCCACGCTTTTAAAGGCGCTTGAAACCGGAGTCTACCCGCATATCGCGGGGGATGGCCGGGAATATGTCATCACTGATGAAAGTGCGGTAAAACTCCGTTCCGAAGACGGGCGGATCATCAAAAACGTAGATATTTCCCTGTTTATCAACGACCTGCCAAACGGCCGGGACACTACTTCGTTCTCTACTTTGGACGCAAGCGGCAGTACTTCCCAGGCGGCCGGGACTGTGGAAAGCATTGAGGCCGAAAGCCGTCTTTTCCTGATTGATGAAGATACATCCGCCACCAACTTCATGGTACGGGATACGTTTATGCAGCAGGTGATCAGCCGGGAAAAGGAACCGATCACACCGTTTCTGGAGCGTGCTCGGGATCTTTATGAAAAGGCCGGTATCTCCACCATCCTTGTGGCCGGAAGTTCCGGCGCCTTCTTCCACATTGCCGATACAGTTATCCAGATGGACTGTTATCACCCGGTAGATATTACCGAAAAAGTCAAAACACTCTGCAAAGATTATCCGCTCTCTCCGTCCTCACCGGCTCCGTTCCGGATGCCTTCGGCAAAGCGGATCTTCGCCCGGCCTTCCAAAAAGCAGGCAGACCGGCGGGATGGAAAAATCCGTCAGCGTTCCAAAGATGTATTTTCCATCGGGAAAGAGGAAGTCGATCTACGGTATGTAGAACAGATCAAAGATTCCGAGCAGACTGCTTCCCTTGCCCTGCTCCTTGGATATGCAAAAGATCACTATTCAGACGGGAAAAAGACAATCCCGGAAATCGCAGATCTGCTTTATCAGGAATTAAAACAGAACGGCTATTCCGGGTTCTTCAGAAATTCTTATATTCCAGGCGGCTATGCCATTCCAAGACTTCAGGAAATCCATGCCTGCCTGAACCGTTACCGGGGTGAATCCCGCTAACCGGTGATCAGTTTAAAAATAGCAAGCAGTACAGAAAAGACTGCCACCCCTTTTTTCAGTATGTCCGGCCGGATCAGCTCGGAATTTCTGCTGCCGGCCCATACACCGATTCCGTGGCTGATCAGGCTCAATGGAAGCAGCAGGATCAAATCCTGCATACGGCATCCCATCGCATAGCCGATGCTGGACGGAATCGCAATAAAAATCGAGTCAAACAGCGCAATGCCGACCGCTGTTCTGACCGGAACTTTCAACACAACAAGAAGCGGCATGACAAGGATCGGTCCCCCTGCCCCGGAAAGGGCACAGATCAGGCCGGTCACCGCTCCAAAGATCAGCCAGAACACAGGAGGAATCTTCTGTTCTGTCTGGTCTTTTTCTTTCTCCTCCCCCGGCTCTTTCCTGAGCAGAATGGAAAGTCCGGAGAGCAGTACCACAAGATACAGAATTTTCTTTACCATCCCTTCTTCAATCAGAAGGTTGAGTCTTACTCCCCCGATGGCGCCGATGAAGCTTCCAATACTGATCCAGACCGCCAGTTTCAGATCCAGATTTTTCGCCCGGTAATAATTGTACGCCCCCAGCACTCCCGAAATCAGAAAGGCAAAAAAGCTAAGCGCAAGTCCCTGCATGGTCGACATTCCCAGAAATCCGGAATACAGCATCGGAAGCAGGAATCCCGCAATCCCTGTCAACCCGATCATGCCTCCGATCAGAATGTTCGCAATGACAATAATCAGATACTCCATCTTGATTCTCCTTTTTCAAAAGCAAGTGCCTCGCTGCGTATTTTTTCTTCATCCAAAGTAAGAATCTCACGGTTTCTCATCAGAAATCTTCCGCCAACAATCATGTCTTTCACATCTCCTGCCCCAACACTTTCCAGCAGTGTATTGGAGATTTTCCCATGAATCCAGAGGTGCGGTGCGTCCATATCAATTCCGATCAGATCCGCCCGTTTTCCAACAGCAATTGTAGCCGGTTCTTCTCCAAGGCAGGCTGCGCCTCCTTTTACCGCTATATCCAGAATCTTCTTTGCAGGCATGACTGCAGGTTCTGCAAGAGGCGCCCCGTGCGTCACATTCATCACAGACCGGAAGATTTTCATTTCATTCCAGATGCTCAGACCTCCATGAGCCGCCCCGTCGGTTCCAAGTCCTACCGGGATACCCCTTTTCAAAAGTGACGGAGTATCCGGAACCGCTTTTCCACAATTACTGAACGGGCAGTGACAGATTCTGACACCTCTCTCCCGAATCAGTTCCTTTTCCTCTTCCGACAGAAGCAGACTGTGCGCCCCCAGGAACCACGGTCCCAGCACGCCTTTCTCTTCCAGGAATTCATAAGGCCGTTTCTGATACCTGGAAAGGTACGGATTGATTTCCCCCGGATATTCGTTCATATGTGCCTGAATCGTTGTCTTCTTTTCTTTTGCCCGCTCAGCCGCCATCTCAATCAGCTCTTCCGAACAGGAAATGAGAGAACGGAGAGAATAGAAAACTTTCAGATTGCCCTTTCCATGAAAACGCTCATAAAGGTCATCCGTTCTTTGAACCGCTTCTTCCGCCGTCATGGCAATCGATTCCGGAAGTCCGTCTTCATCCATCGTCGACATTGACAGCGCTCCGCGAAGCCCGCTCTTCTCATAGACCTCCGCTGCCGCTTCCATATAGTAGCTTCCCGCGTCGATAAATCCGCATGTCCCGCTTCGAATCATATCCAGCGCGGCAAGCGATGCGCTCAGCCGCATCTTTTCCTCATTCAGTGTACTTTCAAACGGCAGCATGATCCGTTTCCAGATCATCGGCATTTCATCCAGTACACGTCCTCTCAAAAGCTGCTGTCCGGTATGCATATGTGCATCAATCAGCCCCGGCAGAAACACCTTTCCACGGCAGTCTACTGTTTCTTCTGACTCATAGTGTTCCCCGGACGTTCCCTGCTCCCGGATATCTGTGATCACACCGTCCTTGACGGCGATCTCCTTTCCATAGACCATCTCCCAGTTCTCATCCAGAAAATCCACATTCGTAAGAAGAAGATCGATCTTTTCCTTTTTCATAATTTTTCTCCTCCTGTCAGATTGCATTCGTAAGTGACAGAACGACCTGAGCAATCAGCGCGGAACCAAAAAATGTTCCCGTCATAACAAGGATTCCAACAATAATCATTTTCCATCCCTGTTTCAGAAACGATTTGATCTGATCGCTGATCGAGATCCCTGCAAAAGCTCCAACCATAGTAAGCGGTGCCGTGAAATTGATTTTGTTGACCGCCTCAATGACTCCCTCTCTCACCGGGCAGATCGGACACGCAACCAGAAGTCCGATAATCGAGCAGTAGGCAATAATCGGAAGCTTTAACGGCACAATTTTGCTTACCAGAACAGCCACGAGAGAGATTCCAAGAAGAATCAGAATTCCCGGCAGCGAATCCATAAAGTTCACATCAAATCCCACAAAATTTGCAAGGCCGATTCCAAGGCCTGCGACTACAAACATGACAATCCATTCGATATATCTCATCTACGCTTCCTCCAATTTTTCTTCCGCTTTTCGTGTCAACACTTCACTCGGCTCGTGCCTGAGTTTTGCAAATTTCGGCTCCAGCCAGGTATACAGTTTCTGGCAGAGCGGGATTCCGATAAAAATAGCAACATAGATTCCCGTCAGGCCGGACAGTGTCTCACTTGTACTTGCAAGAGCAGAAAGTTCTGCCGCCATATCCGGATAAATAGCCGTGATACTCGCCGTCGCACTTGCCATCAGAATTCCGGCTCCGACTCCGGATGCCATTCCAAGGGCGTATGGATGGAAAATTCCTGCTGCCGCTGTCATGGTAGTGAGAAATCCAAAATAGATCGTACCTACCATACCTCCTACCACATAGATGGAAAGACTTCCTCTCGCCTCCGGTGAGTCCGGTCCGAAAATATCGGTAATCAGTGCGAGGTTTGATTCCCTGTTGATAGAATGTGTTGCTCCGATCGCTTCTCTTTTCAGGCCAAGCAGCAACGCAAACGGAAGGGCAAGGAAAATGGTTCCCAGGTTTCCGATCTCCTGTAAGAGCAGGGCCGGTCCAGCGGAAAGCACCACTTCAATACTTGCCCCCGCATTAATTCCAAGCTTTGCAATAAACGGGCAGATCGCCACGATCACAAGCTTAGATGCCGCCTTGACCTCTTTTTTCCTGAAGAACTTCAGAACTTCCGGTCCTGACAGGACTCCCAGAATCAGGGCATAAAAAATCGGAAATAAAATCAGTTTTCCCGGTCCAAGCGGGATTTCAATCTGCCCGATTGAATCAGCAATTAAAATAAATACAAATGCCGCAAGAATGATACGATACTCGTTTTTCATTCTCGCTTTTAGTGACGGATATTGAAAAGCTTCTTTTTTCATCTCTCTCATTCCTCCTCTTTTTTTCTACCCGGACATATTAGCACAGACTTTTTTTCTAAAAAAAGGACAAATGGGATGTTTTGGAGATTTTTTTGTAGTATACTGTAAAAAAAAGTTGAAAGAGGTAGAAACATGACGCTGGAAGAACTGCGTGTCCGTGTACCGGAACTGAATGATTATCTGAAATACATGCCTGACAAACTAAACGAGCGTTATTGGATACATACCTATCCGCCGGGAACAATTATCCATCAGAAAGATGAACCACTGGAATACTTCGGAATTGTCTGTGAAGGCTCCCACCGTGTAATTAACGAATTTGAAAACGGCAACGTCTACATGATCGAGCGGAACGATCCCATCGATTTTGTAGGGGAAGTCACCATCCTTGCTGAAAAAGAACGCACTTCCGTGACGATTGAAACATTGACCGAATGTACCGTCCTTTATTTTTCCAGAAAAGATTTTGAAGACTGGATCGAAAATGACATTCATTTTCTCCGTCTTGTTTCCAGAAAAGTCGCCTACAAACTGTACCGCTCCTCTTATAACCGGGGCAGCAAACTCTTTTATCCTCCACAGTATCTTCTCCTTGATTATCTTGTCAAATATCTTGCTGAAGAACATAAATCTTCCGGCATGATTCCAAAGACACGGCAGCAGCTCTATGAGGAGATCGGTATCTCCGTCAAAACACTTAACCGTACCATCCAGAAATTGAAAGAGGAACATCTTGTCAGTACGGTAAAAGGAAAACTTTCCCTCAGCGAGGAGCAGATGAAAGCAGCCCTGATTTATCTGAAAGAGAAACGCCATATGAGCAAATAAAGACAGCAGCCTTCCATTTCCGGATGGCTGCTGCCTTTTATACGTTTTTTATTCTGCTGAAAGATCCAGCTCTCTTACTCTGTTTCTTACCGGAAGTACAAATGTCGGGGAAACGGAAAGCTCGTCCACTCCCATTCTGAGGAATGTCTCTGTCAGTTCCAGATCTGCTCCAAGCTCGCCGCAGATGCCGACCCACGCGCCTCCTTTGTGTCCATTCTCGATTGTCATCTGAATCATGCGAAGCACTGCCGGATGATGTGCATCATAGAACTCATCCAGTTTTGGATTCTGACGGTCGATTGCCAGTGTATACTGGGTCAGGTCGTTTGTTCCAATACTGAAGAAATCAACCTCCTGGGCAAGCTGTTCACTGATCATGACAGCCGCAGGTGTCTCGATCATGACACCGATTTCAACATCTTTGAATGGAATTCCGGACTCTCGAAGTTCTTCTTTTACTTCTTCCAGAATCTGTCTAATCTTCCTTACTTCATCAACAGAAATAATCATCGGGAACATGATGGAAATATTTCCATATGCGCTCGCCCGCAACAGTGCTCTGAGCTGTGTTTTAAATACTTCTTCTCTCGTCAGACAGATACGGATTGCGCGGTATCCGAGAGCCGGATTTTCCTCTTTATCCAGTTCAAAATAATCCACCTGTTTGTCAGCACCGATATCCAGTGTCCGGATAATCACTTTCTTTCCGGCCATGTTTTCCGCAACAGTCTTGTATGCATTAAACTGCTCTGTCTCTGTCGGATATGTGTCGGATTCCAGATAGAGGAATTCACTTCTGAACAGACCGATTCCTTCCGCGTCGTTCATCAGAACAGATGCTGTATCCGCTACACTTCCGATGTTTGCATACAGATGAATTTCTTTTCCATCTTTTGTAATCGTCTTCTGTCCTTTTAATGTCTTGAGAAGTTTCTGTTTTTCTTCTTCTTCAACCACCGCTTTTTTGGCTTTTGCAATTTCCTCTTCATCAGGATCAATGATAACGCATCCCGCATATCCGTCCACAATTGCCATATGGCCATGCCACTCTTTCTTTATCGGGATACCGATAATTGCCGGAATATTCATTGTTCTTGCCAGAATCGCCGTATGGGAGTTGGATGATCCATGCTCAGTTACAAATGCGAGAAGTTTGGACTTATCCATCTGAACAGTTTCACTTGGTGCAAGATCGTCTGCCACAAGAATCACAGGCTCTTCCAGATTCCCCATATCATTGTCATATCCGGATAATACAGAAACCAGACGCTCGGAAATATCTTTTACGTCGGCCGCACGGGCTTTCATATAATCGTCATCCATCTCTGCAAACATTGTGGAGAAGTTATCTCCTGTCATTGCCACTGCGTATTCCGCATTAACACTTTGTGATTCAATCATATTCTGGATGGATCCGTTATAATCCAGATCATCGATCATCATCATGTGTACTTCAAAAATTGCCGCGCCTGAATCACCGACCTCATGCAGCGCTTTTTCGTACAGGCCCTGAAGCTGCGCTTTTGCGGTTTCTTTAGCCTGTTCGAAACGCTCCAGCTCCGCTTTGGGATCATCGATTTTCGTCCTCTTTACCACTGCCGTATTTTTCTCATAGAAAAACACTTTGCCGATGGCTACCTTTCGAAAGATAGATTTTCCTGCATATTTCTCCATACCGCTACTCTCCTTTTATAAATATAATGTTCTTCCTTCCGGCATCCTCTCCTAAATATCCTTATTCAAGAATTCCTGCTTCTTTCAGTTTCGCCTCAATCTCAGACGCAGATATTACGTTCTGCAGGGCAATGAGTTTTGCTCCCTGCTTTTCTGCTTCCGTAAACATATCTGCAAAGTGCTGAGCACAGATCACCACATCATACTGCGGAGCAGTCTCTCTGCCTTCTGAAATCGGGCAATGATGTACTTTTCCCGGCTCAATTCCATGTTTCTTTAATACCTTTTCCAGTGCCATCTGAGCCATCAAACTAGAACCTGCCCCATTTGCACAACATACTAAGAAATTTAAACTTTTATCTGCCATCTTCTAAGCTCTCCTCTCTTATGTTATGTTTTTTATTCTACCACAAAACTCAGATTTTTTTAATCTTTTTTACTGAATTTTCCCTCTATTTCTTTACATTTTTCCTCCGAAAACTTCTTCACGGTCCTGCCCCCTGTTTATTTGACTGCAAAGTACTCCCAGACCTGATCCAGTCCCTCTAAAACCTTACAGTATGCTTCATATTTTTCTTGATAAATCTTTCGATACTCCGTGCGGGGTTGTACCGTTTTCGTGATTGTAACCGTCCGGTCCGCCGCATCCTGATAATCACGATAAATACCTGCCGCAATTCCTGCCGCCATCGCTGCCCCCTGGGCTCCAAGTTCTTTGTCCTCGATCACATCAATCGGTATCTGAAGCACATCGGCAAACATCTGAACCCAGACATCCGATTTTGCCGCCCCTCCGGAAAGCCGGATCGTTTTCGGGCACTCCCTGTTTTTCAAAAGTTTCTTTACATGTAATGCGTGCGAAAAGACAATTCCCTCATAGACAGCCCGAAGCATATGTTTCTTCGTATGATATGCTGTCAGTCCTACGAAGGATCCCCTGGCCAGCGGATTAACATTGGATCCATTCAGGAACGGAAGAAAAATCACATTGCAGTCCCACGGTTCAATGGAAGCGACCCAGTCGTTCGTCACATCGTAAACCGATCCCTGTTTTTCTTCTGCCTCTCTCTTTTCATAATTCATCAGGTTCTGTATAAACCACTCCATATTTCCCGCGGATGTCGGACTGCTTTCTTCCACCAGAAAATATCCAGGAATGCAAAACATGGAATTCAAAGATACCGTGCCATTCGTGACCGGCTCCCTACGGATAAATTCATTGATGCTCCATGTTCCCGCAATCATGCAAAGCTCCTTTTCACTGCAGAGTCCGGATGCAATGCCGCAGGCATTGACGTCAAACATGCCCGCTGCCACCGGAATTCCAGCCGGAAGTCCGGTCTGCTCCGCCGCTTCCTTCGTCACATAACCGCAGATATCTGCCGAATGGCATAGTCCCGGAAGTTTCTCATACACTTCTTCCAGACCAAACAGTGCCAGAAGTTCTCTGTCATACTTCCTTGTCTTCAGATTAATCAGATTCCCGCCGGAAAAATCCGTATATTCCGCCCGTGCTTCCCCGGTCAGCATGAACCGGATATAATCCTTAACCGAAAAATATATTTCGTTCTCTCCAGCACTCCTTCTTCGTGATCCCGGATCCAGGAAAGAAGGCTGACCGGCTGATAAGAAAGAATATCCTGAAATGTTTTCTCATAAACCCTTTCTTTTGTTCCATCTTTATTCCACTTTTCCACATACTCCCAGGCACGTGTGTCTGTGGAAGCAATGCCGTAATATGACGGTTTCCGGTCTGCTCCGACCAGATACAGCCCTTTCCCGTGTCCGGAAAATGATACTCCGGCGATCTTTTCCGGATCCACTCCACTTTCCTCTATCGCCCTTTTGATTGATTTCGCATTTACTTTCCAAAGCTCATTCATATCCCGTTGCGCATATCCCGGTTTCGGCGTCAGTGTCTGTGTCGGAACAGTTGCTGACGCAAGCTGCTTTCCCTTCTCATCAAACAAGGCTGTCTTGGAAAATGTCCCGCCATTATCGATTCCTATCAAATATTTCATCCGTCTGTCTCCTTCCTTTCTCTGTTCTTTCCCATCGGTTACCATAGATCAAGAAAGCCCAGAATACAGATTTCCGGTATTCTGGGCTGTTCTTTATTCTTCTGTCATCTGCGGAACATCCGGACAGTTCGGTCCAAAATGTTTCAGCAATACAAGCGGCTCTACCTTACTGCCGTTTGTAATTGTTACTCCTTTGACTGCTGCCTGTTCCGAAACAAAAAACTACTATTTCATTACTAATGCTTTTTTCTTTCCGGTAAACAGTATCGCCGCACCGATCACAAAAATGAAAATAGAGATAAACTGCGATGTGGAAAGCACTCCAACGCTTCCTCTCTCCAGGTCTCCCCGGAAAAACTCCAGAATAAAGCGTCCTGTACTGTAGAAAATAAGGTAACATCCTGAAACTGTTCTTTCTTTCTTCGCATACCTTGCAATCAGACAAAGCACAATACAATTCAGGAAATCCAGAATACTGGAATAAATCTGCGTCGGTATCAGCGCCACATCATTTGGTGCAAAATCGGATGTGTGGAATGTAATGGAAAGCGGTGAATCCGTCTCTTTTCCATAACAGCACCCCGCAAGCAGACATCCAATCCTTCCAAATCCCTGGGCCAGAGCGATTGCCGGCGCAATCAGATCAAAATACTGCCAGAATTTTTCTTTTTTGATTCTGCAGACTACATATCCTGCCAGAACTCCTCCAATAATTCCTCCATAGACCACAAAGCCTTCCATTTCATCTAAGATTACACCCGGATCTTTGATAACCCGATCCAGAATTGTCAGATAATACAGCACTTTTGCTCCAAGCAGCCCAAAAACTACCGAGCTTATAAAAAGTGTAAATACGATATCCGTATTCATTCGATATTTTCTGGCCCGGAACTCTGTCATCAGATAAGCCGCAATAAATCCAATTCCTATCATCAGTCCATAACCGTGCACTGTCAGCCCGCCAATTGTTAACAAGTCATTCTTCATTGTTTCTCACCTGGTTACAGTAAATATTTATTCAAAATATTCATTTTGTCCTTTCTCTCTCATTCTTTGCCTCAGTCTTCTGAGTGCTTTACTTTCTATCTGACGGATTCTCTCTCTTGTCAGATGCATTTTCTGTCCAACTTCCTCCAATGTATAGACACGTTCACCATTCATGCCAAAACGCATACGGATAACCTCCTGCTCACGTTCCGGCAGAATCTTCAACAGCTCTTCAATTTCTTCACCTACTATCGTAGAAATTGCCGCAGTCTCAGGCTGCTGTGCATTGCTGTCTTCGATAAAATTCTCAAGACTGCTGTCCTCTTCTTCTCCTACCGGCGTTTCCAACGAAACCGGAGTTCTGGCATATGCCAGAATATCTCGTACCTCTTCTTCCGTCTTGTCGCCGAGCTTTGCCGCTATCTCGGCTGGTGTGGCTTCTCTTCCAAGCTCCGTCATAAGCTCCTTGGAAGCTCTCCTGACTTTTGTAATATTTTCAGACATATGTACCGGCACACGAATCGTTCTGGACTGATCCGCAATCGCCCGAATCATGGACTGTTTGATCCACCAGGAGGCATACGTTGAAAAACGGTAGCCTTTCTGATAATCAAACTTCTCCACCGCTCTCATCAACCCGATATTTCCTTCCTGAATCAAATCCATCAGCTGAAGCCCGTGTCCCACATACTTTTTGGCAATCGAAACCACAAGGCGAAGATTTGCCTCTTCCATCTTTTTCTTCGCCTCAAGATCACCCTCGGCAATCTGTCTTGCAAGCTCCTGCTCTTCATCCGGAGTCAATAGCGGGATCCTGTTGATCTCATTCAGATACATTCGGATCGAATCTCCTGCACTGTCTCCGTACATTTTAGAGTCCACTGTTTCTGCCTCGGTTTCCTGTGTCTCCTCATCTTCGACATCTTCCAGAAGTCTCGCCTCTTCTTCCTTTATATCATCCGGAGATAAGATTCTTTTCTTTTTTTTCTCTTCCACAATTCCCCTGCCCTTTCTTCTGCCTGACCCCTGCTATGTTGATTAAATCTGTATTTTCTCCTTCAGAGGGTGTGTGCATGAACTCTTACTGCGCTTCTTTGCAAAGACAATCAGCACAACAGCCGGCTGTTGTTTCAGCCGGCTGTCTGTTCTTAGCTTTTGTGGCTATCCTGTCAAAACCAGCATTGTCTTACACTTTATTGTATCATGACTTGCTGATTTCATACAAGAATCTTATTCATTTTTCTTATTTTACCAAAGCCATCCTTCCATTTACCGGAAGGTTTGGCAGATGTTCAAAATAGAACTGTTTTTCTCTGTCTGAATATTTCAGCTCAACCGGAATCCAGCCTCTTGCAACATTAATATATAGATACTGTCCCGGTTTGATAATGCTTCTTCCCTCACCGTTCAGAGCTGATAATATACAGACATTTCCATCTTTTCCTGTTTTTAAAAAACCAACTAACAAAAAAATACCTCCTTATCAATACTCTGCCATCTACATATTTATGAACTACTTTTTACAATACGAAGTATAGCAAATGATTATGACCTTTTTATGGATAAAATTTAAAACATTTCTAAGATTTTCCTTAATACTATACAAAAAAATTTTTTGTAGTATACTAAAATTAAATAACAATGATTGATTTTCCGCTTTTATAATACAGAACAGGAGGGAAATCTATGAAAAGAAGGACAAAGCATGGGATTATAACAGCTCTGGTTTTAATACTGCTTTTTTCCCCGTCAGGATGTTCTTCCAGGAAGCTTGAATACCATGGAAATCTGGGCTATGATCTGAGCAACATTGATTATGAGGAGGTTGTTTTCAATATCTACCATACCAATACGGAGCAGCACACCTGTGAGAAGCTCACCGAATTCTTATGTTCTCCTGAGAAGGGGCACTATGCAGATATCCGGTTGGAGGGCAGTGAAAACAGGATCACCGCAATTGTCGAAGATAATTATGTCGCAGAAGAAAATGATATTGAAACTTTCTATACAGAAGACATCAACAGTTATGAATTTGCAATTAATGGATTTCAGGGCACTTTAAACGGCTTTCAGACATTTGAAATCGAAGATACCGATGAAGAGCAATACTACCGCCTCTATCCTGTCACCAATGACAGCGGTATATCGTATTCACGCGATCTGAGTCTGAATACTCCTTACGATGAAGAGGAAGTAAATCTGGATAATATTCTGATTACCATGACAATCGAATAAGAATATCTGCA
>ERZ1643250.1252-NODE-1252-length-22446-cov-5.782413_pt1 | contig 22446 bp, 32 predicted proteins | sample MGYA00579262_ERZ1643250 | MGnify/ENA primary metagenome ERZ1643250 (study PRJEB29033, sample SAMEA4952265) | chicken gut metagenome | biome: Broiler Chicken; feature: Gastrointestinal Tract; material: Caecum | place: Ireland | collected 2018 | study: Broiler... | reverse complement strand
TTCCGCCAAGGCCGTATTTTTCATCGGAAAACAGATCGTCCAGCGGAACCACCACGTTGTCGCCCGTCAGGTAGGTGGCGATGTGGTCCGGATAGGTGATGCAGACATTGGGCGTGGTTCCCGTGGAAATGTTGGTGATCACGTCGTTGTATATTTTTCCGTAGTCCGTATACAGACGCAGATTGACGGTGATGTTGGGATACAGCTCCTGAAAATCCGCGATGGCCTGCTTGTAGATGTCGGTCTGCCGGACGTTGGTATCGTTTTTGGCCCAGAAGGTGATTTCATAATTTCGGGAAGTATCAAACTCCTCCGGGACCGTAAAGGCCGCCTGTTCCCGCTGCCCGTGACAGCCGGAAAGAAGCGACGCGGATAGAAGTGCCGGAATCAGAAACAGCGTGGAGATGGCGATGCGCCTCCTGTCCGGCCGGAGTGCCGGACACTTCTGATTCAGCGGTCTGTTTTTCAGGTTCAGAAACCGGTTCATAAACGTTCTCATCCCTTCATGCCTCCTCTCGACACGCCTTCCATAATTTTTCTTCGGAAAATCAGAAACAGGACGATGAGCGGAACGGAAATCACAACCACGGCAGCCATCATCGCCGGAATATTTTCCCGGCCGAAGCCGTTCTCCCGGATCTCCTGAATGCCGTTGGACACCAGGAAGTAAGCCGGATCATCGGTGATCAGCCGCGGCCACACGTAGGAATTCCAGCATTCGATGACCTTTAAAATGGTGATTGTGACAATGGTGGGACGGCAGATGGGAACCATCACCTTCAGAAGATATTTCAGGTCGGAGGTTCCGTCCACCTTGGCTGCCTTGTAAAGCTCGTCCGGAACCTGTTCAAAATTTTCCTTGAGAAGGTAAATGTAAAAAACGGAGGTGACGGACGGCAGGATCAGTCCCGTAAAGGTATTGCGCAGATCCATGTTGGTGATGGTGACAAAATTGGTAATGACCACCAGTTCATTGGGAATCATCATCAGGGAAAGAAAGAGCGTGAACAGCAGATCCTTTCCCTTAAAACGCAGACGCGCGAAGGCGTAGGCCGCAAGGGTGCTGACCACCACCATCAGCACGGTGGTCGCCAGGGTGAAAATCACCGTGTTGATCAGATACCCCAGAAGAGGCACCGTGGTGAAGGCGTCCTTATAATTCTGGAGCGTGGGCGACAGGGTAAAAAAGGCGGGCACATGCTCCGCGTTATAGGCACCGTAGCTTTTTACCGAGGTCAGAAGCATCCAGTAAAAGGGAAACAGAACGATCAGGGCCCAGACGCTCAGAAAAAAGTAGGTGAAGAGTTTTCCGATTCGACCACGTCTCGCCGCGGCCTTCTGCTTTTTTTCAAAATCCATGTGTTGTTCCATTTGGGTCTCCAATCCGCCGCCTGCAGGCGGCATTCAGGCTGCCAGCCGGGATTCCGGTTAATATTGTACGCGATTTCTGCTCACCAGCAGGTTGATGCAGGTGATGGTCAGCACGATGGCAAACAGGATAATTGCGGCTGCCGAAGCGTAGGACGGATAGCCGCCGCTGGCGCCGTAGAGCATATCATACACATAGCCCACGATGGTGTTCATTCCCGCCGCGTTCAGATCCGTTCCGAACAGCGCCACCACATCGCTGTACGCCTTGAAAGCGCCGATGAAGCCGGTGATCACCAGATAAAAAATCATGGGGGAGATCATCGGAAGGGTGATTTTCGTAAAGGTCCGAAGCTTCGACGTGCCGTCCACTCTGGCCGCCTTGTAGTAGTCCGGATTTACGGAGGCCAGCGCGCTGGTCAGGACGAGGATCTTAAACGGAAGAACCACCCAGACGGTGTAAAAGCAGAGAACGAACATTTTTGCCCAATAAGGCCCGTCGATGAAATCCACAGCAGTTCCGCCGACGGCTTCAATCAGAAGATTGATCAGACCGTCCGTATATTCCGTTTTCTGAAACAGAATCATGAAAACCAGGCCGACAGCCAGGGTATTGGTCACATAAGGAAGGAAGTAGATGGTCTGATAAAGCTCACGCAGGGGTCTGATGGAGCTTAAGCCCAGGGAAATCAGAAGGGCGAGCCCTGTGGAAACGGGAACCGTGATGACGACCAGCAGAAAGGTGTTCTTCACCGCCTGCAGGAAATAAGGATCATGCAGAACATAGGAGTAGTTGTAGGAACCGACGCCATAATAGGTCTGAGAGGCAAAATTGTAGCCTTCCTCCAGCGAATAGATGAAAACGTCGATCAGCGGATATACCATAAAAACAATCAGGAAAATGAGCGCCGGCAGCAGATACAGCCAGGCTTTTTTATTTTGATCTTGCATGTGAATCTCCCTTCATCTTAAAGCCGGATTCGTTCTTCGTTCTGCTTATGAAACAGAAAGACCTTTCCGGGCTTCAGAGAAAAACGCACGGTACGGGCGGATGTATCGATCTGCGTATCCGCGTTGATAATGGAGCGGATGGTCTGGTTCGTGCAGGCCTTATGGGTGGAAACGATACTGATATCCCGGCCCATAACCTCCACCCTGGACAATTCGCAGCCAAGTTCTCCATCCGGACTGGGTATGAAGCCCTCCGGGCGGATACCGATCCACACATCCTGATCCGGCACGCCGCTTACGGAAAGTACGGTTTCCTCTCCAATCAGGAGCTTTTCTCCTTTCACCCTTCCCTCAAACACATTGATGGGCGGAGTTCCCAGGAAACGTGCCACAAACAGGTTCGCCGGATCGTCGTAAACCTCCTGCGGCCTGCCGTTCTGCATCAGGACGCCGTCTTTCATCACCGCGATATGATCGGAAATGCTCATGGCCTCTTCCTGATCGTGAGTAACAAAAACCGTGGTAATTCCGGTTTCTTTCTGTATCTTACGAATTTCTTCCCTGGTCTGCAGACGGAGCCTTGCGTCAAGGTTGGACAGGGGCTCGTCCAGCAGAAGGACTCTGGGCATCTTGACAAGCGCCCGCGCAATGGCCACGCGCTGCTGCTGGCCGCCGGAAAGCTCTCTGGGCTTCCGGTCCATCAGCTCTTCGATCTGAACCAGGCGCGCCGTCTCCTCCGCCCGCTTCTGCATCTCTTCTTTTGACAGTCTCTCCTTTCCCTTCAGATTCTCCATGGGAAAGAGAATATTCTGCCTTACTGTCATATGCGGATAAAGGGCATAATTCTGAAATACCATGCCGACACCCCGAAGCTCCGGCGGCAGATCGGTAATATCATCCTCACCGAAAAAAATTCTGCCGGAGGTGGGATTTTCCAAACCGCAGAGCAGGTTCAGCGTGGTGCTCTTTCCGCAGCCGGAGGGCCCAAGCAGGGCTATCAGCTCCCCGTCCGGTATCTCGCAGGAAAGATCATCCACCGCGGTCACATCGTTCTGAGCCTTCCTGCCCCGGCCCGGAAACGTCTTTGTCAGATTCTGCAATACTATTTTCATTGTCTTAACTCCATTTCAGCGCCGGTGCACAGGCCTTCTGCGGACCATTCTGCGCCGGCGCCGTTCCTGCTGATAAATCTCTGGTTACAATTATAGCGTTTCTTCCTGTAATTCTCAAGGGATCGGCAAAAATTTAACATTCCTGTCCGCTTTCCTGCCGCTGTCCGCTCGTTCTCAACGGCAGATCAGCATTCCAGAATCATCGGTTCCCCCTGGCAGATCAGCTTCCCGCCCTTCACCTGCACCTCCGTGCCGTCCACGCAGTTGCGGTATGTGCCGTCCGGAAGATCTGTCTCCACCTCCGCAGCCCTGCCTTTGAGACTGAAAATTCCCGCCAGCCGGATTTTTCTGTTTTCCCGTGCTTCTTCCAGAGTGCCGCCTTCCCTGCCGCAGCTCTCCTCCCAGGCGCCCGTCAGAATGTCCTGCCCGTCCAGCGCCTTCAGGGAATACGCCCCGTCTGCCATAACCGGGTTCTTCTTTACTGCCGCCAGCCTCCGCATAAACTCTGTCAGATCGTGTCCCGTATCCCAGGACACCGTATCCTTTTCAAACAAGCTGGGGCAGTTCGTATTCTCCGTCTCCTGGCCTGCATAGAGCAGCGTGGCTCCCTTCTGAAAATAGCAGAAAGCCGTCCAGTTCCGGAGCTCCCTCTCATCCATAATCAGGGATTTCGCTCTGGCCTGATCATGATTCTCCAGGAAACGCAGCTTCACATAATTGTCCGGATAGATATATTCCTGCATATTCAGCTGGGCCGCATAGGCGCTCAAGGGCAGCTCTCCCTTCAGATAAGCCCGGAACGCCGGATACACATCATAATCATAGCAGAGATCGAAGGCCTGGTAGCACTCCGAATCCGAAAGCACCGGCACGCCGGCCTTCCGGAGCCACCGCACGAAATCCGGCTCCGAGGACTCCGCCAGCCAGATACAGTCCGGCCTTACCTTTTCCACTTCTTCCCTGGCCTTCTTCCAGAACTCCAGCGGCACAAGGGGCGCCACATCGCAACGGAAGCCGTCCACCATTTCCGCCCAGTATTTCAGCGTCTCGATCTGATAATCCCAGAGCTCCCTGTTTCCATAATCCAGATCCACCACATCCGTCCAGTCGCCTACACGGTTTCCCATCTTTCCGTCCGGCTTCCGGTAGAAATACTCCGGATGATACTCCGCCAGCCAGGAATCCGGCGAGGTATGGTTGTACACCACATCGATCATACACTTCATTCCCAGCTCATGAATCCGGTCCACCAGCGATCGGAAATCCTGAAGCGTGCCGAATTCCGGGTTGATCTCCCTGTAATTCCGGATTGCGTAGGGACTTCCCAGGCTTCCCTTCCTGTTCTTCACCCCAAGCGGATGGATCGGCATCAGCCAGATAATATCTGTCCCCAGGTCCCGGATACGCTCCAGATCCCGCTCCACAGCCGCGAAGGTCCCTTCCCCGCTGTAATTGCGCACATAGATGGAATAAATGATTTGGTTTCTGAGATTTTTGCTTGTGTTCTGTGCCATTTGCTTTTCCTCTCATATACGATTCTTATTTTCTGCATGCAGCAGGCAGACAGCTTCGCAGGCGTCTGCCATCCTGCCCTGTCCTGCCTGGCAGGCGCTGCGGGACCGGCGTCTCCCGCCGCAGATACCGTAAATCATAACGGAAATTCCTCCATTTTATCTCTAAGGAGCTCCCAGCCCGCAGCAGGCAGAAAATCAAAAGCACTCCCGTTCCGCAGCCCGCCGTCTTATGTCAGCCTGACTCATGGCCCGGTATGTTATTATTCATGTAAGTCTTTCCTTCCAGCTTATCCCATCCCTCTACGGTCAGATCCTTGGGGAAAATCTCAGGATCTGTCTCAAAATGAAAGGTCAGCGTAACATCCTCCCCCTCATAGACTGCAGCCTTTCCGTTATCCTGAATCCGGGCCGTGCCGGAAAGGATTTCGGGACCTTCATCCGTCTCCGCCGCCAGCTCGTTTACTGTAAAATCAAAGCTTGTGTCCGTCACATTCCTGATCAGGATTTCGCAGTAGGTCAGTGATGAGGCATCCGTAATCTCTCCGACCCAGTACAGATAAATGCTTTCGTCAAAGTACCGGCCGTCATAAATGAGCTGCGTATCCATCGGCGCGCCTGCCTCCGCCGCCAGCTCATAGACCCGCTTCCGCGTCAGATCCGCCGCTTTGCTGTTTACCACCAGAGAATACAGGCTGCCGCCCTCCACTTCCGCTCCGGCTTCCTGTACCACGGTTTCCTTTCTCATGATCCAGATACGTTCTTCCTCCGTCAGCTGTTCCATGGACGTTTCGTCCATGTTCTCTTGTAAAATTCCCCAGATGGTGTTCAGCGCATCATCCCACACGGCATAGATCTCGCCGGATATCTGGTTCATATCCGCCTGTGCCACCGCGTTCTGCAGCTCTTCCTCCAGCCTGTCAGCCTCTGCCTGCGCCGCTTCCGCTTCTGCCTTTATCTGCTGCGCCCAGTCCTCTGTCTCCGTAACCGCATGTTCCCGCACATAGCTGGAAAATCCCTGATCCATTTTTTCATTATACAGCCCGTAAAAAGGCAGATTTGTCTCCTCTGTGCTCTCCGGGTTGTAATATCCCACCCAGGTAAGAAACGATTCCGGCAGATCAGCCAATTCTGAACCGGGAAGGTACATGTACAGCTCCTCTGCGCCATCCAGTCCGTATTCTCCGGTATAACTGTAACGAACGCCATCCTTGATTTCTTCCCCAAATCCCAGCGGGTACTCTATGGATTGTATCCGGAACCGGTACGTCGTATCATCCACCTTCTCCGGTTCTGTAAACTGGCCGGTAAAATCGCTGTAATATATCGTTCCATTATAGTTGTCACCCATATCCCCCAGATTGGTGTCTTCGTAATGCCCGTCAAAGCTTCCGTCCTCATGGATATAAAGCACTGTATACCAGGCGCCTGCTCCACTGCTGAAATAAAATTCCCGGTCCGCGACATCGGCAAAGGAGAATCCTTCAGCAGAAACCTTGTCTCCAGCCTGCCCTTCCGGCACGGACTCACCGTCCTGAACTCCATCTTCCTGTGTCTGCTCCGTCTCTTCTGCAGCTGAAAGATCCGACTCTTGCTGCGTCTGGCCGCAGCCGGCAGCCAGCCCCGCAATCAATATTACAGCGAACAACGTTGTTTTCTTTTTCATCCGTGTGTACCTCCCCTCACACTCCATCGCATACCGCATTCCTTGACAGAGCGGCATTTTTGACGGCGCTATCTTTCTTCTGGCTGACATCTGACCGCGACTTTCATCACACGGTCTTTTTTATTTTCAAACAGCTCATACGCTGCTTCGATCTGATCCAGCGGATAAGTGTGGGTAATCAGCGGGAGCGTATCCAGCCTTCCCTCCGCAATCAGCGAAAGGATTTCCTCACAGTCACAGCCGTCCACGCCGCCTGTCCTGAAGGTGAGATTTTTCCCGTACATCTGCGGAAGGGGCAGCACCTGGTCTTCCTCATAGAGCGCCACGATCGTGACTACAGCATTGGGACGGGCGTATTTCCAGGCCATCTCAAAGGTTCCCTTTGCCCCCGCCACCTCCAGCACCACGTCTGCCCCTCCGTTGGGACAGAATCTTTTGACTGTCTCCGGCAGTTCTTCCGGCGTAACTGCTGTCACTTCCGGATAATGCTCCCGCACAAATGCCAGTCTGTCCTGGTCTTTTTCACAGACGATGAGTTTCTTCGGATCTTTCAGTCTGGCACAGAGCAGCGTGCAGATACCCGTGGGACCCGCTCCCAGTATCAGCACCGTGTCCTCCGGCCGGATCTCCGAAATCCGCACTGCCCAGAAACCCGTAGCCAGCACATCCCCCACAAAAAGAGCCTGCTCGAAAGAGACGCCCTCCGGAATCACAGTCAGGCCCTGATCCGCGTGGGGAACCCGGACATACTCTGCCTGTCCGCCGTCAATCCGGCAGCCCAGCGCCCAGCCGCCGTCCGGATCGGTACAGTTATTCACATAGCCTCTCTTACAGAAGAAACAGGTCCCGCAGAAAGTCTCCACGTTGACCGCCACCCGGTCTCCCGGCTTCACCTTCGTCACTTCGGAGCCCACCGTCTCCACGGTCCCCACCATTTCATGGCCCACTGTGATGCCCGGCACCGCCCTGGGCACGGCTCCATGCTTAATATGCAGATCGCTGGTACAGATGCTGGCCAGCTCCACTCTTACAATGGCATCCTTTCCGTCCCGAAGCACCGGCTCCGGTTTTTCCATCAGGCGGAAATCCCCTTTCGACACATAGGTATATGCAAGCATGACACGATTCCTCCTACTTTTTTCTAATTTTACCATATCCGGGGCTTCTTTGAAATCCATCTTATAAGAAATCTGTATTCTTATAAGAAGCCCCTGTTCTTAAGAAAAACCCCTATTCTTATGAGAAACCCGTATTCTTATGAAAACCCTTATCCCTGTGACTTATGGAAACTCAGGAACAGTCCCCGGAAGGAAACGCCCAGACAGATTACCGCCAGGCCTGTAACCGCCAGTACCACCCAGACCGCTTGCGTAAAAGCGTCAAAAAGCAGCCCATAAATCAACTGGCCCAGAGGCTGTGCACAGGCGGAAAACGTAATTACAAAGGCCATAATCTTCCCGGTCAGTTCCGCAGGCGTCCGCTCCTGAATCATGGAAAGCGACATGACGGAAAAGACGGTGGCAGCTGCCTGCACCGCGCAGAAACACAGAAGCACCACCAGGTAACGGCCAAAGGCATTCACAGGAAGCAGAAACATCATTCCCGCGGGCAGCAGACAGATTCCTGTAAAAATCAGAAGCCGGTACAGCCGGCTCATCTGCAGCCTCCCTGCCAGAACGCCCGACAGGATTCCTCCGGCTACGGCCGCTGCTCCCATGGCGCTCTCGGCTGCGCCGTAATGCTCTGCCGACAGTCCCAGAACAGTGCGGACCAGATAGGGAAGACCCACAATCGCGGTTCCGACTACGAAAAAGCTGGCGAGCGCTGCCAGAAGCAGCAGCTTCAGTACCTGCGGTTCCTCCCTGAGCAGAAAGCGTCCGCTGTCACCAAAGTCAGCGCAGATCATGTTCCATATGCCCTCTTTTTCTTCGTTTCCCCGCTTCCGGCATGGGAGGTGAATAAAACGTTCCAGAAAGGCCGTCAGAAAAAAGCAGACCGCAGCACCAAAGAGAACGGGCCTGATTCCGAAGGCCGCATAAAAGAGGCTTCCGGTAAAAGGCGTCACCAGGCCTGCAAGAGCCTGTACCTGATTCACAGCCGCATTCCCTTTCAGCAGATTTTCACCACTCTGCATCTGAGGCACACACGCCTGTACCACCGGCGATTCAAAGGCCCCGAGAACAGCCAGAACTATCTGCAGTGCGCCCACCAGGAACATACTCATATTTTCTCCCAGCAGTAAAAACGCCGCCAGGACTGCCGTCCCTGAAAGGAAGTCCAGCGCCACCATCATGTTTCTTCTGTTCAGCCGATCCGCCATAACTCCTCCGAAAGGCCCGAGAATCACCGCAGGAACTGTGGCAATGGCAAGGAGCGTGCCAAAGACGGACGCCGAGCCAGTCTGCTCCAGCACATACATGGACAGGGCAAATTTCAGCGTATAATTTCCGATAAGGGAGAAAATCTGCCCCAGCATCAGAAAGGTAAAATTCTTAGTGAACAGTTTCTCTGTCTTTCCCATTTCATACCTCCAGATTCAAAATTTTTTCATACAGGTTCCGTACAGCCAGCACCGCCGGTACCAGCAGTACCAGAACCCCTGCTCCTGCGGCAGCTGCCGACAGATAAGAAAACTGCAGAAGCTGGCACCCCAGAGACGCCAGAATGACCGATGCAGTAACTGCAGCAACCACAGAGCGCTTCATATATCCGATCCAGACTGCAGACACTCCGATCTCTGCGGCCATAACAGCGCTGAACAGCAGAACTCCAAGACTTTTCAAAACTGTGCTCAGATTCAGCTGATCCGTACACAGTGGAAACAGCTGCTCTGTCAGAAAGAACAGAAGCATCACTCCCCCTCCCAACACAATCATAGCCCCGGAAGCATATCCCACTGTCAGAATCAGCTTCGCTCGCAGAATCCGGCCCCGATTCCATAGGGCCTGAGACTGGTTCTCCTGCATTCCAGTGCAATCAGTTTACGCATCATGACGCCCCTCCTTTGTGATTCTGATGAAATATTCTTCCAGCCCGCCCGGGCACCTGCCCGCAAGTTCCCGGGGAGTTCCCTCTGCCGCGATTTTTCCTCCGGCCAGGATTCCGATCCAGTCTGCCGTCTGTTCCAGCTCCGGAAGCATATGACTGGAGAGCAGAATCGTCATCTTCTGTTTCTGCATCAGCCCTTTCAAAAGCTCCCGCATCTCCTGGATTCCCGCCGGGTCCAGACCGTTCATGGGTTCATCCAGGATCAGAAGCTCAGGCCTGTGGACGACTGCCCTTGCTATGGCCAGCCGCTGGCGCATTCCCAGAGAAAAGGTACCGACCGGCTGCTCTCCCGTACAGGGGAGACCGGACAGATCCAGAACTTCTTCAATCCGCTGCTGTATGTTCTGCTCCCGAATTTTCTGCCTCCGGGAATTTTCTTGTTCCTGACCGCATATCGTCTTCCCCGGCATTTCCATATAGGCCAGATGAATCCGAAGGTTTTCCTCCGCAGACAGATGCTCATAGAAAACCGGCGCTTCAATCAGGCTTCCTGTCCGCCTCAGAATCTCCCGGTTATCCCTCACGCTGTCCATTCCCAGTACTTCTGCCTTTCCCATCGCAGGTTTCAGGTATCCCAGCAGAAGCTTGAACAGAGTGGTTTTCCCGGCTCCGTTGCGTCCGAGAAGGCCATAGACCGTTCCCCGCTCCACAGCCAAACTGCAGTCTCTTAAGACCTCCCTGCCGGAAAATACCTTTGCAAGCTGCGTCGTCTTTACCGCAAATTCCATTTTGCTCCTCCTTATTGTTTTATATTTATATACATACCTTCTAAAGGTATGTATATAATCAAAAGAAAATCAGGCCGCAAAGCCCTGAAAACTAAAAAACAAAAAACGTGAAGAAATCTTCTCTCTTAATACCTACCGAACGAATGTATCAACTTAAAAGAATACGCGCAAAGGCTCCCGCATACTGTCTGACTCTGCGCGCATTTTCCGAAAATTCCCTGTAATATCCCACAGTCTTCTGCCGGCCTTTTACCGGCCGCCTGGTTCTCTCCCCGCGTCCTGGAAAGCTTCCGCTTCTTTCATACTGTCCTCGATCTCCCGGAAATACTCCTCCGCCATCTTCATAATCTCGTCGTCAATGACAGGCATTCCCATTTTCTCCAGCATCTCCCTGATAAAGCGGAATTTCTTCAGCATTCCCTCCGCTGTGGAGGGAAAGACCGTGGGCGCCAGCCAAAGGCTGGTCAGCAGAGGAATCAGCTCTGCCAGCTCCTTCCCATACTCCGTGTGAATCGAGCCATCCCTGCAGCCTTCCTCGATCAGCCGCTCAAAATAGGGCATCAGCTCCTTCCGGTTCGCCTCGATCATCCCGGCAAGAACCCGGGGATTTTTCAAAATCGGCATGGACTGAATATTCATATCCTGCCTTGCCCGGTCGGACTGATTCATCCGCACCATCTCACGCAGCTTCTCCAGGCCGTTCAGATCCTTCCGTCCCATGACAGCCTCAAAGGGATTATTTTCCCGGAACATCCTGTCACCCACCGCATCCATGATTTCCTCCTTGGATTTGAAATGATGGTAGACTGCCCCCTTGGTCAGGCCGCCCAGCTCATCCACAATATCCTGAATGGTCGTATTGTCATAGCCCTTTTCCAGAAAGAGACGCTGGGCCGCGTCCAAAATCTTTTCCACTGTAATCTCCGGATATTTATTTCTTGCCATCTGAGCGCCTCCTGCATCTATACATTCTTTCGGTATGTTTATGGTAGCATAAATGAATCATGCCGTCAATCATTTTCCCCTGTCCGAACAGCAGGCGCAGGCACCCTGCAGCCTTTTCTCCGAAGCTGTTGCGGCGTTCCTGCTTTTCCCTTATAATTTTTCTGTAACCGGATGTAATCTGAGAAGAGAGAAAGGAAAACAATATGTTTGCAGACTATCACGTACATACGGAATTCAGCGATGATTCCGTCTACCCCATGGAGTCTGTCGTGCGGGACGCCATTCAGATGGGGATGGATGAAATCTGTTTTACAGATCATGTAGATTACGGGGTGAAGGATGACTGGGATGCCGGAGTGGAAATCCGCTGGCGCGGAAACGAGCCCTTTGCCAATGTGGATTATCCGGCGTATATGGCTGAAATCCGCAGGATGCAGTCGGAATACGGCGGCCGCATACATATCCGGACCGGTCTGGAATTTGGCATGCAGACACATACCATTCCGCAGTATAAAGCTCTTTTTGCCCATTATCCTTTTGATTTCATCATCCTGTCTGTCCATCAGATCGAAAATAAGGAATTCTGGACGCAGGATTTTCAGCGGGGCAGAAGCCAGAAAGAATATAATGAACGCTATTACCAGGAACTGCTTGATCTGGTCAGAAATTACAAAAACTACAGTGTGCTGGGCCATCTGGATCTGATCAGGCGTTACGACAATGCCGGCGATTATCCCTTTGAATATACAAAGCCTCTGATCCGGGAGATTCTGCAGACCGTCATTCAGGATGGAAAGGGAATCGAAGTCAATACCTCTTCTTACCGCTACGGCCTGAACGATCTGACCCCATCGGAAGAGATTCTCCGCCTGTATCGGGAACTGGGCGGTACAATCCTTACCATCGGAAGCGACAGCCATAAGCCGGAGCAGCTGGGGGCCCACATTTCGGATACCCGGAAGAGACTGAAGGAGCTGGGTTTTCAAAACTTCTGCACCTATGCGGAGATGAAGCCGGTATTTCATGAGCTTTAACTCTCCCGGGATTTTCCTCCCTTTACACAAAAAATCCACTGTACCGTCTCCGATACAGTGGATTCTATTGCTCTATACTCAGGTTTTTCTGATATCCAGGCGGCCTGGGCCGGACACCGGATACAGAAAAACCGTCCTTATTTATCTCTCCAGATAATCCTGCCCTTGGACAGATCATAGGGAGACATCTCAATCGTCACCTTATCACCCGGCAGAATCCGGATAAAGTTCATGCGGAGCTTGCCGCTGATATGAGCCAGCACCTGATGGCCGTTCTCAAGCTGCACCTGGAACATGGCGTTGGGCAGCTTCTCCACTACGGTTCCTTCGATTTCAATTACATCTGCTTTAGACATTTTCATCCTCCTTTTCCTGCAGCCTGATGGCCCGCTTTACAAAATTGTCTGTCACGCTCTCAGAATCCCAGCCTTCCGGGATTCTGCATATGGGCTGAATATGCTTCTGATTCTTCCTTTTGGGTTTGGACAGAGGCCGCAGCTCTCCGTCTGTCAGATAGACGTATCCGCCCTCCGTTTTTAATATGATATACAGTTTATCCTTATCGTGTCCCGCCTTTGATCTGGCGAACATGCCCTGCTTCACTCTTTCCATAGGCATTTACAGTGTGAGGGTAAGAATCTCCGGCTCTCCGTCGGTGATCAGAACCGTATTTTCATAGTGAGCAGAAAGCGAGCCGTCGTCGGTGACTACCGTCCAGTCGTCGTCCAACCAGGAAACCTCCCAGGTTCCCGCGTTGATCATGGGTTCAATCGCAAGCGTCATTCCAGGCACCAGCTTAATCCCTCTGCGCCGCTGGCGGAAATTCGGTATCTGCGGATCTTCATGAAGATGCTCTCCGATTCCATGGCCTACCAGGTCCTGAACGACGCCGTAGCCAAACTGATCCACATAGTCGTTGATGGCTGCGGAAATCTCATGAAGATGATGTCCGGCCTTTGCGTATTTGATGCCTTCGAAGAAGCTTTGTCTCGTGACTTCTATGAGCTTTTCCGCCTCGGGGCTGATCTTTCCCACCGCATGAGTTCTGGCCGCGTCTGAATGGTATCCCTTGTAAATCAGACCTGCGTCCAGACTTACGATATCCCCCTCCTGCAGAATATGGTCCGCTCTCGGAATTCCGTGTACTACTTCGTCGTTTACCGATACGCAGATGGAAGCGGGATAGCCATTGTAATTCAGGAAATTCGGAATGCAGCCTCTCTCTCTTATGAGCTTCTCCCCATAGCGGTCAATGTCCAGTGTGGATATTCCAGGCTTTACAAAGGCCGCCAGTTCATTGTGAACCTCTTCCAGCAGTTTTCCCGCCGTCCGCATCAAGTCAATTTCTCTGGCAGATTTAATTGTTACCGACATAACCTACGCTCCTAATATCTTTACAATCGCGTCAAACACAGCGTCCACATTCTGAGTTCCATCTACCTCCACAAGCTTGCCCTGCTTGGTATAATAGTCAATCAGCGGCTGTGTCTGGCTGTGATATACATCCAGTCTCTTCTTTACGGTCTCCGGCTTGTCATCGTCTCTCAGCACCAGCTTCTCGCCGCAGCGATCACAGATGCCCTCTTCCTTCGTGGGGGCGTACACCACATGGTAGGTGGCTCCGCAGGCCAGACAGGCTCTTCTTCCCGACATACGGGCAACGATGTTCTCATCCGGAACCTCTACATTGATTGCATAATCAATGGTTTCTCCATTCTTCTCCAGGGCTGCCGTGAGTGCCTCCGCCTGGGGAATGGTACGCGGGAAACCGTCCAGCACATAGCCGTTCGCGCAGTCCGGATTCTGGAAACGATCCATGATGAGTTCCAGCGTCAGCTCATCCGGTACCAGAAGTCCCTGATCCATGTAAGACTTTGCTTTCTTTCCGAGCTCTGTGCCCTCTTTTATATTTGCTCTGAAAATATCGCCCGTGGAAATATGCGGGATCTGATATTTGTCAGCGATTTTCTTCGCCTGTGTGCCTTTCCCTGCACCCGGTGCTCCCAACATGATAATTTTCATACCAGTACTCCTTTGTTTTTCTGTATCGCGGAAAGCCCCCGGGGTACTGCGCGGAAACTGTCTCCCGCGCAGGCCGGAAGCTTCTGTGATCTAGTCGTTCAAAAAGCCCTTGTAATACCGCACTGCCATCTGAGACTCGATCTGCTTGATGGTTTCCAGAACAACGCCCACCACGATGATGATGGAAGTTCCTCCGAAGGAAACGCTGGCGCCAAATACGCCGTTAAAGAAGATCGGGATCACGCATACGATGATCAGGCCGATTGCTCCGACAAATATAATGTAATTCAGAATTTTTGCAAGGTAGTCTGACGTGGGCCGTCCCGGACGGATACCCGGAATAAAGCCGCCCTGCTTCTTCATGTTATCTGCTATCTCCAGCGGATTGAAGGTGATAGAAGTATAGAAGTAAGCAAAGAATACTACCAGCAGAATATAGAGCAGCAGGCCCAGGCTGTAGATCGGGTTATCCGGATCGCACCAGCTGCTGGAACTTAAGCCCGTAATAATCTTGCTGCCGATTCCGTCGCCGTTTCCCTTTCCAAGAAAAGCAGCAATGATGCCCGGAAGAGACATCAGGGAAGAGGCAAAGATAACCGGGATAACTCCGGCTGTATTGACCTTCATCGGGATATGAGTGCTCTGTCCGCCCAGAACCTTTCTGCCCTGAAGCTTCTTGCTGTACTGAACGGGGATTCTTCTCTCACCATCCTGAAGGACAATAACAAATACTACCGTCACCAGGATGACAAGCAGAATAATGACAGCCGCAAGCACAGCCATCGCCACGCTCTTTCCAGCCATAAAGCTGTTGTACAGAGACACAAAGTCATCCGGCATGCGGGATACAATATTAATCAACAGTACAATGGAAATACCGTTGCCCACACCGTTCTGTGTGATCCGCTCGCCGATCCACATCAGGAACGCGGAACCGGCTGTCAAGGCGATTACCACCACAGTCATATTGTACCATGTGGGATTCTCCAGAAGTCCCTGTCCGCCAAAGCCGATGGTCATGGCCGTTCCTTCAATCAGGGCCAGCGCCACCGTCACATAACGGGTGATATTCTGGATTTTCTTTCTTCCTTCCTCTCCGTCCTTCTGCATTTCCTCAAGCTGAGGAATCGCAATGGTAAGGAGCTGCATGATAATGGAAGAAGTAATGTAGGGATTAATACCTAACGCAAATATTGACATGCTGGCCAGGGAGCCGCCGGTGAACGCGTCCAGAAGATTGAACGCGTCTCCGGTCTGTGCCGCAAGCCAGGACGCAAAAAATGTACGGTTTACTCCGGGAATCGGAAGCTGAGATCCCAGTCTGATGACGATCAGCATCAGAAAGGTATAAATCAGCTTCTGCCGGATATCCTTGATTTTAAATGCGTTCTGTAAGGTCTTAAACATTAGATCACCTCTGCTTTTCCACCAAGAGCCTCGATTTTGGCTTTAGCGCCCTCGGAGAAAGCATTGGCCTGTACTGTAAGCTTTTTCGTAAGTTCTCCGTTTCCGAGAATCTTTACTCCATCCTTCGGATTTTTAACAATACCCTGTTCCATCAGAGTCTCTACAGAAACAACTGCGTCATTATCGAACACTTCCAGAGCGCTCACATTGATTCCAACGATAACCTTGGAATTTCTGTTTGTAAAGCCTCTCTTCGGAAGTCTTCTGTATAACGGCATCTGACCGCCTTCGAAGCCCGGTCTCGGCGCTCCGGAACGAGCCTTCTGGCCCTTATGTCCCTTACCGGCTGTCTTACCGTTTCCTGAACCGTGTCCACGACCTCTCCGGAAGCTTCCGCTCTGCTTGGAGCCTTCCGCATACTGCAAATTTGATAAGTCCATTGTGACACCTCCTATTCCGTAATCTTAATTAAATCTCTTCAACCTTTACCAGATGCTTTACGTGCCAGATCATTCCTCTGACCGCGTCGTTATCCGGCAGTTCCACTGTCTTGTTTACCTTGCGGAGACCGAGGGCCTCCACAGTAGCTCTCTGCTTCGGGATCGCACCGATGGGAGATTTCACTAACGTAATTCTTAACTTATCTGCCATGTCCGTATCCTCCTAGTTCATAATCTCTTCTACGGATTTTCCGCGGTTCTTCGCCACTTCCTCCGGAGTCTTCAGAGCCTTCAGGCCCTCGATGGTCGCAAGAACAACGTTCTGCTTATTGTTGGAACCAAGAGACTTGGTACGGATATTCTTGATACCAGCCAGCTCCAGCACGTTACGAGCCGGGCCTCCTGCGATAACACCGGTACCTTCCGGAGCTCTCTTCAGCAGCACGGAAGCGCTGCCGAACTTTCCGATAAAATCATGTGTAATACTCTTATTCTCGTCGATGGCTACAGTTACCAGTTTCTTCATGGCATCCTCTTTGCCCTTGCGGATTGCTTCCGGAATCTCAGCAGCCTTTCCAAGACCGGCGCCGACATGTCCGTTGCCGTCACCGACAACGACCAGAGCGGTGAAACGCATGGTACGTCCGCCCTTGACAGTTTTGCTTACACGCTTAATTGCCACTACCTTGTCAGTTAATTCCAGCTGACTCGGATCGATAATCTCATGTCTCATCTGTCTTTTTCCTTCCTTTCCTAGAATTCCAATCCAGCTTCACGGGCTGCTTCTGCCAGTGCCTGAATCTTACCCTGATATATGAAGCCGCCTCTGTCAAAGACAACGGTCTTAATTCCCTTATCAAGGGCTTTCTGTGCGATTACTTTTCCAAGGTATGCTGCCGCATCGACGTTGTTCGTCTTCTCCAGCTCTGCCTTCACATCCTTCTCCAGGGTGGAAGCGGCTACCAGAGTATGGCCGACGGTATCGTCAATAATTTGAGCATACATATGATTATTGCTTCTGAACACAGCCAGACGCGGTCTTTCAGCAGTACCGCTGAGATGATTACGTAATCTTCTATGCTTATTCGCGCGAACTACGCTTCTTGACTTTTTACTAACCATTTTTATACTCTCCTTACTTATTTTTTACCAGTCTTGCCGACTTTACGTCTGATGACTTCATCCGCATACTTGATTCCCTTGCCCTTGTACGGTTCCGGTCTTCTCTTGTCTCTGATTTCAGCAGCGTACTGTCCAACCTTCTCTTTGTCGATTCCCTTTACGGTAATCTTGTTGCCGTCTACTACAGACTCCAGGCCTTCCGGATCGATCATCTCTACCGGATGAGAATAGCCTAAGTTCAGCGTCAGCTTCTTGCCGGACTTCTGCGCTCTGTAACCTACTCCGTTTACCTCAAGAACTTTCTCGTAACCCTGGCTTACGCCTACGACCATATTCTGGATCAGGGTTCTTGTCAGACCATGTAAGGATTTCATCTTCTTCAGGTCATTCGGTCTGGTAACGACCACCTGACCATCTTCCAGTTTAATTTCCATCTCTGCGGGCAGAACTCTTACAAGCTCTCCCTTGGGTCCCTTAACAGTGACCTTGTTGCCCTCCGCGATGTCTACAGTCACACCTGCGGGAATGGCTACCGGATGTCTTCCAATACGTGACATTCCTATTTACCTCCTAAACTTAAATTCTCGGAGGAAGCTTGTGCGCTTCCTCTGTTTTCAGTTGCTCCCGGCCTACCAAACAAAAGCCAGAACTTCTCCACCTACGCCCTGCGCGCGCGCTTCCTTATCGGTGATAACGCCCTTATTTGTAGAAATGATAGCGATTCCGAGACCGCCAAGTACCTTCGGCAGCTCTTCCTTGCTGGCGTATACACGCAGACCCGGCTTGGAGATTCTCTTCAGACCGGAGATGATCTTCTCATTCTTATCCTTTCCGTATTTCAGAGTGATACGGATGGTCTTGAAGTTTCCGTCTTCTACGAGATCATATTTTGCAATGTATCCCTCGTCTACCAGGATATTCGCGATAGCGATCTTCATCTTGGAAGCGGGTACATCAACGGTATCATGTTTAGCGGTGTTCGCATTACGGATTCTCGTAAGCATATCCGCGATGGGATCGTTCGTTGTCAATGCCATGACTTCTTCTTCCTCCTAATTTTTTGAATGGAAACTGAGTAACCTGACGGGTATGTTCGCTCCACTAAACTCAAGCTTCGTCCTCCGGACTCCCCCCAGGGGGCCTTTTCTTGGCCTCCGGCCAATTCATCTTGCGCTTTCGTTAAGGGTCGCGGACGGCCTCGCACTAAGTTCAGGGTTCGCCTTCCAGGCTCCCCTTCACTAAGTTGCTTCCGGCCTACCAGCTTGCTTTCTTAACGCCAGGAATCTGGCCCTTGTATGCCAGCTCACGGAAGCAGATTCTGCAGATTCCGTATTTTCTCAGATATGCATGCGGACGGCCGCAGATTCTGCAGCGGTTGTACTCTCTAACCGCAAACTTCTGTTTCCGCTGCTGCTTGATCTTCATTGCTGTCTTAGCCATGAATTTTTCCTCCTATTTTAGTCCCGCAGCCACCGTCCAGCACCTGGATGATGAGAATTTCTGTAAAACCGTCCAGAAATTCTCATGTGCTGTCCGCTGTCTGCTGATACAACCTTTTAGTTCCGCCTATTTTGTAAACGGCATGTTGAATAATGTCAGTAACTCTCTGGCTTCCTCGTCGGTCTTGGCCGTCGTCACGAAGATAACGTCCATACCTCTCACCTTGTCTACCTTATCGTATTCAATCTCGGGGAAAATCAGCTGCTCTTTGATACCCAGCGCATAGTTTCCGCGTCCGTCAAATGCGTTCGGGTTTACACCACGGAAGTCACGCACACGGGGAAGAGCCAGGTTGATCAGACGGTCAGCGAACTCATACATTTTCTCGCCGCGCAGAGTTACCTTGCAGCCGATTGCCATACCCTCTCTGATCTTGAAGTTCGCAACGGAGTTCTTTGCTCTGGTCAGAACTGCCTTCTGTCCGGTAATGGTTTCCATATCCTTCACGGCAGACTCAAGAACCTTCGCATTGTCCTTTGCCTCGCCAACGCCCATGTTTACCACGATCTTGTCGAGCTTCGGAACTTCCATAATGTTCTTATATCCAAATTTCTTAATCATCGCGTCCACGATTTCATTCGTGTACTTCTCTTTTAATCTACTCAACTTCTGCGACCTCCTTCCTCAATTAATCAATCACTTCGCCGGTCGCCTTGGCAACGCGGACCTTCTTGCCGTTCTCTACCTTGAAGCCGATTCTTGTGGTTTTGCCATTCTTCACGTACATTACGTTGGAGATATGAATCGGAGCTTCCTGGTGAACGATGCCGCCGTTCTGATTGGCCATGGAAGGTTTGGTGTGCTTGGTAATCATGTTCACACCCTCTACGAGCACAGTGTTGTTCTTATGATTGACGGCAATTACCTTGCCCTCTTTATCCTTGTCTGCTCCAGCGATAACCTTTACCGTATCGCCTTTCTTAATCTTAACTGTTGACATGTGGCACCCTCCTATAATACTTCCGGAGCAAGTGAAACAATTTTCATAAACTGCTTTTCACGAAGCTCTCTCGCTACTGGTCCAAAAATACGGGTTCCTCTCGGGTTCTTGTCATCTTTGATAATAACCGCAGCGTTCTCGTCGAATTTGATGTAAGAGCCGTCTTTACGGCGGGCGCCCTTAACCGTACGAACAACCACTGCCTTTACAACGTCGCCCTTCTTTACAACACCGCCGGGTGTTGCATCTTTGACGCTGGCAACGATAATGTCACCGATATTTGCATATCTTCTTGTGGAACCGCCTAATACGCGAATGCAAAGGAGCTCCTTTGCGCCGGTATTGTCAGCCACTTTAAGTCTGGTTTCCTGTTGTACCATGCCGGTAGCCTCCTTCTTAACTTATTTCGCTTTCTCCATGATCTCGACGAGTCTCCATCTCTTGTCCTTGGACAGCGGTCTCGTCTCCATAACCTTTACCGTATCGCCGATGTGGCACTCGTTGTTCTCATCATGAGCTTTCAGCTTGTAGGTATCCTTTACAATCTTCTTGTACAGCGGATGCTTTACATGCTCCTCAACAGCAACCACGATAGTCTTATCCATTTTATCGCTAACGACCTTGCCGACACGCGTTTTTCTCAAATTTCTTTCCACGACAATTCTCCTTCCGCTCTGTTACGCATTCGCCTTCTGCGCGATAACAGTCTGAATTCTGGCGATGTTCCTGCGAACCTCTTTGATTCTGCTTGTGTTATCGAGCTGATTGGTTGCGTTCTGGAATCTCAGATTGAAAAGTTCCTTCTTAGCAGCTACTAATTCCTCATTTAATTCCGCAGCAGATTTTGCCTTTAACTCTTCTACATACTTATTACTCTTCACTGTTATCACCGCCTTCTAAGTCTGCTTTAGAAACGATCTTACACTTGCAGGGCAGCTTGTGCATTGCAAGACGAAGCGCTTCTCTGGCTGTTTCTTCCGGTACACCTGCAACCTCAAACATTACACGGCCCGGCTTTACAACTGCTACCCAGTACTCCAGCGTTCCCTTTCCGGAACCCATACGGGTCTCGGCAGGCTTTGCTGTAACCGGCTTATCCGGGAAAATCTTAATCCATACTTTACCGCCACGCTTCATGTAACGGGTCATGGCAACACGGGCTGCCTCGATCTGATTTGATTTAATCCAACACGGTTCTGTAGCGACGATACCGAACTCGCCCATGGTGATCTTGTTGCCTCTTAAGGCCTTTCCTGCCATGGAACCACGGAACTGTTTACGACGCTTTACTCTCTTCGGCATTAACATTATTTATCGCTCCCTTCCTTGTTTCCTTTCGTCGGAAGTACCTCGCCCTTGTAGATCCACACTTTTACGCCAATCTTGCCGTAAGTGGTATCTGCCTCGGCGAATCCGTAGTCAATATCTGCTCTCAGTGTCTGCAGCGGAATGGTTCCCTCGCTGTAGAACTCAGTACGAGCCATATCGGCTCCGCCAACACGGCCTGCTACAGCCGTCTTGATTCCCTTTGCGCCAGCCTTCATGGTTCTGGACATGGTGGACTTCATGGCGCGGCGGAAGGACACACGGTTTTCCAGCTGAAGCGCGATGTTCTCTGCTACAAGCTGCGCGTCGCGGTCCGGTCTCTTAATCTCCTTGATGTCTACGATGAGCTTCTTGTCGGTGTACTGAGCAAGCTCAGCCTTTACCTTCTCAATCTCAGAACCGCCCTTACCGATGACAACGCCCGGCTTTGCGGTATAAACGATAACTTTTACTCTGTCGGAAGCGCGCTCGATCTCAATCTTGGATACGCCCGCGCTGTACAGTCTCTTCTTCAGGAATTTACGGATGTTGTAGTCCTCTACAAGATAATCAGCGAAGGAATCTTCAGCATACCATCTGGAATCCCAATCTTTAATAACGCCGACTCTGAGGCCGTGCGGATTAACTTTCTGTCCCATGCTCTACCTCCTATTTCTCATCAAGCACGATTGTGATGTGGCTCATTCTCTTCTCGATTCTGTAAGCCCGGCCCTGTGCTCTCGGTCTGATTCTCTTCATTGTCGGTCCCTTGTTCGCATAGCACTCTGCTACGTAGAGGTTGCTGCGATTCATTCCGTTGTTGTTTTCAGCGTTTGCAATCGCTGACTTTAATAATTTTTCAATCAGTGTGGAAGCATAACGCGGATTGTACATTACAATACCAAGCGCTGTGTCCACGTCTTTGCCGCGAATGGCATCTAATACGAAGCATGCCTTCTGAACGGATACACGAGCGTAGGAAAGCTTTGCTGACGGTCTCGTATCCTTCTGGGCATTTCTTTCTCTCTTAATCTGACTTCTATGTCCCTTAGCCATTGGATGAGTCTCCTTTCCTTATTTTGCCTGTTTTCTGGCATTCAGGTATATGCCCCAGGGCACTTTCTCTTTGCCTTACGGCAAATTCACCTTGCCCGGAGGGTGTTTCCTTATTTTGCCTGTTTTCTGGCATCCAGGTACATGCCCCAGGGCATTTTCCCTTTTGCCCCGGAGGGTGTTTCCTGGTATTTATCGGTTAACGTCTGGATTTCTTCTCGTCTTTTCCATGTCCACGATAGGTTCTGGTCGGAACGAACTCACCGAGCTTATGTCCTACCATATCCTCTGTGA
>ERZ1643250.1251-NODE-1251-length-22449-cov-4.214745_pt1 | contig 22449 bp, 24 predicted proteins | sample MGYA00579262_ERZ1643250 | MGnify/ENA primary metagenome ERZ1643250 (study PRJEB29033, sample SAMEA4952265) | chicken gut metagenome | biome: Broiler Chicken; feature: Gastrointestinal Tract; material: Caecum | place: Ireland | collected 2018 | study: Broiler... | reverse complement strand
CTGCCTGATCACCTGTTCCAGCCGATGTTCCTGAACGAGCCGTTCATATTCGGCATGGCCCTGATAGATCAATATCGATGCGCCTGCGACGATGATGAGCAAGACGCTCACCAGCATCAGCTTCAATAATTTCTTCATTTCTGATCACCATGTTCAGTATATCATCCGCTTCGTCCTCCTGGTGCGAATCTTTTGAAATTGTAAGAAAAAACACAGGCACTGCCCGTGTTTATCGATTTGCGTTCACCGATCTCATGATCTGTTTGATCTGCGCCTCAGACGGCTTTCTTCCCATCTGCAGGAACATGGCACGAATCATCTTTTCGTTGATCGGCGGATTTTCCTTCAGCTCTTTTTCAAACTTCCTGCGAGTGAAATAAAACCCAAGGAATCCTCCGATAATCAGTCCTATCAATGTACAGCCGATTGACAGACCCAATTCAACACTCATACGTATTCCTCCTAACACTATAGAATATTTTACTATTTTTCCGAGTTATTGACAATATACAAATGTAATAAACTGCTCAAACCGTTTGGTGAGCAGTCTCCTCTGTCACGAGGATCACGCTGCGAAAGCGGCGCTGGATCCATTCGAGGAAAGGGTCGCGTTTGTTCCCCTCCAGCTCCAGAAACGCCTCATGCACGCGCAGTACGAACGGTTCCTCCCGCATGGCCGAGCGCAGCTGCAGCGTATCGCCCGCCCTGTGCACCGGCGTGCCGAAATAACAGCTGGCTGCCGTATGAAGCGTTTCCGCATCCATGCGCACGATCCATTCCCCCTTGGGATCAAGTCCGGCGATCTCATCCAGGATCGATGTATGGGCGCGAAGAAAATCATATAATGACGGATTGACCACATAAGCCCTCATGTTCTCACCCGCCGTCAGTATACGCTCCTCACCCGGCCGTTTCTGTCGATTTCTGCTGAATGTTTGCCGATGATGGATGATATTCGACAACGACGATCGATGCCAGGATCAATGCGCCGCCGGCGATCATCATCACGGTGATCTGCTCATGCAGCAGCAAGAACGAAAAGATGCAGGCGAACAGCGATTCCATCGAAAGGATCAGCGAAGCGCTGGATGCGCTCGTGTATTTCTGCGCAGCTGTCTGCAGCAGGAACGCCAGGCAGGTGGAGACCGCGATCAGATACAACGCACTGAGCACGGCGCTCATGTCCACCGAACGCGGCGGCGCATCAAAGAACAGCGCGCAAGCCGTCGAGAGGATCCCCGCGGTCAGCATCTGCAAGGCGTTGATCGCCAGCGCGTTCTCTCCTTTTGTCCCCCAGTCCAGCGCGATGATATGCGCTGCAAAGAACACTGCGCACATCAGAGAATAGAACTCTCCCTTGCCAAAGGAAAACGCATCTCCCTTCAGCGTCAGCAGCGAAATGCCGATCACACAGAGCAGCGAGGCCAGGATCTGCCGCATCGTCGGGCGCCGCCGAAAGATCGCCCAGCTGATATACGGGACGAAAATGACATTCGTGGATGTCAGAAAGGCGTTGGTGCTTGCCGTGCTCCCCTGCAGGCCGAACGTCTGAAAAGCAAAGGCGAGAAACAAGAAGATGCCGGCAACGATGCCCTTGCGCAGCGTGGATGCCTTGATCTCCTTGATCGCTTTTGCGGCAACCACGAATGAAAGCAGTGCAGAACCGACGAAGCGGATCATCAGGATGTAAAATGGGCTGAATGTCTCCAAGGCGGCCGAAGTGGCGATGAAGCCCCCTCCCCATATGACAGTGACCAGCACCAGCATGAGATTTGCGGTGCTTTTTTTCATAAGATCTTCCCCCTTTTTCCTCATGAATGATAGCATCGCTTTTCTGCTTTTTCAACTGCAAACGCGCCTGCATCTCATCTTACAGGCACGTTCAGGATCTCGTTGAGCCGCTTTTCGACCTCTTCAGGGCCTTCTTCCTCCAAAAGAAGACAGCGCGCGCCATCGATCTTCGGTGCCAAAGCGCCGCCTGCTCGTTGCAGCACGATGGTCTGCGCGGCGCATTCCCCGATCCGCCGCGCGACATGCGCATCGGCGCCATGCAGCGCATACAGCGCGGCCCTTCCCTGAGAAGAGACAATCAGCCCGGCACGCCAGCACGGCGCGCTCACCCGGGCCTGCGTCAGCCGCATGAACAGCGCTTCATCCGGATCCATCATGATCACCACGCGGGGAACCTGCAGCACATGCAGCAGGTTCAGCCACGCATAGAAAGGTGCAGACATGTCATCACCGCGCCATGCTATGCCATGCGCCGGTTTCGATCTCCGCTCTTGTCCCGAAAGAAAGGAGACTGCCTAGCAGGCAATCTCCGCGAACATGTCCTGATATGTGTTGGTCAGCTCGATCTTCTCGCTGTCCGTCATCTGACGCTCATGCGCATCATGGGATTCCACGGTTCCTTCATGAGCTGAAATGACCTTGCCGTCACGGATGACGAATACATACGGCACATACATGCGCTTTTCTCCCTCATCGTCTTCCTCGAGGAATGCATCCAGATAGGAATACAGCTGCTCCTCGATCTCATCGGTGATCGTATATTCTCCATCATCATATGTAGGCGCATAACAGATGGTCAGCCCTTTTGCCTTGGCTACTTCATTCATGATCGGCACGGCCTCTTCACACCACGGGCATCCCACATAGCCCAGATAGACGATTGCGCTCTTGCCTTCTTCGAACAACGCGAGCACTTCCTCCATCGTCTTCTGATAAAATACGTGCTCATCATCCTCCAGCATCTCATATCCGCTCATATTTGCGCGCTCTCCGCTCTCCTGCACCAGATTCTCGCATCCGTTTCCCGCAGAAGCCGAGCTGCAGGCGCACAGCATGACGCTCAGCATCGCAATCAGTAATCTCTTCATTTTCATCACCACCAGTATGTTGAGTATAGCACAGCTTCGCATGGCTGCATGTCAATCACATAATTCCACATTTTTTATTCATCAAACAGGCTGATCTGTCCGTCTATGTATTCATCTTCTTCCAGCATGTCCTCATCTTCAGCGATCAGCTCTTCCTGAGGCATGGGCGGTTCTGCTTCGATGCGCTCAAGCGGTTCATAGAAACAGAAGTCGCTCGTATTCTTGATCGGGGAAGAGAACGTGGCATCCACGCTCATCAGCGAGATATCCTTCATCATCATGAGCTGCGCCTCGCCATCATGCACGAGCATGAAGGAATCGTGCAGCTGCAAGGCACGGATATGCGCAAGCACATAAGGCTTCGATTTGACCCGCTTGCACAGACGGATGCCGCGTGTCGGCCTGCCCAATACCGGGATATCGCTCAGACGGATCCGCTTCATCGCGCACTGGTCGCTGATCGCCAGCAGCTGTGCGCTGTCCCCCTTCCACACACAGGCGGAAACGACATGATCGTCGCTGAGGTTCATCGCCTTTACGCCTTTGGAGCGCAGGGAGGTCAGCGGGACAAGGCTGACCGGATAGCGGGTGATATAGCCCTGAGCGGAGACGATCATCAGCTCATCGTCATCGCTGGCGCTCAGCACGGCGACCACTTCATCCTCCTCGCTCAGCTTCATATTGACCATCGTCCGGGAATGGCGGCTGACCTCATATTCCTTGAGCCGGCTGCGCTTGATCATCCCGTTCTTGCTCAGCGTCAGCAGCGAGAGCGAGGAATCGAATCCGTTGGTGACAAAGGCGTTCACGATCTTCTCATCGGCGCTGATCTTGACGGCCGAGCTGATGTGCGATCCGACATCCTTCCACTTGGCGTCATCCAGCTCATAGACCGAGACATATCCATAAGTGCCTCTGGCCGTGAAGAAGAGCAGCGTATCCAGCGTGTTCGCTTCCCGATAGCCGATCAGGCGGTCCCCCTCCTTGATGCCGCACAGCGTATCGTTGGACGCGTTGTAGGAACGCAGGGAGACACGCTTGGCATAGCCATCCACAGAGATGGTGCACATCACCTGTTCCGAAGGGATCATCTGCTTTTGATCGATGACGATCTCTTCGATCTGTTCCTCGATATCCGTGCGCCGCGGCGTCGGGAATGTCTGCTTCACCTCCCGCAGCTCATCGATGATCACCCGGTGCAGGCGCTTGCGGCTGCCCAGGATCTCCCGCAGATCTTCGATCTCATTCACCAGCTGCATGTATTCTTCTTTCAGCTGGGTGATGTCTGTATTGGAAAGACGGTACAGACGCATGGTCACGATGGCCTCTGCCTGATCTTCCGTGAACGCAAAGGCATCGATGATGCGCTGCTTGGAATCCGCCTTATCCTTGGACGCGCGGATGATCGCGATGATCTCATCCAGGATGGATACCGCCTTGATCAGCCCCTCCAGCACATGACACCGTTTTTCCTTGCGATCCAGCTCATAGCGGCTGCGGCGCTCCACCACATCCTCGCGATGCGAAAGGAAAGCGTCGATCATGCCGGCCAGCCCCAGCTGTACCGGACATTTATCGACGATCGCGATGACATTGTAATGATAAGCCACCTGAAGATCGGTGTTCTTGTACAGATAGTTCAGGATAAGCTGCGCATCCGCGTCCTTGCGCAGGTCGATCACGATGCGCAGGCCGCTGCGGTCAGATTCGTCCCGGACATCGAGGATGCCGTCGATCTTCTTGTTCAGGCGGATCTCATCGATCTTGCGCACCATGCTGCTCTTGACGACCTCATAAGGGATCTCGTAGACGATGATCTGCGTCAGCGACTTGGTCTGCTCGATCCGCACACGGCTGCGGACGATGATCCTGCCTTTCCCCTCGGCAAATGCCTGGCGGATGCCCTGCGCGCCCTGCACGATGCCCCCCGTCGGGAAATCCGGCCCCTTGACGAACTGCATCAGCTCATCCAAGCTGCACTGCGGATGTTTCAGCCGATAGATGCATGCGTCCAGCACCTCGCCCAGATTGTGCGGCGGGATGTTGGTGGCATAGCCCGCGGCGATGCCGGTGATGCCGTTGACCAGCAGATTGGGGTATCGGGAAGGAAGCACGGTCGGCTCCATCTTCTCATCATCAAAGTTCGGCGCCCACAGCACCGTATCCTTGTCGATGTCCTTCAGCATGTAATCGGCGATCTTGGACAGCCGTGCCTCCGTATAACGCATCGCGGCCGCCGGATCATCATCGATGGATCCGTTGTTGCCCTGCATATCGATGAGCGGTCTGGTGATCTTCCATTCCTGAGACATGCGGACCATCGCTTCATACACGCTTCTGTCGCCATGCGGGTGATAGTTGCCGATGACATTACCGACCGTCTTGGCAGACTTGCGGTAAGGGCGCTCATACGTATTGCCGTCTTCATACATCGCATAGAGGATGCGCCGCTGCACCGGCTTCAGCCCGTCTCTGGCATCCGGCAGCGCGCGGTCCTGAATGATATACTTAGAATAGCGGCCAAAACGATCCCCCATGATCTCCTCCAGCGGCGTGACGATCACATGCGGCTCAATGACTGTTTCTGTCTTTTTCTTCATCGCTGCACCTCCATGGCATAATCATCTTCCAGCGTAAAGGAGACATTCTTCTCGATCCAGTCCCGGCGCAGCTCGGCTTTGTCTCCCATCAGCACGGAAACGCGCTTCTCGGCGATGACCGCGTCTTCGATGCTCACCTGGATCAACGAGCGGGTCTGGGGATTCATCGTCGTATCCCACAGCTGATCTGCATTCATCTCGCCCAGTCCCTTGTATCGCTGAAGGGTATAGCCTTTAGGAAATGTCCGGCGCAGCTCGGCCAGCTCCTCATCCGTCCACGCATACTGCATCACCTTCCCCTTCTGCAGCTTATACAATGGCGGCAATGCGATATAGAGCATCCCCTGGTCGATGAGCCCGCGCATATACCGGTAGAAGAACGTCAGCAGCAGCGTCTGGATATGCGCGCCGTCCGTATCGGCATCGGTCATGATGATCACTTTATGATAATTGGAATCCTCGGCCCGGAAGCTTGCCCCGATGCCGGCCCCCAGCGCATGCACGATCGTATTCAGCTCTTCGTTTTTCTCGATGCTGCTCAGGCTGGCCTTTTCCGTATTGAGCACTTTTCCCCGCAGCGGCAGAATGGCCTGATAACGGGAATCGCGCCCCTGTTTGGCACTGCCGCCGGCAGAGTCGCCCTCCACCAGATAAAGCTCTTTGCGGCGGGCATCCTTGGACTGCGCGCCGGCCAGCTTACCTGAAAGGATCCGCTCGCTCTTGCCGCGGGCCTTGCCCTTGCGCGCATCCTCCCTGGCCTTGCGCGCCGCTTCCCTGGCGCTGCTCGCCTTGATCATCTTGCGCACGAGCGCAAATGCCGTCTCCTTGTTTTCCTCTAAGAAGAAATTCAGCTTCTCGCTGACGATCGCATCCACGGCGCTCTTGGCCTCGCTGGTGCCCAGCTTGCTCTTCGTCTGCCCTTCAAACTGCAGCAAATGCTCCGGGATCGAACAGGAGAGCACGAGCGTAAGCCCCTCCCGCACGTCGCTTCCTTCAAAGTTCTTGTCCTTTTCCTTGAGCAGGCCGTTGCGCCGCGCAAAATCATTGAACACTTTGGTGAACGCCGTCCGCGCGCCGCTTTCATGCGTTCCGCCGTCCTTGGTGCGCACCATGTTCACAAAAGAAAAGATATTTTCCTGATATTCATCCGTATACTGAAACGCACATTCCACCCGGATCTCCGAAGCCGTGCCGCTGAAGCTGACCGGCTGGTGGAACACATGCTTATCTTCATGCAGATAGTCGATAAAGGCCTCCAGGCCGTTCTCATAGTGATATTCCTCATGGCGCTCATGCCCTTCCCGCAGGTCATTGACCGTCATCTTCAGCCCCTTCAGCAGGAAAGCATCCTCCTGCGCCCGCTCACAGATGCTGGAGTAAGAAAACCTCGTCGCAGAAAAAATAGAAGGATCCGGCAGGAATCGGACCTTGGAGCCGCTCTGGCTGCATTTTCCGGTTTTCTTCAGCTTGCCGACCTGTTTTCCGCCTTGGGCAAACTCCATTTCATACACGTCCCGGCCGTCGCACACGCTCACCTTCAGCCAGCTGCTCAGCGCATTCACGACGCTGGCGCCTACGCCATGCAGTCCGCCGCTGGTCCGATATCCCCCTTCGCTGGTGAATTTTCCCCCTGCGTGCAGCACGGTAAAGATCACCTGCAGGGTAGGCATCCCGCTGGCATGCATGCCGACCGGCATTCCTCTTCCATGATCCTCCACCGTGACAGAACCATCTGCCTCAAGCGTGATCGTGATCTCATCCCCGTATCCATTGAGGGCCTCGTCGATCGAGTTGTCCACGATCTCCCACACCAGATGATGCAGACCGCGGGAATCGGTCGAGCCGATATACATGCCCGGACGTTTGCGGACAGCCTCCAGTCCTTCCAGGATCTGAATGCTGCTCGCATCATATTGCTGCGTCATACAAGCACCTCTCTTTTCAAAATCAGACCCACCCATTATAGCAAAAAAGTGTTTTTTTGGCACACGAAAAGTGCGAAGGCGTTCAACCGGAAGAATTATCGCTTTTTTTTGGATGGGATCGATGCTAAAATAAGAACGGAAATGACAATGCTAATGAAGGGGGTAATTTCATGGACAATTTCTTTTCACTGCAGACGCTCGCCTGTGTGCTGATCGGCTATCTGCTGGGCTCCATACCTTTCGCACTGGTCATCGGCAAGGTATTTTATCATACGGATGTCCGCCAGTATGGCAGCGGAAACCTCGGCGGGACGAATACCGGCCGCGTACTGGGGGCAAAGGCCGGTGCGGCAGTCATCGCCTGCGACATCCTGAAGGTAGTGGCCGCGATCGCGCTGGCTTCCCTGATCTCTCCGGATGTATCCATCTGGACCGGTCTGGCGGCAGCGATAGGACACTGCTATCCGATCTTCGCCGGCTTCAAAGGGGGAAAGGCCGTGGCGACGATGTTCGGCTTTCTGCTGGCGACCAGCATCTTCACCTTCCAAAACGCATGGTATCTGATCATCCCGCTGGCCGCGTTCCTCCTCTTGCTCGTGCTCTTCAAGATGGTCTCGCTCGCCAGCATGGCAGCAGCCCTTTGCTCGAGCATCTTCATCTCCGTGATGCAGATGGATCAGCCGCAGATCATGATCGCCAGCTGGCTGATGACGATCCTGGTCATCTACCGGCATCGCTCCAATATCGTCAAGATCAAAAACGGCCAGGAAAACAAAGTCTCCTGGCTCTGAAGGCAGCGGATGCTGCTTTTTTTATCGATGAGAGAATGCCTCAGCTGACGGCGGATTCCTGCTTGGCGCGCAGTTCCTTTGAAGGCTCCTCCTCTGTCAGCCGGCCGCCGAACTTCAGCCGGGCAGCGCCGCGGCAGAACCGATAGGCGATGCGGCAGGACAGCGGCTGTTCGCTGAGATCAAGATAAGGCAGCGTATACTTGCCGATCTCCCTGCGGCGGATGAAGAAGATCATCGTATACAGGATCAGCATGTCCACGCAGAAATAATTCTGATGGTTGGAATAGTCCTCCTCAGGATATGCCGCCCTCAGCGCCTGCTCCTGATATTCGAACGCATTGCGCATCCGCACCAGCGTATCCATGTCCATCCGCAATACGCCGTTCTTGTTCATGAAGCTTCCCCTGCGCTGCACATAATGATAGAAGCGCTGCGGCATGGTCACGATGCGCTCCGCCTTCATGAACAGCTGAAAGATGGTGCACACATCCTCGAAGACGCTCAGCTGCGTAGGAAAGCAGACGTCCCGAAACAGCGATGTACGGTACAGCTTGCCCCAGGGATAATTATTGACCTGGACGTTTTTCATCAGTGCGTGCAGCGCCTTCTTCGGCGTCATGACCTCATAGCCGGCAGCCTTGCGATAGAACGGAAGATGACCGATCTCCATGCGGTAAGCGCACTGGACGATGTCCGCCTGTTCTTTCTCCATCACATCCATCATCCGCTGCACGGTATCCGCTTCCAGATGATCATCGCTGTCCACCAGCATGCAGCATTCCCCTCTTGCCTTGCTCAGCCCGAAATTGCGGGCCGCGCTCACGCCGTGATTCTCCGTGCGGAAGTAGCGGATCTGCGGATAACGCTCTGCATAGCGCTGGCAGATCAGATCGCTGCCATCCTGAGATCCATCGCTGACGATGATGATCTCGATCGGTTCATATGTCTGCGCGATCAAGGAACGCAGGCACTTTTCCACATACTTTTCCACATTATAGACCGGTACGATCAAACTGATCAGTGTATTCTTCATTGCTCTCACTCCCATTTTGGAAACGGTATCATGACCAGCGTCTTTCCATCTTGCGGCAAAGTCTATTCTAACACAATTTCCGTTTCGATTGTCAATGTTCGATGTAATTTTTCAGCTGATGTGCGAAAAACATCTCTCTTTTTTATCATAACGGTAAATGAATAAAATGAACAGCTGAAAAAAAAGACATTTTCGAAAGGTTCGCCCCGTGATTTCCCTCCTGATCCTCTCCCCTTTGATTGACAAACCGCTGGATTTCTCATATACTAACAACAGAACAGCTGGCGCTGCTGGTCATTCGTGGCTGGCAGCGTCTTTTGCAAAAAAGGAGGAACGTTCATGAGTACGATTGCGAGTCTGTATGGAAGCATGGTCTTCAATGATGACAAAATGAAAAAACGGCTTCCGGCTGATGTGTACAAGCGTTATCATCAGTGTCTGAAGGAAGGCAGCGAGCTCTCTGGCGCGGACGCCAATGTCATCGCCAACGAGATGAAGGATTGGGCAGTGGAAATGGGAGCCACGCATTATACGCACTGGTTCCAGCCGATGACCGGCATCACAGCCGAAAAGCACGACAGCTTCATCGAGCCGGAAGGGGACAGCATCATCATGAAGCTGTCCGGCAAGGAGCTCATCAAGGGAGAGGCCGACGCATCCAGCTTCCCCAACGGCGGGCTGCGTTCCACCTTTGAAGCGCGCGGCTACACCGCCTGGGACATGAGCAGCTATGCCTTCATCAAAGACGGCACGCTCTGCATCCCGACCGTATTCCTCTCCTATGGAGGCGAATCGCTCGATAAGAAGACGCCGCTGCTCAAATCAGAGGAACTGATCGAGAAACAGGCCAAGCGCCTGCTGCATCTGCTCGGCAAAGACGTCAGCAGCGTCATCACCACCGTAGGCGCAGAGCAGGAATACTTTTTGATCGACAAGAAGATGTATCATAAGCGCAAAGACCTCGTCTATACCGGACGGACGCTGTTTGGCAACCGCCCGCCGAAGACGCAAGAGCTCGACGACCACTATTTCGGCGTCATCAAGCCGCGGGTGCTCGCCTTCATGAAAGAGCTCAACGAGGAATGCTGGAAACTAGGCATCCCCGCCAAGACGCAGCACAATGAGGTGGCGCCTTGCCAGCATGAGCTCGCGCCGATCTTCACGCTGACCAACCGCGCCTGCGATCAGAACCAGATCGTCATGGAGCTGATGAAAAAGGTAGCGGACCGCCACGATCTGGTCTGCCTTCTGCATGAAAAGCCCTTCGACGGCATCAATGGCAGCGGCAAGCACAACAACTGGTCGATGTCCGCAGACGGGGAAAACCTGCTTTCTCCCTCTGGCAGCGACGAACAGTTCCTGCTGTTTCTTTGCGCCGTCATCCAGGCAGTGGATGAATACCCGGCATTGCTGCGGGTAGCTGCCGCCAGCGCGGGAAATGACCATCGCCTGGGCGGGCATGAAGCGCCGCCGGCCGTGCTTTCCATCTTCATCGGAAATGACCTTGAAGAGCGCATCCGCAATTTCATCGATCAGCGCAGCAGCGCGGCATCCGGACGCAGCAGCCTGAACGTGGACGTCCACAGCCTGCCGAAATTCGCCCAGGATACCAGCGACCGCAACCGCACCTCGCCCTTTGCCTTTACCGGCAATAAGTTCGAGTTCCGCATGCTCGGCTCTTCCCAGTCCATCGCCTGCAGCAACATCAACCTGAACACTGCCGTGGCGGATGTGATGTGCCGCTTCGCCGACCGGCTGGAGAGCTGCAGCGGCGATATCCGCGAGGAGATCCGGGAAGTCATCCGCGAGTCTTACGAAAACCATCACCGCATTATCTTCAACGGCGATGGATACGCGGACGAATGGATCAAAGCAGCAGAAAAGCGGGGACTGCTCAACCTGCCGACCACGGCAGATACCCTTCCTCACTACCTCGACCCGAAGAACATCGCGCTGTTCGAACGTCACAAGATCTTCACGGAATCTGAGCTGCGTTCCCGCTATGAGATCCTGATCGAGAATTACAACAATGTCAACAGCATCGAAGCATATACCATGCTCTCCATCGTGCGCAAGCAGATCCTGCCAAGCGCCCTGGAATACACCCGCTTCCTCAGCGAAACGCTCAACGCCAAGAAGATGGCGATGGAGGAGGCAGACACCAGCGTGGAGAAAGATCTCATCCAGATGCTTTCCTCCATCACGGCCAGCGCCCACCGCAAGACGCGGGCCCTGCATGAGGCGATGAAGCAGAGCGTGCGTGAGGACAAGCAGGAAGAAGCCTATTTCTTCAAGAACACGATCCTTCCGCTCATGGAAGATCTGCGCAGCGACTGCGACCAGCTGGAGACCTATGTCGCCAAGGAATTCTGGAAATTCCCGACCTATGGCGATATCCTCTATTACAAATGATCCTCATCGCTGAGCATGATGGTCCAAGTGATCCTCTTTCTCGTCATCCTGCACGCTGATCTGCTGGCAGGCGCGGCATGCACCTTTGCCGTCTTCGCGCTGTGGCATGTATTCCGCCGTGATCCCGACATGCGCGTGACGCTGCGCACATTGTCCAGAAAACAGGTCTGTCTCGGCATCCTCCCTGCCGAAGCGCTGCATCTGCCGCTGATGATCTTCTTCATCTGGCTGGCGATGCAAGCCTGCCCAAAACGAGCGGCCATTGCGGCAGCCATCATCATGATCCTTGTCAGCGTGGGCAGACATCTGCTCATCCTGCGGCATATCGATGACCTCAAACGATCCTGTTAAAAAAACTTCACCGCGACGTGAAGTTTTTTTTATCGCCCGAGATCCCCTAGTTGCCGATCAGGAAATCCAGGATGTTCATGCCGGCGCCTGTTTCAGCGCGATACAGCTCTGTATAGCCGCATTCCCGGCATGACACAGTGATGAACTTTTTGTTCTGCACATCGAACAATTTGGCAAAATTGCCGCCGGTTGCCTGAAACTGATCGCTGTCGTATTCATGACAGCCGCATTTCGGACAGATATAAGCTCGCTTTTCCATCTTATCCCTCCTTCATTCAGTATAACACAGATCAGCGGCTGCGGACATGGCTGACATTGCGGATCTCGATGCGGATCGTGCCATCATCAAGGTGGATGAGCCTGAACTTATCCGGCTCCTCCATATACTCCACCGGAAAGATGATCTCGACATTCGTATCGGTCTTCAATCTCTGCATCTGCGCCGCCTTAGGCATCTTCACCGCCGCCGTGCTGACCTTTCCGCTGATGCCCTTCTGCGCCATCTGGGAAATGAACTCATCAGCGGCGAACGGCACCTCGCGAAATACGGTCTCCGCGATCTCATCGATCTGGATGTCTTCCTGCTCGCTGATCGCTTCCTTCATCATCCGCTTCACCTTTGGCACGGCTTCGATCGGATCCATCTCATATTTCTCGCTCAGCGCTTTGGTCACTCGTTCGATCTCCTTGCTGGATTCCCGATATGACGCCTTCGCACTGGCATCCAGAAAATGTTTAGACAGCACATACATCCGCTCGCCATGCAGCGTGCGCTGTTCCTCGATGATGTGCAGCGACAGATCGCTCAGCTCCACGGTGAAGGCGAAGTCCTGCTTCAGCAAGGACGAAGAGAGCACTTGCTGCTGCAGGAATTCGTTTTCGTTCTCCGTCTTGAGATAACAGCTCACCGCCTTGCGATAGCCCTGATCGAGGACGCACAGGTAACGGCGTTCCTCACGGATGAGCTGCGCGATGATGAGCGAGGTCGGCTCAAGGATGCCGCAGCTGATCTTGGTCTCATAGAGACGATCGGCGATCTGTGCGGAAAGCTCGCCAAATGCCATCTGCTGATCCTGATACAGCCTGATCTTCTGCGGCAGCCACGCCGTCTCTGAAAACGCGCCGGCATGGCGCTGATTCGCAGAAAACAGCTTATCCAGCTTCGCGCTCACGAATTCATAAGCATAAGAAGCCGAAAGATCTGTCTCCGCCGTTCCCGGCAGAAAGGTCTTCGCTGATGGATCGAGCAGATGGGTAGTGATATGTTCGATCTGCATGTTCTTCCTCCGTTTCTTTCTCTGAGTTTACCATGGGTCTGACTGTGTTGCAATTCCTTTTCTTACGCAAATGTCCATTCTCGTTTGCGCCTGATGCATAGGATACAGCGAAAGGAGAGCGAACATGGCGAAGATCATCGTATATAATGTGAGCTCACAGGCGCTGGAAGTCTTTTACCGCGGCGAGAGCGACAACATGCCTTACGCCTATGGCAATACCATGAAGGTAAGAGAATTCCGCGGATCGAGCAGCAGCAGCGTGCTGTGGACGACCAACGCGACCATGGAAAGCTGGAACGCTACACGCCGCTCGTTCAATGCGCCGATCCCCTTTCGCTATGCGTTCAAGCGCATATGGGAAGGCGGACATGGCCAGCAGTCTCAGCATTATGCCGGGACCGCGTTAGACTGCGGGCAGGCCTTGAGCAGCAGCGAGCGTAACCGCCTGTGGCGGACCGCCAACAGCCTCGGAGTATGGAGCTATGTGGAGCCCCAGAGCCTGACGCCGACCTGGGTCCATGTAGACAAACGATATGGCTCCCCTGCCTGCAGCGCCGGCTATCCGACCCTGAGAAGCGGAAGCCGCGGCGTATATGTCCTCGTGCTTCAGGATGCGCTCAACGCCTTGGGATTTTCCACACAGACGCTGGATGGCGCATTTGGCAGCAATACGCGCAATGCCCTGCTTTCTTTCCAGCGCAGCAATGGCCTCAACGCGGATGGCATCTGCGGATGCTGCAGCTGGCGCAGGCTGGTCAGCGAAGCGGTAGGCATCGGAAGGACGCCGACCGTGATCGATCCTTAAACGCATATTCGTCGATTTTTATTGATTTTTCAGAGAATATACAGTAATATAGATATGCGCTTTGAAAAGATATATCATGTTTCTTCTGACACCATAGGCAGACGTCTGCCGCAGGGAGAAGGGACATGATTTTTTAGTGCTTCCTCTGCGGCAAACGTATATTCAATTAAGAGGAGGTAAAATGAATATGATCATGTATTTGACATATGACTGGGAAAAAGCAAGCGTGCGCATCCGCAAAGATGATGCGTTAGATTATTATCACTGCAATTCCATCAAAGAGTACCTGAACCGCCGCTGTCAGCAGGAGGGATCCACGCTGCAGGGACGCCGGGAAGCCTTTTCTCAGCTGATGAATGCACGCAAACATATACCGGTCCTGACATCCGTGCGCAGAGGAGAGATCTTCATGCCCTTTGGAAAGATGGATGATCCACAGACCATATGGATCAATCTCCGCGCCGTGCAGTATTACAGCGCGGAGGGAAACGGGACCCGGATCTTTTTCATCAACGGGGAGAGCCTGCTGCTGGACTTCCGCCAGCCGATCGTCAAAAGGCAGATCGAGCGATCGCAGCTGTACATCACGCTCATCGGAGAATAGTCCCCTAACGCTCAGCCAAAGAATAAAACACGCCGCATCCCTTGCCGGATGCGGCGTATATCATTGTTCAGCTTGGTTATTCGCTTACGGCTTCACGTGAACGCAGGTCCCATCCGGTCCCGGCGTGCTGTTGAGGTAATCCGCGATCTCCTGCCGGCGTTCCGGTTTGCAAGGGCGGCAGCACACCGTATCCATCTCACCGGATACCAGCGCATCTGCCAGACCGCTGCAGCCGGCATAGCCGCAGCCGCCGCAGTTATAGTTCGGCAGCATCTCCGTTACTTTCTCCACACGTTCATCGACTTCCACCTTCAGATACTTGTCCGCGATGCCAAGGCCGAATCCCAGGACCGCGCCAAGCACGATCATCATAGCAATTGCCGCTACCATAATTCCTTCCTTTCTACCGGTGATAATCCGGGTTGTTCATGCAGTTGCGATCATGACAGCCTTTGCATGAAGGCTTCAGATCCTCACACCCCGCCGGTTTGGGCGTACGATGATTCAGATAATAGGCCAGCGCGTAGATGCCGCCGAGAACGGCGAAGAACACCACGGCCAGCACGACCTGAACACCGCTCATGCCAGACCGGCAAGACCGCCGAACGCGAGTGCCATGATCCCGGCAACGACAAGCGCGATCGGATTGCCCTTAAACGGAAGCGGAACATCGCTGGCATCCAGGCGTTCGCGGATGGTGGAAAAGATGTAGAGCACCAGCGCAAAGCCCAGCGGTGTCGCGAAGGAATAAACGAGCATATGCACGAAGTCAAATCCCTGAGAGATGTTCTCCAGGCAGACATTCAGCACGACGCAGTTGGTCGTGATCAGCGGAAGGTAGACACCCAGCGATTTGTACAGCGCCGGGCTCGTCTTCTTGATGAACATCTCGGTCAGCTGCACGAGCGAAGCGATGACCAGGATGAACGTCAGCAGATCCATGAACTCCAGGTCCAGCGGATCAAGGACGAGATAGTACAGTCCATAGGTGACGATCGACGCCGCCACGATGACGAACACGACCGCCACGCCCATGCCGATGGCGCTGCTCGCCTTTTTGGATACGCCCATGAACGGGCACATGCCGAGAAACTGATTCAATACGACGTTGTTGATGAAGACACACGTAATCAGCAATGTAAACAGTTCACCCATAAATTACTTGTCCCCCTTTGCGGCTGCAGCCTGCTTTTTCGCCTGATGATCCTTGTATGCGGCAAGTGCGGCCGCCAGGCAGGCAAAGGTGCAGAATGCGCCAAATGGCTGTGAAAACAGCGAAATGACATAATCCTCCGGAATCAGCCGCAGTTCAAAGATCACCTGCGCTGCGTCAAACGGATTGGTGAATGAGATCATGCCGGTGGCAAGGACCTCACGGATCAGCGACATGATCACGATGGAACAAGTGTAGCCAAGTCCCATGCCCAGACCATCGAGCGCCGAATCCAGGACGCCGTTCTTGGAAGCAAACGCCTCTGCACGGCCCAGGATGATGCAGTTGACGACGATCAGCGGGATGAATGTGCCCAGCGATTCATCGAGCGCCGGCGCATACGCCTGAATGAGCATCTGGATGACCTTGACCAGCGCTGCGATGACGACGATATACACCGGGATGCGGATCTCATTGGGCGTGATGTTGCGGATCAGCGAGATGATCACGTTAGACATGATCAGCACCGCGATGACCGCTACGCCCATACCGATGGCGTTGTTCAGCGTCGTGGTGATCGCCAGTGTGGAGCAAAGTCCGAGATACAGGGAAAATACCGGGTTTTCACGCAGGAAACCGGCTGTAAAGTTCTTTTTTCGATCCATGTTCGCCGCCTCCTATTCTCTCATGGAAGCAGCCACCTGTGCCGCTTCATTGATGCCGTCCACGACAGCCTTGCTGGAGATGGTCGCACCGGAGATGGTGTCCAGCTCGCCGGAAGCATCATGTCCGATCAAGCCGTTGATGAACGTCTCATCATCCAATACCTTGCTGCCCAGCCCCTTTGTGTCGCCGTTGCTCATGCCTTTATAGTTGACGACCATGCCCTGATCGTCGATCGCAACCAGAAACGTCGTCCCTTCGCTGTAACCGCCGACCGACATGCTGAATACGAGCGCTTCGTCTTTATACTGATAGATCTTCTGGATCGTCGTGGAATCTCCGCTATAGTCTACCGCGGTGAAGTCAGACTCGCTTGAGCCCGGGAACAGCTGGATCAGGCTTTCCTTTTCCGCTGCTTCCGCATTCGCGGTGATGATCGGCTGCGTGATCTGGTTGGCAAAGGCCAGCGCGCCGCCGGCAATGGCCGAAACGATGGCCAAAAAGAGCGTCAGATGAATGATCTTCTTCATGATGCATCGCCTCCTGTCGCCTCACTGCTTGCCTCTGATGTCGATTCTGAAGTCGCAGAGCTGATCTCGTTGACCGGCGTGACCGTGCTTGCCGCAAGGACGGTCACGGCCAGACCGATCGCCGCAAGTCCAGCGATGGCCTTGCGCGCACGCGCACGCACCGCCAGCTGCTTGCCATCCATGGCAGACTCGATCAGCGGTGTCAGCATGTTCATGAGCAGGATGGAATACAAGCATCCCTCAGGCAGATTGGCCTTGAGCCGGATGAGCATGGTCAGGATAGCTGCGCCCATCGCGAAGATCACGCGTCCCTGCGCGCTGGTCGGGCTCGTGACCGGATCCGTCAGCATGAACACGGCGCCGAAGATCACGCCGCCGCTGAACACATGGACGAGCGGATACCATAAAAAGCCAGGAACGCCCTGATAGCTTGCCACGCCGCCGATCAGCGCGGACGCTGCCGCAAGGACGGCGATGGTCAGCAGATAGACCAGCGGAACACGCCAGTCGATGACCTGACGCCAGGCCAGGATCGCTCCGACGATCAAGATCAGGATGCCGCAGGTCTCACCGATGGCGCCGGGATGCCAGCCCGTCATCAGCGTGCCCAGGCCGCCGACCTGATCGAGCATCTGCGCAGCCACCTCGCTGCTGCCCGGCATCCAGTTGAACGTATTGGCCATGGTGGTCACCGGCGTTGCTGCCGTAGACACATCGCTGACTACGGCTCCCATGAACGCATTGAAGACGATGGCGCGTCCAAATGCAGCCGGGTTGAAGATGTTCTGCCCGAATCCGCCAAACAGCAGCTTGCCGAAGAAGATGCTGAAGAACGTCGCGACGCCCAGTGCATAAGGAGAAATATCGATCGTGCACATCATAGTCAGGATGATGGCGGTGATCCAGCCGAAGGATGAGCTCAGATAGCTCTTGACCTCTTTCTTCAGCACGAGCGCGAACACGGTCTCCGTCACCAGCGCCACGCCCACAGAAACAGCCAGCAGCAGCAGCGCCTGCAGCGCATACCGCATGCCGTACGCCGTATAATAATAAACCAGCGCAAACAGATATACTGCCGCCAGACCAAGCATCAGCTCGAACATGATGCGTTTCGTGCTCTGTCGCTGACGCAGGTTCGGCGATACATTAAAGGTAAATTTCATCTTCCGGACCCCCTATTTTTTCGCGGCCATCAGAGCACGCTTGGCCTTGCGGACATTCTCTGTCACATCGAGCCGCGAAGGACAGATATACGTGCACAGACCGCATTCGATGCAGTCCATCGCACAGCGCTTCTTCATCGCATCGCGGTCATTGACCTTCACCGCCTGTGCGATGCGCACCGGCTGCAGACCGGCCGGGCAATGGTCGCTGCACTTTCCGCAGCGCAGGCAGGCGACGCTGTCAAACGGTCTCGTCTCCAGCACCGTCACCGCGTTGGTCGCGCGGTCGATGACCCATTTGTCATTGACGATCGTCTTGCCCATCATCGGTCCCCCGGCGATCAGCTTGACATCCTGCGCGGTATAGCCGCCGCACGCCTCGATGACCTCGCTGACCGGTACGCCGACCGGCACACGCACATTGACGGGATCCTTCACCGCGTCGCCGGAGACCGTCACCGTCTTCTCGATGATCGCTTCTCCATCGCGCATCGCCCGGGCAAACGCAATGGCCGTCGTCGCGTTGTTCACGATCGCTCCGGCCTCGGCAGGCAGCTTCTCATATTCGCGGTGCAGCAGCTCGCGCACGAGCACCCGCTCCCAGCCCATCGGATAAACATCCGGCACCGGGGCGACATTGACACCTTCTACGTCTGCGCAGGCCTGGCGCACCTGCTCGATCAGCTTTGGGTGAGAGACCTTGATGGCGATGAGCGCCTCTTCGGCCCCGGCCATCCGCTTCATGACGCGGGTGCCCAAAAGCAGTTCCTCCAGATGCGTGCTGACCATCTGATGATCCGCCGTGATATACGGCTCACACTCTACCGCGTTGATGATCAGCTTCTCGATGTTCTTCGCGGACTGATACTTGACATATGCAGGAAAGCAAGCGCCGCCACATCCGACGATGCCTGCGTTTTTCATGAATTCGACAAGTTCTTCCACTGACGCCTGATCAGGGTCGATCGGCGCAAAGGAAGCGACCTTCTGCTGCTCGGCATCCGGCTCGATGACCAGATGCATGATGGGCTTCAGTGAAGAATGCATGATCTTCTGCGTCCCTTTTACGATGCCTGAAACGCTCGAGTAGATCGGTATGCACATCCGGTCAGTGCATTCTGCCACCTTCGTTCCTGCGCTGACATGGTCTCCCTCGTTCACCAGCAGATCAAACTTCTGCGAGTGGCTGGCATACAGCGGGATGAAGACCTGCTTCCCTGGCTTCACTTCGATGACGCCCTTATGCTCCGTCATCTCCTTGAATCCGGGAATATGCTGACGCATTGGTCCCAGTAACAATGACATGATGATTCACCATTCCTTTCTTTTCGCATTTTCATGCCAAATCAACGCTATTATAACACTGTTAAATTTATGTTAAAACCGAAAATGCGCTTTTTTTTCATGATTCCGTTCCCTTTTCCCTATATTTTTTAGCAGTTTTCCTTATAATAAATAGACAGGTGATGCCAATGAAAGAGAAAAACAACCGCGTCCGTTCATGGATCGCGCTGTCCTTATGCTTCCTGCTGCTGATCGGGGCACTTTACGTCGCGCTCACTGCCCGTTCCCCATCCGCCCAGACGCATCAGCAGACCCTGACCGATGTCGGCTTCGACACCTTCGTCACCTTCTCTCAGGAAGGCACGCAGGAGGAATTCGACGAGAACCTCGCCTTTATCCGCGAGCGCTTCCTGTATTACAACCAGCTGTTTGACCGCTACCAGAGCGATGAGGGCGTAAACAACCTGAAGACCATCAACGATGCAGCCGGCGATCACGCGGTAGTCGTCGATGACGCGCTGATCGACTGTCTGCTCATGGCCCGCACTTATACCGGCTACAGCCCGCACTTCGATGCCAGCCAGGGTACCTTGCTGGAAGTCTGGCACACATACCGCGAAGAAGGGATCTCGCTGAATGAAGCGGGAGAAGACGGCCGGCTGCCCGAAGAAGCAGAGCTTCAACGCGCCGCTAACGCGCAGAGCTGGGATATCGTGCGCATCGATGAAGAAAGCAATGAGGTCATGATCATCGATCCCGATGTATCGCTCGATTTAGGCGGCATCGCCAAAGGCTATGCCGTCGAACAAGTCAAGCGGGAACTGGAAGAAAAAGGCGTTGATGGCGCCATCCTCAACGCTGGCGGGAATGTCGTCACCATCGGTGAGAAGAGCGATAGAAGCGCATGGCGCGTCGGTGTCCAGATGCCCTCCTCGCTCAGCGACAGCACCCTCGCCGTCCTCGAGCTGAACGGTTCCCACGCCATCGTGACCAGCGGAGATTATCAGCGCTATTATGAGGTGAACGGTGAGCGCTATGCCCATATCATCGATCCGCTCACGCTGTACCCGCCCCGCTATTTCCGCGCTGTCACGGTCGTCTGTGACGACAGCGCGGCTGCCGACTGCATCTCCACCACCCTCTTCACCCTGACTTACGAAGAGGGGCTGGCGTATCTCAGCACGCTGGAAGAACAGGGCATCCACGCGCAGGCGCTGTGGGTGTTCGACGACAGCGAGACGATCCCGCAGAGCGAGCATACCTTCAGCACGCAAGGCTATACCATCGTGACGACGCCGGCGCTCTTCGATCACGTCCGCGTATCCTGACACCGGTCACAAAAAGGCTGCATGCCATCGCGCACATGTGCGTTTTCGGCATGCAGCCTTTTTTCATCGCTTAAGCGCAGCCAGGAAGCGTTCGCGGATCTCCTGGGCATCCGGGATATCATCCCCGTATTCGCCCATTCGGATGCTCGGCTTATGCTTGCCGTGAAAATCGCTGCCACAGGTGATCAGCAGCCCATGATCGGCGGCGAATTCCGCATAATAGCGATTATGCCGCTCTTCATGATAATTGCTGAAGGCCTCGATGCCGTCGATGCCGGCATCGATCGCTTTCTGCAGCAGATCTTCCCGCTCATAAAATGTCTGGAACGGATGCGCCAGCACGGCGATGCCTCCCGCGGCATGGATCTGCTCCACCGTCGATGCGAACGACGGATAGTCCACATGCACATACAGCGGGCTGCCCGCCTGACACTTATCCCAAAAGAAATTCACCGGCGCCGGATCGCTGCGCGCTCCGCCTTTGCGGTACGCATCGAACTCGCGGATATGCGCATTGGCCGGATCGGCAAACATGCGTTCGCACATCAGAAACCAGGGATTCTCATCACCGGCATCCTGCAGGATCTGCCGCTCATCGATCCGGATGTGATAATGCGCCTCCAGCTTGCATACCCGCTGATGAAACGCGTCATCCATCAGTTTCTGGATCCGCTCAGGAAGCGCCGTAAAATAAGGCTGGCGGTAATCAAACCCATAGCCGAGCAGATGACATTCCCGCTCTTGGTCAAACAGCGTCGTAAACTCGATCGCGGGAATGACCTGGATCCCTGCGTGCTCTCCCGCCTTGCGCATCTCGTCTATGCCGCGCATGCAGTCATGATCAGACAAAGCGACCAGCGAAAGCCCGCTCTGCCTGGCGATCTCGATCAGCCGCGACGGCGTATGTTCCCCATCCTTGCTGTAACAAGAATGCAGATGAAGGTCAAAATCGTTCATGTTCATCACCCCGCTCATTATAATCTGTTCTCCTTCTTCACGCAACAAAAACAGGATGCCCGTCTCATGAGCATCCTGTCGTGTCGTTTTATTCAGCCAGCACACGGGCGCAGCGTGCGCAAAGACCATCTTCCGCATCAGAATCCGTGATGTTCCAGCAGCGCGGGCATACTGTGCCGGCACACTTGTCCACGCTTACTCCGCAGTGTTCATACGCCGGCAGCTGCTCGTCCGTGAAGGTCACCTTGGACACGATCAGCCACTGATGGAAAGTGTCTGGGAAGATCTCCGCGATGAGGGCACGATCCTCCTCGCTGACGTTCAGCGTGACATGCGCCTCCAGCGACTTGCCGATGATCTTCTCATTGCGGGCATTCTCCAGCGCCTTGAGCACATCGCTGCGGATCAGCAGCAGCCGCTCCATCTTGCGGATGATCGCATCGGCGTCAAAGGAGAGCGTCAGATCGGCAAACTTGCCCAGATGCACGCTTTCCGCATCGAACTGCATGATATCGTTGACTTCCTCGCAAGTATGGCAGAGGATCGGCGCCCACAGGTGAACCAGCACATCCAGCGCGATGTACAGCACGCTCTGCACCTGACGGCGGCGCAGGGAATCCTGCTTTTCGATATAGAGGATATCCTTCGTGTAATCGAGATAATAAGCAGAGAACTCGTTGGTCATCAGATTGGT